>Ga0307517_10000832_pt1 | contig 53085 bp, 60 predicted proteins | sample 23_EM_MG_FD_194515 | JGI IMG/M metagenome (GOLD analysis project Ga0307517, IMG submission 194515) | Populus trichocarpa ectomycorrhiza microbial communities from riparian zone in the Pacific Northwest, United States - 23_EM | ecosystem: Host-associated > Plants > Roots > Unclassified | place... | reverse complement strand
GTTTTATTATATATTTGTTTTATGTAGGCGGTGATGAAGTTTTTTATGTTTTTGGGTTTTCTAGGCCATACTTTAGGGTGCTTGCCGGGATTTTCCCGTATTTTTACAAATAAATTCAAGGATTTAAAAAAAAAAATGGGTTTAAATTACGTTGCATAGCATCATATTGTCTGATATTGGTCCCCGGATGATGAGATGGAATGGTAGCCCCAATTTTATGTATGCTAAGATATTGGTATTCCGGTAACCCGGACAGGTTTAACGGAGGGGGGGTCGAAAAATTAAATGACTGTGCTGCGCCCTACTTCTATACTTGGTATGCTGTTTACTGTACGTGCACAGCACAGTGCCTCGTCACAGGAAGGCTTATACCGTGTACTCGAGTACTGTGCTGTGTTTCTAGGGAGAAAAAATAATACACCCCCGCAGAATCGCATGTATCTTTCATGTACAGTACTGGGGCCGAGAACTTCTAGAAGCCGTTGCTTGAGGTTCTACGCTGCTAGGGATAAGCATCCGGGGTTGACCTTGCGGTCGGCGGAAATTAGTTGCCAACTTCAATGGTGAACGAGAAAAACTCTCCACATCTTGTTTATTGGGCGAGTATTAGGCAAGAGACACAGATCTTGTGGGAAAATATACTAAAGAAAGCAAGGCTAGTTTTAGTTGTCTAGAATAATATAGTGCCACTCAATATTTCGAAATTGCTCGAGATCCTTCAATTGAGTGCTTGCACTCAGCTAAAACCGGCCATGTGTGCTTAGGGTAAGTGTCAATAGGGGATCGGTATTTCTTGCCTGATATTTATTTATAAAAAAACAGAGTTGATAGGGTTGTCCTTGTAATAAGCAGAATGGCGTTCAACAACGCAATCCGGCCCATGCTACATTCGCATCTCGCTTTCTCGGATGGCCAAAATCCAAGGGATCTGTCCGGGACAGCGAGTTAGGTTTTGGTGCGAAACAATTTAGAATTCAGGGAATTTCGCCCGGGATAGAGGGGTTCGGGACAGCGAGGCGCGACTGTGCCAGTACAAGTATCATACTATACTTCATTCACACTTTCCCATTCAACATACCCTGAAGCCGTAAAAACCCTCAAAATTTACATCACGGTCTCAAATATCTCTCCCAAGTATGATACTTATGATACATATTATGAAAGAATTGTTGGCTACTTTTTCGGCAAGCAATGTTGTGAAGTTGAGCTTGAAAACAGCGCCAAGCCTTGCCATTTCCCACACGGGATGGTTAGAAATTGCGCCAAGACTAATGTGCCAACCATGGCTTGCTTGACAATTCCTCAACCAGTCTTGGTACCGCACAGAGTTCTGGAGGGTCGGAAGGTATGCTACATAGTAAAACCTGGGGAATTGTTGCACATATGGATTGAAGATTTGGCCCAAATTGCTTCGCTAAAGTCAGTGGCTAGAAGGTCATGAATACAGCTCTTCTCTCTGGGAAACCGTTTATTTGATTCTGGAGATGGCCCTTGAGGCGGGATTGGTTGACTTATCCCTGGATTATGGTGCTGTTATCATAGGTCGCACGCATGCCTGGATTGACGGTTGCTCCTGTTATTTAATGAATGAATTACACCACGCATCATTTCTCGGGTTTTTATTATTTTTACAGGACTTTATTCTCATCTCAACACTCCGCATATACAATTCAACCCTCTCACTCCACGTTAAAACCTCCTCCATATACCTCCAGTCAGGTACGATTTTTTTTGCCCCCAGTTATACCACGTATCATATATTGGGTGGTATCGCTTGGGCCAATCCCCTCTTTCTGTCCCTATTCTTATATCTTTCCCTCGCTCATAATTTTTGGCGCCGGCCTCGTACAAGTACTTGCACTGTACTAGTACAGCACTGTACAGTGCCATTAGAAAAGTCCTGGGACAAAGTGGCTTGGCAGGCCTCGTCAAAGAGGTTGTAAGCAACAAAGTATGAAGAACAAGAAACAGATAAAATTAAAATAAAAGAATAGACCCCAATAATAGATAGATACATGTATAGAGAAAATATTAAAATTTAGTATGACCTCCTCGCCTCTTAATAACCTTTTGTATCCTTTTTCCCATGTTTTCAATCATTCTGTCCACTGCCCCCCAATCCAACCTTTCCCACTCCGCTTGGGCAGCTTCTACAAGCTCTTCTACATTTGGAGAACGCTTCTCTAGACTAGATATTCGCTTCCTAAGCCTCACTTTGAGCATATGCCAGACATTCTCAATGGGGTTGAGCTCTGGAGGGCTCGGAGGCCAATTGCTTCTCACAATGCCATATGCCCCTCTGAACTTATTAGCTAGTACAGAAATATGAACTCCAAGACCATCTTCAATGGTCTCATGGTATTCAGGTACCCCAGGTAAATTGTAAGCAAAGGGAGCGAGGTAGGCTTCGAGAATTTCGTAGGTATACTGAGTGGTGTTCATACGCAGGCGATCATGGGCACTTGTACGCGCTTCGGGAGACTGTTTGCGAACCTGGATCAGTGGTGTATGGCTGCCACATGTAATAGCAGCTCAAAAGGGTGCTGAAAAACGTCCAGAATGGTAAGTTGGGGCTAAATAGCGAGAATCTGTTGGTGAATGAGCTCTTGTTGCCCGTCGTACCTTCTTTGGTCCACCTCTGGTTCCCATAACCACCACACACTCATCTGTATAAACCTTTGTTTTCCACCGTTCAGGCCCCCACTTTCTGCGCAGTAGACACCAGATATATCTCTTTCTCATCTTCCTACTATCCAGATAGGGCTTTTTGCGTGCAATGCGTACCCAATACCCCTCCTTTTGTAGGTATCTTCCAGCCGTCCATGGAGTGACATTAAGGCCTGATCTGACTGTAATTTCACTAAGCGATGTGGAAGGATCTTTATCCACTAGCTGGCGCAGGTGGCGGATATCACAGATATTGAGTTTCTGGGGTCGCCCGGAACGATGTGCTGCATGCAGCTTGCTTTCAATCTTCCAACCCTTCCAAATTCTCGCTATTTCTGACATCGACAACCCAACTTCTCCCGCAATTTGGCGATAGGTTTTCCCATCTCCTCTTCTTTCTATTACCCTTACTCTTTCCTCCTCAGTCACTTCTCTCTGCTTGCCAGTTTTGGGATTTATTGGCATCGTGATTGTGTTGTGATATTCTGTTGAGTGTTGTGAGCGGGGTTGGGCTAGGGTTGGTGATAAGCGCGGTTGTCCCCGGACTTTTCTAACGGCACTGTACAGTACACGGGTGATTATCGGGCAGTTCTATCAGGAGTTTTCACCAGTTCTTGCATTTTCCTTAAGGCGTCCACCGTCGATTTTGACTGTTGAACGAATTGTTTACCTGGTCGGGTTCGAATGCGCGGCGCCATAAAACCCTAGGCAATGCCTTGTCGGGGCGGAAAACCGGGATAAAGAGCGTGACAGGACAATGTCGCGTCTCTAGAAAAGTTAAGCGTGCTAGTAAGTAAACAGGATTTACTCTGGGTGGTTACAGCCAAATTTGCCATGCACAACATTGTCCTGTCATGCTCTTTATACGGTAGTTTCATGGTGGTAGAAAAACCCTGTTTTGCTACGATCGGAAACAAGAGCTGAATTTTGCAAACGCTCAAGAGAAGATGGAAGGGAGGATAAACAACGACGATATCAATTTGATGAACCGGGCGGAGTAGGGAAGAGCAGAGGAAAGGTAGAAAGAAAATGTATTAAATAGTCCCCCCATGCCACTACCGCCACCACTACCTCCCTCCCCAACAACCCCTACGGTGCCTACTACTACCAACGCTTTTAAAGATAGTACACAGAAGCACAGAAGAGTTTTTTGGTGAGAAGGGAAAAAAAAACACAAACACAGATACAGGAGATAAGGAAACACCTAGGCTTTGCTGGAAAAGAATGGAGGAGAAATATGTAACCAATGAGAAAAGGGGGGGAAGGGGAGGAAGCACAAGTACGCTATGTCTACCCTATTAGCGAGATGGGTAGGAAGAGAGAGGGATAGGTAGAGGCCTCGTCTGCGTCCAAAAATCGATTTTGCCCATCGGAGATCTTGATAGATCAAGGATTTGATCCACCACCGCCACCGTTGTTGTTGTTCTTTTTCCGTAGAACCGTGACCAAGACCGCGATGATGACGATGACAATGATGATGAGAACTGTTGAGCGTAACGCAAGTATTTACCCCAAGTTAGAAAAACTGCAAGAAAAGGGTATCCCCTTTAAATCGATCAAGGAAACAAGACAAGCACATTTCCCAAGAGTCTGCAACCCAGAGCGTGAAACAAATTACCAAGGAAAAGAAAGCAAGAAGAAAAACAAGCATATAAAAAGTAATTCTCGATCCCGTGTTTTTGAGCGTCTGCGCCTCGCCTCGCCGAAGCCCAGGCTTTTACCACACACCGTTGACCTTCGTGACCACCAATGCGATAACGACGATTGCAATGATGATGAGAACTATAACCCCGGGTTGAAAAGAACAATGTTAGGCCAAATTTTTCCTCAATATAGTGAAAGAAACACATGATCTAAACAGAGTTTTCCCCTCCACCCGGAGTCTTTCTCTGGTATGATCGGAAGGAGGGGAATTTGTTCCATTTCAAGGCTCAGGCCTGAGTTATAACGAGTGGTATAATAACCAGGGTGAGAGCAATGATGACAGCTGTCCTCCAATGTTCCATGGTAAAAAAAGGGGGGGCGGGGAGCCATTGTCATTTGAAAACGATTGGGAAAAAGAGCGCGAAACACAATATAAAATAAGATGTACTTACGGAGGATGAGCAGACACCACCACTTCTTTCTTCTTCGGGAACGAGCTTTCTCTACAGCTACTCCGATCTCTTCTTGGGCTTTGACGACATTTGTGGTAACCTCTTCTCCTCGCTGGTCAATGTTCTCAACCATCGCCTCTTGTTCGAGGACCAACTGCTCCATCTGGGTAAAGAGGTCTGCAAGCTCAATGATGGTCTTCTCGATGCGTTGAATCTCAGTGTGTCGCGCCTGCACTTCGCGGAGTGCAGAGCGGGCTTCACCCCGGCGGTTACCAGACAGAAGCTAGAGTGAGTTAGACAAGGGCAATCCCCAATGACGCGCGGCCCTAAAATTGAGACTTACAGCTTGCGAAAAGATTTGTTGACCTTGTCCATCATTACATGCTTCTTCGACTTCCTGTTCAGTGGCGTCTGGACGAACAATCCTGTATTGCCTGGCCATCTGCTCACGAGCCCTCTTCTGGAAAGTGGCCTCTACTGATTGGTACTTCCTGAGAGCATCCTTGAAGCTACGATCCAGGTTGTTAACCTGAGGTGCTTTGCTGGGATCGGTAGTGGCCTTTCCTTTTAGCCTCCTAATCCTGTTGGCCAGGGCCTTATTCAACGCCGAGGTATCTGCAACCAAAGAGTCCAACTGGTGCTGGGTTTGAGATGATGTAGATTCATCGATATCTGTGAGAGAACGCTGGTGAAGTGACTCTATGCGAGTGATATTGGCTTTGACTTGGTCAATCCCTTCTCTGAGCTCATTTACTTCTCTAAAGAATTCCTGCTGAGAATCCATTTCGCCGGAGGTTGAGTCGTTCATGTTCGCCATTTCGTAGTTTCCTGTAGCTAATGGAGAGTAAGGTTCGACTTTAGTTTGGAATCCGGCGATCAACCTCCAGACAGATAGTGAAATTGAGAAAGACAATGATTACCTGCACCCCCTTGATTATAGTCCTGAGCGCTTTGTCCACCGCCGTAATTATCATGTGGATTGTAGTTATCCTGCTGGGCATATGGGTTGTTTTGGCGATAATCGCTGGTTCGAGGAACAAAAACAAAAAGTCAGCTTCGGTGTCTGGTGATATCTGCGGCTGAGATTGGAAGAGCCTCAATGTGACACATCACGGCGGGCATGTAAACAAAGAAGTCGCGGGGGGGGGGGATCGAGGCGGTCAAAATAGCCTGGGGCTCGAGAGGAATAAAACATACCCTCCACCGTAACCTGGTCTCTGCACGTTCAAAAGTATGCGATCAGCAATAGATAACAAGATGAGAAAGGCGCTCCCTCCCCCCACAATAGGGTTTTCAGCGGATGGGGAAACTTGCACTCATGTTTGCGACTTTAAATTCTTGGGCGCTGTAAGAAACCGACCTCGACTAGGCTGGGGAATCAGATCTATTGACCGAGCCGAAGATCAAGAAGGTAAAAGTGAGAAAATGGTAATGTAAAAGGGGATTGATGTGAAAAGCTGAAGGAATGAAGGTAAAGAAGTGAAAATGGAAAAGGAAAACGAGACGAAAAAGATGCCCGTCGAGGAAAAGTTGGAAGGAGAAAATGATATGAAGAAGAGGATTAGAAAGGGGATGGAAGGAGGGAGAGGGGGGGGGTGTGAGCGTGGTAGATGTGAAGAAGGGGAGGGAGCAGGGGAGGGAGGTTTGAGAAGTCAGAAGGGGAAGCAAGGGGGGGGATCAGGACGAAGACTAGCGAGGAAAGAGAATAAGGGAAGGGAGGGCTGGGAAGGAAGGGAAGTGAGAAATACAGTACCGTACCGGCAGTGTTTGGCTCCACAATCTCGTTCTGGGCAGACGCGGCGCTCTCGAATCAATGGAGCTCAGTCACAAGGGGATTGAGCGGCCCAATCACAGCCAAGCCACAGACTAAAGAGAGAAGGGGAAGAAGGGTTGCCGCTCAACTGGTGATGATTTTCAGTGAGAGCGTTTTGTTTTCCCCGGATTTTGTGTCCGACAGCTGTGTCCTTCAGGTGAGTGCACTGGTACAAGTGTATGTGATCGCAGTACTTGTACGAGTTACGCATTGTGACGGATTGAGTTCATGGATGCCTGTGCTGTGACCAAGAATCTGTCTCCCGATAATAATCAAAGGGGAGAGAGTAACTCACTATTGCTAAACAGAAAGAGAAATCATATGCGTCATCTAGAGGTCACAACTGTCCAGGCCTGGGCCACTGTGAGCAGCGATCTTTCCCAACCCCCCTTCAGAGCACCGTGTACTCGTACTTGTATGTGAAGAGAGAGAGGTCGGCATGCCACTTTCTGATCCTTTTCTTTCGCTATGGATTCCTAGACCAACCAATCCCGAAGGCCCGTTTTGTCAGTTGGTTCGAGTCCCCCTTGCCCAAAGTTTGGTTGGGGTATCATAACCTAATACAGTACTAGTAGTACTCGTACAAGTAAGTCACTCTCCAGAGCATACTGTATGCCTGGCCAGGGGCTGTTCAAAAGACTTTTCCGTGTGGGTTGACCAGGTCACAATACTGCTAGTAGTGCTCGAGTACAATCAATACCGGTACTGTCGCCCATCACGGCATACAATCTACCATGCCGCTCTGTAAAATGCTCTCCATATGTGATACTGTCAAACCATGAATCTTTCCTCTTCCTTGCAGCCTCAGCTCCAATATCTCTGCTGTCTACAAATTAGCAACCATAGCCAAACCAAGCACTGAGCACCGCCACCTGTGCCTCAACGCGGCAACTTTTGCTGCCCTAAATTTACGCGCTCGGAAAAGAAATCACTTATCATATCATACAAGTACTACCGGTCGTAGAGCTAATAAACCCGGGCCTCGCTTCCTTTTTCTCGAGTCTGTGGTTTAATTCATCTCCCCCCGAAGTCATAACCGTCCCGCTCTCGCTCTGCTCCTGTGTGCTTGGGCACAGTGGCCCCGGTTCATTTGAGCCCGAGCACGGTACGGGCACAACGTTTAACTCAGTCCCTGTGGACAGGAGGAAGGGGGAATAATGCACAAGTAGGATACAGTATTGGCGGCGACTACGGTACTCGAATGCTTAGTACGTGTACCGGTAGTCTACTCGCAGTAGGGGTAGAACATTGGAACAAACTGGGGTCAAGATGGCCAGTGCGAAACCTCCTTCATTTAGACCCCAAGATATTGATAACCGCTCTTTTTTTTTGTCCCTCGCCGAGACACTTGCCCCCTGTTTGTTCCAATGCCCTACCCCTACCACGAGTATGAATACCAGTACGGGGACTGTACCAGTAGACTATGCTATAGTAGTGACTAAGTCACCGTACCGCCGCCTGCAAGTTCCTACCCTAGCCAATTCGGATGTTGACTTCTCCTCTCTCTCTTTCTTCCATTCCACTGTAGCTTTACTCGAGTACTCGAGTAGAGAGTTTGTGATCATGGATGGGGCTGTGGACCTATTATCAATTGTGCATGCATGCTTTTGGAGAAATCCAAGTCGAGCCCGGAGATTGCAGGTGTGGCAATACGAACAATTCAGAGTGTTGAGAGAAAATCACCTGTTCTTAGACGGGTTGTGCATTCATAGCCCACCGCATAAAAGAACCCGAGGTATATGGCAAAGCAAGGCACAAACAATGCTGAAATCCATCTTTTTTAAGCCCACGGTTCGTGTCATTCATGAAATCGTCGTCATCATCAAAAGCCTTCGCTCAGGTTGCCGGATGGATGGATCAATTGATGGAGGGGGCATGTGTGGGGGTGATGTGGACAGGTGGAGTGTGGCTTGACACGGCATCACGTGAACCTCAGCTCAGTCATTCCTCTTTGGCTGTGCACACACCATCACCGCCACCACTACCGACCGCCACCACCATGCCAACGGCCGCCCAACACTCATCACTGACTAAACAAGGGAGGGGGACAAAAGACGCCAGAACGGCCTGAGCATCATCCGGCCTGCAAACCCCGCCGAGTACCCCAATTCAACCCCGCTTCAGGAAATCTCCCTTGACTTTTGCCTATCTGATGGTGAAAAAGACGCGTCTCTGGTTCCACAAGGAAACACCACACCTGTCAGCTTCTCCGCGAACAGCCTTATCGGCTACTAATTACCAAGAGCCGCCTGGTACTTCGCCCCGGATTTGTGTGCTCGGAAGACATTGTCAACGAATGGGAAGTACAGAAGGTCTTGTCAGATATCACAAATCGCTAATCGAGCGTTAGTGCTCAGCCTGTTCCCAAGCGGAATCTGCGAGGGCGAGGACTCGCAAAGGCATCACTCGATATTGCGACTTCTTCTGATTGCGTCAGTCTTCGACCTTTCGGGAGCGGATGACTCCGGAACTTCGTCAAAGATGCTCCCGTACAGCTCCCTTTCTAGACCGTCACTTAGTTCCAGAGAACGTCCTGAAACTTAGAGGTCGATTGCTTTGCTCTTATCTGGCCTTTCACTGCCGTGCCTTCATCAGATGTCGGGGGCCTTTAGGTTCTACCTAAACCGCCGCCCGTCGACTTTGTCGCCCGCGAGTCCAGTGCGGTGGATCTGTGGCTGATGCCCTCGCCAAGGCCGATAATCCTCCCGTTCTTCGCATAACATACACGATTGGGTTGGGGATATTTCAACGCAATTGTGCCGACAATGAGGTTGATTAGGGCCTGTGGAGGTATTTCGCAATTGGTTGATGGCGTCAGCACATGGGAGAAGGTTCTGCAGTGATCTTTAGGTCGTTGCTCTGCTGCGGGAGTGATACTCCATATACTCGACGTGTCCCTGTGGCTGGTGGCTGCAATTGCAGTTTGGCAGTTGCTTGAAATAGGACTTGGGTAACTGCTGCCACTTGCCTCACAAAGGGGATCAGTTTCTGAAATTGTCTATTTGCCGCCTTTCTTGTGTAATAAATTAGAATGCCTCCGGGGTATGCGAGGGTGCGATAACACCCTGTGAGACTTCCTCGCCAATGACCCTGGCTGCCGCCACATCCACGGGATCGTGAGCCCTTCGCTACCATTCACGAAACACCACACCGTCTTTCCCGCAGCCGAGAACCCTCTTCCAACAATTGTGCCTGTAGAAGAGACACGCTTGAACGATGAGGTAGCTGGTATACCGGGTGGCTCTTTGGCCCTTTTACCAATGGCGACGAACCCAACACATCCGGAAGGCTAACGTAGCCGGGCAAGCCAGAAATAATCTTGATGGGAAGCTCCATAGACCTTACAAAAGGTTGTGTAGGACTTTGATTGGATTTTCTCTACGATGGAGACTCGGTTCTTATATTGCCATCACCTACACACTGTTTCCGGAGGAATTCAGTAATGGCTGAATCATAGTCGGCAGTATGCTTGGAGGCTTTTATAGTATAGCTTCCTCAAAGCTTCGGAAACTTGACTGTTTTCGATTTCCTCCAGAAGAGAGTCGTAATCTGCCAGACCAGAGGGAGTGGTGACATGGAGATGATTCTTTGCTGCTGCCGTATGGAGAAGAGTTACTTCCCCGATATCGATTTGCTCGACGCCCTCGGATACGGTGTTGTTGGTTTTTGTGATGGTGCCCCTGAAAGGATAGGGATTGCGCACGACGTAATCGGCCTTACCAACCTTCCGCCGGACGAGACTATTCTCGTCGGACTCGAGGTCTCGGGCAAGGATACCTATTGTGAAGCAGTCGGGTATTATGTGTTCTTCGGTTGTGAGATAGATGGAGACTACCCGTGTGCGCAGCAGGATGGGGCGTCTTGACCCTCCCGTCTTGCGTCTCGGGAGCGTCCTTTATGCTGCTAACACTGCTGTGGCCACATAATATCCGTGAGCAGGCTCGACCACCAGACAAGTTCAAACCTCTCAGGTGCAGAAGAAAGCTACTCGACAGATATATCCGTATCCCTTATCAAAGTGGCCGCCCCACCCTAAGCCAGACCCTTTACTGTACCAAAACCAGAAATCCCGTCTTATTACACAATGTCATGAACAAAATTACTATGATAGTACAGTTCATTCGTTAGCCAGCTGCTCTTCTAATATACTATAATAAAACCTGGTCAACGGATCCTCTCCACCGGACAAGCCTATCTCCCGAGATACTTGTAAACTCATTCCCTTCTGATAATTATATCTCCTGGCTGATGGCATCGAAGGGTTTGTTGCCAAGTGCATGATATTGAAAGGGTTCGCCCCGAATTTTAGTGTTTTACACTGCCCGAGGGATGCTGAATCATTCTAGGTAGAGGTGGTAATTCTGGTAGCAAGGCTTGCGACCAGAAACAGTAAAAAAAAATCAAAGGCCAAGGGCTAATCACTGCCCTCACAGAGCCGGAACCATTTCACCCCTATAGAAAGCTAAAGGAAAATCTATCCATTTCCATCTCTACACCTTCCCAGCCCCTTTAGTGCCTGCATCCTGCGCTCCCTTGGGTGCCTCCACCCTAGCCTCTGCGGCCAGCTTCCCTAGCTGGCTTAGCTGCTTGGAGCTTATGGCCGCTCCCTGCTCCTGACTTTTGGACAATTTTTCCCTCATTAGGTAACCCAATAGCTATAAGGATACGTTAGCAATTGCTAGCTAGACTGAGCAATTAAGAAGTGCCGATGCATTACTCACCCTGCTCCGGCCTCTTAAAATTGCCATTAGCACAACCCCCATGTGCCAGCCGAGAGTGCCCAATCTTCCTTTTATATCTCCGATTCCCCCCTTGACCGTTCTAATATCCTAGCAAATTGTTACTAACAACGACAACCTCCTACTATGTGGTTCATTTCCTACTTGGGTAACTGTAATAATGTTGTTCTCAAGACGGAAAAGCCTGGGCACCATGGACGAGTTGGCTATGCCGGGGGCTTGGGGACCTCCTGTTGAGCATAATCGCTGCGGAGGCAATGATCGATTGTGAGGGTTTTACGCAGCGGAGTGGAGCCACTTGAGTGGAGACACAAGATATAAATTAAGTGGAGACGAAGGTCATGATTGATTGTGATAAGTTGATGGAAAGGAATGACCTAAGGAAAGTTGTGCACAGGAAGAAAGCTATGATAGAGAAGACAAAGAGGGAAAGAAAAAAAAACAAGGGGGGTGAAAATGGTTTCATATGGTTTCATATGATAGCTTGTGAGTCCTTTGACTAGTGCATACGCATACCCCGGCGGCCTTAGAGTGCGGGCACATCCCGCACCAAGTGCCGCCATTAAACGGCTATTTCCAACAGCAGACATCTGCAGCTGCATGCGTCCGAGTGATCGAGCATGATTAATCTAATTTTGGAGTGTTTTCGGGGTATCATAGGTGTATGTATTGACATGGATTGAACGTAACACGAGCGCAGGTGTCAACGCCCTCTGTGCTTACATGATTATACTGGTGTGATACGTTATCTTCACTATTGCTTATGGTATTGGAGCTAAATGACCACACGGTGAAGAACTTAGTTGAGATCTGGGGTGTATACTTACATCCCCGCGTGAACAGTTGTATCCAACCTGGGAAAAATTGGATCAAGAAAAGGAGAAACGGTTTGTGATGCGCAATCATCGGGGCGAAGGGTTCTTGGAGAAGGAGGTGGTGGGGAGAAGGCCATAAGGAAAAGTGTTAGGTATTTTAGGTTTAAACTGATATTCAAGTGGTAGGGAAATAGCTTTATAACTAGGGAATATTTGTTAACGCGCGAGTACAAGTAATTTATCGACACGTTTGGAATATATCGAGTGATAGGAAATTTCCCAACATCCACACTACTCTCAAAGCTCTGAACCTATTGGAACCTTTTTAATTTCTCTTAGTGTGTCCCAAACCTGAACCAGCAGAAGGTATCTTCAGATATTGCCTTATATTTGCAGATATTTGCAATTATTCAAAGATATTCACAGGCATCGTCAGATATTGACAACTATCTATGGACATCTTCGGACATCTTCAGGTATCTTCAGATATCTGCAGACATCCACCAATATCTTCGAGAACTTTCAGGTATCTTCGGATATTTGCCAGCGTCCAAATATATCTGCTCCCTGTTGGCAAATATTTACTAATCAGATGGCATATGCCGAAAACCTGCCCGCGCCTCCAGGTATCCATGAAGTCTACAAGTTTCCCAAAAGCCTAGCCTTCAAAGCCTAGGTCAGTTTCACTTTGACCTGGCCTGGCTGGGCTGTATATCGGCCTGCGAACGCTGAGCGGCTCTTGAGGCAAAGCATGGATTTAGGGAAGACCTACAAGCACCCCGTCACCTCCAAGTTCCTAAAACCCGAAGAACTCGAAGCGGATATGGAGACTAAGGAGAAGGTATCCGCGGACGGCGCATCTCCTCTTGTTTCCTGGGAGAAAATGAGCAAGAGTAAATTTAATGAGACCGGTCCGTGAGAGTGCGTCTCCCGCTGGGGTGCTGATGCCAGGAGGGTGCATTTGCGTTTCTTTGGAAACCGGTGGAAGTGGAATATCAATGGGGTGAGGACAGGAGAATCGGAATGTACCACTGGTTCGACAAACTCTGGCTACACACCGGCATCCTCGCAGAGAAACTTGCAGAGCCCGGTTTGCCAATCTTACCAAGCCTCGTTGCCCGCCCCGTAGCCGCGACGAGCATCTCACCAGAATACCATGACCTCTTCTCTGTGGTCCAAGAAACAAACTGGAACAACTCCTTTGCCCCTCAAAGTCCCTAACCCTGAACACCTTTGTGCCAAATCTCATGAAGCTAGCAAACATCTTCACACCCTCATTCGCCGAAGCACGGCCAAGACTCAGCACGACCTACCGCGCCATGAACAAACTCCTGCGAATGCTAGCCCATCGTGCTAGGCTTTGCCAAAGAGTGCTGGGCCCACCTTCATCCCCATGTCCCCTCCATGGCAGGAACTCGCGTGCTTGAGAGACAACGCGGGCGTGGTTCGTCCCTCAAAGGGGGCGCCTAGGTAGGAAAGCAACCTGGGCCATGGATATCAATGGGAAGTTCAGGTTCAAAATGGAGGTTGAGCGGGAACGCTTGATGAGGCACCTTGGCAAGGGGGAGCAGTACATGAGAGATATTATAGCCGATGAGTAATGGGCTTGCAAATGGCCAAATGGGAGGGAGATCAAGAGGATCTTTGTCTCGTCTAATGGGAAGGTGGCTAGCTTGACGATTGGATCGGTCAGCCGGGCACCGAAAGGTTCTCCAACATATTAGCTGGGAGGGGCTTTCATAGGTTGTCACTCGAGGGCCGGGATGTAAACTGTTCGTATATGGTTTTCTGCTCCTCTCAAATATGGTTTCTTTCTCCTCTCAAATATTTCTTTCAGCCCTTTATGTTTTCATACTCGTTACTGGTTGACTTGAAAGCCTATTGTGTGTTCTTTCATTGTTCCTTTTGTTCCTCCCAGGATACTTCTTTGATAGTCTTTGTCTTTCCTTATTAGCAGAATACGGTGGTCATGGCTGAACTCAATTGCTGTATTATATAGCTGAGCTATGGCTTTCTTATTATTACATTAACAAGCGTGGTCACAATACGAGATCTTCACTACTTTCTGTTATCACTTCTTCGTCCAAGTTCTGTGCACATATTCCGATCGCATATTACAACATAAACGACCCCAGGGCAAGCAAATAGCCCATCACTAATTATGGCTCACAACACTTGGCTCAACTCTCCCTGGCACTGTTCTGTGTTACTGTAAGCTCAACCTAATCTCCAGCCACCTACTATTCATTCATCTGATTTAGAAGGTAACCACGCTAATCCTCACCTGACCCACCTGACCCATCTACCCATACAGCGTCAACACATGAGCAACTTGATAGAACCTTCAGATTTACTCCCCCATGCTACACCATTACACGAGCCAAGAAATGATAAAAGGAAAAGGAAGGGGAAAAGGGGTTATATTATTAGACGCCAAGTTAGAAAAGAAAAACAGGAAGAACAGCACTCTATTCCCCCCACCCATCCAACCCAGCAGCACCCTACTCTCCAACCTCTATCTTGCCAATCTCCCTCCAGAAGAAGTCTGTCTCCATCTCCATCATTTCCGTGTCAGCTCCCATACTCTTCGAATGCCTCCTAGTGTTGTAAAAATGCGTAAGACTTTGAAGAACCCGTTCCTGTGGCAAGTTCTCTCCAACCTCACTACCCACGTCGCCGTCGGAGAGCTAGTCGCCCTTCGGCTCTGGCCTGCGAAACAGGTATCTCCAGGTGATAACACGCATATTTGACTGCTACCACTTAAGGCTGCAGTGGGGCACTTGGCCCTTGAACACCTCGAGCATTTACGGTACAGGGGTAAATCCTCCTGTGAACATTTCAGCAGTTTGTGGGGGATAGTGGAGGACTTGTACTGTATCATACTAGATGAGAGAGAGATTACGGTATCATACGACTTGCCCTTGACAACATGCCCTCCATAGAGGTTCACTTGTGTGCGCATAGTCACCCGGCTTTTGTGGGTTTGGGGTGTTGGGCTAGGAGTTTGGCTGCAAGGCAAACACCCTTTTTTTATAACACCTCGTCTGCCCACCCCTACACTATCTGAAAACGATTTCCTAACCACTTCCCCATTCCTCTCCCCCTTCTCCTAACTTTACTCACCGGGTGGAACTATGGAACTTGAATTGGGCAAACGCCCATTGGCACCTCGAGTATGTTTGACCCGCCGTATTCAACGTATCGTGGAATACTACATCCCTCCGACAAAGTGTTGAGGAGAGTTCCTCCTTTCGTGATTGCTATAGTTCAGAGGACTTCATAGAAATACGGTGGCAGAGATCTAGTGCTGGGAGGTTTTACTCTTTTGTCGCCAGACATATAGTGAACTTTCCCGTTCGTTTCCCTTTTACAAGAGGGTCCAATTTGTGACCGTAGGATTTTCTTTGACAAGCTACTCACAGCGAGAAATAAGTCCTCAGACAACGGGCACGACTATAATCCTACCACGCGCGACTATCGCAATGCCACAACCACTGAAATCGATGCCACAGCCAAAATGAAAGGTCTTATTATTAGATCCCATGCTGGAGGGCCCAAATATACGGCCTCAGTATTATAGTTGAAATTGCAAGGGTGATTGCTATGATGGTTCTCATGATGGTTGAATTTTGCGGGGGATCGTGGCTGCGCCGGTTGGGTTGTCTGAGGACTTATTCTCGTGGCGAGTATGATTGATGATTTGATAATGTTTTGTCATCATTCATTTCTTATGAAAGGTTTACTCCAGGATCAAGTCTCTTTTGCTACTGCACTTAGGTTTTCCTTGGAGCGCTTGCCGGTATTTTCCTATGGTTACAGATGAATCCAAGGACTTGGCGAGAAAAATAAAGAATAGAGACCTACTGCCGGCGTTACAGGGGTCGTCAACACAATCAGTGTCAACGTGCAGTTTATTTTAGAGTTTGTGGTGGAAAACCCCTATTGCCATGTTAATCCAGAGGTATAATATGCGTGCATGCCACCGCTACTCGTGCACAGCCGGTAGCAACAATTGCTGCAATGCGTGAATTTAGTACAAAACCTTGCATAGATAGTAGTGATAGTTTGTATTTTCAGTCTAGCTATGCTATGGGATGCACCGCTATCGACCTACCTATCGTATCGTACAACTCTGGAAGTAATTGTTTGCCTGGGGAAAGTCGGGCGCTTTGAGTGTTGCTGTGAGTCCGAGCACGCGCTCAGCGGCGAGAAACCATCCAGTCCCGTGGTGCTAGCGATGCTGCGATGGAATCCACCCTTCTCACCTTCCCCTTCACTCCTCCCATCAATCCCACTTTACTCCTCTAATGCGCAAAACTCAACAGCTCAACTCTAACACCAAAATCGTCAAGTCCATAACAACAATCGTAACAAGCCATCTGACGTCTTCTTTTCTCCCCTCCCTGAATCAATCAATCAATCCACCAGCCAAACAGTCGTTCAAATCATACAAAACGTCACAATAAAAAAGAGTCAAACACCAAGCTTTGAAGAAGGAAACAAGCGAGTGAGAGGAGGGGGGGGGAAGGACCGAGGTTCGTTTCGGCATGTGCATGTCGTCCGCCACCCGGCCCCGGCGAGCCGGAGGACAGGATAATCAGGGTCTACACCATCAACCCTGCAAAAACAATACTCAGCCCACCGACTACCGCGGCTACAAAGCCAGGCGTAAGGCCACGTTCTCGGGGTTCGTTGAGTACTTGCGGGAAGCGTATTGATGCTGCAGAGGAGGCTGTTTGCAGTAACATTAGCATTCGTGGGGTAGTCGGAGGAGGGGGGAAGACTGACTCATTCTCTTCTCTAGCCGCTCTCCCTGCGGTGACGATGAGGAAGATGAGGAGGGAGAGGCAAGAACTTCGGAAGACGTCAAGAACGCCAGGAATACAACTAACAAAAGGGCCAAGGTGAAAGTTCTGCGGAAGAGGTAATGGGGGGTTCTGGGTGGCATTGCCGTTCGTTTGTTGATCGGTGGGTAAGGTAATGTAAGGCTGAAGGGAGAGGAGGAGCGGGCTGCGGTGCAGTAAGGTGTCGGAGACAAGTTAAAGTGATGGTGTGCGAGAGGATCGTAGGATAGCAGAGGTCGGTAGAGGTGTGAAAGCAAAGCCCGAATTATATCCCTTCAATCCCTTCCTTTCTTCGGAATGTTCACCCCTGTAGACTGTGGCTATCGAATTGTAACTGGATGTGGAGAGGCAGCGAGAAGTTTATCTCCTTCGTTCGTTTGTTCGCTGGGCAAGGCACTCGCGTACAATCCGGCCTTTTATAATCCGCCCAATACTAGTATTCCCCGGATCTTCCGTTCTCCGTCCGTTTGTTCGCTCGTCCGCTTGTAAAATAGCGAATAGCGGTGGTAGTATGCGTTAGCCTTCTTCAGCCCTTCGATAGAAAGAGATACCCCTTTCCATTCATCCAAACTTATAGTGGAATGAGAGCGGGGGAAACCACCAAGCTTTCAACCTCAAAGGACACCGCAAATTAAAGTTACTCCGAATCGTCACGCGCTTCCAAGGTAGCCAATGACTCCAAATATCTTGGCAACACAGTTACCAAGGCCTATGATTGGCTCCCAAGAATCATATACTGCTTCCCCCACCCGGACAGCTAAACCTAGATAAGAAAGTTTTCAGCGATTTTCCTGGTTTGATTGGATGGGCTGTGGCAACTGCATTACCGCCGCCGTTTCCTCATACAGTGCCAACCAATCAGCATCTGTCCTGAATCCGGATGGGGGGGTGTCCGGGTGGCTAGGGAGGAAGTCTATCTTTTTTAACTTGGCGGTATCATGGTCCACCTCTGTGCATCGAAAATGGTGGACTTCATGAGATTTACGGTAAGTTACCAAAGACATTAAACGAATTTAATTTTTTTTACTCGAGTAACCCCCCTCCCACCCCTAGCAAAATGCCGGTCCTTATTAATGCAAAATAAAAAAGCCACCTCGTGACCAAAAAAAAAAGCGCAAAAATCCACACAATCCTCAGGCAGGGCCTGAGACCACCTGATTCTGCTTCCAAGCACGAGCAGCCTGTAGCATATTAAGGATCCGGGCGTTGGACTGCTCGTCGGCGGGGAACATGTACTCCATGTATTCCTCGTATGTGTCGTCGTCCAGCTTTCTCCGCTTCTTGACCTTGCTGGGCATCTGCGCTTCCACCTTCTTCTGGTCTTCTGGGGTGCCGTGCGTTTGCTCGAAAGCTTTCCAAGCATTGAGGAGTGCGACGCGCTACATATATCGTTAGTCTCCGCAAGTCTATATGGTAATGGGGGACAAACCTCCTCCTTAAGCTCCTTCTCCTTCAACCTCTTATACGCCCTCTCGAAGATCCTCCTCGCGCGCGCCTTAGTTTCCTCGCTAACGGTGTCCTCATCTTCGCCCTCGTCCGCGTTGACCTCGAAGTGGGCATAGCTGATCCAGACCTTAACATGGTCCGTCTTCTCCAGCAGGCGCTCGAAGAGGCCTCTAACCTTGTCAAACTCGCCATCCCCCTCCCCAAAGTCGATGTAGGCTTTCTATAGTAGCTCTGGCATGTCTAGCAGCTCCTGATCCACGGCGAGTTCGAAGATGGCACGAACGCGGTCGTAGTCCTCCAGGGCCATTTCCAGCTCAGCGAAGCGGATCCAGGTCTGTGCGTTGGACGGGTTGAACTCGATGTGCTTCTCGTAGAGCGTACGGCACCGGGAGAACTCGTGCAGTCGGGTTTCGAGTGATATGTAGCCTTTGAAGAGCTTGTCTTTCGGGCAGGCGCCGATCGCCTGGCCTAGGGTTTTTCGCGCGGCGGGGAGGTTGAAGTGCCGCACTTCAAAGTGTGATTTTAGAAGCCAGATTTTGGCGAAGGTGAATTGTTTGTGTGGGATTAGCTTTAGACATTCGTTGTAGATTTGGCAGGTGCGGTCAATGTCCTGGTGGGGAGGTCAGTTGCGGCGTTCATAGATTTGGGATCATAGGTGATGGGATATGCCAGCGGTAGGAAGGATGGAATTGTGGACGTACCTTTCCTTCCATCTCTTCCCAGAGGGCGTAGAATACCCAGAGGTAGATATACCTCCTCCAATGCCTTTTCTCCTTTGTTGGAGGGATATTTGCAATTGCTCGTTCGTAAACATCTCGCACTCTATCCTTATCCCCAAGTGTCTCCTCCAGCCTGGCGTAATCAAACCAGGCGTCATAGTTCTTGGGGTTCTCTTTGATCTGCTCTTCGTACCGGACTCGCTCGAACCAAGATTTTTCAAAAAAATGCTATTTTTCCTAAAAGCTCCGTTTTTGCTAAACCTCCTGCCCCTTTAGTCAATAGGTATAAAAGGTTCCATATCTAAATAGAGGCTGCCATTGTGACTATTTTAATGAAAAGAAGAGTCCGGTAGGAGGCGCTATAACCAAAAAGGTGCAATGTTGCAATATTTCATTTGCAACAAAAATGCCATAAAAGTCAGAAAGATGACATTTTTCTTGCGTGCCAAACAGGGCCTTATATTTTTATATTTTTGTTTTTGGAGCCCCGAGGGCCAAGCCTTACTGGCCTGCCAGGATCTTAGCGGGCGGTGTCGGAACCGGAGCCGGAACCTCGGTGGTTGGGCTCGGGGGCGGGGCAACTGGCAGGAGCTTCCGGTTATGTTACACGTCCCCGGCATGAAGAACCCGAACACAATCACCACGTCTCCTGCAACCACAGCGATTGAAATTTCAACTTAGTTGACTTGTCATATTTTTGGTTTTGACCAATCCGATTCCTTGGACCCCTCTTCATGACGGCTTCAAGTCTTTAGTTCAAGAGCATCCTACTCTTGCACTAATCTCATCACTGGAAGATAGATTTATCTCTTCCATCTATTATATTATCACCTCCATCACCCGTCAACAGCCCGATATCGGTAAAGATGGTTAAGCGAGGTTCTACAACATTTTCGGCGACCAAGGTTGCTAAGGCGGGTTTGACGGCTACGGCCGCCCTACAAAAAATACTGGACTTGGAGAAGGATGTCTCCAAGTTGCAACACCATGTTTCCATCTTATCGAAGAGGAATCATGGACTGCAAAAAGAGGTGGACAGGTTGAGAAAAGAGGAGGTGGCGGTGTCTTCTGAGGTGGCTTCACCCGTTGGGGTTAAGGAGCCTGAGCCACTAGTTGTGGCTGACCCTGAGGAAGAGGAAGAAGTGGATATGGAGGTGGCGTTCGTGGCGTCGGCTGGTGTGGCGGGGATAAGGGTGGCGTCTGAGGCGAAGCCAAGTGGGGCTGAGTCGAGAGTGGCGCTGGTGGCTGATGATGAAGGAGGACCTTCGGCTATCGGTGTGCCGGTGTCGGAGGGTAAGAGGAGGAGAGTAGACGATTTGAGCGAGGAGGGGGCGGATGATGAGGAGGTGAGTGTTGTGGTTCCGACGAGCCGAGGGGTGGGGCACCGTTGGGGCCAAGGTTAATGGCGGAGAGAGTAGGTGGAGTGAGGAGAGGAAGTGGCGTGCCGGCGGACTTGTTTGTCAGGAGGGCTTACAGGTTTGTTGACAGGTCGCTGACAGGGATGCGCAATGGGATGGTAGGGGATACTCACCAGACCAGAGGGAATTTTGCCCGTGCGCTGTTTGTGGATAGAGGGGGGTATCAGGGGAGGGGATATAGGCCATATCGTTGAGTGTTGACCGGGGTCAAGAGGGGCTTAGGATTCGCAGTGGGCGGTGACCGTGGGCGCAAAAGACTCCCATGATTAGGCTCGGGGCTTGCGTGTAGCTTGGCGTTTGGTGTAAGGGTAGTTTGGTATTGTGGCGGATTATGAGTAGTTAGGATAGGGTCACGCTTTAGAGTAGCTTAAGTACCCGAAATGGAAAAAGGTTTTTTTTTTTTTAAAAAAAAAAAGCCTGAACACAGGGGTGATCCTAGAGCCTGAATTTTGTATGGTGAATCACTCGTGCTTATCTAAGTCACATACAAAATTCAGACTCCAGGATCCCCCCTGTGTTCGGGTTCTTCATGCCAGGGACTTGTAGCAACATACGCATCGTGCAACAAGAAAATACAAGCATACACCCCCAGCAAATATACAGTCCTCATTGATTGGCTCCTAGGCCAGGATTACTGAGGTCCGACCAATCAACAGCGAACTGTATATTTGCTAGGGATGTATATTTTCCTGTTCCGCGATTGTATTACCAGTTTTTGCGGTAGCACACGGTTCAATTATTCGGGTTTTTACGGTAGTGGGGGTAAGGGGAGTGAAGGGAGTGAAGAGAAAAAGAAAAAACGGAAAGGGAAACGGACGCGAGAGCGGAAGGAAAAAGGGGGTGTAGGAAAGGGAGAGAGGAAGGAGGAAGGAGGAAAGGTGTGGGTCGTGCAGATCCCTCCTTTTTATTCAAACCTGTTGGCCAAAATTTAGCCAATCCAACAGGGGTTGGGTCACTCACCTCACAGGCCGGCATTGCCTGACGTTTGTAAAACGACTGCTATTGCATATGGATAGCTACTTGTCCCAGGCCATAAGTACCCGAAAATGAAGGGGGATCATTTGTATGGGGGCACAGACACGCACGGATGTTTTGCCATATATTTCTTTAATCCCTGTTTTCGGGTACTTATGGCCTGGGACAAGGACTCGAGTAGAAGGATGAAAATAAGGTTCCTTGCATATGGGCAAGGTCTTGAGGCTCCGGGCAATTTTTTGCCTATGCAATAGCAGTCGTTTTTACTCGAGCGCAAATTAAAGATCCGGAAAGAGTGACCTCGATATCTGTGTTGCAACCATTTTGTTTGTCACTTCTTCCGGATCTTTAATTTGCGCCCGAGTACGAGCGTCGGGCAATTACCGGTACAAGTACGATTACAGTACTGGTATCATATAAAGAGAGCTAACTTGTAGTGTACGAGTAGTATTGTCTGTCGGGCGGTGATATAGGAGGATAAGATCGATGGGTGTACCCGCATTTTGTCCTTGCTTGGGGAGGTCTTCTACCACTATACACACCTATCCAACAATACGGGCCTTACGAGTCTTTTGTTAATAAATTTCCGTCTACCTACGTTCGTTCGGTTTGGAATGAAGTTCTTAATTGCTTCCCCGGTATTTTTACTTTTTTCACTTATCACGGCCGCCGCCGCGAGCGCCGTTTCCGTCCCGGCGTTACCGTCGGGAGAGAAGGGTGGGGAGAAAGGGGACGGAGGTGACGGGTGTGGCGGCTGTGGTGGTGGAGGACCAAGCCCAACTCCCAGCGCGGGGGATTGCACCGATACCTCAGCATCGCTGATAGAACTCCACAAGAACCTCTGCGAGATCCCGTCCATCGCGCCGAATGAACTCGCGGTCGGGGATTGGCTGGCGGCATACCTGGAGTCGAGATCCTTCACTGTGGAAAAACAAGAGGTCGCGAGGAATCGCAACAACGTCTTCGCCTATCTTGGAAACAAAAATCGGACCAGGACTCTCGTGACCAGTCATATCGATGTGGTCCCGCCATACATCAACTATACATACCACCCCAACGGGACAATAACAGGACGGGGAACAAATGATGCGAAGGGATGCGTCGCCGCACAGATCAAGGCTGTTGAAGCCCTCCTCGCGGAAGGCCTGATAGGAGAAGGCGACGTGGCAATGCTCTTCGTAGTAGCTGAGGAAACAGATGGTGCAGGCATGATAAGAGCGAACGACCTCGGCTTGACCTGGGAATCCGTCATTTTCGGCGAGCCGACGGAACTCAGACTCTCGCTCGGGCACAAGGGCGTGCTCAGATTCAATATCCAGACATTCGGAAAAGCCGCACACTCTGGCTATCCACAGCTCGGCATTAACGCTAACGAGCACCTCGTCGAAGCGCTATATATCCTCTCGAAAATGCAGCTCCCCGGATCCGACCTACTGGGCAATTCCACGTTGAATTACGGCATCATGGACGGTGGTACGGCTGCCAATATCATCTCTCCCTATGCGAATGCGAGTTTGGCGATTCGATTGGCCGCCGATCCCCTGTTGGTTAAGCGGTTGGTCAATGAGACCGTCAGGAATCTGCCGATTACTTTGACTTGGTTCGAGAGGTTTTACGGACCGCAGTATTTGGATCATGATGTTGAGGGTACTGTATATATCTGCCTTGTTGTTTCTCACGCGCTGTTTGCTTAGTGTTGGTGAGGTGGCTGCTGATGGTTATGATGATTTTGTAGGGTTTGAAACCGAAGCTCAGGCTTATGGAACGGATATTCCGAATTTGAAGGGTCTTCATAAGAGGTACCTTTATGGTCCTGGATCGTGAGTGTCATTTGTATATTGTGTGCTCCGAAGGTGGAGGCTGACAGCCGGCAGAATCTTTACAGCGCACAGTGAGGCAGAATTCGTGACTGTCGCGGACCTTGTCGAGTCGGTAGAGGGGTACAAGGCCTTGATTATGCACACTCTTTCATAATATGTTAGATAGAAATATAGACCGTAACGCAGTAAGATGGAACAGGTCGTTTAGGGTCGTAATAGAGTTTCTAGCTCTCTCGAGAGGTTCCGTTTTCTTTTAGAATTTGTTGCCTGGTTATGGATGTGAGGTGAACGGCTGTAGTGCATAAAGAGGAAGCAGGAGCAGAGCCCCACACGCCCCACTTCTTCACTTGATCCCCACCGACCTCCATCCCACCCTTTCCACACAAACCACCCTCGCTACCTACCGTTCCACCAAGCATTCTTTTCCTCACTTCCTGGCCCGATTTTCAAAGTCTTTGGCTCCATTTCACCTGCTCATTTACAAAAACCATGGCACCACCAAAGAAATGGGGTAATTATTTACCGGCCGTCCCTTTGTTTGCCAACAGCGTTGAGTCAGAGCTAACGTTTCACACAGAGGAAGAAGAGTCCGGCTCGGATGAAGAAGAAGTGGGCCGTATTGCACCTCGAGCAGCCGTAAAGAAGAAGTGGGATGATGAAGAGAGTGAAGAAGAGGTTTACTCACCCTCCTACGATACCCCTCCCCGTGTCCAAGTCTAAACACTTACCCCCACCAGCAGGTTCTAGACTCCTGGGACGCGGCCGAAGACTCGGAAGAAGAACGCAAGAAGGCCAGTGCCAAACAGGCCGCAGCGGAAAAGGCCGCCGCTGAGGCCGCCGCAAACAAAAAGTCCAAAACTCAACGCATCGCCGAGAGACAAGCCCAAAACGCTGCACAGCGGGAATATACCGCCGCCGCTGCCCGCGAATCCGCAGACATGGAGAATGAGACACCAGCGGAACGCCGCGCCCGCGAGGAGCGCATGCGTATCGAGGGGGACTTAGCGCACGCAACGTCCCTGTTCGCGGCCGTTGGCATCGAGGCTGGCAGCGGCGGGACTAAGGAGAAACCCGTCACTACCGAGGACCCGGAGGATCCCACGAAGAGTATCGATTTGTCATCGCTGCCGTTGTTCGCGCCGAAAGGGAAGGATGGGTTCACTCAACTGAGGGAGGCGCTTGTCCCGTTGCTCGTCGCGAATAGTAAGAAAGCACATTACTCGCTCTTCTTGCAGGAGTTTGTGAGGCAGTTGGGGAAGGACATGTCGTCCGAGCAGGTGCGCAAGATTGCTAGCGGATTGACCATACTGGCGAATGAAAAGCAGAAGGAGGAGAAGGCAGCGGAAAAAGGTGGGAAGAAGACCAAGGCGGCGAAAGGGAAGACGACTCTCGCGGCTTCCGGGAAGGAGGCGGATAAGTTTGATACGACGGATTATTTAGAGCCGACGGAGTATGATGACTTGTTAGTGTACCCTCCCTTCCTTCCTTTTTTGTCTCGTCTAAGGGCAGAAGGTAGACTAACGTAATATAGTGATGACTTTATGTGATGCGCCTCCGAGGCCGGACGGGGCGGCGCGCGAGCCGGGATACATAGATAAAGGTAATTCCCTAGGCAGATTTCTTGAGGGTATCATAATCAGGCCGGGCTATTGTGTTCTCCAGGTTATAAAAAGCTTTGCCCACTTCTTTACTCCCCTTCCACCATCCACCCACCCCCTTCAGACCCAGCACTCACTACCCATTAGTATTCTAAATGCTTCCCCCATCCTATATTTCTCCTATTGTTTCCCCACTCTAGAATAACAACTTTACCTTCCACATTGCCTAAATCACTTCATTTTCCACCTATAATGATATTTGTGGAAGTGATAGAGAGGGAGAGGTAATTCCGGAGAATGAATTACATCATGATGCCCCATGGGTTAAATATTATAGAGAGAAAGGAATACCCATCAGTTCAGCTCACGAACAATCGCAAGAACGTGCTGGTAATCGCGTTGCTTACCCATTCAACTCGGGAGATGGAAGCCTAATCTGGGACTCCAACCGTGTGCATAGGCGGTCAGCGTCCTAGTCATCGATGATCACTCTGTAGCAAGTTAGCAACTTCCTTGGATTAAGTGCGCGTACAAGCGCTGTGCTCCTTGTGCAAGAGCCGGTAACCCTGACCCACGATGCTAGATTTAAACGGTTCTATGGTATCATACCTTGGTCTGTGGCCCGAAATCAATTTGATATTTGAAAATTAGAGCCCTATGGCTCGTTATTGGTCTCAAGAGACTCGAGCAGAACTCGCTTACTTTAAATCTCTTGGGTATCTCCACTGGCCTTCCTAGCACACCCCCTCACTCATTGGCACACGCGCGCACATGAAACCGCTTCCCTTGCACTCAAGATCAAGTATGATACCAGCCCCCCAAAAACCCTCCAAAAATACCAAATACCAGTTTAGCCACAATAACCTAAGGACGCATGCAAAAAAAAGCCCCCCTGCTTTCCTACATAACTCAGTTACACCTCAATTTATTCCATTGGCTTCCTAACCTCATGAACATTCCTCCTCTTAACGTACCAAACTGCCGCAACGCTAATCAACAATGCACCTGCCAGGATCTGTGCGTATCCCCAGTTGACGTCTGCGTCCTTGAGCCTATCCACGAGGCCTTCGGCGGCGTACTTTGGCTGTTCGGACTTAGCCTTAGTAGTTTCCTTCACCTTCTTCTCGGTGTCAGTCTCAGCGCCGGCTGTTGTTAGGGCAGTGGTTGTGGAGTCATCTTCCCCATTGGCTATGAGATGGAAGGATTTATCAGCGGATTCCTAGAATGTATAATAGCAATGATGATAATGATAATGATAAGTGCTAATGCATTTATTTTGTATCCATCCACCCGGCGATCAATGAATCACATATAATCAGGCCTCTTTTGAGGACAACAAAAAGGGATACCGTGGTTCTTTTTAGCAACCGCATAATTTCTTCACGGTTTTTTTCTCTTCTTTTTCGGTTCGCGGCAACAGTAACAATAAAAGAAAAAAGGAAATAAAGTGAGGAGAGGCAGTATAAATGCATTTAAAGTTCCACATGGATACCTTCTTCTGGAACAGGGAGTTCTCCGCTCTTTGCGATGGTTACGGGCTCGATGGGGGAGTCGCTGCCAGTATTTTTCTTGACCTGCTCGATCGCCGTAACGACGTCCATACCCTTCATAACTTCGCCAAAAACAACGTGGCGGCCATCGAGCCAGCTAGCGGGCCGTTAGCTTAGGTTCAAGAGGTGCATGCAACGTATGGGGAGTAGGCGGGAACAGTTAGAGGTAAATGGGATAAGGCGGCAAGTAATAATGGTATAGGGAAATATTGCCATGAAATCAAGCATGCTCATAGGTACGGTAGAATCCAGAAGAGAACTCACGAGGTTATAACGGTGGTGATAAAGAACTGGGATCCGTTGGTATCTTTGCCAGCGTTTGCCATGCTCAAAAGTCCGGGGCGGGTGTGCTTCAGTTTGAAGTTCTCGTCAGGGAACTTGTCACCGTAGACTTTTTCACACAATCATTAATATTTACACCGCCCAATACCATCCGGAAAGAACTACTTACTAGACTTCCCACCAGTGCCATCATGCTTGGTAAAGTCCCCGCCCTGGATCATAAAATCCGCGATAACACGGTGGAAGGTTGATCCTTCATATCCAAAGCCCTTCTCACCGGTAGCGAGGGCACTGCACGATTAACAATTAGCTCCACCTTCCTTCCCTTACCATGATACAATCCTCACCGGAAGTTCTCTGCAGTCTACACCCAATTCTTCGCGTTAGCCAAGAACCCCTCTATAAAGCCTTCTCACATCGGTACGGATAGAGTACAAACCTTAGGCACCGTCTTTCCAAAAAGTCCGAATTCAATCCGGCCCAGCTCTTGATCGCCATGTTTTATATCAAAAAATACTATGTGTGTGACCAATGGGCCCTTTGAGGCCTCAGTAGGCTGAGAGAACAGGAACAAGGAAGCGGCAGCAGCGAGCACGAAGAGGGCAAAGGCCCGGTGGAGAGAGATCATTTTTCGCTTTGTGTTTTTTTCTTCTCCTTCCACTTCTCTCTAGTCGGCGAGTATCTTTCTTGGAGGAATCGGGGAGAATAGGAAGAGGGGCTGAGAGGGAAAAGGCACTGGGGGTGCTGAGGCGTGAGGTCTTGTGAGAAAGCGAGCTGGGAGGGAGTTGCAAGGTGTCTTTTCGTGCAATGGCTTCAGGCCCAACAGTGGAGCTGGCCGGGTTATGTAAGCCCTTGCCTTGTCCTGGTATCACATCTGCTCGAGGCGCGAGTCTACCAGTGGTGGGGATATCCTTGAAGCGCTCGTGAGAGCACCCAGTGATCTCGGGCGGCAGCAATATACGTAGGTTTCTGAATAAGAAGCCGTGGTAGACCGGATATCGGAGAATAAAGGAGGTTGTTTTGGGAGCCTTGCTTCTTGTATCTGTCAATCATCAAACGGACAATCGCCAATTCAGTGAAACACCATACCAGTACAATCAGCCTGATTCGCCCGCTGATGTACTTGTACAATTACAGGCTACTAGAAAAGAAAAGAAAAGAAACGAAAATACAATACCAGTACGGATCCACAATTCACACAGACGTGAAGAAAGGAGGAAAAAACAGACCCATTTACCATAGAGTTACAAGAACAGCCCCTGCCCATGCAAGCACTTACTTCAATACTTTCGTAAGGAAACCATTGACAGCACCCGGCCTCTCAGGGCCTGGACCAGCGGCAAACGCACGCCACGAAGTCCGATTACAATTCGCTCTCCGCCACGCTATCCCAAAGCCTAATCCTCCTCAGGAAAGAATCCTCAGGTACGCACAATCCCATCCTATGGAAATAATCTCTATGGGCCCAGAATAACTGCAGGGCATTCGGGCTACCACCAGCAATACAGTTTATATCCTCGCCCCCTTCACATAAGTGAATATCTTCCCGGGTGTAGGGGAGTTGGGGTGCAGAAATGTAGTATTCGTATGCATGTTGAGAGTAATTCCATTGAGTCAGCGGGACGAGAGGAACTGGATCGTGAATGTGCGTGACCCGGCGGTAGGTGTGAGCAGTGAATTTCTGCCGAATATTAGTCGGGTTATCAGTTTCCGTTGAAGCCCAAACCATTAAAACAAACCTTACTGAAGAAACTAGCAAGCGCACTATTCCCGACCTTTGGTTCTCCAAATGTTGTAACTATCGGGTTATACCCTCTACCCCCAAAGTCCAATCCGGCGAGTGCAGCAACAGCTCCCCCAAGTGAGTGCCCGACTAACGTGAGCTTATAATCTGGATACTCCCTAACCAGCGCATCTACGATATCCCCGATGATAGCCTCACTCTGGGTCCAACTCTCATAAAATCCGGAATGTACACGGCATCCTTCACACTTCTCCTGCCGACCCCTGGACGTATATGGGACGTATTTCTGCTTCGTCAAGGACAGGTCGGCGATAGCGTTGGCGATCGAGTACGTTCCACGAAATGCGACGATGATGCGGGGAAGTGCGGGGACATGCGAGAGAGCTACATATCCGCAAGAGTCCTGAAGCTTTATACCAGTATTCCAAGTCTACTCGAATATGTTAGCAGTACGCAGTGGTGGGGGGGCAACTGCCGCGCAAAACCTGTTTAAGCTCAAACGTTGGAAAGTTACTGCAGTAGGAAAGACATTGAAATGGCCGCTCAACACCGGTATTCAGGGAGCCAACACAGTAAGCAATGTCCACGATTCTGGACAACTCCTCGAACTCGTCAAATAGGTTCTGAGATATCGGAGTCGTCGACGAGTTGCGGCGGTTGGTGAGATGTGTCTGTTGGCGCATCGGGGATGGAAGGGGGTTCGCCACCACACTCAACAAGACGGTGGAGACTAGAGATATCTTGAGCAGGGCATTTCGGGGCATGCTTAATCGACAAATGGGTTGCCAAAGGCCGGGAAGGGGAGGAGGGTTGGAGGTTCATGAGTTGGGAGTGGTCGCGCAGGGGGCGGTTGGTGGATGTTGTTCGGAGATCGATGAAGTTTGGGGTTTGATAACCCGTGATCCCTGCGGAGCGATTGGTGGGCATGCATGATCTTGATTCATTTTAGAATTTGATCAGTTGGAGCTAACGTGATGGAGGAAAGAATGCCTGATTATGGCGAGGATGTTAGCCTACTCCCAATTGCCTGACGTTTGTAAAAACGACGCTATTGCATACCACCGAAATCCTGAGGCTCTGGTCGATTTTTTGCCCAGATGCAATAGCCGTCGTTTTTATCATACAAACGTCAGGCAATTAGGAGTACCGGTATACTGTCCGAGTACTAGTACTAGTGCTACACATACCGTAATATTGGTGCAGTATCATACAAGTATTTCAGAGGAATAATTAAGGTAAATCTGATCCATGATCTTCTCATCCCTCAGATGCATTGAATGGGAATTCATCCGAGCCGAGGAAAACTGCAGTCTACCTGTACTATGAATCTATAATACTTTTTTTTTTGTAAAATCCTAGAATTTATTTGCTTAAAGGTGCAAACCTCCGCTTTAGAAGCCTAGGCCCCCATTTTTACCTTAAAGTATGTCGGTCAAAAACTTCCCCCGCAGGCCTAGGGAAAAACAAGGCACCTCACGTCCCTCTTGTCTGGGACCAACCGCACATCCGACCCCACAAAGCACATCCCCTTATCACAAAACAAGAAGAAACACAACACAGGACCGGTAGGGGGTAACAAGAAAACCCAGTATATCTTCCCAAAAGAAAGTATCCCACTCCACCGAGGCACCTGCCCCACCAGAACCTATCCAAAACAAAGGAAACAAACTGATAAAACCACACTTCCCGCTTTTTCAGGCCCAGACCCAAGACAGGGCAGAAAGGTGCCCGGAGGCAGAAGTATAGCGAGTAACCCAAAAAACTCTTATCATAAGAAGAAAGGCCCAGGCTATGAATCTATAATACAGTGCTTGTAGTATTATACTTGTACTAGTGCATGGTGCAGGAACCTTAGAACCAGCCCTGGGTCTCACCTTGAACAAAGAACACATGTCCTACAAGTACAGCAGTCTACTAACTTTACTCGTACAAGTATCTGTATGATATCTACTATGATACTACTTATATGGTCATCGACTAACGGCTACTCAGGAAGTCTCTTGGCTAATTACCGGCAATCAACTTCTCTCCCATTATCCCCATTCCAGTCTCACGGCCCCCCTTTCCCAAACACCGAGGACCTCTGCAACCGCAATCAGAAGGCTGAGAGGAAATCACTCTGGTTATTAATACGACCCAATAACCAACTACTTGTAGAAGCACTTTAGAAAGGAGATTCCTTTATATATATATATATTTTGATTTTTATATATAAAAAAACTCGAAATATTGGTCGGTCTTGGATGTCATGAGAGTAGGTTCAAAGGTATCATACCGGCATCATACGGTACTGTACTAGTACGATGCTCAAAACAGCCTTGCTATTGGGTGAGATATGAATCCTCCTCAATTGCGCTGCCCAGGGCTCCGATCACAGCACAGAAAATCACCGTGCAATTCTCAAAGGTTACTCATATATACAAGCACTCCCATTTTCAACCACCAAACAATTATCGAGTGCTCGAGTGAAATATACAGGTGTCGACTTTCCAAGTCGCAGACCACTCGGGAACACATAGCACTCCACAGCTCTTCGTATAAAGGTCGTGAATTCGTAAAAACAAAAAACACGAGTCGTACCACAACTACCTCACCCAGTAATTCAACCCGAGTGTCAACCGCACACTGCTCGCCATCTTCCTTCCCCCTTCGCCATGTTTCCCAATCCCTAATTTTCTCAATTCCCGCATAGCCTTTTCCCACACCTCCCCATCCGAAAGAATATCCAATTCCGCGATAACCTCCCCAGCCTTCTTAGCCACAATCTTGATGTTCCTAACGTCCCGGGCACTCTCCAACCGTAAACCAGTAATAATTCCTTCCCTCATAAACCGCGCGAACGACTTATATTCAGGGTAGTATAAGCGTATGGAATGGCCCAGCAGTGCATCCGGAAATGCCTCCCTCGCAGCAGCACTATTCGAAACCCTCACTTGGAAAAGTATATTCAGCGGTAAGGCCGAGACGTAGTCGTCGTAGGCGGTAGAGATAACATCCGGGACGGCCGCCATTGGGAGTATTCCATCCAGCATCATTTCGTCGTTGTCGTCGCCTCCCTTGCTGCCTCCATGAGCGTGTGGTGTTTTTTCATGGGGGGGTTCGGGAGAGGAGGGCCGCGGCGAATCGAAGAGATCGAGTGCGACAGTGTGGGTGAGTCTGCGTTTCTTGCGTGGTGGCTCAAGGCAGGACGTGTCGATTAAAGCAAGCTCGAAAGTGCCCGTCATGGTGAAGTTGACGGATGGGTGGTGGAGGAGATGGGCATCACCTACGGTGAAGTGTGAAGCGCGAGTGTAACATTGTGGCTAGGAATGGGCCGTGTGCTTCTCGATGGCAGGGGTGAACAGATGGAGGAATCGACGGACGAGGGAGGGTTGGACCACAATTCGAAGAGCAAGGCAGACGCTTCCGAAGTTATGATACAACTTGTCTGACGACCCTCTAGACGGGATGACAGTCAGTTGCGGAACCAACCAATTCTCTGCTCGTCTTACCGTGATGCTTTGATAGGGGCTAATGTCCCTGTACTCTCACCATTAATGGTATTCAGAGAGTCCTCAACATTACATGTAAGTTAGTCAGTTTCACATTGCTCTTGGTTCATCCAACGACTTAATCGTAAAGAAGAATCCCTCGATATGGGCACTCGCTAACCAAACACATTCAGTGACGATTCAATTGGATTAATACGGTATTTGGGTGCTCAAGCCACAAGGATATCTGCAGCACATAAAATGCTTCCTTCTTCTCTTCTTCATGAGCCAGGAGTTTGGCGTCCACCAGTCCACCAGTCCACCATCACCTAACCCTCCACCACTGCCCGCTTGTGCTCTGAGGGTTGGCTGACCGTGCAATTCTTCATAAGGACCCGACTGTGATAATAATAATATTATTAGACTATTATGATATCATACCTGTAAATTACGAGTATGATAGCATAGTATCATACCCCTACAAGTATCGAGAACACTACTAATTTAAGCCCTAGTCATGGTATTCATCCTTTCTCACATGGCTCCTCTCACCCTTGCCTAGCGAAACCGTCAGTGATCCCTCGTCAATCACGGCACAATCCGTCTATCACCCCACTTATCGCACCTGGCACCGCACATCCCAGCCCCATCGCCCAATTGCTGTGCTAGTATTCCACATCCGTCCCACCATCCCACCATCCCACCTCCACCGGTATGGTGCGCTGCGGTGTAGTACAAGTATAAGTTACGCTCCAGGAACTAGCCCCCACCGTCTCCAACAAACACCCTACCCCCACAAACCCGCACAATCTCTATCGAAATGTCCATGCCTGCCCCTCCAGCCCTACAAAAGCCAAAGCATATAAAATACTGGCTCCGCTGTTTGAGAACCTGTCTACCAACCGACTACACCAGCACAGACCTGAACCGATTGACGCTCGGGTTCTTCTGCATCGCGGCCCTCGATCTCCTCGGGTGTCTGTACACTGAGACGACGGAGGAGGACCGCACGGGATGGATCAACTGGATATACAAGAACCAATTGCCCACCGGAGGATTCCGCGGCAGTCCAGCTACAGATCTAGGTAAAGGGGGCGATGGTAGTGAGTGGGATCCACCGATTGTTCCCGCAAGTTTCTTTGCGCTGGCGGCGTTGGTTAGCCTGGGCGACGACCTGGGACGTGTGAAGAAGAGAGAGTTGTTAGAGCTCCTGCCAAAAGTGCAGAGGGAGGATGGGAGCTTTGGGGAGTGGCTAGGTGGTGATGGGCAGATTATCGGAGGGAGTGATATGCGTTTTGTGTATTGTGCTGTCGCCATACGGTGGATTCTACGAGGGAGGGAAGGGAAGGGTGTGGTTGAGGGAGTTAAGGATATTGACGTAGAGGGGGTCGTAAGGTTCATCAGATCCGCGGAGAGTTACGAACATGGGATCTCAGATAAGGCGTTTGGGGAGGCTCATGGTTTCTTCCCTCTTTCTTTCTTTGTGCTAGAGAATAGGATTGGGGCTGATGGACGCATGCAGCGGGATTGACTTACTGTGCTATCGGAGCTCTGGCCCTGCTGGGTCGACTACATCCCACCTCCGACGGGCTTTCCGCGCATGCGAACATCCTCAGATGGCTTACCTCACGCCAAGTACCTTCACAAGCACGGGACGAATTAAGAGACGAGGAATACGAGAGCCAGATAGCCAATGGCATGGAACAGGAGATCACAGCCGGGACTGCAATTGTCTACGGGGCAGATGGAAGGCCACTGTGGGCTGGCTTCAACGGAAGGTGCAATAAGAAAACAGATACATGCTACTCATTTTGGGTTTGCGGAAGTTTAGATGTAAAACTCCCTCCTTCACTCCTAGCAGGCCGGTTAAGCTAACCAAAGCTCAGATGATGAAAAAACTTCACCTGGTAGACTTCAATGGCAATCGGCGATTCCTACTAGAAAAAACACAGCATCTCATTGGGGGCTTTGCAAAGCTTCCCGTTCCCGGAACGCCGCCAGATATCCTACACAGTTTCATGGGACTGGCTAGCCTTGCGTTGATGCGAGAGGAAGGGCTTAATAGGTTGGACCCTACGCTCTGTATAAGCATGCAGGCGAAAGAGCGATTAGTGAGCATGGACTGGTGGAGGGGCGCGGCAGTATGATTAACCGATCATCACTTTGAGTGTATTTTAGATATCCCGCGGATCGAGAGTGTCTCTGTGTGGCGCTTACGCTACTATCCCTCCACCTTCCTCTTCAAGATATGGCTAGCGAATTCACAATGGAATATCATCAATTCTGGTGAGAAATGACATCCGAGTGACAGTTCATGAATCATGCCCGATCTTTTTGAACGCCAGGCAACCTAGTTTAAAACATCAAATCTGGAAAAGTTAAAAAAAGAAAAAGAAAAGAAAAAAAAGAGCCATAGCCTATTCCCTGGATTTTACCAAACTTCCCCAAACGTGGGGGATAATTTCCCAGTGCTCCTCCTCCCTCAGGCCCACCAGATCATTGACATCCCACTTCCCAGCCCTGGAGAGCATCTCTTTCGTCCCCCTGTTGAGATTGCACCCAGCAAACATCCTCGGCCATAAGATCTGATAAACCCCTATCAAGGCACCCCGACCAATTAGCTTTTCTCACTCTTCTCCTCCAACAAAGCCTGCCATACATACCTTGCAACACCCTCGAAACGACACACCTCTCATTCCTAACATGTTCAAAAACCAACCATTGGCCTCCCGGTTTCAAGCACTCAAATAGCCCGGCTACAGCCCCCTCCAGGTGCTCTTCACCCAAAGTGCAAAGCACGCGGACAGTAAGTACAGTATCCACACTCCCCGCTTCAAGCCCGGCCCCGCGCAGGGCATCCAGATCCTCCGCGCCGGACGGCAGAATAGTGTATATGTCCGTTAGCCCTTCAGCGTCGATCGCCTTCTGCAATTGCGCGTGCATGTGGATGTTTGGCTCCAAGCCGTAGACATGGGTTATGAGGGGCGGGCGCGGGAGGTGTTTTATCATCTCGCCATTTCCGGGCCCGATGTCTAGGACTTTGCCACGGCATTGGGAGGCGAGGCGGCTTACGCTAGCATGGTCGTTGGCGAAGAACCGGGGGCTACTGTATTGGAAGAAGAGGGCGAACTAGACATCGCGGAAGGTGGCGGTGGCGGTGGAGAGGGAGAGGCGGAGGAGTAGGGCTTTGGTGCCGAAGAAGGCTGAGAGGAGGAGGAGGTAGATTGGAGTGAGGTAGTTTATTATTCGGGCGAGCATAGTTGTTGCTGGGTTGTGGTGGTATTAGGGGTTAGAACGGAGTGTTTTTTTGGTGAGATTCTGCTAGGTTTTATTGCAGAGGGATTATCTTTAAGTCAGTTCCACCGTCGCGAGAGCCGGTAGATCTCTGGGGTCTGATTTGTCGAGATTTTTTTGTGGACCTCGTTCTCTACTATATTGCCCTTATTATTCTGCTTAGGGCAAAGAGATAAAAAAGGTAGAAATGACATTGAAACCAAGGGGTGTGCAAGTCCTGGCCTTAATCAGTTCATATACAAACGGCTAATATTCTCCAGCAATCCCCTTACTTTACCATTCCGCGTGAGAATTGGCGAAGAGGCACAGAGTCTCATGCTGCTGAGAAAGGTTACCGTCGAAGACTCAGACTCGGTGGCTGGGGTGGGGGTATACTGGTGCGGTATATGATTTCTGATGTGATGAACTTCTTGGTAATACGATGTTTGTTCTGTTCTTGAGGGGATCAGGGAGGCAGAGAGAGTGTGTGTAGACTACTGTATGCGTGTGTGTGGTATCGTAGTGGAGGCAAGAACTATGATATCATACTGCTTCCGGCCTCTCAAGATTCTGACACTGAGAGTACCCCACAAATAAATTTCGACTAATCAGATTGCAAAGACTGGCCCAAAGCTGTCAACCAAGTTGGCCGTCATGTGCTGTATCCATTGTACTCGAGTACTGGTACTGTAGGCCCCCCGCAAAACTAAGCAATAAGTCTAAAAGAAAGAGAAAAAGAAAGGACACTGATATACTCGGATGTGGGTCAGTAAAGGTCGAAAAACTGTTTCCATTGATCGCATACATATCTCTAGGGAGGAGAGGGCTATGTTTTCTGATTTTAACGTATGGACACACACCCGAGCAGATGAGTGGTCTACCTGCCCAGAGCTGTTTGCATACCGTACCGTATCACACAGTCGAGAGATACATTCCTGTGCAAAAGTTTTATATATAGTATCTGAAAAGATGGTCAGTCCACAAGGACTTGTCAGAGGCATTCAGCCCCTGGGTTGAAAAAGCCGTTTTCCGAGTGCTAAGTTTCGAGTTGATCTGTTGTTTGCAAAAAGGTGCTCCACATACCAATGCCTTTTGACTCGCTTTTTTAGCCCCGGGCTGAACGCTTCCATTGGACACGCTTTCTTACTGGTACAAGTATTTACCTAGCAACTGAATTTGTCAAGCCAAAACTTGCACCGTTGTCGTGAATTTATATCACAACTCGACAATCTCTTATGGTACAGCACCCGGACAAAACTCATCGTTGGTGGCCCTTTTTACACCAAAAATGCCGTTTTTTAGAGCATGATAACTCCACCATATCTTGTGGAAATGTATCAATTCATAGTGAAATGGTCATTCTGTCGATTTCAAGCTACTAGTTTAAATATTGAAGAAAATAGGGTATTATTGGGTGAACTGCTACAATGCCAAACTGGCGATTTTGAAATCAAGTAGCTTTTTCTATGGGTCACCATACTAATTCTCCTGGCTTGGCATCTAGATCTCCATGCGTTGCCTCCATTGACCTACACAGGACACAAAACCATAGAATTCATTATAAAAATAACAATTCTAGTATTGTGGAGCTCTAGGCTGAATATTGATATATTCTTTATCTTAATTAATTCAGAGGTGGTGGTGGTAATAGCGATTTACAAGACTTCGAAATTGGGTGATTTTGGCGTGTTTTAGGGGGTACTTGGGCTCACCAACGATGAGTTTTGTCCAAGAACTATACAACACGCACACACTTAGCTAGTTTCCAAAGAAAGAAGGGCTACCTGTATTAAGGTCGCGCAGGCGCAAGAATTGTGGTACGGTACTGTGGGTAGTTGTTTATGCTAAAACCGTTGTACTTTACAAAAGAGAATATAAGTTATTGTCTAACCTCAACCTCCGGGGGGGGTGCTCAGTAGTCACTCCGGCGAGAATTGCCTCCGGTAGAGTGTATGACTTTCTGCGCGTTGGTGGAGGAAATGAGGATATCTCAAGGTCTTGCGAAGAACATATAGTTGCTGGGCAGTGTCTGCATGTTCCGGCTGCAGAGGTTCCTGGCCCCTCAGGGTAGGTGTGATACGGTGTTTAATAGTACACACGCGGACCTCAAAAGGACGGTTTCTTCTATTCTTGTCTTGGGAAATGGCACAAGATTTTGTAAACGAAAAAGGGATGAGCAACGCGAGTTTGCCGTAGGGCCGCTGTAGGAGATGAACTTTGTTCGGGATGCACTTTGTTCGAAATTGGGATGTGAGTTTCCCGCTCGGAAAGTGGACAAGGGAAACGTGCGGGGGTGGTCCAGCAGATTGCTTGCAATAAAGTTATTTCTTGCATCGAGAGCCTCTCGGAGTGAATAGGGCAGATGAGAAGGAAAATAAGACACTCCTAAGGATAATACCGGCTGTCTGTGTGTGTGAGGAAGGTGAAGTACTAGTATTGCCAGCATCTCCCGGACCTTAGATTGTCAGAAGACTGCTGTGGTGCCTGGTCCATGTAAGAGACTTAGTTAAGTTACAACGGACTTGGAAGCTCAGGATGGGGTTTCCGCAGAGCAACTTCAACTTCATAGCGTAGCGGTACTGGTGAAGCATGTGAACCCGAATTACGGGTCCTTATGTAATAACATCTTTTTAAAAAATAGTTTTTGATAAGTTAGCCCCAACGAACAGCAAAGAGAAGTGTCTCCGTTCCGGGAGGGGAGAGAGAAACGGCCCGATGACAACCCAAGTATGATATATTAGACTGTGCAGGCCACCGGTACTATTTAAGGGCTTCAAACCGTTCCCACGGGCCACCGCTTGGTATATCTGTAAAAGGGAGGCGAAAGAAAAGCTTTGAAGGAAAAAGGAAGGACCGTGGGTCGGGCGGAATAATCTCCACAGAATAGAGGGCCCAATCTCCCCGCGGTTGCCCAGCGCGAGGAAGGAAGGAAGTGTGTTAGGGATACCGGTATTGTTGAGGAGACGTAGGGGGGGCTTTCTGTGCACGGTATTGAACCTTCAGGCGGGCTGGGCGGGCGGACTGCCAGCGGAGAGGACACGAGGCATTTATGGCTAGCATCGCGCTCTTTATTTTTATCAGATTCTCACACTGTACATGTAGTGTACAGGTCGTGATGGGGGCGTGAGAGGAGGCATGCCCGTGTGCGGAAATGGATATACCGGCTCTAGAGCACTCAGTACCGTGCTAGTACTGCAGACACAGTTGACACGGCGAACTGTCGGAAATACGTACAGTCTCCCGATCCCTGGCAAGCCCACACATCCACGAGTACAGTAGAGTACGGTACAGTAGCTTGCCGTTCCTCGAGTACCGTATAACTGAGTCTGGGTGTCAACGATATGGACAGATAGATAAGTTACTGGTGCCGGCAGCTTGCATAAAATTTTGTCAGGGGAAAGTGCTGGGGTGAGTGAGGCGAAGTGAGTGCGATTGGACTCGAGTACAGCGTGGAGCCACTTGTGGCGGGTGTCTGGTGTATGGCGTTCGCCTCGCTGTATTCCACCTTCAACAAAAAGAGCCAATACTGGACCTTCGTCTGGTTACACACACAAAATTTTGGCCAGTAAAGATCGAAATCGCCTTCTTTGTGCCCGTTCCTTGGGTATGATATGGTATGTTGTGTAGGCATATCTGGCTGCCTGCCCACACAAACCCTGGGCTGTAGGTTAATGCCACAGAAAATTCGTAGGGTAGAATTGAGTACGCATGGCCCAACGAATTATCCCTCCTATCGTATTCTCTCTCTCCCCCCTCTGCCACCGCTGGATTCGCCGCACATCCCCCACGCACGGCTCACCACTCCTACCGTAGTGCCCAGCCATTTTTTCATCGAGCTTCCTGCGTCTCCTCCCCCTATCTTGTTCCCCTTTGCAACGCTTTCAATCCTTTGACTGCAAGCTCCTTTAATACCCCCCCCCCCCCATCTCCGCCTCTCTTTTCCATTCCTCATCCTCACCTCCCCCTTCCTCCCTCGCCATCGTGGTATCTTTCACTAACTACATCATTCACAATGGGCGGTTCTCAGTCTGAGGACTCCTTTGAGTTCGTGGACACTCCACCGGCCTCGACACCTCAACCGGCGTCCGACTCTTGTGGTGTCAGAACTACTGATGTAAGTGTTATCCAGTTCCAATTCCTACGATATCCCCTTACTGTCAACCTTGTTTCCGCCGTCAATTGAGGAATATCAGAATCTGACTTTCCTGCAGTACCCAACTATCGCCAATGCACCTCTTCCTGCTGAAGGTTCAGGGAACGACTCTTGGTCCAACACGCTCATGTTTGGACTCTTGCTTGGCATTCCCTACTACCTAAAGTACAAGGTTGGTGGCGGATTCAAGACTTTTATCTTTTTTGCCCTGGTCGTGGATCTTCCCATTTTGGTTGGATTCTGGGTCGTCATGTCCACCTACTCGCCAAGGAAGAATGAGAAAGTCAAGCTCCCTGGAAAGGGAGTTGAGCACTATCTCCAGTTCCACAAGCAAGAAGATGCCGTGAAATACAGAGGCAACACTAAGATTCCTATGGAGGTTTTCTACGAAATGTACTTTGAGGGCGATGTTTCCTTTAAGGGAGACTGCTTGGAAATTCTTGAACACCGTCATGACTGGGCTACTTTCCAATTTACTATGGGTCTTTTCAAGCACTTTTTGTTCGGCATGGTTCCAGAATTGCTCGTGCACTCCCGGTCCCAGGGTGAGAATCTTAACTTTATCATCCGATTGTAGAATTATGTTAACCCAAACAATAGACGAAGAGCAGGTTCGTGACCATTACGATCGCGGTGATGACTTCTACGGCTGGTTCTTGGGCCCGCGCATGATCTATACTTCCGGTATTATTTCCGACATCCACAAGGAGGAATCTCTCGAACAGCTCCAGGACAACAAACTCGAGGTTGTTTGCGAGAAGATTGGTCTTAAGAATGGCGATCGCATGCTTGACCTTGGCTGCGGATGGGGTACTCTCGCTCGTTTCGCTTCTAGGAACTATGGCGCTCACGTTACCGGTATCACTCTTGGCCGCAACCAAACCGCATGGGGGAACTCTGGCCTCCGCCGCGATGGAATCGAGGAATCTCAGTCGAAGATTTTGTGCATGGATTACCGCGATACCCCTGTCCCCGCTGGGAAGTATAATAAGATCACTTGCTTGGAAATGGCCGAACACGTTGGTGTCAGACACTTTGGAGCCTTCTTGGGTCAGGTTTACAACATGCTCGAGGATGATGGAGTCTTCTTTTTGCAGATCGCCGGTCTGAGAAAGTCTTGGCAGTTTGAGGTAATAACCTTTCTCGTCCTGGATATTCTACCATGACTCACCTGGATTTTAATAGGACCTCATCTGGGGGCTGTTCATGAACAAATATATCTTCCCTGGTGCTGATGCTTCTACCCCTCTTGGCTGGTTCGTTGATAAACTTGAGGGTGCTGGTTTCGAAATTAAGAGCATCGATACTATCGGAGGTCAACATCTCTCATCCCGCATTGTGATCGAAGCCTAGCTGATGAGTCTTATAGTCCACTACAGCGCTACACTCTGGAGGTGGTACAGAAACTGGATGGCCAACCGCGAGAAGGTTGAGGCCAAGTATGGAAGCAGATGGTTTCGCATCTGGGAATTCTTCCTTGCCTACTCGAGCATCATCTCTCGCCAGGGTAGTGCTACTTGCTACCAAATTGTTCTCCACAAGAATTTGAACGCTTTCCACCGTGTTGAGGGCATTCCCACCCAGTACCAGCTCTCTGGGGCTCTTTGTGTCAGGAGGGGTTAAGGTTTTGTTTTGTCTTGCATGTGAAAATTTCTGATGGTCTTCGGTTTCCAAACATGGGGATAGGTGAAAAAGTTTTGTTAACATACACGGGCTTATAGACGGCGGTAATGGGGTTCCCATGGAAAGGCGAAACGTGTAGTGTTTAGAATTATCAATGAATGCAAACACTCAATTCTGCGTAATGGTTAACACTGTAAATATGTGAATTGGTGATGCCCTCGCACTAAGTTGTATCATAGTTTTGTTGTGGACTGGGTAATGACTGATTCGTGGGCTTGGCATCTCGTGTGATGGGGCAACCTTTGCCGAGGTTGCTCCTGGATCCATCGCTCTCACCCAACTTGTCGGCATTTAGTCCTGCCTGATGTTGGCTTGCGGTAGTGATTAATATTGTTTTGTCTGCGAGCGTGGTATCACGGCTTCCGCGCTTTGGTGGTGCGAGTAGCCACCGAGGATCCTATGCGGCGGGTCGCCGTATTATTCATGTGCTGTGATGGCAAACACCGTTGACGGGCGGTTGGTGCGTACCACATACGAGTCATCCGTCCAGCCTATCCTTTCCATTCTCTCCTCTACGTTTGTTTCTTTTCCACTCGAATCATTCTGGCGATATCTAACCCCACATACCAGAGCTCTGTGTGAGTGCTCACACTGCCCGGACACCACCACCACCACCACCGCCGCCGCCACAATGACCTCACAACCTGCGACACTCTCCCAAATCTTCCCATGGATCAAGACACCCCTCATAGTCTCTGCCCCTATGCGCCTAATCTCGGGCCACAAACTCGCAGTTGAGGTTTCCAAAGCCGGAGGCATAGGCTTTTATGGACCGGGCTACGACATAGACCCCGTCCCGGCCACTCTCCGAGCCGCCCGCGAAGCCTTCGACCTCTCGGATCCTGCGGAGGTACTACCCATCGGCGTTGGCTTCCTCCTATGGAAGGCTCCGCTGGTGCCGGTGCTCGACGCGCTGAAGACGTATCGCCCGGCGGCGGTCTGGCTGTTCGCGCCGAAGGACGAGACGCAGATGCGGGACTGGGTGTATGCGATCAGGAGGAGCGCTCCGGGTGTGAGTATCTGGGCGCAAGTCGGCAGCCTCGCGGAGGCAGAGTCGGTCATTCGGCTGGATGTAGATGTTTTGGTGCTCCAAGGCGGGGACGCGGGTGGTCACGGGATTTCCGGGCGCAGGGGGAGTGTCATGCAGCTTGTACCTGAGGTTATGGATGTGCTTGGTAGAAATAGTGGAGGGGGTAAAGTGCCGGCCGTTTTGGCCACCGGTGGAATTGTGGATGGGCGCGGCATCGCTGCAGCATTGGGGTTGGGCGCGCAGGGCGCTGTGCTCGGGACTAGGTTTATTGCTTCTGCTGAGTCTGAAACGCATGCCTGGCTTCGGGGCGCTGTGGTTGGGGCTAGGGATGGGGGTAGTGGGACTGTTAGGTTTGTTTACCTACTGACCGTTTATGGTAGGGTGGAACTGATAGTGGGGCTATGATAGGACAAGGCTTTACGACGAACTTCGTGGAACGGGAGATTGGCCAGAGCAGTACGATGCTAGGGCGATTGTCAATGATACGTTCCGGGATGACGCTAGCGGGTTGTCGAGGCTCAGGAATAAGGAGCTTTATGATATCGCAGTGGAGGCGGAGGAATGGGAAAGACTGACCGTGTTTGCGTATGTTACTTCCCCTTTCTTAATGAGTATGGCAGTGGGATGGAGCGAGTGAGTGAGCGCTGATGGGTGATCTGTAGTGGGACTGGAGTGGGATTGGTAAGGGAGGTATTACCCGCGGAGAAGATTGTAGAGGAGGTTAGGGGTGAGGCCGTTGCTATTATCGAGCGGTTGAGGAAGGCCTATGCTTCGTGATGGGAGCTTTACGGTATGGTTGATGGCTTGGTGCTGTGCCGGTATCTAGACACCTGAGCTGATGACCTCAATCACTATAATATTATCATGAAAACAAACTCCGCTCAATTGTACTAGTACAATAACTTAGTGCCAATTGCTCTTATGTGAACCTACATCTCGCCGTTAAATAAAATCCTGCACACGAAGAACCTAACGTCAAATACGGGGAAGCGGGACATCACCGGGATGCGGGACACATGACAACGGTAGTGAGAAAAGGCAATAACTCAACCAATTCTTAACCAAATTGGATAAAACAACATAATATCAATTGAGAAAGGATAGGAGAACTAGTTTAAGCCTGAAAAGTAAAAAATAAATTATCATTCACTTAAGAATACCAGAAAAAAGAGAGAAAATCTGCTCACAACAGTAAGAGAGGAAGGAAGAGCAATTGAGATATCAGAATAAGTAAAACCATTTAAAAAGTGGATATAGGTAATCTCCTATGGATAGAAGTAATATAGGAAATGATACTGAGCTGGTGTTGAAGTTTATAGAGTACAGAAATGGCTAAAAAGCATCTTGATTTAGTGGTAAAACTATACCAACTCTAGTAAGACTTTTATGAGAGGAGAGAGAAAACTCTGGGGACTAGGAGGGAAATACTCTGGTGTCTCAAGGTCAGTGCACTCAGAGAGTCCAAATTTGTGAGAATTTAATAAGTTTTAGTAGTAGCTGGGATGTTTTTGTCATATTTTTAACTGATAGCTTTACTGTAAGTTTTATTGCAAATTTGGTACAGGTTAATTGCCTATATGCTGCAGATTATATAAGTATAGTTAGATAATGTTTATTTACCTAATAGGTAACAGTAATAGCAATATAGTAATAAATTTGATAATATATTGCAGTAGTTTAAAGATATGCTGATATGACCTGATAAAATTATTATTATTAGATATAAGTGGATAGGGTTTGCTTTATAGAATGATTTTACAATCAGAAAGTACATTATTAGGAATATAGTAGACATTAGCATATTCTAATTAGGTTTCAATCTTGAGTATTCAAGAAAGAATGAAATAATACACTGAGTATAAATGAAGTTTGTAGTAGGTAAAAGAATAACGAGTAAGCAAACTTGTAGAGATATCAGAATCGCAAAACTGCAGGAGGCTACTGATCTTTACTATGCAATGCTTTGTAGAATTCTAACTACCATTGGAGGAGGTTCACATAGTGAATACTATATACTTGTTGTCAATAGAGTAATTTTAAAGCGTATATTAAGTAAATCTGTAAGTTCTGCAAGAGTAGTACTAAATTTATTACTATATTGCTATTACTGTTACCTATTAGGTAAATAAACATTATCTAACTATACTTATATAATTTGCAGCATATAGGCAATTAACCTGTACCAAATTTGCAATAAAACTTACAGTAAAGCTATCAGTTAAAAATATGACAAAAACATCCCAGCTACTACTAAAACTTATTAAATTCTCACAAATTTGGACTCTCTGAGTGCACTGACTGTTAGGCGCACGGACTCCCCGTAAGGATTTACAGGGCAAAGTGACCCTACCTTGACGCATACGAACTTCGAAGGAAAAAAGATAACACCCCCCTCCAGCCCCGGCGTTGGGACGGTGCGTCATCACTGGCCGCCTGGGTAGTTGCGTCCCAACACCAAAGACCACTATCAATGGAACACACCTTATAACACCGTATACGTCGCGGCCGTCCGTCCAACCGGATCCTGTTCGCAGGATATATGAGGGGAGACCTTCGGACACCTTATGCAAGTGGAAGCAGGTGAATCGGACGACGGCGCATAAAGTTACAGACACTTGAAGACAGACAGTCGGAAGAGTGGGTCGAAAGTAACGGGACGTTTCGCACGAAAGTTAGTCCCCTCGTACCTACAAAGTCGTGTAGAGTATGAAGAAGGTAACTATGCCCAGTAAGTGGATCGGGTGCATCCACAGAGGACAAGTTGGTAAAAGATGGAATCCGAGGGAAGAAGCCCATAGGTACGATCCCGAGGACAAGTCGTGTAATGCCGGAAGCCCAGAATACGACATGCAGTCGCGTATCGAATTCTCGACGGAACCAACCAACGAAGAATGGCCATCTTCGGTCCAGCGAGTTAGACTACCCTCAGTGAGCATGGGGGCAAGATAATTCGTAACCATTGTTGTCAACGGATAAACGGATGAGCTGACACCTGACGAGGTTTCCACACCATCAGGGATAACAGACGCGCAGACGGATAAGTTGACCATGGGAGCAAAAGGTGTGGTAGAGAGTTTTCAGGGTCTACGAGTGTTCGCACTCAGGTGAAGTTCGCAGAGTTGTGGGCAAGGTACTTAGTTAGTATAGAGTTAGCATGTATACCGCGATTGCTCAGACGCAGAATATAAATATCGAAGCATCTTCGCTGCTATTAGATACAACAAGCACGGAGAAGAGATCTTATCAATATAATAAGTTATCTACAGTTTTATATCGTTACCAATACTTCGACGATCTATACCGAAGTGAATCATTATATCTAGCCTACATTACTTGTGTCTTCTTAATGAGTTCTCCGATATAATCACGATTAATGTCCTAGCTGTCGGAATACCTCACGCTGAAGCTACCACCTAACACTGACCTTGAGACACCAGAGTATTTCCCTCCTGGTCCCCAGAGTTTTCTCTCTCCTCTCATAAAAGTCTTACTAGAGTTGGTATAGTTTTACCACTAAATCAAGATGCTTTTTAGCCATTTCTGTACTCTATAAACTTCAACACCAGCTCAGTATCATTTCCTATATTACTTCTATCCATAGGAGATTACCTATATCCACTTTTTAAATGGTTTTACTTATTCTGATATCTCAATTGCTCTTCCTTCCTCTCTTACTGTTGTGAGCAGATTTTCTCTCTTTTTTCTGGTATTCTTAAGTGAATGATAATTTATTTTTTACTTTTCAGGCTTAAACTAGTTCTCCTATCCTTTCTCAATTGATATTATGTTGTTTTATCCAATTTGGTTAAGAATTGGTTGAGTTGTTGCCTTTTTTCACTACCGTTGTCATGTGTCCCGCATCCCGGTGATGTCCCGCTTCCCCGTATTTGACGTTACCAGCCATCCATAGAAAAAAATCCCTAATTCCTTCCATCCCTTTTTTCCGCCCATGGAATCAAACTCCCTCCTACGAATCGCTCATCACTTCCAAGTTTCCCACTATAACGGGCGGTCGTGTCTTACCATACCTGAGACAAAGGTCCCGTTAACCCGGGATTATCTTTATCTTGTTGATCGATGCCTCACGCAAACCATTGAAGCGGTGTGCCTCCTTTTGCAAACTTTACGAGACCTATCCTACTATACCTTATTGTACCCGGTACTCGTACGAGTATCATACTGGAATTAATGCCTTGAGAGGCTACCAACGCCTTTTTTTCCTGAGGCCGGGTTTGCAGCGACTGGCGGGAATTGAGAGGTGGTTCATAGCACCTTCAACTTTGAACCCCAGTGCAAATAATATCTTGTTTGGCCAAATGAATCTTGCTCTTTACAATGTTATCATAATAGTATAATATTATTATGATAATAATAATTATTGTTGTGATACCATTCAACTGCACTCTATAACCCTAACCCTTCCATCATCGTGAAGAAGCCTTGACCCTTGTCACCTTACCGCTTCAGGATGGCTCGGGAACACCACCTACCGTATTTTCTCGCGTTATACGGTTTTTTGCCAAGACCGGTTTTTGCCCAAGATTGGACACACAACCCTTGCAGACGATCACTCAGCCGCATTGTTGTAGACTCCTAAAACCCACACCTTGGTTACTATGCTGGCTGGGGGAATTTGAGGGCCCATTTCAGACTCCAGGCACCGGCTTGGCAAAAAACCGTAAAACACGAGAAAATACGGTATTGATCAGTCGAGTGATAACGGATGACCGCAAAACTGCCAAGCCGGCCAACTTCATTCCACCACCACCAGCACCAGTACTCCTCACCACATTTGCCTCATCCCACCTCCCCACCTACTACTGACCATCATGAAAATCCTAACAACAAACTACCTTACCTGCGCGCTTCGCGCCTGCAAATCCCACCCGAATTCCTTCCCCCTTCACTTCCGCGATGCGGAGCTGCAGCAGGACTCCTTGCCCTTCAACGCCGCCTTCATCGCTAACATCCTTCCGCGGATAGACTGGTCCGCGCTCCTGACCACTGTGGCTGAGCTCGGTTTTACCAGTTTGCCGGCGGAGAAGCCGGCCGTAGTGGATGAGAAGGCTGGGATGGAGTTGCACCGGATTTTGGTCGAGGTTTGTTGGTCCCTTTTAAGATGGGGGTAAGGGGGGGGAGGAGGGCTGATGGGAGAGCAGACGCAGGTTGTTGAGGGCAAGTTGGTGTGCGGGAATTGCGGGCATGAGTATGCGATACATCAGGGGATTGCAAATTTTTTATTGCCTGGGCATTTGGGTATTTCTCTCGCTCCTTCTGTTTGGGGTGGTGCGGTCGCTGATATGTGTAATACGCACCTGTATAGTATGAGGGTAAATAAATAAATGATGATGGGTATAACACATTCTATGAAATGATGGCTAGAACAAAGACAAAAAAACCCACCATTCGCTTCTCCCCATCCCCCCCTTCTTCCCTCCCCCTTCTTTAGTAAATTAAGTAGTTTGGGGCCCTCAAAACCATACACGATATCTACACCTTCTCTTCCGTTCCCCAACCCCATCCCGCTCTATCTGTCCGCCCTATCCGTATCATAACACCAGATAGAATCAAATAAAACTAAAGCCCAGAACAGACAACCATCAAGAATGAATAAAAAGGGAAAAAATCGAAAAAAAGAACCCATACAACAGTACATACTGTATGTATGTTGAAATATGGTACATGAAAATCCCCTAACTCTCCCCCTCTCATACTCCCTCTATGCTTCTCGTGCATGCGCGCGTGAAATTTGTTTGATACATTTCACCAGACTCTCACTTTATGCCTCACGACACAATAACTTACTTCCCGACCCACCGCTGCCAGGACAGACCCATGCACTAAGACCAACTCCACGAAACGCACACATACCACACTTGTATAAGTAAACCGACGTGTAGTAATGAAAATGAAAAAAAAAACAAGGGAGAAAGGGGAAAAAAGAAGAGGAGGCTTTGGTACAAGAAGTGGAAAAAAGAGGGAGGGGGAATCCAGCAAGGTCTGGAAATAGGGACTATAAAGATAAGGAAACGGAAAAGAGAAGAGAAAAAAACCCCCTAAGGAAAAACTTTTATAAATACCCCCCCCTTAGCAAACGGTCGCGTATCGTACTTTGAAGTACAGATAGAGGGAGAGGAAAAAGGGAAATGCAGAAACCCAACCCAAGCCCGGAAGAATAGAATGTGATCGTGTAAAAAGAACCTGAAGGGGCGAATAGAAACGATAGCGGCTGATATCCCAGTGATGGCAATGATTTATTAGATGAGATGAGGAGGGAGATGCAATAATTGGAGGCGGGAAGAACGCTAATTGAGGAAGCCTTTACAGCCACTTGATCCACACAGACATGGGATCCTCTCTTCGCTCTCAAGCTCGCGTTCGAACTTGTAGTCGTATGTGAGTTCCTCGTCTAGCAGTGCATAGTTAGTATATATATGCATTACAACAGCGGGGTGAGCATTGGGTTGGGGGAGGAGCTCTACTTTCGCGAATGTCCCTCAGTGCATAGATGACAATTCTCTTGCTTCCCTCAACTTTGATAATCTTCGCAGTGCAATTGGGAGTACAGCTATGGTTGATGAACCTGGCTATACCACCCGCCTTGGTAGCGTCGATAACAGTCGTATCGTCAATGCGGAAGAGGTAGGAACTGCCGATGCCACTCTTGAGATACTTCTTCTCCCGCATGTCCGCTACCTGCTGTCTGATGATCTCACCAACGTATTCGATAATCATGTCGCCAGCAGAGATGTTCTCCATCGCGTACAGGCCCCAATTATGAATGGCGGAGCGAGCAAACTTGACAGGTTTCTTGCGTTTCTTAAGCTGATTAAAGCGCATAACGTCTGCGTCGGAGGAGAGCATCTGCTTTTGGTTGTTCAACCCAACAACGAGACGACGATTGTTAACGCGGTTCGTACGTGAGGTCGAGGAAGGATTCTTTGCAGTGCTGGTAGCGGTGGCTGCGGTAGCTTCTTGGATATTGTTTGCTGCCGATTTGACCTTTGCTGCGAGCTGGAGACGGTGGGGGAGATACATTGACTTTTCGGCTTCTGGGACACGGCGATAACCTTCAGTACGAGCACAACCCGTAGGATTGGGTCGATAAAATCCCTCGATTTTCTCTTGGCTGCGGACGATGCCTGCACCAAATATTAGTACAGTGTAGTAAGGGGGGCAGGGGGGGCAGGGGTAAAAGACCCAGCCAATGAGACTTACTTTGGTTTTGAGCGACTTTCAGCTGTTTTTCCTTATAGGCCCAAGCTTGTACATTGTCCAAATCTGCAGGCTCCACAGCCGCCAGGGCTTGAGTTAAAAACTTGAAGTCCTCAGCGTCCTTAACGAGATTTTGCAAGCCATCAATATCAAGGATAGCGTCTGGGTCGTCCTGGACTGTGACCATTGGGCCTTCCGTCGTGGGAACGCCCCACGGAACCTCAATCTCCATCCCGGGCATTTCACTATCAGGTTCCTCCTCATCCACATTGACGGATGGGACAGCTAGAAGGTCTCTGTTGGCTCTGGATTCTGTGGTCTTAATCTTTTTACGGGACTCTCGCGAGTGGGTAGTCCTACTGGGGATCTCAATCTCCGGACCCAGGAAATCGTCTTCATCGTCTGGCGTATTGATAAGTTCACTCTCGTTTTTGGAGTCTGCCTTGAACCCCATCTCATCCTCGGGATCTTCACTATCTCTTTCGATAGCTCGGGATTTATTTTTCGAGATTGGCTTTAGTTGCGTGGTGGCGGTGGGCGTACGATGTGGAGTGGTGACAGGCTCCTCATCTGCTTCGTCCCCCATATACACCTCCCCGTCCTCATAGGGCTCAGGGTGGTCGATTCGGGGTTTCTTGAGATCGTGCAAGCCCTGTGACTCATCGTCTTTCTCAAGACCTTGATCCTCGTCGTCTGTAGAAACAGCAGTATCTCTAAGCTTGGAAGTTGGCCCAACACTTCTCTTCCGCTTTCGATAGCCTTCATTTGCTGAAGGTGCGACACTAACAGAATCGTCATCCCCGGTATCCAGGGACAAGGCGCGAGACCCCCGAGAAACTGGCCTATTCTCAGTAATGGTCGACTCATCGTCTGATCCAGCGTCGGAATTATACTGGTTCAACCGGTGCGCCAAAGGTCGGGCATCCGCCTTGGAGAGTTTGGTCCGAGATCCGTGTAATGATGGAGATGCCTCCGGTGTACTTGAATCATCTACCTTAGTTAATATTCTCTTTTTAAATCGCGGGAGCGCAGTCGGCTTTTGTAGCGCTGACTTTGCTACCACTGAGTTCAGTTTTTCGGTGGATTTGAGCGCCAAGGTAGGCAAGAGCGCAGTCGGCGAGCGGATACTTGTTTCCAAGGAAACAGCTAGAACTTGGCGACTGCCTGCAGAAATTCCTTGTAGTTCCTCCTCCTCTACCTTACGTCGTTTATTGACCCTTCCCACTTCAAGGCAGTCGTAAATCGTTGGAGCAGCCAGGCGTTTTCTTAGATCTTTCATTAAAACTAATTTCATATCCTTCATCAGGGCATTCGTTGCTTCCGCAGCAAGCTCGTTGGGTCCCATTTTCCTTGGCTCAGGCCGAGCCACAGGGGGTGGAGATGGTGACCGGTGACTGCCGGGACGTTTTTCCATTATCATTGTATAGGAGAATAGCCTGTCTCCATCGCAAACCTTGAAACAACGCTCCATATCCCGCCGTTCCCAGAACACAACATAAAACCCAGTTCTATCCCAGAGGATGTCCTTCAAACCAAAGTTTTTTAACCGACCGTTAAGGTGTCGAACATAGCGCTCGTCTCCGGGTATGCACCGCGAAGTGATGAATATATAGGGCAGTCTTCCGACATGGTCGAGTGCCTTGTAGTTATCAGGCCTCGGCGCTGGGGTAGAGCGCTGATCCCGGCTCCGATCGTTACCCCGATCGTCACTCCTGCTCTCGGTCCGGGGGTCTCTACGGGAGGGCGAATTCCCACGGGCGCTCGGTGAGCGCGGCCTCGAACCTGGCTCCCCGTAGCTTACATTGAGCGGTTGTTTGAGCCGATTCTTCTCCGCCTCTGCCTCCTTCCGCCGCTTTTCCTCGAGTATTTTCCCAGTCAGTTTTTTACACTTGAGTCCATCTCTATCCAACTCCACCCGAACTTGCTGGATCCCGACTCTTGAACCGTTGACCGCCTGCGCAGCTTTTTTCGCAGCCTCATGGGCCGGGGATCTGGATCTCGGATTATCTCGGTAAATGATGGAACATATTCCCAAAGAGCCGCCGGTCGCAGGATCAATCCGAATTTCCAATGTTTGAATATCCCCATGGGGTCTAAAATGCATCGAGATTTCTGTCTCTGTTGTGAGGGGAGATAGGCCTGTAATCAAGATCTGGGAGGGTGGACCGGGTCCAATATAGTTCTCATCCCATTTCCATCTCGTCCTATAAAGCCCTTGTGACCGAAGACGCTTCTTGCCAGTCTTTGGGCCATCGGTGTACCGTTCAACCTCCAACCGGGGATCTGTGACGGGGGTTGTAATCTATGGCCGTCAGTGAACACAAGCCCCATGTATGGGGCGCAATGACAACCACAACGATCCCACAACATTGTGACAGAGGAAGGGAAAATAAATAAATAAATAAATACATACCCCTTCTCCATCCCAGCGCAAAATCGGTTCCTTGCTCTTCCTTGGGACGCCTTTCTTCTCTAAGAATGGATCATACTTGACTTTCCAATTTCTCCGTGAAGGGTCAGATTTGATAGCTGGGGGTGTGCTCTTTGGAGTTAGGGGAGCTGGTGGAGGGGGAATTGGGGGTAGTGGCAGCGGATACGGCTCCCTGGTACTTGTGGATTGGGCCGCTGATTTGGAGGGAGGGTGATCGCCCTTTGTAGCTGCCCCAGCGGATGGACTAAGCAATGGCGGAGGAGGCGAGGAGCTGGTTGTTGTTGGCGTGAGAGTCGATGTTGTGACGAGATGCCCAGAGGGCAGTGAAACACCGACAGAAATTGGAGCACAAGAGCTAGAGTGAATGCGGCCCAGAATAGTATTGGATTCCCTATCATAATCATCAGGGACATTGCGAGCCCTTCTATCTTGCTTCTCAGCCTGTGCTTTCTTCTTCTCCTTCTCCGCCAGCACCGAGGGGGCTGCAGGGAAGAAGTCGGCATAGCCTGCGCGCGACATTGTGGAGATCCTATGGAAGAGGTCGCATCTACAGAAGGGTCGGTTGAATTAAACGAAACCCCGGTAGATGGAGAGAACGACGGGCAAGGGCTCGGAGGGGTATGGATGGTTGACAAAGCCAGGAATGAGTGAGGCGAGAAGAAAAACACTAATAGAGCTAGTCGCGTGGGCAATGGAAGGGTAAAGTTGGGAACGCGATGGAGCAAAAGAGCTTTGTGTGTATGTATGGAGGGAGGGGGGGGGGGGGGGTTAAGTGGGTGGGTGGGTGGATGGTGGGTATGAGAAGGTTGGATTATTAGCACACACAGCAGCCAAACGAGGGACAAGCCTGGCAGCAGAAGAAGCAGCGCAGGTCAAGGCAAGGTGAGTAGCTATGGTAGAGCCGCAAATAGCAGTGGAAGGGTATATAGCAAGTGAAAAGAAGAGGCGACGGAAGCGGCGTCTGGGTTCTAGAACCGGCGTGGAAATGGCGAAACGAAAGGAGCGAGGCTGCTGGATGTCCCGGAGAGGAAGAAAGCAAGCTGGCGAGCGCAAGGTTCAGCGAAGACACGAGCGGAGAGACGTGAAGGTATATAGATGAGGTGAAGCGAGCGGCAGGTAATTAGGTGTAGGATCGGGAGAGTTGCTGGGGTTCGGGCAAGTTTAGGTGGTTTTCTTTGGTGTTGAATGGAGAAAGCTTCTCGACGTCTCAAAACTCTCAAATTGAAGGGAAAAGATGAGGGAGAGCTCTGGGATGGTAGGGTGAGACTTGGGGGGGGGGGGGGGGGGAATTATTTTTTTTAAAA
>Ga0307517_10000831_pt1 | contig 53092 bp, 44 predicted proteins | sample 23_EM_MG_FD_194515 | JGI IMG/M metagenome (GOLD analysis project Ga0307517, IMG submission 194515) | Populus trichocarpa ectomycorrhiza microbial communities from riparian zone in the Pacific Northwest, United States - 23_EM | ecosystem: Host-associated > Plants > Roots > Unclassified | place... | reverse complement strand
AATCTACAAGCAAAAACCACCAGTCTTCAAGCCTCCTCCGGTCCCAATCTATAAGAAGCCACTCCCACCTCCAGTTCCAATCTACAAGCCAAAGCCAAAACCACCAGTTTTCAAGCCTCCTCCGGTCCCAATCTACAAGCCTAAACCACCAGTCTTCAAGCCCCCTCCCGTTCCAATCTACAAACCAGAGCCAAAACCACCAATCTACAAGCCTCTACCACCTCCCGTTCCCATCTATAAGCCTCTCCCTCCAATCCCAAAGATCCCTCCATTTTACAAGAAGCCATGCCCCCCTCTTCCTAAGCTTCCTCCTCTTCCTAAGCTTCCTCCTCACCCCAAGATTCCTCCAAAGTACCTCAACCACCCCAAGTTTGGAAAATGGCCTCCCTTGCCACCATATTCTCCCATTCATTAGGCTATATTGCAGCTTTCTTACCTGCAAGTAGGATGAATGTTGCTTCTCTCAATTATTTATGACTGCTAGTGTGAAATTCTCTGTGCTGTACTGAAATAAAGCCTTCAAGATAGGGAAAGAAAGCAAAAGAAGACATCATGGGGAGTGAAGAGCGCGGATTGTTATTTACTAATTATTACCTATATTGTCAGTGAACTCAAATTGATTGTCTTTGGGAATTTCCTCTTTTCTTCTTGACTTGTAAATTTCATTTTCCAATGCCTTTGCAATAATATTATATGTCATTTCTGTTAAGAGTACTACTTCACTTACACTTGCATGTTGCACTGCTGCATGCATGGCAAGCCAGCAGATAACTTTAACTAATTAGTCGAATGTCTTTATCTAAAACCATCCAGTAGTAATTTCTTGTGTACTGCATCCACTAGCATGATCAGCTTGTGTTCATGTGTACCTAATCTGAGATATGGACGCGTCCCATTACCAGAACTCATTTTGATGTTCAAACAACTACTGGTAGCAAAGATATTGAATTTGAAACAGGCCTTGCCCATTATCACAACTCGCGCGTTTTAATGTTCAAGAACTTGCAGTTTTTGGTTGCCAACATTGACACTTTGGGCTACTTAAAAAAAAAGGACAGAATGCTCTTACAGACTAAGAGAGCGATAATGGGATCCATGTTTTGGTTGGCAGCTGAGCATTGAATGACCTTTTGTTTTTATCATATGGACCACATGCACGCAGCACAGGCAAGAGTGTGGTGCCAAAGGAAGAATCAAACCATAATTTTAGCAATCTGGTTAGCTAGAAACAACCATGAATCAAGGATTAGTAAGGTTCTTGATGGGCTTTGCATGCCTCTGTAGTCAATTGACAAGCAAGATATCTGGTATTCAACACAAGTAATCGATGAATAAAAGAACATTGTAGTGGAATACATCTGTAATTCTGCATCTGCCAAACGAAATCTCACTATAATGCAAGACATAGTTCCGAGGAAGGATTCGGCCATGGTCAGCCGGAGAACTTCCTGTCCACGCAAAGAGTAGCGTATGGGGTCCGAATTGAAGGATCCGATCATATATTTTTGCAAGTGCGGTTTTTTTGTAGGTGTAAATAAGTCCGATAAACACACAGTTTTTTTCTTGGAGTTTGGTTGGTGTGATTTATGAAAAAAGACTTGCATTTTAGATCATAATTTAAAAGTTGTTTTCTCATAAATAATTGATGATAAAAATAAATCTAAGCTATATATAAGCTATTCGATTAATTAAAACTGATTTAAAATAAATTCTTGGAACAAGATAGGTAGTGTAGAATCCATAAAACTGATTATATCAAAATTTTGACATAATTAAGTGATAAATACTTTATTAAGTTAAAAATCATTCCTAATCAAAGTTATATCAATTTTTTTTTAAATCATACCTTAGTTTATACATTCGCTTATGTTGGCAACAATCGTCTCAACAAATATATACTCTGTTTATAAGTTTTTGTTTGTTTTTGTGTTTTAAAAATATTTTTGAAAAACTTTGAAAATTTTTTATTTTTTTCTTTGCTTCAATTAATATTTTTTTGGTATTTTCAAATCATTTTGATATGCTGATGTCAAAAATAATTTTAAAAAAATAAAAAAATATATTATTTTGATATATTTTCGAGTGAAAAACACTTTAAAAAATAATCGTAACCACATTCTCAAATACATTCTAATAAGTATTAAAAGAGCCTCAAGAAAATCCGATTGATTACGAGATATTTGACACTTAGGTCATGTTTGTTTTCTGGAAAGTAGTTTCCGGGAAATCACTTTTCAAATTTTCTCATGTTTGTTTGCCATTAGGAAAGTTGGTCAACGGAAAACACTTTCCGGTCAACGGAAAACACTTTCCGGTCAACGGAAAACACTTTTCAGTCAAAGAAAAATTTGGCTTGGTTTTCAGAAAAAGTGTTTTTCTTTTTGGCTGTGTTTGTTTTCCGGAAAGTGATTTTCAGGAAATCACTTTCCAAACTTTCCTGTGTTTGTTTGCCGTTAGGAAAGTTGGTCAACGGAAAACACTTTTCAGTCAAAGGAAAATTTGGCTTGGTTTTCAGGAAAGTGTTTTCCTGAAAAATTTGGGCGGAAAACACTTTCCGGAAGTTGTGAAAAAATTAGAAATGTTATTATTTGCTGATTATATCAAATTTGATCCTTAAACTTTTGATTGCTATATATATTAACTTTGGTCCTTATTTTTATAATTGTTATTTGCCTTTTCCTTATCATTTTTTTATTGAAATTTTTTATCTATCAAATTTGGTCCTCATTCTTTTGATTGTTACTTATTTTATTTGAAATAATTTATGAAATGTTGATTGTTATTATTTTAATTTCTTCATCTTTCATTTTTTTTAAAATTTTTTAGATTTGATCTCTATTATTTTGATTATTATTTATTTTATTTGAGATAATTTATGAAATTATATTTTTTTTTCAATTTCATTCTCATTCAACTATTTAATTTGTAAGATTTGTATTTTAATAAACTTGAGAAAAATAAAATATTAATAAGTTATTTTCAGCTCATTTTCCGTGACATAACCAAACACTGGAAATTATTTTCCAACTTATTTTTCATTACACTTCCAAACATCAAAAAGTAATTCACTTTTTCGGAATTCACTTTCTCGGAATTCACTTTCCAAAAGAAAACTACTTTCCAGCAAACAAACGGGACCTTAATGACAGCAATCACAACACTTATGAATACCATTCAATTAATTCTTTTTTGTATGAAAAAAATTAGTATATTATCGATTTTTTTTAAAGTATTTTTTTAATAGCAGCGCATCAAAATAATATAAAATAAAAATATTAAATATTAAATAAAAATAAAATAAAAAATAAATTTTCATAAAATATTATTTTAAATTTCACATCATAGATGCACGGAAATAATTAAAGCTAAAAAATATAGTTATTTATCGTTGTCCAAGAGGAGGCCTTGTTAGCTGTTATTTAACTTATTCTAGAGTAGACAGTACTGCGATGGTCCATACTGGCCGAACAGAAAAACACAGTGCATTTAATTATATTTTTATTAATGAACCTCCGGCTAATTAAGTGCTGTTATATATACCAATTCATACAAGTTGCCATCTATCTATAAATGCGGTTCTTAAAAGCCCATTGAAAAGCACTTTGATTGCAGCTTGTTGTCTCCTTGAAGGGCTGTTAATTAATAATTTGATCAAATAATCGAGACTAAGTGTCAAACACCTTTCAACTTGATTAGATGATCCATTAGACCAACTCAATTCAATAATTTAAATTTTTAAATATAATTTATATAATTTTCTAATATTATTTGTCTTTCATCCCAATATTTATCTACTTGAAAGTGACATGGCTTGTAGCAGACCTATCATCCTCATCCACAAAATCACACTTGCATGCTAATTAATTAAGAAATACACTAAAAAACGCGAGGAAAATACTATTTTTTATATTATTATTTAACAAGAGATAAATTATTATGAATTACCTTATTTGTTTTTATTTGTAATGGATAGCCAATTAAAGCATATTTATTAAAGAAGTTTAAGATTCAAAGATAGGGGACTAAACTAAAAAACACGACAAGAAAAGATGGTTTTATTAAACTTGGGGCTAAAAATACACTTTGATCTTCTAGCTTTTCAAATTATAAACTTTCAATCCTTAACAATTTATAAAATTTAATTTTGATATCAAACTTATTTTCTTTATTTTTTGCCCTTTGTTTGGGAGAAGAGAGAAAAAATGGCCGGATTTCGGTGGTAGTGAGAGAAAGTCTTGGTTGAAACCGATTCCGGCTATAAAAACAAGTGGTTTCGGTGTCAATGTGTTTCTTTTAATGGAGAGTTTATCCAAGGTATTTTATCTCCCTTAAACCTGCTTGAAATGATAGATTTGAACCCGAAAAAGAATTCTTTGTTTGGGTTGATTGTAGATTTTAGAGCCAATCCTTGGGTTGTTAGAGGTCATGAATACGTTTTATAAGGGGTTCAGAGGGTGTGTGTGTGTGTATATTGTAAAAATATGGTTGGGAAATGAGTTTTTCTAAATCTAAAATAGACAAGTTTAGTTTTTGATGACTAGAGATCACTGAGATCTAAGCAAGGCAAGTGATGTGTTATTTGAAATTTTTTTCAAAGAATTAAAGGGTGTATGGCCTATCGTCTTCTCAAGAAAATGAGAAAAAATAAGGACTAAGTGTGTGGGCTGATCTAGGCCTGTGCACATGGATCTTTTTCTAGAGATCCAAGAGCTCTGGGCCATCCAAGCTTGAGAGATCAAGCTTTTTCTTTTTCTTTTTTCTTTTACATTTTTATTCAACCTTGTTCATTCTTTAATTTATTTGCTTATTTATTTTTTAATTTCATCATTTAATATTTGATTGATTATTAACTGGACACGTAACTTATTTTGATTTGATTTTTTTTTCCAATCACCTTGATATTTAGTTGGTTTTTAATTTTATAGGTATTTATTTTAGATAAAAAATTATTGAACCCAATAAAATCCATAACCTGGGTCATGAGCTTAGATGATTAACTTCAGTTGGGTAGAGATCAAGTTTTTATAATTTTTTTTTGTTGTATAAATAATTCTCAATTTATTTAATTGAAAGGATGTATAAATTTTTTAAATTTCAATTGAATTTTTTTATATATAAAATCATATGGTAGAACACTGCCTATACATTTTTTTTTATTTATCAAGAGTGTAAAATAGCTAGTAAATCACTAGTCGGTGTGTTGAATAAACGTTGTTAAATGGATTCTATTATTCTATCATGTCTGCAAATCGAATTTTAGGATATTTTAGGCGGTTTCTTCTTGTCAAATTCAGAATAACCTTTTTCGAACCCAAAAAGTTCTTAGTAAAATGGGCCGACCGTCAGCCCATGAATTCCTCTATTACGGGCCTGACTTGTTACTTTGCTAATCGCCTAGAGAAACGACGTGTCTGTCATCTACCCAACATCCATTCTCACAGTAGCGTACCGACTCGTCATCATTGCTAAGCTTTAAAACCCTCCAGTTTAACACTGAAGTCCAAAACCCCCCCAAAGCGCCAAAATGAAATGAAATCATTTTTTTTTTAAAAAAACGAAAAACCCTCTCCAATTCAATCCTCTTCTTCTTAATTTTCAGGGTTTCGAGAATTCCAATCTACGGAAATCCCTTTCAATGTCAATCCCTAAAACCGTCGATTCCTCGCTCCGGTCTGATTCTTTCACTGCCATCCTCACTGACCTCGAAAACGCCTCCCTCTCTCTCTCTATTTCTCTTTGTTTCGCTTACAATTTGAATTTTATTTTGTTTTGTAGGCGAAAAAGCTGAAGGAGAATCACGCATGGTTGGTGGAAACTCTTTCTCTATTTAAGAAACTGAACGCGGCATCACGAGTGGCTTTGAATTAGGAGAAAATCAAAGCTGTTTCTAATTACATTCACCTAGTCTCCTATATCAGTTGCCTGATACCTTCTGGCTTTGTGTCAGTTCATTATCAGACACATTTACATATAGGGTTCCACGCTCCGTTTATCACATGGCAAATAACATGCTTCATCTTTGCATTTTTGAGTTACGTGCAGGGAATACAGGTTGCTGCTGCCAGGGTGCTATCTATGTTGTTTATCACAGCATATTATATTGAACCAAATTCGTCTGGCAATGTGTGTCTTGGTCTGGATGATAAGCAGGTTTGGATTTTTAAGCTGTGTTTTCTTAAAGAATAAGAATTTAATTGTTTTTATCCTAATTTTGATTAAGTGTTTCTTCTAGATCGCAGATATAAGGCACTCTGTAAAAAGTACATTAGTTAAGCAGTTGGACCAGAATGGAGATTTATTTGTTGCCAAAGTCAATCTGCTTACTGCTGCAACACATTATCAGGTATGTTTTAATAGGGTTTATTTCCTATATCTTTCCACTTAAATTGGCTTCTGACACAGAACTTCACGATCCATTCATACAGTTTTTTTGCAGTTATCTCAATACTTACTCCCTCATGGAAAACATCTGGATAGCTTTTATTTTCTGATAAAATTTGGTATCTCAATAACAGCTTTCTAGCATTGTACATTGTTTGCTTATTGGTGGTTTCTCTGTTGCAGCCTTCGTATCTTCTTGCTTTTTTTTTCAGCAGCCTGATCAATTTATACACTTCTTGTGAATATGACAATAAAATACCTTATCGTACAAAGTTGTCCTTTAAATTTTCCTCCATTTATTTATTATTTGTTTTGGTTCTATTGATTCTGGCACTATAACCTTATTGACATACATGTTGCTATATCATTTGACTGTGACGAACCATTTTAGGATCTAAAATACCTCAGGAAGCACTCACTAATAGGTTATCATATCCACAATTACATGTCCTTGCAACTTGCAGGTTGCCACCAGTTTGTTCATTGTACATGTGATGGGGAAATTAGTAATCGGTAATGCAGGAAGTTTATCTGTATCATTGGTTGAGAAGATCCGTATCGCTTTTAACACGTGTGATACTGTCTTTAATTGGGCAAGCAATTCTCTCTATTTAGTCAATTGTTTGATGAGTTTTGTCCACTTTAAAGTTGAAAGTTCGTTGGCAATCCCTTCAAGAGGTCTTTCTAGTTATTTATTAACAGCAATACCTGATTTTTGCAATTCTATTGTTTTAAAGTGACATTGCATCTTTTTAGTTTGGGTGCAACAGTTGAGCTGTCAGCTTGCCTTATCTGAATTGTTGGCGTTACAGGTAACTTGAGCATGTGTTTCATATTTTTATTTGATTGTTTTTTTTTATGCGACTCTTTAACTGAGAAATCTATTCGTCTAGGATTGTGGTTGCTTGAATGGAAATGCATTGCAATGGAATTTTTCCAAAGTCCGATGTGAAATCACTACATGTTCCATTGAATCATTATGGTTTTATTGTTGGAGAAACTATTATTCTTGTTCTAATTCTGAGGCTCATCTCCTTTGGTAGTTTGATAATTTGTGTTGGGTTCTGATTCATTTGAACCTGTAAGTTGAATTCTTATCGTTTTTCAATATCTTCTCAGTGAAGTAAAGGAACTAAAAGGTCTGATGCTCACTGATCTCTACTATCACCTTCAAGGAAAGCTAGAGGGTTGTAAAATTGGTCCTGGACCATTTAAAGAACTCTCTTGGTATCTGGTGGAATCAAACTGTTTGCTGAGCTATCAACACAAGTATGGTGACGAACATTATGGAAAGATTTTCACTTGTATGAGCTCATGCATATACGATCAGATTTGTGTTTGAATATGTGGGATTATACAGATTGGAAAGCTTCTAAAGCAATCACACAAACAATGTTGGAGTGCTTGAAGGATGCAAATTCGAAAGTTTTAATAGCTAGTTCAAAGCTTTCTGCTCTGAAAGCATTTCTAACTGCTCTTAGTATGTGGGAAGATAATGTGAGTATCTGAATTCTTACTGCCATTTGTTGCAGCTTCTAATATTGTAATATTGAATATTGTGGTCATAGATTTGTTACAGTTTCTCTGGACTTGACAGGTGCTGTGTTTTCTTCTTCTTCTTCTTCTTTTTGCTGGTTGGGGGGCACGAAGCTTTGAAAAATCACACTCGCCTTGAAGTTTGGTGTTTTTTTACCAAACATTTTAATTTGTCCTCTAAAAAATATGTTGGATTAATAATTAAATAAATTTTTAAGAGATTGCATATTATTAATCTTTTGAATATGCCACACTGTTTGTTTTGGAATTTCTTGGAGTCTGTATGTGATAGCTAAAGGGTGTGATGGCAAAATGATGTCTATTGTGCACCTATTTCTTTTAACAGTCAGCTAGCTCTTTTAAAAGCTTGTCATAACAATAACAATATTGATTGAAGTCATTTATTCTTTGACTGGGAACTACTACTAAATTTCTAGGATCAAGATCTTATGTTTTTTCGACTATTCTCATGAGCTGTTGTGAAGAATTCATGTAAAATAATTTTGAAGATCAAGGCTCAGAAGCGCTGTATAAGACAAGAAAATGAAACGAATAGACAATTTTTATTTGTGAACCACATTTTACAGTATAAACAAACTTTTAATTTCAGGCTATCTAGCATTGACATCTGTTACCTGCCCACTGTTGTAGTCCTTTTTTAAGGGCTAATTTATTTGTATATTTATCATTCTTTCCTTTGTAGACATCATTGGATTTTTATTTTTTATTTTTTTTGCGTTTTGATTTTCTTGCTTGGTGAAATGATCCATGTTTCTTTCCCATACAGTCACCATAGAATAAGGCTACTACTGAGGTGAAGATTCCTGACCGACTCTGCTTTTCATGAATTGACAACATGTGTAAATCTTTTCTCACCACAGTAGAATCGCTAGCTCCAGTTCTGGATGTCTCTGAAGAGATCTTAATTTCCTTGCTGCAAAAGCAGAATTAATTCTAAATCTCATGAGATCTGCGCAAAGCAACTTATCCAGTTCTGGATGCCTCTGAATAGATTATTAATTTCCTTGCTGCAAAAGCAGAATTAATTCTAAATCTCATGAGATCTGCGCAAAGCAACTTATCTTTATCCATTTGTACACTTTTCTTGAAAATGTCAGGTTCTGGCCTCAAATTGCGGAATGGGTTCAGGTCATCTGTGACTGGGGTTAAAACTATAAAGCTTTTGCTCATGCTACTGCTTCTTGCTTTGGAGATTAGTAAATCTTCAGAAAAGGAATCTCAAGACTTTGCTGAAGTTTCAAATGTTTGTCTAGGGCTTTTGCCTATTCTGTGCAATTGCATTACAGCTACTGAGTGTAGTTCCCTCTCCTTGGCTACCATTGACTTAGTACTGAGAAGATTTTTGACACCTAACACTCGATTCCCCTTCATACAGAAACATCTTCAATTACCTCATGTTATTTTGAAACTTCATGATCAAAGTTCTTTCTCATCTGTTCCAATTACATTGAAGTTCCTTTTGACTTTTGCACGTGTGAGAGGAGGTGTTGAAATGCTCCTTAGTGCCGGTTTCTTCTCATCTCTTAGAGCTTTGTTTGCATATTCATCGGGTGTTGTGCCTTCCACAATTATGACAAATGATAAGGTCTTCATAAAACATTCTGACAAAACAGAAAAGCCTCAAACTATCTGGGGCCTTGGCTTGGCAGTGGTCGTAGCTATGATTCACTCGTTAGGAGACAGTTCTTATACTGAGATTCTGGACAAGGTGATTCCTTGTGTTTTATCAGAGAAAGCTGAACTGATTTCTTATTATATCAGTGCACCTGATTTTCCATCTGATAGTTGTGACAAGAAAAGACCACTGGCTCAAAGGACACAGACTTCTTTGAGTGCTCTTAAAGAAACAGAACATACTCTCATGTTGATGTGTGTGCACTAGCTAAACATTGGAGGTGATGGGTTAAGGTCATGAAAGAAATGGATTCAGAGCTGCTGGAGAAAAGTATTCATCTATTAGCCTTTATTAGTCCAGGAACTCATCACGTCGGAGAATCTTCCAGAGGAGTTAGAATTCTGCAAGAAACCATCATTTTTAAAAAGCAGGAATGGATTGTTTTCTCTTCCACCTCTCTGTTGTGCTCCAAAGCCCATGCCTTCTGCTTTCTCAGTCATCACTACTGCTACTGTAGGCAAGGGCCATTCAACTAAATTACCAATCCAGTTTCTTCAGACTTGGTTGCCCTGCATATTTAAAGGTTCTCTTTTCTTCTCTTGAAATACCTCTGTATGGAAACAGAGGGCGCTGCTAAAAGATCAGAGGAAGTGGGGTTTGCTGATCTAACTCAGATTCCTGAGCTGCCAATGCCGGAGATATTGCATGGCTTGCAGGTAAAAAGTGCTAAGTGCTCCTGTATTATCATCGACTTCAGTCCTCTCATTGAAGGGATGTAAACGGTTTGAGATCATGAAATTGAGGGATTACTTTTGTAATAGTGACACTTCTCTGAGTAAAATTTTTCACCATTGGCAGTAAATGAAGTTTCACCATCTATGAGAGATTTCTGTGTTGCTTTTGATGTGAAAATACTCTATGCTTTTGATGCTTGTACTGACTTGTTATATTTTAAAATGCAGGATCAGGCAGTTGCTGTTGTTCCGGAACTTTGTGGTTCTAACAAATCAGGGTACATCAATCCTGAAGTCCAGTCAGTCTGTCTCTTACTACTACAGATAATGGAGATGGCCCTATATTTGGAGTTCTGCATTTTAAAGATTTGTGGAAGAAGCCCTGTATTATGGCGTGTGGAGGAATTTTTAAAGGAAGTAAAATTGTTGTCAAAAGGTAACAGCCCTTTCATACTGCTAACTATATTCTGAATTAATATTTTAGATTTACTATTATAATTGCCTTTGCTTTTTTTTTTTGGTAGCCATGGAAGTCCATTCATTCTTAAAAGCATCAGTCACATCCTTGAAACATTTAACATCTCTTGTCTATCCCGTATTGTTACAGACCGAAGGTTTATAGGCGAACTTAGTTGGGTGAGTAACAGATCATGAAAATCCTGTACAGATATCAGAATTAGGCATGGCCAAGATATTTGCATGATTATAACGTAAAACTCTGTATAACATCAACATGTGACAACATCAGAACCATACATCATTGATTATCGCTTAGATTTTTCATGGTTCCTCTAGCTCAGTGAAGGAATATCACACAAATATAATGAAGATGGTGCCAAATATCATCGATCTGGCGTTGTTTCGCAGTCATCCTCTTTCCATGATTTTAAGGTGCCCTGTTACAAGATATGCCTTCCAGCGAGGGATTATAATTATTTCTCGATCATGCACCGACTGCTGTAATGATGTAGGGAAATGAATTTTTCTAGGGGGACTGAATTTTCACTTTTGTGCTTGAATGGGCCCTGCCCCCTTTGCATGCGTGATGCCACAAGGTAGCATGTTTTTGTGGTGAGACAATTGTTGAAAAAAAAAGCAACTGCATATTATTGCAGCTCTTGACAAGACATGTATCTTTGTCTCTCTTTTTATGTAGGAGGTAATGCTATTCATCCAGGAACAGGTCTCAAGTAATTAGTTACTCCAATAGTATCTATCAATCATGCGTTGTCATGTAGAATTTCCCTTCATTGATTCCAGATGGATATCCATGTCACCAGAAATCATCTTGAAAAATTAATCTGGTATTTATGATTTTAGTGGCAGGGAAGTTTTTTTGAATTTTTTTAGATTTTTTTTTATGATTTTATATAATTTTTGATGTGCTGATGTCAAAAATAAATTAAAAATATAAAAAATATTATTTTAATATATATTTAAAGAAAAATTTGAAATTGCACTAAATGCTGTCGTTTTTCTTTTTATAGTTACAAACATTCTATTTCCAGATGACTGTACTAAAAAAAACATACCGTTATTATTGATATATTAAAATAATATTTTTTTATTTTTTATAATAAAGTTGAGGAATTTCAAAGAGATTTTGCTGGCGTGTCAAGCATATTATCAAGTATTTTTTTTTTTTTAATTATCATCCAACTACGGTAGTGGGCTTAGTAAATGAACGGGTTCCTTAACGGTAGTGGGCTCCCCTACCACGTCACAGCTGTCAGTTACCACGTTTATTCAATAATTTATTAATGTTTTTTTTTTATTTGCTTAGCATCGAATAGTTGTTTGGAACTGCCGTTTAAATATATTTTTTAAAAAGTTTTTATTTTTTTATTTTTAAATTGTTTTGATGTTTTACTATTAAAAATAAATTTTAAAAAATAAAAAATTATTTTAATATATTTTTTTTAAAGAAAATAAGCTTCCGATGCACCGGAGAAAACTTGGTCACCGACGATTAGATTATTAATGCATAAATATGATATTCATCGTTGACATTCACTAGAAAACAAAATCAATAAGGCCACCTGATTACTGGTGTTTTTCAAGATAAAATCCAATCAAATCACTGACAAACATTAATCATGGCGCATGAAATTTGTACGATTTTACCTATCCCTCATAAATCTCGCCGTATCCGAACAAAACCACTTCCAAACGACGCCGTCTCTCCACGGTGATAATAAAGCCAAAAGGCATATACCACTTAGGATCCCTTACTTAACCCTAGTCAAAGCAAGCCTGACCACAGTTAATCCCAAACCACCGCGATCCTTCCACGTGTCCTGATCTAGTGATCCAAATCCACCCTCTCGCCCTATAAAGTCACCCCCAAATCACCCGGAAACCCTATCAAAACAACTCTCGTTTAATCCTTCTCGGAAATCAAATCCCTAATCTCTCTCCTTTACAATGTCAAATCCTAAGGTATTCTTTGACATGACCGTCGGCGGCCAACCTGTTGGTCGGATCGTCATGGAGCTGTTCGCCGATATTGTTCCAAGGACAGCCGAGAATTTCCGTGCTCTTTGCACCGGTGAGAAAGGTGTTGGCAAGTCCGGCAAGCCACTTCACTTCAAAGGTTCAAGCTTTCACCGTGTGATCCCTAACTTCATGTGCCAAGGTGGTGACTTCACCGCCGGAAACGGCACCGGCGGTGAATCAATCTATGGGGCTAAGTTTGCCGATGAGAACTTCGTGAAGAAGCACACTGGACCTGGTGTGCTTTCCATGGCTAATGCCGGTCCTGGGACGAATGGATCTCAGTTCTTTGTCTGCACTGTTAAGACCGAATGGCTTGACGGGAAACATGTCGTTTTCGGCCAGGTTGTTGAAGGGATGGACGTGGTGAAGGCAATTGAGAAGGTTGGATCTGGAAATGGCAGGACTTCGAAGCCTGTTGTTGTTGCTGACTGTGGTCAACTCTCTTAGAGTCCCTTGGTTGACATGTCGTTCGGTGGTGTCTTTGTTTCGTCTTTTTATTATTGGGTCTTCTCTAGTAGTTTTGGGTGCGTTTTAGTCCTTTAGTTTTTGAGGTTTTATATGGGGCCTTTGTTTTAGTCTTTCCCTTTGGAGTTTGGTGGTTCTATCAGGCTTTCGTGTGTTGAAAAATGAGCTACCATGAATAAGATAGGCTTATTACTATCTAATCGAGTTCTTAATTACTGTGATTTTGTGTTATCTTCAGTGATTAGTGTGCTTATAATCTCTGTGAACATCATCATCTTATTGCCTTGTGGTCCTTCGGATTTTACGTTTGATTATTTTGGAGGTGTTGGGCGTGGTAGATGCGGAAAGGACAGACTAGGAGATAGATGTTCCGTTTGCACGACGGGGGTCGGTGAAAGTGATAATTGTCATGTAGCTAGCTTAGATAATTACGACGAACATCAGATAAATGTGGAAATAAATTCTGTGGTCCTTAAAATGGCCTGTTTTGGAACGTGGATATGCGCCACAGATATTGGTTGGGGGCTCGATGTTGGGGGCTTGATCTTGCGATTCGTACTTCAACTAGGTAAGCATGCAAATGGGCTTCGTACTCGTTGGTTTTTTGTTGAACTTTGAGTCTCGGATACCGAGCTGTGATTAATTTATATAGCATACAATGGCTTTACACAAGCTAAGATTTGTTTGGGCCTGCTGGCCCATTTGAGATCATAGCAGAACACCCAAAAACCGAAGTAATTCATGTCGTGAAAGTTTCCTTCAGCCATGTACTACTAATGAAACAGATCAGAGAAGCTTCCTTGGATCCATCTGCGACCACCCTTTATCAGATAAAATATCGTATTTTAGCGTCTCAGTCTTTGGCTGCTGATAGATACACATTCATACCCTCCACGCTACTATGGTGGATAGAAATTAAGGCACCATCAATCCTTGACGAGGACAGCCGCCAGTCAAGAGCTGTGGGCTGGAGAAGCTTAAGAATTACGACAAGTCATCACTATGGCCCAAACCCATAATTTATTATGATGTTTAAGCATGTTAATGTCATATTTGTTGTTATTTTTTATTTAAAAATATTTTAAAATAATATATTTTTTATTTTTTTAAAATTATTTTTAAAATCAGTACATTAAAATATCTAAAAATATAAAAAAATATCAATTTAAAAAAAAAATTTCTTTTAATTTTTTTAAATATTTTTAAAACACAAATAAAAAAGTTACACCAAAACCACACATCTACGGATCCCAGAGATACCCCATTTATAAAATGATGCAACTTACTACAAATTGGTGTTGAAAGGGAACATTCGACGGAGCTCATGATTATTACCCCAAGGCCATCACTACAGCCTCTAAACACATTTTGCTGTCGTCCAGCTTGTCATGCAAACTCATGTGCATAAAAAGAACCTGAATATTTATTTCTTCTCCCAATGGTATCCCAAATTTATCAAATTTCTATCCGAGGATATTTTTTAATTGAAAATCTATTTAAATACATATATATATTTTTTATGGCTGGTCATTAAAACAATTAAAAGTATTAAAACAATTTAAAAAAATATTATGTACCCGCTCTCGTAAACGGGGTCTCGGCCCCCAACCTCATTGCCTGCTTTGTGGCACACCAAAGCTGGGGTACTCTCGTCATTCTACCACCAAAACCCACCAATCCAAAAATTAAAAATAAATGGATGGAGATGAAAGGTTTTTAATCCTTCAATAACCCAATTAAAATATGAAACGTGCTCAAACCCTCCAGGTCATGTTCACATGAAGTCAAACCCTCCGGCTTCTCTAACAACGTCGTGCCGACTTAAATATTCTGACGTGAAACACGTAATCCTTACTCCTTCGAATCGGAAATTTCAAATAAAACGCCAAAGAAGGAAAGAAAGAACCCAATTAGAGAAAGACTTGTCAGGACCAGAGCGGAGAGAGAGCCTCGCAGAGAGAAGAAAGAAACAGCTCAAAGCGCTGTCGTTTCTGTTCATTCTCTCGTTTTGGCGCGAAATGAATAAATTCCTCCATTCATTTCCTGCGCTGTAAATCTAACAACCTCAGTTTTGTAGAAAAAGAATTGATTTGATTTTGATTAGCAATTATTTGACTGATTTTTTTATATATAAATTCAATTGGGAGAGAGATGGGAGTATCGGAGAATTCAAGAGGGCTAATTCTAGCTGTGGCATCGAGTGCATTTATAGGGGCGAGCTTCATTTTAAAGAAGAAAGGACTCAAACGAGCTGGTGCTAATGGTACTCGCGCAGGTCAGTTCATCTATTTATTTTCGATCTCGTTTCATTGTTTTAAATTTAATTACCTTAAATCACCTGGATTTCAATGTTATTGGTTGTTTAATTAGGTAATTAGCAAGTTTGAGAGTAAAAGACGAGAACTTTTTAATATGGTTGTGTGATAAAGTTAACATTTTTAAGTTCAAATTTGAATTTGGATCCAATTCTATTAAAAAATTAAAAACAAAATAATTCTGGGTTTTTGTTTATTAGAATACGTGATGTTTTTTGAGTCGACAATGTAGGGGTTGGAGGTTATACTTACTTGCTAGAGCCGCTATGGTGGGCAGGAATGGTGACAAGTAAGTAATACATGGATTGGATGATGCTGTTTCTGTCTGAATTATGTGATTGTTTTGGTTGCGAAATGTCGTGTTAAATTTTGGTTTTTTATGATGCACAAACAGTGATTGTTGGGGAGATTGCGAATTTTGTGGCTTACGTTTATGCTCCAGCAGTTCTAGTTACCCCGCTTGGTGCACTGAGTATAATTATAAGGTAGAGATTGCAGATGTGTTGAATCTCTCTCTCTTTCTCTCTCTCTCTCTCTCTCTCTCTCTCTTTTTAATGTTGTGATTAAATAGTTCGCGTTTTGATTTATAATTAACATGTGTGAGGAAATTTGAGCAGCGCGGTTTTGGCACATTTTATGTTGAAAGAGCGGCTGCAGAAAATGGGTGTTGTAGGATGTGTATCTTGCGTTGTAGGATCGGTAGTGATTGTAATCCATGCGCCTCAAGAGCATACACCTAGTTCTGTACAAGAAATCTGGACTTTGGCAACCCAAACAGGTTGGTACTCTTTTTTATTTTTTGATCTTCTCTTTTGTTGAACAAATTTATTGTCTTGAGTAATTACTTATTGAGTTATTGGTTTTGTTTTCCCCTCTCACATCACAGCATTTCTAATATATGTAGTAGCTACACTTTCAGTAGTGTTAGCTCTGATTTTGTACTTTGAACCGCGCTGTGGGCAGACAAACATATTGGTCTACTTGGGAATATGTTCTTTGATGGGTTCAATAACGGTAATTACGATTTCTTTGAGTTAGATGTACAGACATTCTTATTCAAATTTGTAATGTCATTTCATTTTCATTTTGTTAGTTACCTTGCATCACGATTCCTAACATTAACTCTGGCTTATGTTTTTTTTTTTTTTCTGGTGTTATTCAGGTTGTAAGCATAAAAGCCATTGGAATTGCAATAAAGTTGACATTGGAAGGGATAAATCAGATAGCTTATCCTCAGACTTGGTTTTTTCTTTCAGTTGCAGTGATCTGTGTCATCACACAGTTAAATTACCTGAACAGGGTAAGTTTAATGTCATCAATTGTATTTCTCGAATGTTAGTTATGGTATAGGCTTGTGTGAGAAGCAGAAACCCATAGATTCATTAGTGCAGGGGAAAAAAGGAAACAAATTATGCAAGTAATAATAGAAAAAGAACCTGGAGCAGGTTTCTAGGTGTGGTTTTGAGTTCAAAGGAGGCCATGGAATATGAGTTAGAAAATAGAGATATCTCTATTACCTGCCATACACATGATTTTATGTCTGGGATGCTGTCTTTAAAGAATTTAAATTTCATTTTAACTGGGGAATGTTTCTCATTTAGTTGGATAAGGATGAATAGGTAGGGTACTTTATGTTAGGAGGTGGTACTGCTTTCTGTGAAGTTAAGCTGATGGCGTAGTGAACATCTTGTTCCTGTCAAATGTGCGGACGAGAGCTATGGGCAAAGGGCCAGCTATGCTACATGGTCCTGAGTGTGATATAGTTGGAAGAAAGTGTTTATTTGGATATTGCAGGTGGGTGATAGTAGTTAGGACAGTTATTTGTTAGGCTATCAGATTGGGTTAGAAAACCTCCATGTTCAATCATGCCACTTTGTTTCTTTATTCGCATCATGTCTCAAGCAAAGACTATCTCTGGATATTTGTTGTACACCAAGTGAAAATGATCAAGCTGATATCCTCAAGTTTATTGAAGCAGTTTCATCTTCATCATCAGTTTAAGTTTTTCCTGTCAGATGAGATTCTATTTAATAGTTATCATTCTCATGTCAATAGTGTTTTATGTTCCAGGCATTGGATACATTCAATGCAGCAATTGTTTCTCCGGTGTATTATGTAATGTTTACAACTCTCACCATCATTGCCAGTGCCATAATGTTCAAGGTGAATGACTGATTCATCCTCTGGGATTCGTTTCTGTCTGTATATATAGTACTGTTGTTTACAATTACCAAGAACCTGCAAGCTCAAAATGTTTGTCACCATGTAATTTCTGCAGGATTGGTCGGGCCAAGATGTGAGCAGCATAGCCTCTGAGCTTTGTGGATTTATCACTGTTCTTTCAGGAACAATCATACTTCATGCAACAAGAGAACAGGAACCAGCTCCGCCACTAGGTAAATACATTCCATATCCCATTTCTCCTCCTTTTTTACTCCTTGCTTGAGGGTTGTCAGTTTTGGGCTGATGATACCAAAATTCTGTTTCGACCCATACACATTTAAGGATGAGGCAAAAGAAACAGATATACTTCAACATTTACTAACGAACCATATTGAAATGCTTGGACCGTCTAGCTATGATTTAGAAGCATCTGATTGAAACTGTATGACTGTTGTGTAATTTTTGTTGTTCCTCTTCCAGTTAGATAAGCAACTGACCTTCAATGAAAATAATTTCCCTGGTGGGAGAGGGAATATCCTTGCACATAATATCAGGACCTTAGAGATTAAGGAGTTTCTGAAGAAATCGTTAACATCAAAAGCATGTGAGCCTGACTGAATCCCAAAGCAGTTTGGTGCTTTGCTCACCATATCACCAACAAAATCTATTTTACCCTTTTGTGTTTGGCGCATAGCCACTCACCTTACTGCTCATACCATATCTGCAAAACCCCGTTTACTTTCCCATCAACTCAATTACTTCTCTGCTTTTCAAGTTAGCTGTCTCTTCAGTTTCCTTGTGGTATTGATTGCTGGCAACTAACTGCCATCGTTAGTAGCAGTTTCCTCGCTACCTTCATTAATGTGAGAATTTGCCATTAACTTGAGTTTATGACTCGGTTCAATATTCCTTGCAGGAACTGTAACATGGTATGTTAGTGGGGATTCCCTTAAAGGTATTGAAGAACATTTAATCACTGTACAGAGTTCAGATGAGCAATGAGCTTTTTTTTTTTTTACTTTTGACTGGGATTTGAAAAGATGGTCTCCCACCATTGAAGCAAGAAAGCAACCAAGCAACCAAGGGTGAGATGTATTTGCACAGTGAGGAGCTCTTCTTTCACCCGGAGAATTCTTTCGTATCAATACTGGGCTGCTTCTATGGATATCATTTATTGACAAGGCGTGAGGTGGCCCTCAATGGAAAGAGTCATTCTCACCTGAAATGCCCAAACTTTTCTGAAACTTTGAACATGCATGACGGCGTGGAATCAAAACCAGTGCAAGGAAAGATGTTGGGCCAGGTCCATGATCTTACCTTGCCCATCATGGATGGCACTTGTACATTTTGGTGCGTGTATTTTCTTCATGTGAATTCCTTGTTGATTTTCTTTGTAAGTGTGTGTATTTATGATTGATTTATAGGCAGTGAAATTTTGAAATATTGCCATTTCTCCACAGAGCTCGACTTACCTTCTGAAGGAAAAATCGACAGATCAAGCTATAATAGAGTTCCATAATCTCTTCCCTGGTATTTCTGTCCTCAATTGCAGTGTAATCCTCTATTACATCCTTCGAAGCGTACCTTAAAAAATATCTTACATCTTAATAACAGATACCAAACACGTAGTAAATTATTTTCTCTCCAAAAATTAGCTTTACTTAAACTCACGTTTTTAGAAATTGAAATTTCCAAAATATTTGTGAACTCCAATGTTGGAGAACATTTCTTCTTGGATAAAGAGGACGGTCCGGATCTCGTCGTAGTCATCAAAGGATCGACAAAGATATCTTCGTAGTCATAATTTTAAACTCTGCCCGGCAGGTCGACTTGAAATCCGATTAATTTGAGGCTGGAATCGGGTCAAGTTGAAGAAAAAACAGGAAAAGAAAAAACCCTATGTGACCCAGCAATCCGGCAAGACTCGGTTGCAAACCCGTTGATTTTTTTTTATTTTTTTTACTAAAACGATGTCATTTTGATTTTTTTTTAAAAGAACTGACCCGACTGACCCGGTGACCCAGTCAAAACCTGGAACCCGGATCTTAGACCGAGCCGGCCATCCGGTCGGGTCTTAAAACTATTTTTGTAGCCATTGATCAAAGATCTTAAAGAAGCGTTGGAGCAAAAAGAAATAAAAAAAAGCTAAGAAAGATTAAGCACTATGTCCCAGATTAACATTATTTTAATATTTTTCAAAGATACATGTAAAATATTTTATATTTTTTTCTATCTATAGATTTACATGATTTTTTAAATTTAAATATCTATACTCATAAAATTAATCTGACCTATATATATATATATATATATTAAAAATGTATTAATTTACTACTATTTTACGCGGTAAAAATACTTCCTTGGTTTGGTTAAGTAATTATGTACCATGTACTATAGTTATTAAACCCGGCCCGGGGATTGACCCGGTCAAGGGGCCGGGTCCTGGGTTTCATTGGTCAACCCGGGTCAACTCGGGTCAACCCGGAAAAATTAAAAAAAAATTAAAGTTTTAATATTTCATATGAAAAAATCCATGTAAATATAGGTTATATATATTATAAACAATGAAGTTTAAAAGAATATTTTAAAAAGTTTGTTATCCCACATCGAAAAAACTTAACTTGTTTTCTTGAGAACATAGAGTATATTTACTAATATGTTTTAAATCCCACATTGAAAAAACATAACTTCTTTCATGGGAACATAGAGTATATATACGAAAAGGCTTCAAATCTCACATTGAGAAGATACTAGGTTATCCTTTTAAGTTGAAGTATTTAAACCAAAATGTTTTTTTATCCCACATTGAAAAAACATGATTTTTTTTAAGGGAACATAGAGTGTATATAATAATGGGTTTTAAATCCCACATTGAAAAAACATAACTTTTTTCATGGGAACATAGAGTATATATACGAAAGGGTTTCAAATCCCACATTGAAAAGATATTTGTTATCTTTTTAAGTTGAAGTATTTAAACCAAAAGGTTTTTTTATTCCAAATTAAAAAAAAAAACATGATTTTTTTCAAGGGAACATAGAGTATATATACTAATGGGTTCAAATCCCACATTGAAAAAACATAATTTTTTTCATGGAAATATAGAGTATATATATGAAAAGGCTTTAAATCTACATTGAAAAGATACTATGTTATCTTTTTAAGTTGAAATATTTAAACCAAAAGGTTTTTTATCCCACATTAAAAAAACATGATTGTTTTTCTTGGAAACATAGAGTATATATACTAAAGAGCTTCAAATCCCACATTGAAAAGATACTATGTTATCATTTTAAGTTGAAATATTTAAACAAAAAAGTTTTTTATCCCACATTGAAAAAACATGATTTTTTTCTTGGGAACATAGAGTATATATAGTTATATACTAATGAGTTTCAAATCCTACATTTGAGAAAAAAAAACCGGGTCTCGTCTGGGTTCGCCCGGGTCATGGGTCGACCCGCCAGGTTGCCCGGGTTTGACCGGGCTGTTGCCCCAGCCGGTCTTTTAATAAACCCGGACCGGTCCAGCCACCGGGTCGATCGGGTCCCGGGTCGGGTTTAATAACACTGCCATGCACAAATTTAAATAAATGAAATTATAAAAAATAAATATCTTTAAAAAATATAAAAATTAATGTACTTATAAAAAAACAACTATTTTTAAAAGTTTAGATTTTATTGAAAAATACACGTAATATTTCTAAAACTATGAACTAATCCCCACCATCAAATCCAAAGAGTCTCGAACACCCATTCTCCACTGTCCGATCAAATCCACCCCCTTCATCCCATTATATTCCCCTCTCCGCTGCCAACGCACGCAATCTTAAATCCTCAAAACCAAAACCTCTTCAGAGAGACCACAAGTATCTGAGCGAAAAACAGCAGCAACACCATCATGGCGGAAAAAGCTTCTTCTCCTTGGGGCAAACCCGGCGCGTGGGCCTTAGACGCCGAAGAACACGAAGCTGAACTCCAACAAGAACAACAGAATTCCCAACGAGCACCCACTGAACCACTCGGTGGCACAGCTGAATTCCCTTCTTTAGCCGCCGCCACTAAACAACCCAAAAAGAAAAAAAACAAAACCCTCACTTTAGCTGAACTTTCTAATTATCCATCGGCTAAGCAAAGTCATGAGCCTGATCTCCTCAATCTCCCAACTAGACCCCGCGAACGCTCCGCTGAAGAGCTCGACCGGGCCCGCATCGGCGGCGGGTTTAAATCGTATGGTTTAAATTATCGTAACGGAGGGGAAGAGTCTAATTCGAGGTGGGGTGGTGGTGGTAATGGGAATTCTAGGGTTTCTAATAGGGAGTCGAGCAGGGAATTTGCTCCGTCGCGAGCAGATGAGATTGATGATTGGTCGAAAACGAAGAAATCCCCGGTGGGGAGTGGGTATGAGAGGAGGGATAGGGATAGGGAGAGGGGATCTTCTTTTTTCGATTCTCAGTCTAAGGCTGATGAATCAGAGAACTGGGTTTCTAATAAGACAGCGAATGATGGGCCAAGGAGATTTGGTGGAGTGAATAATGGTGGATTTGAGAGGAGAGGGAGTTTTGATTCTTTATCGAGAGAAAGACATGGGTTTAGTGGTGGTATTGGTGCTGCTGCCGATTCGGATAATTGGGGGAGGAAGAAAGATGAGAGTCTTAACAATGGTAGTGGTGGTGAGAGGCCGAAACTGAATTTGCAGCCAAAAACTTTTCCACTGAGTAATGGGAATGAGGTGGCGGGGAAACCTAAAGGGCCAAGTCCGTTTGGAGATGCCAGGCCAAGAGAGGAGGTGTTGAAGGAGAAAGGGATGGATTATAAGGAGATTGATGAGAAGTTGGAGGCTGTGAAAATTAGCAGTGAGAGAAATAAGGATGTGGAGAGAGGGGATTCCTTTGGAAGAAAGGGATTTGGGATTATTGGTGGAGGTTCCGGTAACGAGAGAAGTTGGAGGAAGCCTGATGTTACCGATTCTGGTTCGCGTCCACAGAGGTTTGTTTTACAAGCTCTTTGATTGATTTGTTGGCTGATTAGTGATTTGTATTCAGATCTCTTTTGCTTAGGAGATGTCAGTCTAGTTTAGATGGTATATTTGATTTTCTTTCGTGCGCGGTGTATTATTTGTCTACTGGGGTAGAATTGGAGTTGATCATCTTAATTGTGAGGGATTATCTTGATTACGAGGGAGGTAATTGTATCTCTTGAATTGTGCGTTCTTAGGGAATACTGCCTGAGGATTATTTACTAACTCTGTCGGTAGTTATCTTAACCTGATAAGATAGCTCGTTCTTGTTCTATTGTCGTATTGGTTTTCGAGAGCTGTTGTGCTCTTCCAATATTTTAATACGTTATGTGAATCTGATTAGATAATGCCTCGTGCTGCTCTCCTGTCCGGCCTTGCTAAGTTGGAACAAAGCTACTGAACTTTATGTGATTGCTTTTATCTTAAAACTGATTCTCTTTGTAACTTGAGAGAAGTCATTGAGATTGTTGTGAGAATTACAATTCTTGTTTTCTGATATGGGAAATCATGTATAAATCAAGGGAATCTTTTATTCCTAAGAACTTGGATTACGCATGCATCTGAATTGGCCTTAGCTTTGTGGATTGGGATTAATTGCCAGGCCTGTACAAACTCATGTAATTTGAAGTTACAAAGGCTCATTACTTTTGATTTCGTGATAACGTGGTTGATATATATGCTTTATCACGACTCACTCAGGATATTCTAGTCATGCCAGGTATGTTGGATGGATTTCTTGCTTCCTAAAATTGTTTCTACGTATTAACTGGTGTTAGCATATCAGACAACAAAATCTACTGGAAAAGTACTTCGCCTATTATATGGTTTCTGTTTCCAGTGTTTGTTTGATCATAGCTGTTGTCTGACACAAATTGTATTGAATGAGAGCTATTTCAAATCAAATGTGAAAGTTTAGAGCTTTAGGTATTTTCTTATCATGTCATTGATTATGTAGGAATTGCCCTGTAATGAACTGCTTAATTTTGTGAAATTAATGTTTGTTTGATGCAGTTCTGGGACAACTGAGAATGGAAGCATTGCTGAGGATGGGCCTGCCATTGAAGATGCAGCTGCTGAAGGAAATTGAAGATAATTTTTGCAAATTAAAAAGCTGAGGATTGAGAAAAAGAAAAGAGTAGGAACATTTTATTTATTGGTAGTCCAAGGTCTTCTGTTTTGTCCAATTGTATCCGTGCGAGTTATGCCGTGGCTCATATTACTGTTGAACACAATGTTGAGACAATTTTGGTAGGCATACAAGTAATTGACTCTGGTTTGCCTCTTTAGCTTGTTTTATAGCTGGGATTGAACTTCAGGATTATGTGTTATTACATTACTACTTATTCGTTCTTTTTTTTCCCCTTTCTATTCATTCTTAGTGCTGATTTTGATTACCGGAAATCTGTCTGCGGGTGCAATGGCACTGATGATTTTTCTCATCTTCTGTATTTCTAGTACCTTAAATGAACAAGGCATTCATTTTTCACTAGTCCCATGTAAGACCGATGATATTATAACGCATTTTTTCTAGATAGATCTGTCTTGATTATACTATGACAGAACTGCAGCTGTGAATTCTGTTATTAGAGGTTTTAGGGCTTCTTAACTGGTTAAAAGCGAGATGCACGAATGGCTTTGACATGCTGAAAATAAGCTCAAGTTTGATTGTTCTTTTGCCTCTGGTAGAGGTACGTCTAAGAGACCTTGGATTCTCCAGCTTCTCCAGCTAAAACTGGACGTGTATAGTATTTGGACGAGTTCAACTACAGAGCGTGGGCACGCAGAAAAGGAGTGCTGGCGTCCATATCAGCTAGGACACTTCTTGATCATATGTCAAACACACATTGGAGCTTGTTCTAGACAGAAAACGGGTCATTTAGAATCATATGATCTTATCTCTAAATTAGCAAGTGCAGAGAGATCCAACAAAGACTAAAGATGAAAATTCCAAGTTGTGGGGTGTTTAGAATTGTTGAACCCACCCACCACTGCCAATTTTATTCCTCAAAGAAAGGCCGCATATGAGACTGTCGATGCTTGCTTCTGAGGTTTCTCCACCTTGCGGTCAAAATAGATCGCGTGGGACGTCCACAGCTCCATAAAATAATGAATCGTATTCCATGTTTGTGGAGACAGGGACACGGGATTGTATGCGGGCAGGGCCTTTACAATAAAGGGCAAAGCTAGTTTGCAAGATGAAAGTTGGCACGCACGAGTCCTCTCAGGCACATATGACAAAGGTAAAGGCCTGTTGAACAAGATAGAAAATTTCGGCATCAATACGGCGGCATCCAATGCAATGTAACTGCGTTGTAGTTGAAAAGAAAAGGGGAAATGGCTTTCCTCTACATTGGCACGAGGGTATAATGCACAACTCAATCAATGCTTCTGTCTGCTTTAACGGCTAGCTAACATCTTCCTCCACCGCCAAGAGTTTCAGAAGATAACGTCCGTGTAGCTTACCACGTGTCAAGTGTCTACAATGTAAGTAATTCTGCCATGAATGAGTTAGGTAAGGACGGCTATAATGCCACTCAGTTAGAGGAGGATATTGAATGCATTTAAGTACAGAACTCTTTCTTCTCATCCCTGCTAAATTTACCACTGCTGGTTTTAGCATGGTGGTAGTTTTTGTTTTTCAGATAATTTTTTGAATTATCTTATTTTTAAAGAATCAAATTAATGTTTTTGAGCTCGGGATAATAAATGCTTTTTAAAATGTGTTTTTGTTTAGAAATATATTAAAATAATTTTTTTTAATTCATTTATAATATTAACATATTAAAATGACATAAAAATATATATATAAAAAATAATCATGTAGTATCTTGTTGAATTCAAACCCCAGATGATAAAGAGGACGCAAACTCACTTCCTAACAAACCAACTCCTCAAAGTTGAGTCCAATACTATGTAACACCATACACACACACACACACGACACAACATAGTTCTATGTCATGATGATGATAGGAGCGGTGGAGCTAGTATAGTAGAGCCTGGACTCCTGGGAGATCCTCCCCTGAATATGGGTTCTAGGCATCATATTTGCTGGACTTCTAAGAGAACTTAATTGAGCTGGTTTCATTCTATATGATCCAACCAGAGCCTCAACAACATTAATCTTTCGAGTACCAGGATTAAACTCTCAACCGATCAAGTAGTTTCTCGCTTGATACTGTAAATTTGGACAACGAAGGTTCCAAATGGGAACTCCCAGAACATCAGAATCTGCGTGTAGCAATAAATCAGGGGACCCGCCCCCATGCCATATGACAAAGGTATCCTTTATCATCGCTAGTCTTAAATAGGTTGTCCGTACTACCAACTGTTCTCTTCGTTTAAATTGTTTTTTTTTCAACATCTTATAAATACAGGCAGTTGGGGAGTTAATGACATCTCTACTCATTTACTTCGTTTTCTTGACAATTGCTGCGGTGTTCATAACATCAAGCCTTTATATTCTTCTCCTTAAATCTTGGTTGTGTTTCCTGTATCTATCAAGGAACATGGATTGGTCACACAAACTTCTTTTCTGTGTTTTTCTTATTTTTGCTGCAGCCATTGGTGGAACTCAAGCTGATGCCACAGTCACCGGCACTGTCTTTTGTGACCAATGCAAGGATGGCCAAGTATCCCTTTTTGACTATCCCATTTATGGTGAGATGAAGATCCACTGCGGTCATCAGCTAAATTTCTTCTATCCACTTCCTTGTGTTTCCTAGTAATCATTTGACAATGTTGTTTCTGCAGGAATCAAAGTTACAATGACCTGTGCTGATGCTAGTGGTCAAATCACAATGTCAAGGGAAGAGACCACAAATTGGTTTGGAAACTATGTAATGACGTTTGATGGCAGCCCAGATTTGAGCAATTGTTATGCTCAGGTTTCAAGCAGTGGTCAGGGTTCAAATGCCTGTGGTGCAGCAGCTGGTCCTGCCCAAAAGCTTAGACTAACGTTCAGGATGTTTGATATGGAGTTTTACGCGGTGGATTCTTTGCTAACTGAGCCTTCAGCCTCCATGTCTTTTTGTCCAAGGTCTGTGAACCCAGTGCCTGCACCTGTAACACCTGTAACACCTGTAAGGCCTCCAGTAACTCCTACAACACCTCCCCCTGCTTTCAGGCTTCCTCGAATGCCTCCACTGCCTCCACTGCCTCCTATGTCACCAGTTCCCATCCTAGAAGCATCAGCATGTCCACACCAGTAAGTTCATTATCAAGGACTCATTGTTTTGGTTATTTGAAATTCATACCATTCCAATGGGACTTCAAATAGGGTAGACTTGTATGATCTATGTTTCCACTAACAAGAGCAAGTAATTCTTCAGGAGCTGGACTATGCCAGAGTACAAATGCTACTGGAGGGCAGTGAGCCCTGACATGAAGGTAGCTGTTGTCTTCGGGTTGCTCGCGGCTAGAAGATACGGAACAGATATGACATTATGGCAAGGCTTGCAAGGGAGAGGTGACCCGTACAGGACTCTCCTGAGGGAAGGAACAGCTGCTCTCCTCAATTCCTATAACAGCATTGAGTTCCCTTACAATGCAATCAGTGTGGTCACACGCATGAACTGGGCCTTGATGGGTTCCCAAAGGAGTGTCCTCCTGACAGCTTTGAGATTCATGAGGGCAAATTCTGGTTATGGCAGAGTCACCTGCAAATTCAACACTTGCAAATGATGTATATTATTCATTGGCTTTTGTTTGTCCATTGGATATATTCTATTCCTTCTATAATTATGCACTATATTCCCATTCCTGTCTTGTTCTTCATGCTTGTTTAGTACAAGCACTGAGATTTGTATCGATTTATCAACTATTGATATTATCATATATATGATTATAATTCAGTTTTGAGAATGTTTCATTTTTAGATTATATGCTTCCAAAAAAAAGGAAAAAAAAGCCAATAATTACAAGTGATATTCCTTAAATTTGATACATCATAGATCATAGCTTTTGTGAGGGATTGATTCTTAATTTGGGCATGTTTGGGTTTTAATGTAGTTAGTTTCCTATTAGTTAATGCTTTTAATCTTGATTCTTGAATTTAAATTCTTGTATTTATTAAATTTTAGTTGAACAATGATTTGAAGCTTGACTCAGATTGTTTTTATTTTTTATTTATTTTGACATGACTAAATCTGAGTAATTATATGAGTTGACACATAATTTAATTGTCCAGACCAAACACTACTAGATTTAACCTAATAAATTAAAAAATTCAAAAAATATTATTTTAAATAAAAATAATAATAAACTTAAGTTTGCATAGTTATGTACAGACAATAATAAGATCCTTCTTTAAATTATATATCAATAAACTTAAGGCTTGATGCTAAAAATGTTCACGGTCCCTATACTTCTTACAATTAGTAAAACCAAACCTATACTTTTAATTAACTTAAACCAACCCCTCCGTTCCAATTAAATGCAATTTAAGATCCTTCTTTGAATTATAATTATGAAGCAGCATTCATATAGACATTGATTAAGAGGCTGAAATCAACTCTGATTTGAAGTGAAGGGATTGATTTGATCCGATTCAAAGTAAATGTCTTGATTAAAAAAATACAATAAGTAGAAGGACTACATTTGAATCTTAGCCCCAAAAAATACGCTAATCTAACGGCTCAAAACTATTTCCTTATGAAATCAACGACTATTCCTTTCCCAATACTCACAAGCCCCAACAGTCAACACCAAGCTGCTCCTTAAATTTAACCAGATAAAGCACTCCATTCGATGCTCTATCCCTCCAATAGTTTGACTTTTGACCTTCAACTCTTGAACCAAAATGAAGATCCTCAAAAACCCAGCAAGGAGTCTCCCCTCTCTATGTCCATTAACGATTTTTCTACTTCTCCTTTTTGTCAACACAATAAAGGGTTCACCATTTTCAATCCAAGAAGCCACAATCCAAGAAATCCAACAAGCATTTGCTCAAAACAAACTAACTTCAAAACAGCTAGTCAACTTCTACTTAGATAGAATCCAAGAACTGAACCCTTTACTTCACAGTGTACTAGAAGTCAATCCAGACGCATTAGAACAAGCTGGAAAGGCTGATGAAGATAGGGAAAGAAACAAGGGCAAGCGGTTCTTAGGGGACTTGCATGGGATTCCAGTGTTGTTGAAGGACAGTATAGGGACTAAAGATAAGCTGAACACAACTTGTGGGTCATATGCTTTGGTGGGATCAGAGGTTGCTCGTGATGCCCACGTGGTGGAGAAGTTGAGGAATGCTGGTGCTGTGATTCTAGGGAAGGCCAGTCTTAGTGAGTGGTATAATTGTAGGTCTTTTGACATTCCTGATGGTTGGTGTGCTAGAGGTGGCCTAGCTAAGGTTAGTTTCTTTCTTTCTTTATTAATTTTGAGAAACATTAATGGCTGTGCAATTTGAGATTTTCCCTCTTAGAATTTTTAGATGCTTATAATTGATAGTGGGAAAAAGGTTCAATATTGAGTAGCATTTGTTGATATTTTATGGCTTATAATTTATAACTCTTGCATTGGATTCCAGGTTTGGTGAAACATAAGGTACCAGTAGAGATTTTATTAAGTTCTTTCCAACCTGGCTCTGTTTGGTTATGAGTTATGACTTGTGTACTGTTAAAAAATAATGATATGAATACAATGTTATATTGTTATTAATTTGCATAATAATGGAATCATCAGCCTTTTGATTCATGTACTGATTTTGTTGTTTTGGATAAATGTGTTTCTTGTATTAATTCAATCAATTGGTGAATCAAACATTGCCATGTGTGATGATAAACATTAGACAAAACCAACACTTTGTGGAAATGTGCAGAATCCTTATGTCGAATCGGCAGATCCATGTGGTTCAAGCAGTGGATCAGCAATATCAGTGGCTGCAAATATGGTGGCAGTATCACTAGGGACCGAAACTGATGGTTCTATCATCTGCCCTGCTGATCACAACTCAGTTGTTGGGCTCAAGCCAACAGTTGGCCTCACTAGTCGGGCTGGTGTCATCCCAATTTCGCCTCGCCAGGACACCATTGGGTAAGCCAGCCAATTATCACATTTCTTTTAATCTTGAAAAATTGTAATGATGAAGTCACAAGACAGTCATTTTGGTTCTGTTGGCTAAACGCTGTAGGTATTAAGAATTTATGAACCATCTTCCCTGTAGTTTCTTGTAATGGTACAATTGCAAGATGCAAGAATGCAGTGCTGGTCAAATAACATGCATATTTTGGATGCTGACATGCACACTTTACCTTTTCTTTCTGCAATCCTCTTTTGAAGAGAGAAACTCAGAAAGAGATAGTGAGATCAACAGGTTGACTGTTAATGTAACTTTTCATTTACTTATTGAGTAGGTATTAACTGAAGAATTTTTATACCAACAAAAAAATGAAGGCCTATATGCAGGACAGTGTCAGATGCAGTGTATGTGCTTGATGCAATTGTTGGTTTTGATCCAAGAGACTCTCAAGCAACAACCAAAGCTGCTGAGTTTATACCTGCTGGTGGTTACAAACAGTTTCTGAAGAAGGATGGGCTCAAAGGGAAGAGAGTGGGCATAGTGAGAAATCCATTTTTGGACTCCTTCAACGATTCAACTGTTATCTCAACATTCAACCACCATCTGGAAGTGTTAAGGTTAGTGTCAAGCAACAATGATGACAAGTACTACCAACATGGACAAATCACACACATCAATCTGACACTGCACTTATGCTTAAATTTGACTTGGATATTATAGGCAAGGTGGTGCAAATATAGTGGATAATCTTCAAATAGACAATATTGATGTCATTTTGGATCCATATCGAAGCGGCGAAGTAATTGTAATGCTAGCTGAGTTCAAGCTCACAATCAAACAGTACCTTGAAGAACTAATAAAATCTCCTGTGAGGTCATTGGCAGACATCATCGCTTTCAACAACAATAATCCTGATCTGGTAAGTAGTTTCTATGATCATGCTTTACCAAAAAAATCAAATAGTCAGAAGAACTTAGCTCACTGTAGAACGTGGTTAAACCAATTTACAACATCCTTTGGCCCTTGATTTATGCTCTCCTATCAGCAAGGAGATCTCTCCATGCTTCACACCGAAAATGATGCATTGGAAATTCATCTGTCCAATTGCAAATTTATCATGCTGGGAGTTTTAGTTGAAACCATTAGGCGTTCAAGTGAACAATCCTATAAAAGATTTTTCGGTGATATAACCACATTTTATAAGTTGGGTCTTTGATTTTATAGCTGATTCCAATCAGTTTGGGATTGAGGCTTTGCTGTTGTTGTTGGTCTTTGATTTTAAGACATGGCATGCCATTGAGCACTGCAGGAAAGCATGAGCAAGTATGGTCAGGAACTACTCCTTGCTGCGGAGATGACAAATGGGCTTGGAGAGGAAGAGATGAAGTTAGTGAAGTTAATGGAACAACTATCAGAAGAAGGATTTGAAAAGATGATGAAAGAGAATGACTTGGATGCCATGCTGACACTTGGTGTGGATGTTTCTACAGTGCTAGCTATTGGAGGGTACCCTGCACTTACAGTCCCAGCTGGGTATGACAGCAAGGGAAAGCCATTTGGGATCTGTTTTGGAGGATTAAAGGGAATGGAACCAAAGCTGATTGAGGTTGCTTATGCTTTTGAGCAGGCTACCCTGTCTCGCAAGGCTCCTCCTTCTCTTTGGACTTGAAACAAAAACCCTGTCTCTCTAAATTATGATTTTCTTTTGCTGTATGAATGTACCAAAAATATGCCGCTGCCTGTAGCATTGCATACATCAACTATCTCTCCCTTCCCCTTGTCTCTCGACTAGAATGAAAAGTCTCAACTTTTGAACTTCTTTCCACCTCTGACGCTGACTCTGAGTATGCTATTGATTAGTTTCTTTAACTAATGAAGTAACTGACTGCTCCTTCCCAAGCAACTTGATAGTCTTGGAGTCAGGAGTGCTCCTTATCATAGTTATGACATGGCCTGGGGTTTGACCTGTCCAAGGCTTTGGTTACGGGTTAGCTGGGTTAACTTACACGCTGGGTTAACTTACACGAGGACAGATTAACTCAATTTTTTAACCAAAACGGCCCCAACTAGGCACTGGATTGATAGCTATTTAAGAAAACATGACTCGGTTCCGAGGCCCGTGTATCAGCAAGTTTGGTTATTATTATTATTATTATTATTATTATTTGTATTAACAATAACATCATCAGCAGGGAATATTGCTGGGCATGACCATTATGACAAGACATGTAAAATGACAAAAAATTCCATAGTTGCTCAAGGAAAAAATAATAATGGTGACTTTCATATATTGGTTAAGCCCATAGCAATTTCTTCTCATAACACAGTATGTATTATTAAGAAATACTTTAAAAGTAGTGGGAAAATACAGTTCTTTTCGCTGCTATTCATCAAAAAATAAATTATTATGAATTGTCATTGTGATTTATTTTTTTAGTCTATTTTTTTATTACATCTTTGTAGGCCTAAATTAATGGTCAATTAAATCATATATTATTAAGAAATGGTAAGATTCAAAGATAAAGGACTAAGATGAAAAAAACAGCTAAGAGAGATGATTTTTCTAAACTTTAGGCTAAACATATACTTTGGTCCTCTAAGCTTTCAAATTATAAACTTTTAGTCCTTAACAATTTATGAAATTAAATTTTGATTCTAAACTTTATTTTCCTTATTTTGGTCCCTAGTTGTGAAATGAGAGAGAAAGTGATTGAATTATGGTGGTAGAGAGAGAAAGTCTCGTCTGAGACCAATTCCGGCCATGAAAACAGGTAGTTTTTGTGTCAATAGGTTGCTTTTAATGAAGAAAGTTTATACAATGTGTTTTTTCTCCTTTAAACTTGCCTAGAATGGTATATCTGAATCCAAAAAAAATTATTTTGGGTTGATTGTGGATTTTGGAGCTAATTTCTGGGTTGTTAGAGGCTTTGAATATGTTTTACAAGGTGTTTGGGTGTTTTATTGGTTTTTTTGGGTCGAAATATGATTGAAAATGAGCTTCTCTTGGTTTGAAACAGATTAACCTGATTTTCTAGTGACTGGAGGCTACTGAAATCTGGGTACTGCATGCGTTTTTTTAATTCAAGGATGGACGACCTATTATCTTCCCTTTAATAAAATGCAAAAAAATAAGGCCTAGGCTCATGGGTTGCTCTAGGCCCACGCACCTGGGCTTTTTTTTATGGAGACCCGAGAACTCTGGGCTTTCCTAACTTGAGAGACTGGGCTTTTTTTTTTTACTTGTTTCTTTTTCATTTTTATTCATTACAATTGCATTTTTTGTTATTTTTTTTCTTTGAATTTCATCGTTAATATTTGATTGATTATTAATCGAGCAATGTAATTTATTTCAGTTTGATTTTTTTTCAATCACTTTGATATTTTATTGGTTCTTAATTTTATAGGTGTTTATTTTATAAAAAAAAATTGTCGAACTGTCCATGACACGGGTCATAGGTTTAACTAATTAACTTTGGCTAGGTAGGAATTGAGCTTGATAAAAAAAAATTGCTACATAAATAGTTCTTGATTTATTTAACTAGATGTATGTATGAACTTTTTGAATTCCACTTAGGATTTTTTTTATATATAGAAAAACATCGTAAAATTCTACATATACACTTTTTTTAAGAAGAAAGAAAAAATATCCGACCTACCATGAAGCGCAAGTCAAATAACTAGTTAACATAAACTAAAACATGTGGGAAAAAAGATTATAACTTTCCTCATAAAACACTACAATGCCTCCTCACATTTAGTTTTGACAATTAACGTTAACAAAAAGCTAAAACACGACCTTTTCTTTTCTTTTCTATGTTGCTTGAACACATGGTTTTTTTTTAGTTATGAGCTTTTTCAAAAAAAATCTTTTGTCGATTTTATTTTTTTAATATTGTGATGATTGTGAATTTATCTTTGTAATTTGTTCTTTTTATTTTGTCTTTCTCTGAGATCAGCGTTGTTTGCGAGGTTGTCAAGGTAAACCAGACTTTTGTAGGGTATCTTTTTTTTTTTTAATTGAACTTGACTTTTTTATAGTATATTTTTTTTCTCATATAGTTAAAAAAATAGTTTTAGAGAAAAATCATGTTATTAAACTTTATACAGTAATAAAAATTAAAGGGTGTATGAAAACCATTGTTCACCCATATCCATTGCACTGTGGATTACAATAATAATCCATAGTGTTTTGTTTTCTTTTTTTTCTTTCTTATTATGATTTTTTTTTAAATTGTTTTTGTCCATTTCATCTTTTTAAAATTGAGATGGTTAAGAATTTGACTTCATAATTAGTTTCTTTTTATTTTTTATTTATATAAGGTTAATGTGATTTGTAGATTTGTCAGGGTAACTTAGATTGTCCTGGTTTACGGATTTGGTGCGGTGTTTTTTTTAATTGAACTTAATTTTTTTTCTCGTTTTTTTTTTCATATAGTTAAAAAAAAATTAGTTTAAGAGAAAATTCATGTTTTTAAACTTTTTAAAGTCCATTAACCTGTTCACAAGTTTGATTGGTTGACCTAGTTTGCGGGTTTAGCAAGTTTAACTTTTTTGTTATTAGTTTTTTTTTATATTTCATCCTTAGATATTGAGTTAATTGAGAATCTAGTCTCATAATCGGTTTTGTTTTACCTTTTATGAGGTTATCGAGGTTTCAAAAAAACATCTCGGTATTGAGTTGATGTTTGAGTTCACAATGGTCTATTTTTATTATCATATAATTATATAAAAAATAGTTTTTTAAAAAACAAATTATAGGTTTGGTGTGCTAGCCCGGGTTACTTGATTCATAGGTTTGGAGAGTTTACCTACCAACCAAATATGCTTTTTTGTGTGTTTTAATTGTTTTTAATTTTTTTTTTCAATTTGGTCCTTCAATATTAGATTGGTGGGGAAATAGACTGCATGGATAATTTTTGTTTGCTTTCTATATGTATAATTGTTTCAAATAAATGTTTATTTTTAGATTAGTGATCAATTTTGTGAACATCTATTTTTCTCATATAATTAAATAAAAATATTTTATAAAAATAAAAGTTATAAACCTAATAGAGTCCATGATCCGAGTCACGGGGGGATCGAGATCAATCCAATTTGTCATTGTCTCAATATGTTTTTTAGAAGTTGTCATTTTGAAGTTTTTTTAAAAGGTAAATCATGTTTTTACCAATAATTAATGTTGCAATTGGACCCATCAAATCTATTAATTTAATTTGAGTTAACTCCAACACAATTTAATCGGAAACTCGAGTTAGGGAAAAAGTTGTGTTGAGAGGTTTTAAAATTGACCCACTTGGTCAGGTTTAATAACATCGTCAAAAAACTCATAGCGCTCTTAATATTTTTCACATTTTGAAAAAATTGGTTCACCCCGCGGCGGAGCGCGGGCCAATAGACTAGTAGTTTAAACTAAAAGAGGTGGTGTTTTTATTGTGTACCCCTATACGTAACACTATTTATTTCAATAATGTTTTTTTCCTCTAAATCTATATTTTTTTTCTAATTTTATACTTTAATATTTAGTTTATTGAAAATTAAGCTTCATAATTTATTGTGTTTTGCTTTATATGTCGTTGGCTTAGTCTCATAATCCGTTTGGCGAGTTGACTCTAGTTTTTTTTAATTGATAATTTTTTTTTTAATTTCATCCTTCAACATTGAGTTGATTGGAAATTAAGCTTCATAATTTATTTTAGTTTACTTTATATAAGGTTATCTCAGTCTCATGACCTGAGTCGCGGGTTTGATGGGTTAACCCAATTGACTAGAGTTTATTTTGTCTTTTCTTAATTAACATTTTTTTTTCTATTTCTTCCTTTAACATTAAATTTATTATGAATTAGGCTTTGTGATTTATTTTGTTTTGCTTTCTATGAGGTTATTCTAATCTTATGACTCGGGTCACGTGTTTTGTAGGTTAACATGGGTAGACTCAAATTGTTTTATTATGTCCTGTTTTTAGATTGATTTTTTTTTTCATTTTCAACATTTAACAATGAGTTTATTGAAAATTGAGCTTCATAAATTTTTTTTATGGGGTTATCATAGTCTAATAACCTTGGTTGCGAGTTTGACAGATTAATCCGGGTTGACTCAGGTTTTTTTTTTGTTCACTTTCTATGAGATTATCCCGATCTCATAATCTGAATCACGAGTTTGAAAGGTTAACTCAAGTATTTTTTTTTAATTGCATTCTTCAACATTGAGTTGATTGAGAATGGAGCTTTCATAATTTGTTTGATTTACTTTATATGGTGTTATCATGGTCTTATGATTCAGGTCGTGAATTTGATAGGTTAACCCAAGTTGACTTGGATCGATCCAATATATTACCGTGTCAATATTATTTTTTAAAAAAGATGTTTTGAATTTTTGTTAATCAAACGACGTTTTTGTTAATCATACCGTCTTTAGATCTATCAAGTCAATTAAGTAACATCAAGTCAACCTCTACGTTGTTTTAAAAAAATATTTACCAGAAAAATGTTAATAATGCCTGGATGTTTTAAAAAAATTTGATTCGATCCGCGGTATAGTGCCGGGGAACAATCTAGTCTACATCTATAATAATTTATAGAAATTTGCATATAAAAAAATGAAAAAAATCAGAGTAACTTGATCATTGTGAATAACTTTATATTAAAATATTTTATTTATTTATCTTTTATATATATATATATATATATATATATTTTTTTTTTTTTTAAAAAAAAAAAAAAAACAGTTCCCCTGGTGCAAAACGACCAACCATACACGGCAACCATTGTCGACTTCTAAGCGTTGTACTCATGATCACTACAACATAGTCGCCTTTACTCATGATACTACGGCTAGTCGGATTTTGCAATCAATGGCCACTACACTCCGACGCAAGCTGATTCGTGAGGGTTTTTAGATAAGCACGATAATTTTCACCAATTTTTTCTTTGCCTAGGATGTTTCATGGTCAAGAAATGATAACAGCTCGCAGGTTCATTCCATTCAGGTTCACTGTACATAGTCCTTGTTCATATCAAGAACCAAAAGGAATGTATAAATTGCGTCTGTCAGTTGCGATTTTCCATCACTACTTAGATATGGCTGCCTTTACACCTCTGAAGTTTTCACTACTTTTTGTTCTTTTAGTCATAGCAAGCAACGCATTCTCAATAAAAGAAGCAAGCATAGATGATCTCCAGCTTGCTTTTAAGCAGAACAAACTTACCTCAAGGAAACTTGTTAAGTTTTATATTAAAGAAGTTGACAGACTCAATCCAGTCCTTAAAGGGGTTCTAGAATTAAATCCTGATGCACTCTTACAAGCTAATCAGGCTGACTACGAGCGCAGGATTAAGGCACCAGGTTCATCAGTTGGTTTGCATGGCATTCCTATTCTTCTCAAAGATCTAATTGCGACCAAGGATAAGATGAACAACACGGCAGGAACTTTTGCACTTCTCGGATCAGTTGTGCCTCGCGATGCAGGTGTTGTCATGAAGTTAAGGAAAGCAGGAGCTATTATATTTGGAAAAGCTAGCATGACTGAGTGGGCTGCTTTTAGGTCTCTTACACTTCCTAATGGCTTTAGTCCTAGAGGTGGCCAGGGAAAGGCAAGATCCTTGTGAAAGTAGCTTTCTCAAAAATTTCTTCATGTTTTATTGATTTGTTATTCCCATTGCTATATAACGAGTGTGACATTACACTAGATTGCAAGCCATGGTAACATTCTGGTGTTCTGAAACTTTTTGCAGAATCCTTATAATCTATCAGCAGATCCTTGTGGATCAAGCAGTGGGTCAGCAATATCAGTAGCGGCAAATATGGTAGCAGTTTCACTAGGTACCGAGACTGATGGCTCCATCTTATGTCCGTCCAATGCAAACTCAGTGGTGGGTATAAAACCAACAGTAGGTCTCACCAGCCGTGCTGGAGTTATCACAATTTCTCCTAGACAGGACACCATTGGGTAGGTGATTGTATTATATTATTCGAATCATACTATTAAGTTTTCAGGGCTGAAAAAGCCGATCCTTTGCCCAATATTTAGTCCAAAATGGCTACTGTTCTAAATCTATGAAACCTGCTATTTACCTTAACTCTCTGCAATTAGTCTTTCTATCAACATATTGTCATTCCTCGGCTCTGGATGGGACAGGCCTCTCTGCAGGACAGTATCGGATGCTGTTCATGTTCTCGATGCCATTGTAGGTGTTGATTCCAACGATAATGAAACCAAAGCAGCATCAAAGTATATTCCGCGTGGTGGGTACAAACAATATCTCAAGCCTAAAGGGGTCAAAGGGAAGAGACTTGGAATAGTAAGGAATCCGTTCTTGAGTTTTGTCAGTGAACCTGAGAGTCAAGCTTTTGAGAACCATCTCCAGACACTAAGGTAACCAAATAAACTTCAAGAACTAATGTAATAATATGCTATCCAGCACAATTTTGATGTGTAGTACAAGAATATTTGATAAGATGATGCAAAATTTATCCGCAAATGAAGACAAGAAGGTGCAGTTTTACTAGACAACTTGGAAATAGCCAACATCAGTACTATCTTAAATTTTGCCGCGAGTGGTGAAGCAACAGCATTGCTTGCTGAGTTTAAAATATCTCTAAATGCATACCTGAAAGAGCTGGTGTCTTCCCAAGTGCGAACCTTAGCCGATATTATAGCATTCAACCAGCAATTTGCAGATCTGGTGAGTGTCCAAAATGAAAACAGGTTCCTTTCATACGTGCAAGTTGCAATGATCTACGTTCAATAAACTTAATATGCTAATACATTCTCGAATCTTTACGCAGGAATATCTCAGCGAATATGGACAAGGCATCTTTCTAGGAGCTCAGGCGACAGATGGAATCGGCAACGCAGAGAATGCTGCACTGTCAAATTTAGCAGAACTTACAAGAAATGGATTTCAGAAGTTGATGAAAGATAATAAGCTGGATGCCTTGGTGACACCTGGTTCATCTGTTTCTCCTGTCCTAGCAATTGGAGGATTCCCAGGAATCAATGTCCCTTCAGGTTATGATAATATGGGGGTGCCTTTCGGCATTAACTTTGGAGGATTGAAGGGTACAGAACCAAAGCTGATTCATATTGCATTTGGCTTCGAGCAGGCTACTAAGATCCGGAAGCCTCCTACATTCAAATCAAAAGAAATAAATAATATCTAGGAAACCAATAAGCTGTGGCTCAATCGCTACTTCCCTTTTCAACAAGACCTGGGTTAGAATTTTCTTGTAAAAAAGACAGAAAAAAATAAATGAGAAATCCTGAGGTGTTGGTTAAGTGATATATAATTTTGTCAAACAAATACAAGATTGAGTAAAACAGCTTCCTCCCTGCTAAGCCCTTCTATATATAGTTTGACAGAACCGAAAAAGTTTTTGCAATGGAGACAAAAGGTCCATTCTCCTCATTGATATTGCGTTGAGCACAAGCAGTTGGGATCATTATCAGGAACCCATTATTTTAGCATCATCTTAAAAATTAAGTTATTGATCATAGCGCTAGACAAAGCTAGCAATTCTTAGTAATATTTGTCGCTAGACAGAACAGTTTTATACACAAAGGATTGTCGTCTAAGCTCTGATTTTATTACTTGCCGTTGACATGCACCATGATCAGCCAATTTGTGCTTTGTTCTTGGTGTTTGGTTAATTGTACGCTAGATATGTTCCCTGCGCTCTGGCGTGGGCAAAACAATTTTTTATTTTTTATGTAAAATATTGCTAGACTAAAAAAATTCACCTCTTGAGTTATTAGTTCAAGTAGTAATTTAAATAATATAAAAAAATAATAATAATAAACAAATTGATAAAAAAAAAAACCATAACCGAATCTATCTGGATTATCATACAATCCAATGGTAACTTAATAGAAAGAAAATCATAAAAAAAATATAACTTCAAGAAGAAGAAGAAGAAGAAGAAGAAGAAGAAAACATCAGCTTAAGAAAAGGAAAAAAAACTAAGAAAACCCAGAAAAACCTCATACACCTGATTTAATCTTAAAAACTCGTAACTCGTTAAATCCTGGATCCGAGTTCAATCAAGAAGCTTAACTGTCAAGCAATTTAATTTTGAAGGATGAAATAGTTGAAAAAATATTAATAAAAAAACTTGCAAAAGCAAAAAAACAAATCAACAAAAAGAATGAGGATAAAATTTGAGAGAAAAACACCCGAGGATGAAATCCGAAAAAAAATTAAAATAATCCCAAAAAGATAAATAAAAATTAAAAGAATAAGTATCAAATTTGAAAGATTAAAAAAATCATAGGGAATGAAATTAAAAAATATTTGTAATTTGATAGATTGTTTATAGGTTAAAAATGTCAGGGAGTGAAATAAAAAGAAATTATCGAGGGCTAACCTAATAAAATCAAACCACAAAAAAAGGGGATAAAAATAAAAAAATATCAGTTTAGAAAAAGGGAGAAAACCAAGAAAAGCCAGCTAACCTTTTAAATCTGGTCTAATCTTTAAAATTCATAACCCGTGAAATTTTTTACCCAGATTCAATAAAGAAGTCTAATTCTTAATCAATTTAATTTTGAAGGATGAGATTGGTAAAAAACAATATTTAAAAAAAAAACTACAAAAATCAACAAAACTAATTAAGAAAAAAATTGATAGAAAATAACCGAGGATGCCATTTAAAAAATAATAAAAATGATGCAAAATAAAATAAATAACAATTAAAAGAATGAAGAATAAATTTTAAAGATTAAAAAAATCAAAGAAAGTGAAATTGAAAAAACCAAGCAAACTCAAGCAAATGTTCTAAACCTAGTCAAATTTTAAAAACATGTAACCCATGAAACCCTAAATCTGATTCCAATCAAGAAGTTTATTATGAGCTAATTTAAAAATATCAATTTTAAAAACTCATCAAAGCAAAAAAAATGGCAAACAAAAGAATAAGAATTAAATTTGATAGGAAAAAAAAAACAAACGAGAGTGAAATTATAGAATAAAATCATATATGATTTAAAATAAAAACTTGTCAAGTCTAAAAAAATAGCAATCAAAAGGACAATGATTAAATTTGATAGGAAAAAAGCAGAGGAGGGTGAAATCATAAAAAAAAATCAATTTAAAAAATGATTCCAAACAAAAAAAATAGTAATTAAAAGATCGGGGACTAAATTCTATAAATTATTCAAGATAAAAAAATCATACTAAAAAGAAAAGGAACCAAATCTGAAGAACCAACATATTAAAGGGTTGTTCTTGATTTTTTAAGGGGTTGGCATGAAAATCTAGGTCGGGGGAGAGAGAAAAAGGGGAAAAAATTATCGTCAACACCAAACCTCCATGAATCTTGGAACACGCGTTGCCTCATCTAGTCAAAGGCGCTGAGACCTTTCAAATGTTGCCCTAGAAGGTGGTGTTTGATGGTTAGACAACCCTCATGCCCCACTTGAATGATGTGGGGGTCGTTCACAAACTAGTGAGTGCCCCGCACGCACTAATAATTTTTTTTAATTATATTTAATAAATATAATTAACAAAAATGCCCCTGAGTACCATTGAAAATTACAATAAAAATAATGTAAAATGAAAAAAGAAGCCCTTAAATGAGAGTTCAATTGGTTTTGTCTTTAAGAACATCAAAATAATTATACTATTCTAAAAATTGAAAATACAAAAATGTTCTTCAGCAGCAAACATTAAATTATTTTATTCTAGGGTTAAATGAATAGGTTTACTGTACATTAAAAAATAAAATTACCAAACTAACCCTATGTTATTCACAAAAGACAATTGTGTCATGGTGAAAAGACTACCTTACCAGTAATGCCTAGATTAAAGTTTTAATGGGCAAGGGGCATTATAATAATTACATTATTACAATGAATAATATTATGTGTTTTGGGGCACAATAATTTTCCTTCTAGCTTTTTTTTTAATGTATAATATTTATCAATTAATATGTATTTAGCCACATTAACTGCATTGTTCTTGCTTGATGATGTTCCAAAACATCCAAGTACATAAGGAATAAGACTTATATGTTGGATAATAGGTTAATCTTTTAGTTCTAACAATCCGATCATTTCTTCGTAGTTAAGGTAGTTGATAGTTGGTACCTGGTAAACTAAAGTGACTGGTTCCTAGTAATCCAAAGTGGCTGATACCAAATAGTTGGTGCTTGGTAAGCTGAGGTGGTTAGAAGCTGATACCTGCAAAAGGTTCTATTTGGTAGATGTAAAGACTCTCAGATGTTTAAGTAAGTGTCTTTGTAAAGAGAGAAAGTACAATGATATTTTAGAAAGATAGACTCTGAAAATATAAATGCTAAAATGTTAAGAATGAAGAGATTGTGAACCTTGAACTTGATGAATTTATAAGGTATTTATTGCCTATGAGTTTTGTTCTTTTGTGGAAAGGCTAAATAGTAATTTCACCCCTATAAATTAATGTGGTATTTTGAGTTGTATTTCACTCAAAATAATACATATTAGATCAATATAAAATATCAAAAGACTCGCGCGAGGGTTTAAAAAATTATTGAAGGACCAATATAGGGTCCTGGAACAATTCTCAAGGGAGTGTTGGGCTTAGGCGAGTTGACTAAGCTCAATAAAGGCAAACAATAGGTCTAAACACGCTGCCTGTTACATGTTGTCTTAATGAAGGTAATGAAAAGACAAATATTAGATATAACATGAACTATATGAAGATACTTGAGTGATTAAGAGAGGATTCATCACCCTAGGTGAATTAAGAAAAATGTTTCATTTGTTCTCAAATAGTATTAACTAAGAAATCCTTGGTCAGGGTAAAATGAGATTTGAAAAGAGTTTCAAATCTTATGTAAACGATCAATGACTATGATGTAGAGAACAAACATGATTTAACATGACAGATATACTTCATGCTTTAATGTTAAATCGAAACATTATTGATAAAATGATTACACTAAGAAATCAGTCACTAAAAGGTTAAGTCAAACCATAAATGACTTTTCTAATATTTGAGGGATCATGACACGTTACTAGACGATACACCTGATCTTCAAATCTAAATTAATCAATTGTTTAATTGATAATTAAGTAAATTATTTAATTCTATTTTATTAGAATTATAAATTATATTTAAGTCAACATATTAGGAATATAATAAGTCACATACATTAAAAACCATTGGTCAGAATTTAAATTAGGATGATTTAATTAAGTATAACTTGATTAAAATATATTTTAAAAATTAAAGATTAGAATAAAATTAATACAGGGATTATATTTCTAGACCTAAAAAAAATAAAGTAAGGACTTGATTGAGTTAATTTCTAAATTTTTTCTAAATTAATATATCGATATTATTTAAGGGAAAAATTGATATTTTGCTAATTTATAGGGTTTTTCAGATTTCTCTATAAATAGTAAATTATGCCTCTTATTTTTTTAGAGGTTGTCTAGTAGACAGAAAAACTATGTAAACATAAAATTAGAGCTAGCACTTTAGGCACACTAATCCCTTTATCCTAAATACAGATTTAGAAAATTTCACATTGGTAGTTTGTGTGGATTATCATTGGAAACGGAACAATTAGACGGCTTGTGTTTTGCAACAACCTAACCTTTAAAGAATTATTTAAAATAAAAAAGATCAGATTTTAAGATAATAAATTTCTAAACAACTCTAAATTTATCTAATAAAATTTTAGAAACTTCCAAATAATTTTATTTTATAATTTTTATTACATGTATAATATTAAAAAAAAAAACCCAACAGCATGGGTATCCTAGACTTGAATGCCATGGTGCTGCTCTTGTCGTTTAGGCGAAATGGAAGATTGTCTCTTGTGGTCGTGGATGACGAAGGCAATCCAACCATGAATGGTGGAAACTAAGAACATAACGAGGGGTTCTTTATTTTTTTTTTTAACTAATAATAATAATTAATTATGCATTAGAGTTTGAAAATTTTCTTCTTTCATCGAAACCTTGCTCTATTATCTATTGTATTAATTGATTCCTTAATTTTTGCATAATTACTTGATCAAAGGTCCATTCTCCTTGCTGGTATTGCATAGTAGAACACAGGATCACTGCTTCTCCTCCATCTCAGCTGTTTGATTGCTTAATTACTTGATGCAGTCCCTTGATCACCATGAACTCAGAGCTATAAATTAAGGCACGCCTTCAAATTTGACCCGACATTGTTTTAAAACAATTAGTTTTTTTATAAATAAAAATAATTAAGACAATAATAATAAAAAACACGTCGTTCAATATTTTTATTTTAACAATTTAAATAGAAAGAGACAACGTCGGTTTAAGAATTTTCTTCCTGGTCAAATTGTCTTAAACGAAATACTAAATCATTTGTTGTTTGCCTCTTTCTAATTATTTATATTTATAAAAAAATTAAATTATTTTAAAACGACGTGCTCAGAGCATTGAGAACAACTATCAGAGTTCAAGCATTAGTCTTGACAGTCAAATTTAACAACAAATCTTAATTTGTCTGATAAATAATAATTTAAGAATATTAATGGACAAATTAAGAGGTTAAGAATTATATTACTGCAACTCCGGAAACAGGACTCTTCAGGCTGTTCCTAAAAGCAAATAACAAAAACCCTATCAAATATGAATTAGCTCAATTTGGCGGCTAGGGTTTAGTTTGTACCATTCCTGTTCATTTTTGGACTTTGTATATAAACCTGTTTGTTGAAGCTATAAACTTGTCATCGTTATGAGCCAAATTTCTCATCTGGGTTTTGTCTAAATTCTTTTATCAACCATTCATTAACTCTCTCAAGTAAGTCCCAAATTCTATTGTTTTTGTTTAATTTTCTTTGGTTTTGATCAAAATATAGATCCGGGTTTTTCTTTCTTTGCGCAATCTTGATTCATTGATTCAGTTCTAAACCAAAAGTTCATATCTTTAGTGAAAAGTTTGTGTCTTGGTGCTAAAGATTGCATCTTTCTTAATTGGTTTGTTAGATTTTAGTGTTATAAATCAAGGGTTTTTGAGGTCTAAGTTAGTTCTTCTCAAGAAGTTTGATTCTACATTGTAGAAATATGAGTTACCCTGATTCCCCTGTTTCTTTTATGGGATCACAGGCCTCGTATCAATCAGGCAGTGATGCTATTGATGTGTGGCCTCAATTTGTAACGAATAACAATGAGCAATTTGAACAACAACAACAACACCAACCTCCTTATAAAAGACCTAGAAACTCTGAGGACAATTCCAACCAATCCATGAGTTCTAGGGTGCCACCAACAAACAGCCTTCCAGTCCACAAGGGAACAACCAACATCTTTTTCAAGACGAGAGTGTGTGCAAAGTTTAAGACTGGTACTTGTAGGAATGGTGAGAATTGCAATTTTGCTCATGGAATGCAAGATTTGAGGCAGCCCCCACCAAATTGGAAGGAACTAGTGAGTGTAGGTGTAAGTAGTGAAGATGATAGGTCAACAGCGACGAATCGGGAAGATGATCTGAGGATAATTCACAAGATGAAGTTGTGCAAGAAGTTTTATAATGGGGAGGAGTGTCCTTATGGGGATAGGTGTAATTTCCTTCACGAGGATCCAGCAAATTTCAGGGAGGACACGGGGAGGTTCAGGGAGAGTTCTGCAATAAGTATAGGGACTACAGACCACCTGATGGGCCAAGGAAGTGGCATCTTTAATGCTGCTGAAGTTAACAGGCCTGCAAACAATGCTGTTTCGGATGCTCCTCGATCAAATTTAATAAAGCCTGTTTATTGGAAGACAAAGTTGTGCACGAAGTGGGAGATGACAGGTCAATGCCCCTTTGGAGAGAAATGTCACTTTGCTCATGGGCTAGCAGGTGCTTTCTGTTGCTTAAGTTGCATTTCGTTGTTATATTTAACCTGTTTGCCACTACAGTAATTGTTAGGGTTATAGTTTGGTTAAATCTTGATGAGTCAGACTATTTGAATTGGAATTCTTCATTTGTTTTCCCAATAGGCTTTAAGTATATGATGATATCTTGATTTATCTTTCTGGAGAGCCCGGTGACTTCCAACTGAACTTGTTTAAATAAATCAGTGAGTCTAAGCTTAAAAATTCCATTTTGTAGTTTTAGTGGCCCCCGAGATACTGGCATAGCTCTTATATGTCACCTTATGTGCCTTCGAATTGAGGGAAAATCCTTGCATGAAAGTTAAAGGCCTATCATTTATAGAGAGAAATTCATCTTGTGCTAACTAATATTCAAATTTCCATTTTCTGGAGATGGATCCCTTGGTCAATCAGTTCTCCTTTAATCAGTTCCTAATTCTATTCACACTGTATCTGTTTAGAATAGCCTGTTAATGTCCTTAAAGAGTCGTGTTTTTTGATGTCGAGTCTTCTTAAGCTAATATTTAACAGGATCAGCACGTCCTACATCTTGATTTTGCTTTGTTCTTTTGACTTTCTGTGAGGTTGTCTTCTTATCTCCTGAAAAGGCACTCATCATTTATCTCTTTAAAGTATATTATTTATTTATCTAGAACAGAATTTTATTTTTTAGTTAGAAACTTGAACCGCTGCGTCTTGTGTAGCAGTAATGGTTTTTGGGTCCTCAGTTCTAGTTCTATGACTAGAGATAGACAGAATTGGTCACAAGCATGCACAATGTTGATAGGAGTGAGCAGTAAGAATTGTATGCAATGCTGTATTTGTCTAGTTTTCTTATCTTCCATTGATTTCTTGACTAGAAAAGTTGATCCTTGTATTTGATGCGTGTTGCGTCATATAATCACAATTGTGTTCCTCTAGAAAAGATGCAAAGAAATCATCATTGATGGGCTCTGTTTTTGTTTTTATCTATTAAATTCAACTTTTCCATTGAACTCAGAGTTGCAAGTTCCTGGTGTACGCACTGAGGTGGACGCAGGCAATGCAGGCTCCAATGTGACTAAAGCACCAACACCTGTTCTTCCTAATAACATGTCTCCAAGTATGACGGTGAATGTGCCTAGTTTAGTTGAAGAAAAGGGTACGAAATGTTTATTAAAGTGGAAAGGACAGAAGAAAATAAATCGGATTTATGCTGATTGGCTTGATGATCTGTCATTAGTGCACAACTCGACAAACCAGGTGCAGAGTTGAGTTTGAGTTCATAGTTAAAGTTTGCACTGTATTCATGTTTTAGTCGAATCAAGAGTTTTTTGACTGTTCTGTTTCCAAGGTTAAAATTTTGTACTACAGAATGTTGAGTTGTCCAAAGTCACAGGAGATGAGGCATTTTAATAGTTTTCTTTTTTCACCCATTGTTTTCTTTCATTGATATGTTCTTTTTGCAGATTGGAACTAGCCACCATTGATTCTTGGTAAACACACAAAAATTGAACCCAAACAACAGTGATAAACACACATAGAATCAGTGTACAGAAGGCGGGCATTTCAGGGGGAAGACATGGTTCTAACTATAACCGAGTTAATGCAATGCAAGTTATAAATCAAAGAGAAGTGCCCAGCAATATTGAACAATTGAAAGAAAAGTGAGCTTGTGAGGGGACAATCAATTATGTTGGAAACAACAATGGTGTTGATGACCTTGACTCTATAATTCCTGGGATCCTCTCAAATCGTCGAAATTTGAAGTGATTCATCAATTATTTATGCTTGACTAGATGATGTTCTTCTAGGACATGCAACTCTATTTTTTTACAATGCCTTTATTTGTACTATTATAAAACAGGGAGCATCATGCCTATACAAGATCACAGTTAATTGAGTCTTGATACACAGAAGCCACACAAACTATTTAGAGTTTCTTTTAATTCTTAGCATCTGCCTTGTTTGACAAGATGGAGTTTCTGTAGTGATGAATCAACAGGCCCCTAGGCCATAACCAGGACGGTGTTGTTTGATGTGATTGTGGGGTTTGATCCAAGAGAATATGAAGCAACGCATGAAACAGCCAAGCCCATAAACCCCTAGCGGTTACAGGAAATTCCTTGAGCCAAAATCACTCTTTTGGATTGTCAAATTTCAATTCGTAACCGATCACTAAGGCCAACAAACGGAATTGGCAGCATTATCAAATTTATCAAAACTGACAAGAGATGGGTTTCAGAAGTTGATGTCAGATAACAAGCTAGATGCCTTGGTAACTCCCAGCGCATCTGTTGCTCCTGTCCTTGCAAATGGAGGATTCCCAGGAATCAATGTCCCATCTGGTTATGACGATATGGGGGTGCCTTTTGGCATTAAGGGTACAGAACCGCAGCTGATTCAGATTGCATCTGGCTTTGAACAAGCTGCTAAAATCAGAAAGCCTCCTACATTCAATGCTGGAAAAACTTCAAGAGAAACGTCTTGTTTTCTTTCTACTTCTATGAATAATTATCTAGGAAAGCGGTGAGCCGTATGTCAATTGGCACAGTGTCACCTCCTACAGGACTTGTTTGAGTCTTCTCGTAAAAAATAAATAAAGGAATAGATAAATACCCGAGGAACCCTAGACTTGTTCATTCAAGTGGTAGTAGTTCTGTGAATCAAAGACAAGCTTGAAAAACATCCAATCAGCAACTCATTCTTAACGGGCCAAGCAATGAGTAGGGAAAGAAGAAAACACCCTTCAAAGCCTAAATCTGGGGACTTTATTCTTTAACTGTAGCATTTGAGGTTGTAACTCTCCCTTCCAAAGAAGCCGAAATTAGGAATCTTTGCACTAAATGTTTAACTGCAGGGGGCTCTTCCATTTTTTGATCTTCACTGCTATTTTTGAGGACTGTATCTGTTCAAATTTCAAACCTTGTCTCCAAACTGTAATTGCATACAACAATGAAGCAGTCACTTCCCGAAGACTAATTAATACTGTCTAATTCGAAGTTATTTTAGCATAATTCACTCATTATGAACACTAAAACAGCTAATAAATTTGATATTTGGATTGGTTTTTGGAGAACTTTTAGGGGTTCATCCCCTGAAAGAAGATAGAAACCTGTTGGCTGAAGACAGACTGTCTAAAAAATGGTATCAAAGGGTATCAGTTGACTTTAATTATCCTGATGGCCATGTTGCATTTGGTCAAAGGGTATCAATTGACTGATTTTGATGTCCCATGAAAGTATGAACTGTCATTGAACTATTGAAACTCAGATACAAACACATAATCCATACATTTATAACACCGAAAAGCATGAAAACTTCTTTAGAATCTATGGTGAATTGTTGTCCATTTGGCCCTAGCCAAAAGCAGCAAACAAACCATAGAGCAGGACTGTTTCAGTGCGCTGAATACTTTCCACATAAAATAATCTAAAGCTTCAGAAATCATTAAAGAACAAATTGCCAGGAATGGACGGCAATTAAAAAACAGTGCGCGCACAGATTTGCTAGCGATGCCTTGAATGTTTTCCGTATAAAATAATCTATAGCTGCAGCTATCATGCATGAAAAACTGCCAGAAACAGAAGGCAAATACCGGTGAGCCATGAATTGGTCATTCACCAGAGGCCTTGCTGCAGCCTTGACTTGGTCATAAACCAACCAATACCTCAGCTCACTGCTATAAGAGTATTCTATAAGGGCATTTCTTTTGTGCAATGAGTTAAGAAAGCCGATTTTGCCATCATTGGTGCCTTCGCTTTTTTCAAAATTAACCAAAGCATTCTCTTATAATCAGCAACATTAATTATATTGCCACCGTCCATAAGGACAAGTAGAATCCTGTCAGAAATAGATAATCCCGGCAAAGATCTGTGCAAAGTTTTAATCAAGTGGCAGTATTTAATTAACAGAATGATTCAAATAGACTGTCCACAATATGCATCGCAGGCACTGGTATATTCATTGTTTCTCTATGTGTAGTCAGGACCATGTAGGGAATTCCGACCGGTGATGTTCTGATAGTTGACCATTAAAGGCTTAGCACACTGAGACACAATATTTAACGCGGTTCGGCAAATCACCTACATCCACGGGAGAGTTCCATATTTTTAGAGATAGAGAAAGGATACAATACAAATATATGGAGGAGGATGATCACATCCATTCTACTCAACTCCCATTTCTCTCACACTACTGCACAAGACAGCAGGGCTGCTGCCATTGGCAGCCACTTCACTTTCTCTCTTGGTCTCTCACATTCTGCACTCTCTCTCTCTCATTTTGCTCTCTAACTTATGCCTCTATTTATAGGCATAAATGGTTAGATAACTTGGCCATAAATTATGGCACTAATGGTGGCAGCACATGGGTTGCACTATTTTATCAATGGTTGGTGCAACTTGTTTGACAATACCCACCTACCATTGTAGCCTTTGACAATGGCAATAGGCTACAGATGCTTCATTGTCAATGGACGGTGCAATCCATTGATGATTGCTGCACATTAATGGCAACAATCCTAACAATCACCCCCTTTGCCATTTATATGGGCAATTGTCATCTTGCTTCTTCAGCACATGCTTGTATTCTGCAGCTCTTCCTAACTTACCATTTTAAGAGCGTTTGTGGCCAAGTTTATAGGTACTTACCAAACCTTTTAATCACCAAAGTCACCAAAGCACCCCTTTGCTCAAACTAAAGGATCACTACAACCAGATGGTCTGCCACATAACATCTGAAGAGTGTTAACGCTTGTCTTTGGGACACAACATTCCCCTTCGAGCGTATCAACAATGCTCGGCCCGGAATGATTTTTCAAGCACTAAGGCTTACAACACCCCCTCAAACGGATATTCTCAAGTACGATAGTCATTATCTGAGTATCTCAATATGATCACGAGCTCACCACTCTTCCAAGAGTCTACTCATCCCGGAGTTGCGTTTGCCCTCTGTTCCACCCTAGGAACCACGCCTGACTTCTTCGTAAGTCTCTCGCTCTTAGTCCTAAGAGTCCAGGTAGCTCTCCACCTTTAACCATGGGGGCAGCCCATTAAAGGTTGATTCATATCTATCTTGATACTCTGAGTATTACAATGCCTTCACCGAGCTCACCACTTTGACAAGAGTCAACTTGTTCCAGGAACCTGCGCATGCCCTCTGCTCATTCCTAGCAATCGCGTCTTAATGCTCCACAAGTCACCCACTTATTGTCCAAGGCAAATGTCTTCTAGCTCATTGATCTTTAGCATGGAGGCAATATCCATGAAAGTCAATCCTGCATTTGTCTCCATACTCATCATAGCCACTTCATTGGCTATCCATACACATGTCCACTTATATTTAGCCATCACATTGGCTTTGGGGTGTTCTGAACTTGGGCTCCTATCATGGCCCTCACACCTTTTCTAAGGTGTTTTCGCCCGTTGTCATGGGGCGGTCTGATCTTGGGCTCATATCATGGCCCTCACACCTTCTCTCTAAGGTGTCTTCACCTTTTATAGGCGGTCGCATCCTCCTTTAGCTGAGATACTTCAAAGTGGCTCTAAAATTCTCTACCACCATGTGGACTATGAGAGAGATCACTGCCACTGATCACATAGAAAGAGAAATTTGCGGTACACTCCTCGCAATCCTCCATCTTGATTTTTATGTTTGGAGTTTCTACGCCTTTCTGCTTGACAACTCCACCGACACCAACTCTCTTTGGTGTCTTCACCTTTCATAGGCGATCGCCTTTTATCACAGGCGTTTGCACCCCCTCAATTAGGTGCCTTTATAACAGCTCATCTTTCCATCCTTGCATGCATTGGAAAGGTCTTCGCCTGTTGTTTTCATTAAGAGCACAAGAGACTTCTATTGTACACAATTTTTCACAGTCTCTGCTCTGAGCTTCATCTGGGAACACTTCTTCTCCTTGCACCTGTTGTCTCATTGTAGTACCTCGTTGGATCACAGGTACTCCTGCACAATCTATGTGCCCTCGTGCAATTTCTATTCTTCAGATTTCTCCATATTCCTTGCTTATGTTTGACAGCAGCTCATCCTGTCACAACACCTATCAAAGTCAAAATAGAGTGTCAATCTTTAACCCCTTGCTGTATTTATCTTCTATTATCAGGGTCTTCATCAATTCTCCATTCGAGAAATCACAGTCACCGAATCTAACTTCTTTGGAGAAATCACCACTCTATCAGATCCTTGAATATACGAAACCCAACTGTTCCTTTATGTCGTCATCTTGCTAGTCTTCAACCGTTCCATTACAAACTACTATATATACGAAAATAGTACCGTATGGATAATCCTTCAACTAAGCAAGTTCCCAGGAAAGATTAGAGGGGTCACACCGGTCTATCTATCTATCGTACTGTCTTTCCGTATATACAACCATTTGCTAGCTTTGTTGTGACTTTCCTTTACAAGTGATCTGGAATATTTTAGTTTTATACCTGATTTCTCAATATCTGGTGAGACTACCAGTGCTTAGATTCGTCAAGATTGGTCTTCATCAATTCCCACTCTCCACCTCAAACCGTCCACATGATCGGGTGTCCAGAGTGTCCCAATTTTGCCTTCCCTCAAGGCAACTGAAATCCCCACTTGCAATTCAACACACATAATTGGGCAAACATGTGTGACTTCTTCTTTTTCATCTTCATCGACCACCATGATGACCTTCAGATGCCTCCTAATTGGGCAATCTCTCTTAATAATTCACCACCATCACTTTCAGTCTCAATCTCAATGATCGGACCGTACCATTGCATCCGGAACGATCAAATTAGCTGGAAACAAGTTTGAAATCGTCCAAATCACATTTCAGACGACTACGATTTGATCAAAACAATTCTGGCCTAATCAACGGCCCATATTCAATCTCACATCCGGTTGCACGTAGGATCAGCCACACTGGATCCTATCCCTCGGCTCGACTCGCGGCTGATGGCGTGGCATGTGGGACCCACTGTGCTGACGTGTCAGCTGACTAGTCACTGACATGGCATGCCAATTGGGCATGCTGACGTAACAATTGTGTCATGCTGATGTCATCCTCATCCGGGTCATGCACATGGGTCGGATCATCTGGTATTCGGGTCGGATCAGCCCATCCTGGCGAAGAAGACGCGTAGGGTGCGTCTGCGCGCGTGGATAGACGCCTCGCAGGCGCATGCGGTCATGTTCGATTTTTGCGTCGTTTTCACCAGTGTGCTGGTCTCTTCCTCCTCTTCACAGTGGTATGGTCAAAATACCATTTTGACAACTTTCATTTTTGGGCAAGAATCAAACACCACTTTAAACCAAGGTTGTCAATTCCGTTCCGTTTCGCCTGGAATGGCCGAAATGTTCCATACCAATTCATACCAATTCAAAAAACGGAACAAAACGGAACAAATTTCATCTCATTTTAAATCTCGGTCCGTTCCGGATTTTTCGGCTAAATTCCACCCGGAACGTTCCGGTTTCATTCCACATGTTCCGTTCCGCTCTTGAAAAGCCATTGAATCAAATTGAACCTTGTTCAATTTAATTAAT
>Ga0307517_10000830_pt1 | contig 53092 bp, 52 predicted proteins | sample 23_EM_MG_FD_194515 | JGI IMG/M metagenome (GOLD analysis project Ga0307517, IMG submission 194515) | Populus trichocarpa ectomycorrhiza microbial communities from riparian zone in the Pacific Northwest, United States - 23_EM | ecosystem: Host-associated > Plants > Roots > Unclassified | place... | reverse complement strand
GATCAGGGTTTGCGATATGCCTGCAGGTCATGGCACAAGCACCTCGTTGGCAGGATGCCGTCGGACATGCTCAAAACTAAGTCTGTTCTGCACCTGTTCCTGCAGCGAAAGTTTTTGTTCTGGTTGGAGGTACTCAGTGTCCTTGGTGCCGCAAGGGAAGCGGTTGACGCATTGGACGTGGTCGCGAAATCGCTGGATGTGCGTTAAGTTCTACTACCTGATCCTCTTCTAAAATTTACCCGGACTGGATCCAGGCATCACCAACTCTCAACCTCGTTAACGATTACTTTCGTTTTGTGATCACGTTCTTTGAGGTGATTAGCGCATCCGCTCCGCATATCTATCACTCCGCACTCCCCCTATCCCCTCAAACATCAGTCATACGCAAGCTATACGAGTCGTATACCCGTCCCTTGGCAAGGGTTGTGCGAGGGCTACCAATCTCATGGGAACCCACTGTTGCAACCTCATACCATCACGATCGGGTCTCCACGGCCGTGTGGTCACCATGTAGCAGGTTCATTGCACTTACCCAGATTACCTCCGCGATGGTGGAAATTCTGGATGGAGTGACTCTTGAACGACTTCACATCGGCAAGTTTAGCCTGCATGGAATTCCGTGGCTTAGTTTCTCCCCAGACAGTCGCTCGTTAATACTTCTCGGAGGACGGGGGGAAGTCGTCAGTTGGGACCTCCAAACAGGTGGTCAAGTCAGTGCTGCTCACTCGGAGCCGCTCGTGCCCCACAAACTGCAATATTTCTCATCCACACACTCTATGGATGGAAAGATGGTTGCGGCTGCATATAAGGGCTCCCCCGAAGTTTTATCTACCTATAACCTCCTCTCTGGGACGGACACATATTCCCACCGTATCTCGGAAGGACGTATCGCGGCCCCCATTTGGACCCATGGTCAACGTCTCCGATTTGTTACCGTAAAGCCAGGATCTGCCACGATATGGGAAGTCGGATTTACCTCAATGGACACGCTGGCAGAGGTTGAGTGTTTGTCTGCTCCAGACAACATCGGCCATACAGGGGAATGTCTATTCCTTCCAAACCTCTCCCGGCTCGCCTTCACCCTTCAAGGAGCAGTTCTGATATGGGATGCCCGGGATTCCAAACTTCTCCTCAATTTTGTCAGTGGCGAGGGGCTCAGGGGGATGACCTTCTCCCCTGACGGTCATTTCTTTGCATTGGGGATTTCCAGTCAAGAGGTTCATCTCTGGAAGGAGTCCCCCACTGGCTACATACCTCTTCAAAAACTTGTTACCAGCACCAGCCCATTCATGGGACCACGTTTTTCCCCGAACGGGGAGTCAATTATCACGTTTGGTCCCCAGACAACTCGGCTATGGCGCATGGCGGATCTAACCCCCTCCCTCTCCACCGTTCCAACACTATTTGATGGGCAGACTATCTTCATTCTGGAATTTTCTCCAGATGGAACTTTGGCGGCGGTCACGCGGCAGGAGGGAAACACAGTCGTGGTTCTCGATCTCAAGTCCGGCGATCCGCGGTTAATTGTCGACGCAGATATGAAAATTATTGGTCTAGGGGTGACTGGGAACACCATCGTTGTTGTTGGTGGGGGAAGGGTTGTCACCTGGGACTTATCTGCAAGGGACTGCGCTCTCAACGACAGGGCAAGCGTTAACGACAGCGTTCGGACCACAACGTTCGATTATCCAAAACCGCAGTATTACCCACTGCCACTCTTCACATCGATATCCCCTGGTTTCAACCAGATTGCTATTGTCACAGAGGGCACCGACGAAGCGGACATGTCTCTGAATGTTTATGATGTGTCCACCAGGGAGTGTCTCGCAAGCACCCCGACGTGGGGGGAAATGCCGTGGTTCACTCCGGACGGACGCGAGGTCTGGTGTTTAGATGGCGATAACGGACCAAAAGGGTGGACGATCGCCAAGGACAACGAATCCTCCCTCACCAAGCTGGATCCCCTAGGGCCGACTGCACATCCACTGGGGGGATTCCCCTGGCAATCGTCTCGTGGATACACAGTTACGGACAATGGATGGGTACTCGGCCCCACCAGGAAGCGACTTTTATGGTTACCTCACCAGTGGAGATCGGTTGAGAGGGACAGGAAGTGGAGTGGACGGTTTCTTGGTTTGTTGCATGGTAGACTACCAGAGGCTGTTATTCTGGAGTTGGACGAATGATCTGTGGGCAACGCTCCTCTTTCCTCCTCATTGCATGTACCTACTTTCTGTTCTACACTTGCATTCTGCCTCATCCGAGTTTTTGGTAGCACCCATACTATCTTCACTTGTACTACCGCGTATGTCGATGAAATCCCACCATTCTAATGTACATATATATCCACACAGAGGACGTTCTGATCACTCCCATGTCCGGGATAATTTGCGTAAGGGATCGAGCTTCGTCAGTCACCAATTTCCTAAGGGCGGTGAAGATCCCCAAAGCATAGCGCACGATGTAGCTGCCTGGAAGCGGCCGGTGACATTTCTCTCCAGCCTTTACTCCGACGTTTCTGATTCGTCCTCGGTGCGTGTTCCAAAGCCGTTGCATGAGGGGGAGAGGAAGGCGGACCCTGCGTACTACTCCAATGTACTCGATCTCCGACTAGCCAGTGCCGAAGGTCCTTTGCCATGACAGAGAGGTTGTTGCTTCTCCTCACGGTTACGATGGTCTTCCAGCCACGCCCACTCCGTACCGTCTCCATGATATCAAGGACCACGTTCGCCGGAAATCAGTGGAACTGCGGTGAGACCTGATGCTCGCTCATGACACCTGGAAAATAACGCCGATCCAAGTCAACAGCTATCGTCCAGGTCGTGACGCTTGGCCAGCCCGCGATCGAGGGATGTATATCCAGGTGCGAATCGGCGAAAACACTCATATGCGGAGACTCCAGGGAGGGATGAAACTCTACCTCCCTCTTGGGTCGTCCTGATCGGACAAAGAAAACACCGGATCATGGGGTGGCGGAGAAGGATGTGTGGGATAAATAATGAGACGTAAATGCTACAGAAAGAATGTACGTCTGGTGGTCTCGAGCTGAGGCTGTGGCATCTGTTCAATACGTTGTAACATGAGACGTGAACCGAGATAACTCACTTTCCATTGCCATTGGTATTCATCAACCGTGGGCGGTCTGCTCTTCTTCTCCGACTTGGATTCCAACTCCTCATCCTCCTCAGCATTTTCTTCTCTCCCGCCTTCACCGGCCCCCTCCGCAAGTGGTGGGACTGAGCCCTTGCCTTCAAGCTGTTCCTCATCTACCGCCGTGTCATCAAACTCGTCGAATTCAAGCTGCGTCGAGGGTCCCACAAATTCTTTCACGGCAGGTAATCCCGTCCTCAGTGACTTCAACTTCAAGGTGAAGCGAGGCCCAATCTCTTGCAGCGCCGCCTTCTCCGTCGATCGGAAGGCATACCTGAACACCCCCGAATAAGACCATCCCTCCAGATTGTGAGGATGAGGAGTATACTGACCTGTGGCGCCTGAAGAACAGAAAGTCACGCTGATTATGCAACGTGACCACCTGCCGACCCTGGAACTGGGGCATGGGAGGGAACATCGTTTGAAACATTCTCCCAACTGTGTGCCCCAACCTTGTCACGAAGTTGTTCAATACCAGTTCAGGGAAATGAGCCGTCGACCGGGCGTGACCCTGCAATACAGCGGTGTTAGTGATTGTCTATATCGAATAGAAGGTTTGAAAGGCCACACGGATATGCGTTTCGAGAGTTCAATCGATGTCAGCTTGAAGTACGCGCTCGGTCCATTCGGGAGGTGAATTAACGTGATTGCATCTGTCCCAAGGGTAAGCTTGGCACTTCACACAATACATATAACTTACTCGGCTTCTTCACGTTCTCATTCACAACCAACATCTTCTGATATCCTCGATCCGCGGCCCACCCCGCAATCCTACCCATCTCAAACCCTCGTCCCTTCTTCCTCCTGATGAATTCTGCCCCAGGGAAAATGTCCACCAGCTCTTCGCAAAAGTTGTATGTCACTTTTGTGGCTTTGGGCGAGGTCGTGATCAGGACTTTCGGTGGGGTAGTTGGGTCCCAGTCCGAGAAGTACGACGCGAATGGGTCGGAGTCTATGTCTGCAGATGTTTCTGGGGCAATGGATACACCATTTACAGGTGCTGTACTCGGTTCACTGGAACCCTCGGCGGGCTGAGAGGAGGTAGAGCCCGCATTATCCCGCGTCTGCTGTGGATCTGCGGTCAAGACGGAAGGGTCGAACTCCCTTTGGTTGTCAAGGGTCTTTGGGACATTCTGCGCCAATCGTTTCTGAAGTCAAATACTTTAGCCAATTACCTGGGGAACAGGATAGGGGGGGCGCACTTTCTTCGCGGCAGGATCTGCGATTTCCGCCTTGGCTATTGCCAACCTCGACTGCAGCTTTCGTTGACCCCTTTCTCGCTTGAGCTTCCTGACTATCTCCTGCCTCTTGGTCTTGTTCTTTATGGAGGAAGGCTCGAACCGTGTTGGAGGCATCGAACGAGGATTGAAAACTATCGGCGGAAGTTCGCACGCTTGCCTCGTCTCTGGATCTGCGGTCCAATCAGATTTCCAAGAAGTGTGATATTACAACAACGATTGCCTCTACCCAAGGTAGCTTGCGTCTAATAGCGGCTACCACCAAGAAAGATATTCATGAACAAGTTGAGGTACCATCCTGTTAGCCCCCAGATCTCTAATCGTTCATCATCGAATCCTCCACCTAGTACATTATCCTTGGAGTTCGCGCCCGCGTTCGACCATTCAACTCCAGGAGCTACGAGGTCCGTAACATCGCACGCCCGATATGGAGTGGATCCACGGAATTGGTGCTCGCGCAGATAACGTGGGTTAGTGAGTCGTTCGAGAGGGAGGTGGAAGACGGTAGCAACCTCGACTTGGGATAACGTCAGGGATGACAACGGTGGTGAAGTCAATGGTGATGTATCGTCAGTATCAGAGGTTAATTCGTAGGGTCTTTCGTGTAGAAACGCCTTCATCCGAGGTTATTTGACGGGAACACGAACGCAAACCTCAGAACTCACCACGTAGGGCCAGACTCTAAGACCACTTGGCGACCGCGCCGGCGGACCAATCCTTCCCAGAATTTCAATCTTGTCCTCGTCTATCCCCACCTCTTCCTTCGCTTCCCTCAGCGCCGCGTGCAAAATCGATTCATCGGTCGGGTCGACCTTTCCGCCTGGGAAACTTGGTCATCTTGGGTGAAGAGCGGTAAAAAGAACAAAGAAAAACGCGCACCTGACTTCTCCAGAATGTGTCCGCAGCTTCCCTCTCACTTCAAGCAGCAAGCCAGGATTGCCGTTGAGGTTACACAGTGGGATTATGACTGCCGCGTGGGTTTCGACGGGACTGATGGTATATTTCGTGGTGTACGCTGCCGACAACGCGTTCCTGATCGTCCTTAGGGATCTCCTAGTGAATGGGGAGGTCAAGGAGGCGATGGAGGCATTTGGGGTGGGTATCGGGAGTCGAGACATTTCTGAGAGGGAGTGTCATCCTCTGCTGACGGGTTTGTCATGAGTACTTGAGTGGCGACGTAAAGTGATCGATTCGTTTGCAGCTTTCCTTGACCTGCCGGCAAACTTGAAGTTTCCTTCCGCTCCCCCTTGGCTTGGTCACCGATGTGTCTACAGCCCGACCGTTCTGTGGCTCGGCGTGGTTTTATCGAGTTTTATCGGAGATATTGCCCCGGGGCTAGTAGATACATGTAACACCAGTAGTCACTTTCGCGCGGGACACGCGCGCCGACCGAAGTAGGTCCAAAAAACAGTGTCCATTTGGCCCAGGTCGACAAACAACCAACAAGACAACCACCCACGATGCGACCCGTCGCCGAGGCTCTTGTCCTACGATACTCCGGAAGCCCAAAGGAATCTCGGACGTGTTCGCTGGGTCAAATGGGACGCCTTGGACGGAATCTGGAGGTCTGGAACTCCAGCGGTGCAACGGTGGATACTGGTTGATAGCGTGAAATCTAGTATGCATCCGAACCCTATTGTTTAGTCAACAACCTCCGTCCAAGGCGTGAAGGGTATTCGACGATTTCGCTCGCCTTTCGATTTGTTCGCACACTAAACGACACGCGCTCCGTCACCACACCGACTCTGAGCAAAATGGGATGTGGCGTTGTAGGTCCACAACCTTGGTCCCCCATCCACCCTGAGAACACAGATGGATCGCTCCCTCAACAAAAACCGCAATAAATCACCCAAACCTCGCCGAGGACATATCTTTCCCGGAATTCCAGCCAACATCGTCGCTGGGCCACTTGGCTTCCGAGTCGAGCTGGACACTGAGCCCAAAGGTGATCCTATCATGATCTAGAAGTAGATTGACCCGATTTGACTTGGCACTAGACGAAGAGGGCGGCAGGGGCTTACGGATTGTATCTCAGGACAAGAGTGGCGGGGGTCAAAAGCTTCCCGCGCCAGAAGCTTCGACATCTGGCGTTGTCGGTGCTGGTACTGGACACGGGAGTGACCCTACCAGTGAGTGCTCCTGATCCTCGTGATTTGGACCGACACTTATGTGAACCATCGTTCCTCCCCATCAGATGAGGACACTGGATGGAGAGAAAGCGGACCAGCAGAGGCATCGGGAGGTACGTGTCGACGCTATCGTTGCTTCGGCTTTCCTTTAACGCATACAAGTTGTGAAGAAGGTTCGGAAGGGCACCGTCCTTGGGGATGCCGCAGTTAAGGCCACAGATGGACTCAGTCCTCTCAAAACTGTTCTGGGGGCCATTTCCGCAGTTTATGCTGATTCCAAAGTTCGCTTACGACCCCCTGTTCAAAACCCTTCTCTGACCAACCCATCCGCAGGAAACTGCCGCCGTCGGAAACAAGATCGAAGACCTTCTCTCACGTATAGCCGCGTTGGAAGCCCATTTCACAACACTTCCTGGTGGCGTGTCAGAGCAGAGGCGCCGGCGCGAACTAATACGGTATGCCATGTTTCCCTCTTGAGACTCCGTTCTGAGTTCCTCCCAGCAAGCTCGAGGTCACCGAGGGACAATTGCGGCTGTTATATGGGAGGCCATTACGGCAGCGACCTACCGACCACGTTCAAGACGATGAAGATGTGTTCAGGCTTCTCGAGGACCTACAAGAGGCCATCTCCGGCTACCAGGTTCGTTGATGACCTTGGCACCCATATCGATGCTGATAGGGATAGCAGGCGGTGCAGCAAACAGCGATCCACGAACATGGTTGTGGATTGATAGTGAGTGTTCCCTTCTGCATCTGGGCAAATGAAATAACCTCTCAGCAGGACCCAGGTCAGAACATCCTCCGCCTTTGACAAAACACTCCTGATGCGAACCTCCAATAGCTGATGCAGCTGTCCTCAACAATTTCCGTTGCGCACAAGCAGCCGAGTATCGCCATGGTGGCCGTGAAGGTTGCCTCAAGGGAACCCGCAGAACTATTCTGGATGAGATTGGACACTGGACGCAGGACTTCGAGAGGCCCCCCGTCTATTGGTTGAATGGACTGGCTGGAACGGGGAAGAGCACCATCGCTCAGACCATCGCAGAGAGGGTGTTCGCAGACGGACGGCTCGGAGCCTCGTTCTTCTGCTTGCGAGACTTTGAGGACCGGAGCAACCTCCATTTCATATTCCCCACTCTCGCCGTCCAGCTTGCACGGAAGTACACCAAATTTCGATCGATTTTTGTCCCACTGGTGCAGTCAGATCCAGGAATCATCCACGAGTCCCTGTATGGCCAGATGAAGAAGCTAATTGTTCAGCCCCTCGTGGAATCCCGCATTTCGACCGTGGTGATCATCGACGCCCTGGACGAGTGCAAAGATGACGAACCCACTTCGGTGATCCTTTCTGTCCTTGAGCGATTGGTACCTGAAGTCCCCAAGGTCAAGTTCTTCGTCACCGGTCGCCCAGAGCCACGAATTCGAGCAGGCTTCCGTCTCCCGTTGTTGGCCAGAGCAACGGACGTGTTCATCCTCCACGAGGTCGAGTCAAGTCGAGTCAACAGCGACATACGACTATTCTTCAGCCACAAGTTCTTGGAGCTCAAGGACCATCGCCTGGGACTGGATGACTGGCCGACCAAGGAGCAGCTGGACCTGCTTTGCGAACGAGCAGCGGGGTTGTTTGTCTACGCTGTAGCAACCGTCAGGTTCGTCCGCAGGCAGAACAGCAACCCCAAAAAGCGGCTGGACCTTCTTCTACAATCACCCGGGGATACTGCTCTTGAAGGGAAAACCGGGTTCAAACCAAAAACAACGCTCGATCTGCTCTACCTATCAATTCTTCAGGAGGCTTTCGGTGGCGACGAGCCAGAGGATGACCCCAAGATCCGCTCGGTGCTTGGTGCTGTGATCCTGGCCGCAAATCCCCTTTCTCCGTCCACGATCGCCACACTCCTGGATCTTGATACCGGAGACGTATTCCCTCTACTGTCATCGGTTCACTCGCTTCTTACTCTTCAGCAGGATACCAACCATCCTGTCCGACCCTTCCACAAATCATTTCCGGACTTCATCATGGATCCTGCCCGGTGCACCAACACGAGGTTTCACGTCCCTCCTTCCGATCACCATTCAGAACTTGCAATAGGCAGCCTCGAGCTAATGAACCGAAGGTTGCAAAAGAATATGTTCGAATTCCCAGATGCCCTTGCGAATGACGAGGCTGGTGACTTACGGAAGAGGGCTGAGGGATATATCCACCGCGGCCTACGATATGCATGCGAGTCGTGGCATAAGCACCTCGCTAATGCGAAGGCAGCGCCAACCCCCACGGCCAAAATCACCTTCGTCTTGCACCGGTTCCTGGAGCAAAAGTTTTTATTCTGGCTGGAGGTACTTAGCATCCTTGGGACCCTAAGGGATGCGGTTGACGCATTAGAGGTTGCTGGAAAGTGGCTGGAGGTGTGTCGAGACTATATGCTGGATGAATTCCTGAATTTACTCACACCGGTTCCAGGGATCGCCGACTGTTGCCCTTGTCAATGACTACCTTCGATTTATCACCGGATTTTTTGAGGTCATCAGCACGTCCGCTGCACACATCTATCACTCGGCCCTTCTTTCTCCCCAGACGTCGGTCGTGCGGAGCTTGTACGAGCGGTATGCTCATCCCTTGACGAGGATTGTGCAAGGGGTCCCCATGTCATGGGATCCGTTTATTGTGGCTGTGAAATATTCCTACGAGATCCGGTACCTCAGATGGTCACCATGCAGTAGGTTCATCGCGATCGACGGGCGCGGGGCAGGGATAGGAATATTGGATGCCATAACTCTCAAACGAGTCAAATCCTTTGTACCGCGATATGATTACAGTCCATCGCTCACTTTCTTCCCTGGAAGCCACTTGTTAACGCAATTCAGAGGGTCGTTGGTTGTCAGTTGGGATCCCCAGACGGGTGTTTCGGCCAGCGCCACCTTCCCAAAGCAGAGGTTCTTGCTACCCCGAGGGGGAGTGGAAACCTCCCCAGAGGCGCTCTCGATCACTTATTCTGGGTGTGGAACGATGTTTGGAATTTTGTTCAAGAGTGACCAAAGTGCCGACATCGTTACCTACAACGTTCCCTCCAGCGCATCTATAGGCCATTACCGAGTCGAATGGCCAGCCAAAAATATGATCTGGACACACAACCAATTCATTCGATTCGCTACTTTGGGGGCGGCGTCCATTACCATATGGGAAGTCGGATTCGTCCCGGAACACCCAGTCGTAGAGGTCGGGTCCCCGCTGACCCAGGACACTTCATATCCCTCAAGAGGACACCTGTGAGTCGGCGGACGCGCGCTAGAGGCTTGATCGGTTTCGGCCGGTCAAGTTCGTCGCGACACGGGTTTCGTCGACCACAGTAAGATCACTCGAAGAGAAAGGGGATCGAACTCTCTGTTCGATGTTGTTGTACTGGTACATGGGTTGTCTTTATATACAAGTACTACGGGTCCGTGAAATCATAGGTAGAAAGAAATGATAAAAGAAACATGGTTTTAATCGTATGTCGTTGGGTCTGGACCCGCGTGCTCGTGATCGTGGGTCCGGGTCTTACAACACCTCTCCATTCCCTCCGTGGACAACCTTGATTTCTCAAGCGAATCCCTCTCCCCTCCCCGCTTCTCCCGACCCCCAGCCGCAGAGGCAGAGTCCCTGCCTACCCCGAACAACTTTGATCCTTCGAAAGAATTCCTTTTCCTCCCCACCCTCTCCCGGCTTGCCTTCGTCTTCGGAGGTAGCATCTTTGTGTGGGACGCCCGACATTCAAAAATCCTCCTGAGTTCTATGGACATCAAGGGGCCCAGGGAGATGACCTTCTCCTCTGATGGATGCTTCTTTGCATGTGGAACCGCTGGTCCAGAGATTTACCTCTGGAAGGACTCCCCCACTGGCTATACCCTTCATCAAACGCTCATGCCCAGTGTCGGGTTTTGCAAACCACTTCTCTCCCCGGATGGACGATTCATTCTCACATTCAAAGGTCGGACCCTTCAATTATGGTATACAACAGAGACGATTACCCCCCTCTCCAGCATTCCGACCCAAGCTTCTCAGAGCACCCGGCCCTTCGTTCTCGGATTTTCACCAGATGAATCATCGGCAGCAGTTGCGCGGTTGGAGGACAATACAGCCACAGTTCTCGACCTCAGGTCTGGTGTCCCACGGTTGACGATCGATGCGGGTACGAGAATTTATGGTCTGGGGGTAGCCGGGAGCACCGTTGTTGTTGTTGTTGACGGCAAGGTCGTCACTTGGAACTTGCCTCAAATGGATCCTGCTCTCGATCCCGTCGCGAACATTAACGATAGTATTCGGACAACCATCTTCGATCGTTACCCATTGCCCGACTCACTACCTTCGGCCTCAATATCCCCAGACTTCAATCACATCGCCATTGCGGGTGTGGATGTGAGGGGATTCATCGGCCTGAATATCTACGACATGGCCACTGGGAAGTATCTTGCAGGAACCCCATCAACGGGGGGCATGCCGTGGTTTACCCCAGATGGGCGCGAAATCTGGTGTTGTCTCCCCGACAAAGTGCAAGGATGGTCGATCGTGAGGGATGGCGAATCAGACTTCCTCAAGATGGAGCATCTAGGACAAACTCAACCGGAAAGATATCCCTGGACACCGCCTCGCGGTCACAAATTTACGGACGATGGATGGATGCTCAATTCCAGTGGGAAGCGGCTCCTCTGGCTGCCTCCTCATTGGCGGTTGCCTGAAAAGAATAGGATGTGGAATGGGCGGTTTCTCGCATTCTTGCATCACGAACTCCCGGAGGCCATCATTCTGGAGGTACTAGAAGAGTGACCAGAAATCTGCATTTCCCTTCCCCCCTCACGACTTTCCTTTTGTCCTCCACTATGCGCTACGCCCCGTTCAAAATTCAGACGTTGGCATAGTAACTGTATACTCTTCAGAACTCATTTAGTACTCACGCTTCAGCTCATGTATTAAAGACGGAGACGCTCTATATGCTATGTAGGTCCGGTCTGGTTCCCTGCCGTCTAATGACGAAGTGCAGTAGGAGGACATCATCGTTGGCAGATGGGCGCTTGGAAAATGATCGATGTCCGACCTGCCTGTAGTGTTGGGGGCAGTTGGTCAGCGGAGGATCTGCCCGGCAAGTGGCAGTTCCAGGAGGATTCTGCCGGGTTGGCAAGGGGTGGCAGAGGGTGGCAGGCCGGCAAATAAAAAAAATCATGCATTTTCATCACTAATCCACATGTGCTTCGTCTCCTAGAATATCTGATAGCCCCCCAGGATGTTAGCAGGGACCCAGGCCTCAGGTTTCTCAGCACGATCATGAACCGTCGACTTCTCCCCCGTGACACGACCCTCGTGGATCACGGAGCAACCCCTCTCCGTATTACGGCAATCTCTTCAAGATCGTACATCCCGTGAAGTTGCATGCTAGGAGGGAGAAATTCGCCGGAAAGCGACCCGACCTGCAGATTCGTGTCTTGAGGGTCGGATGCCGGTTCCGCCTGAAGCCGATCGAACTCGGCTTCGAGTTCCTCAGCTGTGATATCCTCGACGAGGAGTTTTGGGTGACGAATTCACCAAGATTTTTGCCACCCGTCATCCGGGGTATATGCGTAGGTTAGGCGTATGATAGTTGGGGGCATGGGTTATGAAATACGGGCTCTAGCTACGACTTAGTCAGACATAGCCGAGCGGGCGCTTAGTCCCTTCTGCCACCCTCTGCCGACACCCCTTCTCACACTTGCCAATTGCCCACCAGGCAATACACCAGGCACGTGCCGTTTTGGCAGGCTGGCAGCGAACTGCCCCCAACACTACCTGCCTGTTCGTCGCGTCGCTTCACACTCATCGTTCGAAAGTGACCCAGGCCACTGAACTCCTCCCCGTACTCCCGCCTCCTCCTGATCCCACTTGGAAGCGGCTGCCCGCCATTCCACACCCATCCCTAAGACCACGCGGTACAACTTGATACGGCAAAAGATAGGTCAGAGCTTGAAATCCTGCAGGTCCCAATTTGTTGTGTTTCTTGGTCTGATATTCGTCATCGGAACTTGCGTAGATGTCCAGTGTCCCTGTCATCCTCGCGTGGCCTGATAAAGATTTGATTCGCAACGTCCCAGCCCTGCCAGCCTTGACAGCGGGTTCATGAATGGGACACGATTGTGTAATCACCGCCCTGTACATCTCACCCCAGGGTACCCTAAAACCCATGTCCGCGCAGCTCGATATATTCTACAAGCTCAGGGAGGCATTAGGAACCGAGAACCCGGATGTTACAACTTCGTTTATGGCTGACAACTCCACGCATCAGACATTGCCGGCACAGTACGTCTTACCAAGAATCCCAGCCTCAGAATGGGGGCAGAATTGATACTGATTAAGCAGTGTCCGGACAGGCTGTGAGCTCCCCGACGCGCGAGAGATCAGTGGGATGCACATGTTGTCGGGATCGACCCCGGGGTCACGTCTCTCAAGGCAGGAACCCGCTTTTTGAGGGGTCGACGTGCTCGGGGAACTCGTCTCAATGACCCTGTAGTTTTGGGTCCTCGGCGCTATAGATAACCCTAGCTCCGTCACGTTTCGTCTCCGCTAATGGCTGAAATGGGCCCGTTGGGGGCCGAAATGCTGACGATGACGTGGCTCTACGACGATTCCCCGCTGCGCTTTTCAAGACGAAGAGTCAGACGTGGAGATTGTGTTCATTGTTGAGTTCACTCAGGACGAGACCGGTATTCCGAAGAGTGTATCCACGACGGAGTTCATGGAATCGTTGAAGATGGCGAAGACCGTCGAATGTGAGTCACTCAGGCGAGGGGGGAAAAGGCGCAAGATTGTTTTCTGTACGCATTCCTTGTAGCCACCCATAATGGATCGTTTCTGTGTGCCACGGTGCGCTTGTGATGCACGACTGTATGACCTCTTACCCGTTTGCATTAAGAGTTCGACCTTGGCGTGCATATATGCTTTGCCCTTCGGGTAATCGCGGGGTGAGAGTTCCCGGTCAACCACCGAAATCTCTACATGAGACCTCGTTTTCGCCATCCCATCGACACCCTGCCCGCGCGTTGTGTAGAACCAGATTTACAGTAGCTCCATCTAATTTTGTTGTATCTCCGAGAAATATCGCTTTGGAGGCGTTCATTCTTAGCAAATGGGTGTAACGTCCCCATCGCGACGGTTGTATGTAGAAGATACCGACCGACACCACGGGTCCAGGTAAGCACTAACGTGGTCTAGGTTGACCGATGGCAATGACGGGCGATCCGCCGAAGTTCGGAAAGCCCAAAGAAGCCGCTGGGGTGCACTTGGTCAACCAGTGGCGGGTTGTCGATAGACTCAAGGCCTACGTACGGATTCGAACCTTATCAGCCGACTTCCGTCCCTCAACTTGAGTCTTGCGGGACATTCTTCGATTCCATTCGTCCGTGAATCGGCACATGCCGAGGGGCGAAAGGGTAAGGTTTGGTGTTGTGGGTCCCACCACTTTGGCCTCTCCCCCAGTAACGTGGATGAATCGTTGGTTCAATAAAAAGCGCAAGAAATTGCCCAAACCTCCCCAGCAACTGGGGATTACCACCAATGCCGTTGCGGGACCTGGATCCCTAGCCGGTATGGACATCAACCCGGAAGGTGGGCGGAGTCATCCCTGTCAGGATCTAGTGAAGTTGATCAAGTTGATTTTACTACGATGCCAGGCGAGAGGGACAGCGGGGGACCACATATTGCATTCCGGGAGAGGAGTGGTGGCAGTCAGAACCTTCCTGTGCCGGAAGTACCAACATCTGATGTTATCGATCCTGGTACTGGACACGGAAACGATCCTATCAGTGAGCGCTCCTAACCCTTGTGATTTAGTTTGGCTTCCTCTAAATGTATACAAATTGCAACGAAAGTTCGGAGGGACACTATTCTTGGGGGTGCCGCAATCCCCGTCGATAACGCGGTTGAGGCCACAGATGGATTTGGTTCTCTCAAAGCTGTTTTAAATGCCATTTGTGGAGTCTATGCCGATTTCCGAGTTCGCTTTTGACCCCCGTTCAAAACCGTTCTTTGACTAACCCATCCGCAGGAAACTGCCGCAATCGGAAACAAGATCGAAGACCTTGTCTCACGTATACCCGTGCTGGAAGTCCGTTTCGCTACGCGTCCTGATGACGTGTCGGAGCAGAGGTGCCGGCGCGAACTAATACGGTATGCCATATTTCCCTCTCGAGACTACGTTCTGAGTTCCTCCCAGCAAGCTTGAGGCCACCGAGGGACAATTGCGGTTGTTATATGGGAGACCACTGCTACAGCGTCCAGCTGACCACGCTCAAGACGATGAAGATGTCTTCAGACTCCTTGAAGATCTACGAGAGGCCATCTCCGACTATTACGTTTGTTCATCCCCTTAGCATCGTTACCAGTGCTGACAAGGACGACAGACGGTGCAACAGATGGCGGCCCATAGCCAACGATGTAAGATGATTGTGAGTGTTTCATTTCGTATCAAAGCGGTTGCAATAACCTTCCCACAGGACCCAGGTCAGAACATCTTCTAGTTGCGACAACCGGCGACTGACGCGAACTTCTGATAGCTGAAGCGACCATCCTCAACAGTTTCCGATGTGCTAAGGAGGCCGAGTATCGCCATGGGGACCGCAAAGGTTGTCTCAAGGGAACTCGTGGACCTGTTCTTGACGAAATCGAGCTCTGGGCAAGGGACTTCGACAAGCCCCCCGTCTACTGGTTGAATGGGTTAGCGGGAACGGGGAAGAGCACCATCGCCCAGACCATCGCGGAGAGGCTGTTCGTAGACGGACGGCTTGGGGCCTCATTCTTCTGCTCACGAGACTTCGAGGACCGGAGCAACCTCCATTTCATATTTCCTACCCTCGCTGTTCAACTCGCACGGAGATACGCCGAGTTTCGATCGATCTTTGTCCCGCTGGTCCAGTCGGATCCGGGAATCGCTTACGAGTCCCTGTACAACCAGATGGACAAGTTGATTGTGCAGCTGCTTATGGAATCCGCAATTTCAACCGTGATCGTGATCGACGCATTGGACGAGTGCAAAGACGAGGAATCCACTTCGGCGATCCTGTCCGTCCTTGGCCAGTTCGTATCCAAGGTCCCCAAGGTCAAGTTCTTCGTCACCGGTCGTCCAGAGCCGCGCATTCGAACAGGATTTCGTCTTCCTCTGTTGGCCGAAGCAACGGACGTGTTTGTCCTCCACGGGGTCGAACCGAGCCAAATCAACAACGACATACGACTTTTCTTCACACACAGGTTCTCGGAGATTGCGAGGAGTCACCGACGTGGACTGGATGACTGGCCAACTAAAGAACAACTGGTCCTGCTTTGCGAGCGGGCAGCGGGGCTGTTTGTCCATGCTGTGGCAACGGTCAGGTTCATCGATCACAAGAACAACAATCCAAAGACGAAGCTTGATCGCATCCTACAGTCGCCGGAGAGCAGCGTACGCGAGGGGAGGACCAGGTTTAATGCGAACACAACGCTGGATTCACTGTACACGTCAATTCTCCAGGAGGCCTTCGGTGACGGTGACCCTGATGATGATCCCAAGATCCGCTCCGTGCTCGGTGCTGTGGTCATGGCAGCAAATCCCCTTTCCCCATCCTCCATCGCAGCGCTCCTGGGTTTAGATATCGATGACGTATCCCCCCTCTTGTCATCAGCTCATTCCCTTCTCACCCTCCAAGACGATGATAATCGCCCGGTTCGACCCTTCCACAAATCATTTCCGGACTTCATCACCGACCCGACGCGGTGTGTCGATCAGAGATTTCATGTGTTCCCACCATATCATCATTCGGAGCTCCTGATTGGATGCCTCGGATTGATGAACCGGGGGTTAGAGAAGAATATGTGCAAACTCCCGGATGCGGTTACTAACTCGGAGGTTGAGGACTTGCGGGAGAGGACCGAGCGATGCATCGATCAGGGTTTACAATACGCTTGTAGGTCATGGCATAAGCACCTTGTTGGGACGGTACCGTCGCAGATACCCACAGTCAAATCCGCTTTGCGCCTGTTCCTGGAGGGAAAGTTTTTGTTCTGGTTAGAGGTGCTTAGCATCCTAGGTGCTGCAAGGGAAGGGGTTGATGCACTGCAAGTGGCCGCGAAGTTGCTGGATGTGCGTTAGATTTCTCTGCTTGAAGTATTTCCGAAACCCACCTTGACTTGATCCAGGTATCACCAACTCTCGACCTTGTCAACGACTACCTTCGCTTCGTAATCGAATTCTTCGAGGTGATCAGCGCATCTGCTCCACATATCTATCATTCCGCACTCCCTCTATCCCCCCGGACGTCAATTGTACACAAACTATATGAACCTCATTCCCATGCCTTTGTGAGGGTTGTACAAGGGTTACCGATCTCATGGAAGTTAGCTGTTGCAACCATGAGCTTTGGCGGTGTGGTCGAGAAGGTTGCGTGGTCACCATGTGGTAGGTTCCTCGCGGTCACTCCACTCATCTCCACGGAAGTTCTAGATGCGGTGACTCTTGAGCGACTTTACACGTTCAAGCATCCCCCGGACAGGACTTCATGGCTTTGTTTCTCCCCAGACAGCCGCTTGTTAACACGGCTCAATGACAAATTGGAACTCACCAGTTGGGATCTTCAGACAGGTGGTCCAGTCAGTACCATCTCCTCAGGGTCGGGCGAGCCCCATGTAAATTGCCTCTCATCCACACATTCCATGGACGGAAAGATGCTTGCTATTGCGTATAGGGATTTCACCAAATTCATCTCCGCCGTCTCAACCCACGACCCCCCTCCCAAATCCACCTCCGCCATCTTAACCTACGACCTCCTCTCCAGAACGCACACATGTCGCTATCGCTCCCCAGAAGGATCTATGGTGGTCTCTGTTTGGACTCACGGTGGATGTATCCGGTTCGCTGCCGTGGGGTCAGAGTTCATTACCATATGGGAGGTCGGGTTTACCTCAACAGATGCGCCGACAGAGGTCGAACGTTTGCCGGTACCACCAGACGCTGGCCGTTTATGGGAAGCTTTGTTTCTTCCCGCTCTCTCCCGACTCTTCAACAACTCTGAGGCAGGGTTTCTGGTATGGGATGTCCGGAATTCCAAGGTTCTCCTCAATACAGGCGGTATCAGGCACATGGACATAACCTTCTCTTCTGATGGTTGTTCCTTCGCATCCAGACCATCCGGTACAGAAATTTACATCTGGAAGGAATCTCACGCCGGCTACATACTCTATAAAAAGATCGTGCCCACCCTTTTCGAACTCCCCAGACCATTTCTCTCTCCAGATGGAGAATCAATCGTCACAGTCCACCATTCGATGGTTCAGCTATGGCGCACAGCGGGTCCGACTCCTTCTCCCTCTATCGTTCCGACTCAATCTGTTGGCCATTTCATTCTGGAATTTTCCCCGGAGGAAACATTGGCAGCGGTTGGGCGGGTGTATGGAAATACGGCCACCGTTTTCGACCTCAAGTCTGGTGATCCACGGTTGATTGTTAACACTGGCATGGAGATTACCGGTCTGAGGGTGACTCATAACACCGTTGTTATTGTTGGTGAGGGGAGGGTCGTCACTTGGAACCTGCCTGCAGGGGATTGTGCCTTCAGCGCTCGGGTGAACATCCACGAGAGTGTTCGGGCAACGGCATTCGATTATTCGGCGACACACCTCACCCGACTTATGTTACAAAACACATCAATATCCCCCGGTTTCGATCGCGTTGCCATTGCAGGTTATGGACCCGATCCCTTGGGAATCTACGACGTGTCTACCGGAGAGCGCCTTGCGTGCACTGCAACACAGGGGTTAATGCCGTGGTTCACTCCGGACGGACGAGAGGTCTGGTGTATGGGTCACAACGTGGAAGGGTGGAAAATTGTCAAGGATAGCGAATTCGGTGTCACAAAACTGGAACCCCTAGGACCAACTACGTACCCATCGGGAGGAATCCCCTGTCGATCATCTCGTGGCTACCGAGTTACGGACGATTGGTGGGTGGTCAGCCCCAGCGGGAAGCGACTCTTATGGTTGCCTCATGATTGGAGGTCAGATGAGATGCGCAGGAGGTGGAGTGGACGGTATCTTGGGCTGTTGCATGGTGAATTACCAGAGCCTGTGATTCTGGAGTTTGACGAGTGACTTACGGGCAACGTTTTCCTTTCGCTCACTATATACACCTGCTTTACGTTTTCTACCTCCTTTCTGTCTCATTCAAGTTTGGGTAACGCCCATACGATCTCTACTCGTACTAATGTATATGCCGATACATCGCATCATTCTGATGTACATATATGCATACAGAAGACGTTCTGATCGCTCGGGTGCTCGGATGAATCGCACGTGGAGTAGAACGTTAGTCACCAACTTCTTCAGGATGGCGGGGCATGGCAGCGACCTGACCGCCCGGAACGGTTGATGATATTTCTCTCCGGCCCTTGCTGTGGTGATCCTGATTCTTCCCAGGTGCGTGTTTCAAACCGTCGCACGAGATGGTGAGGGAGGCCTCGCACATCTTGGTGGTCGACCCCAGCCTGACAACTCCACACTATCGGTAATTCCATCTCTTCGACTGGTCTCTCCCCCACCCCGAAGGGAGACGAGGACTCTAGCCATGACAGCGGGATCATTGCTCCTCTCCACGGCTACGGTGGACTTCCGGTTGCGTTCACTCCGCACCATATCCGTGATGATCAGGGACCATGTTCATCGAAAACCAGGGGATCTGTGATGAAACCCGGTGCCCGTTCATGACCTGGAAAAGAACACCAATCCAAATCGACAGCCATCGTACTGGTCACGGCGCTTGAGCAGTCTGCAATCAGGGATGTGTGTCCGGAGAACAGATTGGCGAAAACCCTTGAATGCAGACACCCTAAGAAGGGACGAGACTGATCGGACAAAGGAATCATGGGGACTGTGGGGTAGCGGAGAAAAATGTAGGGGATCACTGACGGGACGTAAAGGCTACAGAAAGAATGTATGTCTGGTGGGCTCAAGCTGAGGGTGCGGCATCTGAGATGCGTTGCGACACTGGATGTGAACCGAGGTCACTCACCTTCCATTGCCATTGGTATTCATTAACTGTTGGCGGTTTGCTTTTACTCTTCGACTTGGATTCAGGCTCCTCATCCTCATCATTTCGTGCCTTCCTACCCTCCACGGCTACTACCGTGTCGTCGAATTCGTCGAATTCCAGCTGCGTCGAGAGTTCCACGAATTCCTTCACGGTGGGTCATCCCATTCTCAGCGACCTGAGTTTCAGAGTGAAGTGAGGCACGATCTCTTACAACATTTGACACTCCACACAGTACAGATAACTTACTCGGCTTCTTCGCGTCCTCATTCGCGACAGACATCTTCTGATATCCTCGATCCGCGGCCCACCCTCCAATCCTACCCATCCCAAACCCTCGCCACTTCTTCCTCCTGACGAACCCAGCCCCAAGAAAAATGTCCACCAGCTCCTTGTAAAAGCCGTACTCCACTTGTGTGGCTTTGGGTGAGGTCTTGATTAGGACTTTCTGTGGGGCAGTTGGATCCCAATCCGAGAAGTGCGACGCGAACGGGTCGGAATCTACGTCGATAGATGTTCCTGAGGCCATGGGTACACCTCTGTACCCGAGTCGCCGGGACCCTCGACGGACTGAGAGTCCGTTATGGATCGACTGTCAAGACAGAAGGGTCGAACTCTGCTTGGTTGTCGAGGGCCTTGGGGCCATCCTGCGTCAATTTTTTCTGAAGTCGAATCGTTCGACCAATCACCCGGGGAACGGGACAGAGGGAGACGCACCTTCTTCCCGGCAGGATCTGTGATTTCCGCCTTGGGTATTGCTAACCTCGACTGCGGCTTTAGTTGACCCCTTGCTCGCTTGAGCTTCCTAACCATCTTCTGCCTCTTGGCCTTGTTCTTTATGGAGGGAGGCTCGAACCGTGTTGAAGATATCTAAGGGGGATTGAAAATTATCGACAGAAATCCACGTGCTTGCCTCGTCTCTGGGTCTGGGGCCGAGGTCCAATCAATTTCCCAGTAATAGTGCGATATTAAAAACAAGGATTGCTTCTACCCAAGGTAGCCCGCATCTAACGGCGGTTACCACCAAGAAAGGTATTCATGAACAAGCTGAGGTACCATCCCGTTAACCCCCAGATCTCTAATAGATCTCTAATCGTCCACCCACCTCGTCGTTGGAGATCGCGTCCGCATTCGACCATTCAACTCCAGGAGCTACGAGGTCTGTGATATCGCACGTCTAATATAGAGCAGATCCGCGGAACTGGTGCTCGCGGAGACAACGTGGGTCAGTGAGTCGTTCGAGAGGAAGATGGAAGACGGTGGCATCCTCGACTCGGGATAGCGCCAAGGATGACAACAGTGGTGAAGTCAACGGCGGTATATCACCAATGTTAGAGGTCAATTCGTAGAGCCGTTTGTGCAGGAACGCCTTCATCCGGGGTTATTTGACAGAAACACGAATGCAAGCCTCGGAACTCACCACGTAGGGCTAGACTCTAAGACAACCCTTCCCAGAATTTCAATCCTGTCCTCGTCTATCCCCACCTCTTCCTTCGATTTCCTCGATGCGGCGTGCAAAGTCGATTCATCGGTCGGGTCGACCTTTCCCCCTGGGAGACTTGACCATCTTGAGCGAAGGGCGATAGAAAGAGCAAAAAAAACGCGCCTAAACTCGCTCCCGCAGCTTCCCTCTCATTCCAAGCAGCAAACCAGGATTACTGTTGAGGTTGCATAGTGGAATTACAACTGCCGCTCGAGTTTCGATGGAACTGATGGAGTATTTGGTGGTGTATGATGTCGATAACGTGTTCCTAATCGTCCTTAGGGATCTTGAATGGGGAGGTCAACGAGGCGACGGAGACATTTGGGGTGGGCATTGAGAGTCTAGACATTTCTGAGAGGGAGTGTCATCCTCCGCTGACGCGTTTGTTATGAGTGGCCACGGAAGTGATCGATTCGTTTAGTCACACCTCCCTTGACCTGCCGGCAAATTTGAAGTTTCCTTCCACTCTCCCTTGGCTTTGCCACCGATGTGTCTGCCCACCCCGACCGTTCTATGACTCAGCGTAGTATTATCGGGTTTATTGGAGACACCACCACGAGGCTAGCAGGTACAAGAGACCCGGTCGAAGTTCACACTCGCCGGGTATCACTACTCGGGGGGTATTCTCAGCTCTGTGCTAATCGCAAAGTTCGCTTACGACCTCCTGCTCAATTTCTTGATAAATATATCTACAGAAAACCACCGCTGCCAAAAACAGAATCGAAGGCCACCCACGTATAACTACACTGGAAGCACTTTGTGTACTAACACACCCAGACGACGCGGAAGAGCGGAGGCGCCGAAGCGGACTGACACGGTATGTGATCATCCCCTCTTGAGGCTTGATACTGAATTTCTCCCATAAGGCTTGAGGACATCGGGGGACAACTGCGGTCTTTGTACACGAAGGTTGAGCTGCAGCGGCTTGCCAACGGTGTTCGGGATGACGAAGACGTGTCCAGCCTTCTCGAGGATCTACATTAAAGGGGCCACTTCTCGTTACCAGCTGCGTTCATGGCCTGACGTTCCCCCGCCTCTGCATCTTCCAACCGTACTCGAAGCTTGACAGGTCAAACGCAAAAATGTCTGCATGGGAGCTCGTTTTCGCCGTCCCATCGACACCCTGCCCGCGTGTTGTGTAGAACCCGGTTTACTGTAGCTCCATCTAGTGTTGTTGTATCCCCGGGAAATATGGCTTTGGAGGCATTTATGCTTAGCAAATACGTACAACGTCCTCGTCGCGAAGGTTGTGCGCGGAAGATACCGACCGACGCCATGGGTCCGGGTTGTCGATACCGAGTGAGGTTCTCCGAGTCGCCCGCGAAGTTCGGAAAGCCTCCGAGGCGCACCCGGGAGTCAACTAGGACTCCAGTGACAAGTTGTCGGTAGACCCGATGTCTACGGGTTCGGACCATATCAGCCAACTTTCGTCCCTCGGCTTGAACCTTGCAGGGCATTCTCCGATTCCGTTCGTTCATCGATTGGCACACGCTGACGAGCAAAAGGGTGGGATTTGGTGTTGTGGGTCCACCACTTTGGTCACTCCCTCCCCCGATAACGCAGATGGCTCATTGGTTCAACAAAAAGCGCAAGAAATCACCCGAACCTCCTGAACAACTGGGGATCTCCGCCAACACCGTCGCTGGACCTGGATTCCTAGCCGAGATGGACATCGACCCAAAAGGTGGGCAGAATCTTCCCTATCAGGGTCCAGTACAGTTGATCATGTTGATTTGACTATGATGCCAGGCGAGAGGGACGGCAGGGGACCACGGATTGCATTCCAAGACAAGAGTGGCAGGAGTCAAGACCTTCCTGCGCCGAAAGCCTCAACATCTGGTGTTGCCGATCCTGGTACTGGGTACGGAAACGATCGTATCAGTGAGTGCTCCTAACCCCTGTCATCTGGACCGACGCCTATGTGAATGTCCGCTCCTCTTCCCATCAGATAAGGACACTGGAGGGGGAGAAAGCGAACCAGCAGAGGCATCAAGAGGTACGTGTTGACGCCATCGTTGCTTTGGCATCCCTTTAACGCATACAAGTTGTGAAAAAAGCTCGGAGGAGCACCGTCCTTGGGGGTGCTACAACCCACGTCGATACCGCAGGAGAGGTCACAAGTGGATTCGGTCCTATCAAAGCCTTCCTAGGGGACATTTCTGCAGTTTATGCAGATTCCAAAGTTCGTTTACGACCCCCGTTCAAACCCGTTCTTTGACTAACCCATCCGCAGGAAACTGTCGCCGTCGGAAACAAGATCGAAGACCTTCTCTCACGTATCGCGGCGCTGGAAGACCGTTTCGCAGCATGTCCTGATGACGTGTCGGAGCAGAGGCGCCGGCGCGAACTGATACAGTATGCTATGTTTCCCTCTTGAGACTCCATTCTGAGCTCCTCCCAGGAAGCTCGAGGTCACCGAGGGACAATTGCAGTCGCTGTACAGAAGACCCTTGCTACAGCGTCCGGCTGACCACGCTCAAGACGATGAAGATCTGTTCAGACTCCTTGAAAATATACGAGAGGCCATCTCCGACTACTACGTTTGTTCATCCCTTTAGCACCGTTACCAGTGCTGACAAGGACGACAGACGGTGCAACAGATGGCGAGCGATAGGCAACGATGCAAAATGATTGTGAGTGTCCCACCTTGCATCAAAGTACATGCAATAACCTTTTCACAGGACCCAGGTCAGAACATCCTCCGGTTGCGACCACCAGCGTCTGACGCGAACTTCTGATAGCTGAAGCGACTATTCTCAATAATTTCCGTTGCGCTCAGGCAGCTGAGTATCGGCACGGTGGCCGTGAAAGTTGTCTCAAGGGAACCCGCACAACCGTCCTGGACGATATTGGACACTGGACACGAGACTTCGACGAGCCCCCCGTCTACTGGCTGAATGGGCTGGCCGGAACGGGGAAGAGCACCATCGCCAAGACGATCGCGGAGAGGCTGTTCGCAGACGGACGGCTCGGAGCCTCATTCTTCTGCTCGCGAGACTTCGAGGACCGGAGCAACCTCCATTTCATATTTCCTACCCTCGCAGTTCAACTCGCACGGAGATACGCCGAGTTTCGATCGATATTTGTCCCGCTGGTCCAGTCGGATCCGGGAATCATTCACGAGTCCTTGTATGACCAGATGGACAAGTTGATTGTGCAGCTGCTTATGGAATCCGCAATTTCGACCGTGATCGTGATCGACGCATTAGACGAGTGCAAAGATGACGAACCCGCTTCGGCGATCCTGTCCGTCCTCGGTCAGTTCGTATCCAAGGTTCCCAAGGTCAAGTTCTTCGTCACCGGTCGTCCCGAGCCGCGCATTCGAACAGGATTCCGTCTGCCTCTGTTGGCCAAAGCGACGGACGTGTTTGTCCTCCACGGGGTTAAACCGAGCCAAGTCAACAACGACATACGACTGTTCTTCCAACACAGGTTCTCGGAGATTGCGATTCGCCGACGTGGATTGAATAACTGGCCAACCCAAGAACAACTGGACCTACTTTGCGAGCGGGCGGCAGGGCTGTTTGTCCATGCCGTGGCAACGGTCAGGTTCATTGATCACAAGAACAAAAATCCCAAGACGCAGCTCGATCGCATCCTACAGTCGCCAGAGAGCACCGTACGCGAGGGGAAGACCAGGGTTAACACCAACACAACGCTGGATTCACTGTACACGTCAATTCTTCAGGAGGCCTTCGGCGACGATGACCCTGAGGATGATCCCAAAATCCGCTCTGTGCTCGGCGCCATGGTCCTGGCAGCGAATCCCCTTTCCCCATCCGCCATCGCTGCACTCCTAGGTTTAGATATCGATGACGTATCCCCCCTCTTGTCATCAATTCACTCCCTTCTCAACCTCCAAGACGATGACAATCTCCCAGTTCGACCCTTCCACAAATCATTTCCAGACTTCATCACCGACCCGATGCGATGCGTCGATCAGAGGTTCCACGTGTCCCCGCCAGATCACCATTCGGAGCTCCTGATTGGATGCCTCGAGCTGATGAACCGTGGGCTGGAGAGGAATATGTGCAAGCTCCCAGATGCGGTGATCAACTTGGAGGTTGAGGACTTGCAGGAGAGGACCGAGCGATACATCGATCAGGGTTTACAATATGCCTGCAGGTCGTGGCACAAACACTTCGTCGGCACGGTTCCGTCGCAGATACCCACAGTCAAATCTGCTCTGCACCTTTTCCTGGAGGGAAAGTTTTTGTTCTGGTTAGAGGTACTTAGCGTCCTAGGTGCCACGAGGGAAGCGGTTGACGCGTTGGAAGCGATCGCGAGGTCGCTGGATGTGCGTTAGGGTTTCTCTGCTTGAAGTGTTTCCAAAATTCATTCTGGCTGGATCCAGGAACCTCCAACGCTTGACCTCATCAATGACTACCTTCGATTCGTAATCACATTCTTCAAGGTGATCAACGCATCCGCTCCACATATCTATCATTCCGCACTCCCCCTATCCCCTCGAACGTCAATCGTACACAAACTATATGAACCACATGCCCGTTCCTTTGTGAGGGTTGTACGGGGTTTACCGATCTCATGGAAGTCAGCTGTTGCGACTGTGTACCATGATGCTATGGTCAAGATGGTTGAATGGTCACCATGCAGTAGGTTTATCGCGGTTGCTCAACCCAACTCCACAGAAGTTCTGGATGCAGCGACTCTCGAACGACTTTACACGTTCAAGCATCCCCGGCATGAGACTTCATGGCTTTGTTTCTCCCCAGACAGCCGCTTGTTAACACGATTCAATGACAAATTGGAACTCACCAGTTGGGATCTTCAGACAGGTGGTCCAGTCAGTACTATCTCCTCAGGGTCGGGTTATCCTTATAGAGAGTGCGTCTCATCCACATATTCCATGGATGGAAAAATGCTTGCTCTTGCATATGAGGATTCTGCCACATCCACCTTCGCCATATCCACCTACGACCTCCTCCAGAACGTGCACATATTGCTATCGCTCCCCAAAAGGATCCACGGTGGCCTCGATTTGGACTCACGGTGAATGTATCCGCTTCGCTGCCATAGGGTCAGAGTCCATTACCATATGGGAGGTCGGGTTTACCTCAACAGATGCGCCGACAGAGGTGGAACATTTGCCTGTCCCACGCGACCTTGGTGGCTTGTGGAGAGCTTTGTTCCTTCCCACTCTCTCCCGGCTCGCCAGCGACTCTGAGGCGGGTGTTTTGGTCTGGGATGCCCGGAATTCCAAGCTTCTACTCGATACGGGCCACATCAGACCCATGGGGATGTCTTTCTCCTCTGATGGTCGTTTCATCGCATGCGGAACGGTCGGTAAAGAAATTTACATCTGGAAGGAATCCCATGATGGCTATATACTCCATAAACAGCTTATACCCACCCTTCTCGAATACTCCAGGCCATTTATCTCTCCAGACGGAGAATCAATCGTCACGGTCCACAATTCGATGGTTCAGCTATGGAGCACAGCGGACCCGACCCCTTCCCCCTCCGTCGTTCCGACCCATCGTAACGACGATTTCATTCTGGAATTCTCCCCGGATGAAATATTGGCAGCGGTTGGGCGGGTGTATGGAAATACGGCCACGGTTTTCGACCTCGAGTCAGGTGATCCACGGTTGATTGTCGACGCGGGCATGGGGGTTCTTGGTCTGAGGGTGACTGAGTGTGCTGTTGTTGTTGTTGGTGAGGGGAGGGTCGTCACTTGGAACCTGCCTGCACGGAACCATTCCTTCAGTGCTCGGGTGAACATTGACGGGAGTGTTCGGGCAACGACGTTCGATTATTTGGCGTCGCACCTCACCCGACTGTTGTTACAAAACGCATCAATATCCCCCAGCATCGATCGCGTTGCCGTCAAAGGCTGTGGATACGACGATCTGGACATATACGATGTATCTACCGGGGTGCGCCTCGCGGGCACTGCAACACTGGGGTCGATGCCGTGGTTCACTCCGGACGGGCGGGAGGTCTGGTGTATGGGTATTGGTCGTAACGTGGAAGGGTGGACAATTGTCAAGGATAGCGAATCCGGTGTCACAAAACTGGAACCCTTGGGACCAACTACGTACCCATCAGGAGGAATCCCCTGCCGATCGTCTCGTGGCTACCGAGTTACGGACGATTGGTGGGTGGTCAGCCCCAGCGGGAAGCGACTCTTATGGTTGCCTCATGATTGGAGGTTACATGAGACAAGCAGGAGGTGGCGTGGACGGTTTCTTGGGTTGTTGCATAGTGAATTTCCAGATGTTGTGATTCTGGAGTTGGACGAGTGACTTACAAACAACGCTTTCCTTTCGCTCACTATATACACCCGCTTTGTGTCTGCCACTTCCTTTGTCTTATTCGAGTTTTAGGAAGCACCCATGCGATCTCTACTTGTAGTAGTGTGTATGTCGATAAATTGTACCATTCCAACGTACATCTATGCATGCAGAGGACGTTATAATCGCTCGGGTGCCCGAATAAATCGTGTTAGTCATCAATTTCTCAAGGACGGAAAAACGTGGCACGCAACCTGGCCGCCCGAAAGCGGTTGGTGATACCTCTCTCCAGCCTTTGCTGTGACGCTCATGATTCGCGCCCGGTGCTTGTTTCAAAAGGTCACACGAAGGTGAGGGGGATAGCCCTCGCCTATCTTGGTGCTCAGTCCCCTCCCGGTAAAACCGAGTTATCGGTGGTTCCATCCCTCCAACTGGTCTGTGCCGAAAGGAGATGAGGCTACGACGACGGTGTCGTTGCTTCTCCCCACGGTCACGGTCACGGTCTTCCGGTCATTATGGATCATTCGGTGATAATCAAGGACAACATTCTCCGGAAATCAGGGGAGCCGCGGTTCGACCCGACGCTCGCTCATGATACACCTGGAAAAGAACGCCGATCCAAATCGACAGCCATTGTAAGGGTCGCGGTGCTTAGACAGTTCGCGATCGAGGGAGGTGTACCCGGGCACGGATTGGCGGAAACCCTTAAATGCAGACACCCCAAGAAGGGATGAGACTTCATCTCCCTCTCAAGTCACCCTGATCGAACAAAGAAAACACAGGAATCATAGAGTGCGGATCGTCCGTGGGATGGCGGAGAAGGATATAGGGGGTCAAAGATAAGACGTGAAGGTTACAGAACTTGAGAAATGTACGTCACCACTCACTTTCCACTGCCACCTGTATTCATCAACCGTTGGCGGTCTGCTCTTCTTCGTTGACTTTGATTCCGACTCCTCATCCTCCTCGTCATCTTCCTTCCCGCCTTAACCGGCCCCCTCTGCAGATATGATGGGGCCGAGCCTCTGCCTTCAGGCTATTCCCCATCTACTGCGGTGTCATCAAATTCGTCGAAGTCCAGCTGCGTCGAGGGCCCGACGAACTCCTTCACGGCGGGTGATCCAGTTCTCAATGGCGTCAACCTCAAGGTGAAGCGAGGTCCAGCCTCTTGCAACACCGCCTTTTCTGTCGATCAGAAGGCGTATCTGAGCACCCCCCTAGTTAGCCTATCGCCTCCAGATTATGAGGTTAAGGACGAAACTAACCTGTGACGCCCGAAAGGTGAGAAATCATTTTGATTATGCAGTGTGACCACCTGCCGACCACGCATGGGAGGGAACACCGTTTGCATCGTTTGAAACATCCTCCCAACGGTAACCCCAATCTCGTCACGGGGCTGTTCAGCACCGGTTCGGGGGAGGGGGGGTGGACCGTTGACAGGACATGACCCTGTGGTTCGCTGGTGTTGATGATTGTATGCGGTGAATCGGTGGCCCGCATGGATATGCGTTTCGAGAGTTCAATCAATGTCAACTTGAAGTGCGCCATCGATCCATTCTGGAGGTGAATTAACGTGATCACATCTAGGCCCCGAAGGTAAGCTTAGGACTCTACACAGTACGAACGACCTACTCTGCTGTTTCACGTCCTCATTCACGACCAACATCTTTTGATATCCTCGATCCGTGACCCACCCCGCGATCCTACCCATCTCAAACCCTCCTCCCTTCTTCCTCCTGATGAATTCGGCCCCAAGAAAAGCGAACACCAACTCTTCGCAAAAGCTGTACGTCACTTTTGTGGCTTTGGGCGAGGTCGCGATCAGGACTTTCGGTGCTGTGGCTGGATCCCTAGGTGCGACGCAAACTGGTCGGGGCCTACACCGGCAGATATTTCTAGGGATATGGATAAACCATTTATGGGTGCTGTACTCGAGTCACTGGAATCCTCGGCGGGCTGAGAGGAGGTAGAGCCTGCATGATCCCCCGTCTGCTGTGGATCGGTGAAGACGGAAGGTTCGAACTCCGTTTGGTTGTCAAGGGCCTCGGGACATTCTGCGCCAACCGTTTCTGAAGGCAAATGATCCAGCCAGTTGCCCGGGGAACAAGATAGAGAAAGAGACACCCTCTTCGCGGCAGGATCTGTGATTTCCATCTTGGCTATTGCCAACCTCGACTACAGTTTTCGTTGACCCCTTTCCTGCTTGAGCTTCCTGACTATCTTCTGCCCCTTGACCTTGTTCTTCGTAGGCTCTGGCCGTGTTGGAGGTATCGAAGGAGGATTGAAAACTGCCGGCGGAAATTCACACGCTTGCCTCGTCTCTGGATCTGCGATTCAATTAGATTTCCAAGGTTGGTTCTACCCAAGGTGGTCCGCATCTCATGGCGGCCACCGCCAAGAAAGATATTCATGGACAAGTTGAGGTACCACCCTGATAACCCTCAGATCTCTAATCGTCCGTCCACCTCGTCCCTGGAGCTCGCGCCGGCATTCGACCATTCAACTCCAAGCGCCATGAGATCCGCATCACCGCACGTCCAATATGAGGCGGATTCGCGAAACCGGTGTTCACGGAGACAACGGGGGTCTGCGAGTTGATTAAGGGGATGGAGGACAGTGGCAACTTCGGCTCGGGGTGATGTCAGGGATGACAACGGCAGCGAAGTCGATGCACCGTCTATGTCAGAGGTCGATTTGTAGGGCCTTTAGTGCAGAAACACCTTCATACGAGGTCATCCGACAGAAAAACGAACGCAAGCCTCGGTACTCACCACGTAAGACCAAACTCCAAGACCACTTAGCGACCGCGTCGCCGGACCAATCCTTCACAGAATTTCAGTCTTATCCTTCGTCTATCCCCACCTCTTCCTTCGATTCACTCAGCACGGCGTGCAAAATCGACTCATCGGTCGGGTCGACCTTTCCGCCTGGGAAGTTTGACCATCGTTGGTGAAGAATGATAAAAGGGGAAGGAAACACGCACCTGACTTCTCCAGAATGTGTCCGCACCTTCCCTCTGACTTCAAGCAACGAGCCGGGGTTGTCGTTGAGATTGCAGAGTGGTATTACGACTGTCGTGTGGGTTTCTGTGGCACTGAAGGAGTATTTCGTGGTGTATGCTGCCGGTAACACGTTCCTGATTGTCCTTGGTGTTCTTCTAGTAAATGGAGAGGCCAAAGAGACGATGGAGGCATCCGGGATGGGTATCGGGAGTCGAGACATCCCTGAGAGGGAGCGTCATCCTCTGCTGACGGGTTTGTCGTGAGTGGTGATGAAGGTGATCGACTCGTTTGCGCCTTTTCCTGACCGTCCGGGGGAGTTTCCTCCCACCCGGCCATACAGGCGTCTACCCGATGTCCCACCGACCATTCTATGACCTAACGTAGTACCACCGAGTTTCATACGTCTGTACCTCCAGGAAAAACCTTGCTGGTGTTTCTTTCGCGTAGATAAGCTGCATGTAACGCTATTCATCACTATCGCAAGCACAACAGGCGCATTTGAGCTCGCGAGAAGTCGTCGACCAAAGTAGTGTCGACTTGATCCAAGTTGACGGATGACCAACAAGACAACCACCCATGCACACGGTGCGACTCGTCGTCGGAGCCCTTGTCAAGCTCCTTAGATGTGTTCGCTGGGTCAGCTGGCCCTAATTGACGGACCCGGAACCTTGGTACTGAATCAAATCCTGTTACTCAGCCAATCTCCGTTCCCCAGCATGAGGCTAGTACGGGTTTGTTTGTACACCAAACAATGGTTTACGTGCGCTGTCCCAACGGACAGGATGGGATCTGGCGTTGTGGGTCCACCACTTTGGTCTCCTCTTTACCCCGAGAAAACAGATGGATCCTGGATGGATCGCTTCTTTAACAAGGAGCGCAAGAGATCACCCGAACCTCCCCAACAAGATCTCTTTCTGGGAATCCCTACTAATATGGCGGCTGGGCCACTCGGATTTCGAGCGGAGCTCAACATTAGCCCAACAGGTGAGCAGAACCGTTCCTGTCACGATTCAGAGAAGATGGGCCTGATTCGACTGTGGCGCAAGGTGGCAAGAACGACGGAGGTTCGCGCGTTCGCGGATCGTATTTCGCGACAAGAGACATGAAATAAGAGGCCTCCCACGCTAGAAATCTCAACCTCCGATGTTGTAGCTGTTGGCGGAAATAGCCCCACGAGTGCAGTCTCAGACTGGGGCAGAGTTGGTACTTCTTTTGAACAGTGTCCGACCAGGCTGGGAGCTCCCCGGCGCACGAGAGATCAATGGAAAGTGCATGTTGTCGGGACCAGCTCCAGGCTCACGTCCCTCAAGGCAGGAATTCGGATTGAGCGGTCGACCCCAAAAGAAACTTTCTCAGTAACGCTGCAGTTCGAGATCCTTGACACCAGTAGATAACCGTGGTTCCATTACGCTTCATGTGAGTCGCGTCCCCGCCCATGGTTGCAATGTGTTGGTTGAAGTGCAAAATGCTAACGATGGCTTCCCTCGAAGATGATCACCCACTGCACGTTTCGGGACGGAGTATCAGGCATCCCCGTGGAGATCGTATTCGTCTCCAAGGTCGCCCAAGGCGAAACCGGCACTCCGAAGCATATATCCACGACGGAGTTCATGGCAATGGTACAGGTCGCTGAGCGCCAGGCGATAGGGAAAAGGCGTAGGATTGTTTATGGTATACAATTACCGCAGCCGTTCGTTTCTGTGTATGACAGCGTGTCTGTGGCGCATGGCTAAACGATCTCTTGCCCGCTCGCATTGAAGAGTTCGGTTTTGATCTTCATTCCCACGGGCAACCCTGGAGCGAGAGTTCAGCCTAAAATCGACTGACGTCCGTTAGGACTCTTGGATTCCATCGCGACCGTACAACCTACGCGAGAGTTTGGCGGCCCAACTCCCTTGTTGGTCTGGTTTGATTCAAACCGTGTGTCGCAGTTATCCGTACACCTAAATTTTCGGTGTTGGCGTTGCGGTTTTCATCTCGTCAGCGTTCCTTCAAACACTCGCGCCCTGAGACAATCCCATTTGCAGATGTTCACAAATTATTGATTATGGATGCCCAACGAGAGGACGCATTCAAAAGCGGAAGGTTGATTAACTGTGAACTTCTTTGTAGAACCCACAGCTCGCTCGGAGCTCTATCGCCTATATCCCGACACCCCTACCCAACTCGTCACTTTTGCCACAGCGATCTATAGCCAATCTAGGTACCTCTTTACACCATCCTCGTCTTCTCTGCGGCACTGTGCTCATGTTCCACGTTCCCGGGTTTCTCGTGTCGTGGTGGCCGCAGAGAGGTGCTCGCCCTCGGAGTCCGCGGAAAAAGTCTACCGAGTCAATGTGTCCGACCCCTGCGACTTGTATTTGTGCTCAGATGAATCTCAGAGCATCTCCACCCCAGAGGGGGAAGGCGAGTCCCTAGGGGCGTCGAAGGGTACGTGTGGAGATCACTGTGGCGTTGACTTTCTTTCAACATTTACCAGTTGCGAAGAGAGACTTGGGAGCACTGTCATTCTCTTCGACGTCGCAAAGGAGGCCGCGGGCGGACCCAGTACTCTCAAAGCTGTCCGAGAGTGCGTCTCCGCCATTCGTAGTAATCACGAAGTTCGCTCACGACCTCCTACTCAAATAGTTGACAAGCCTATCTACATGAAACCGTTGCTGCCGGAGGCAAGAGCGGAGATCTGTCACATAACCACACTAGATGCACCTTTTTCTACACACTCAGACGACGTGGAAGAGCAAAGATATCGAAGCGAACCGATACGATATCTACCCCCCTTCGGGGCACGATATAGATATCGAGGGACAACCGCGGTCGTTATATGCGAGGCGTGGACCGCAGCGCCTTGCTGAAGGTGTCCAAGACGGCGAAGACGAGTTCAGACTTCTCGAAGATACACAATAGGCTATTTTTCACCACCAGGCGTGTTCACGACCTGGCGTTCTTCCGCTCCTGCATCTCGCAGCCACACTCGGAGCTCGAAGCTTGGCAGACCAACCACCGAAATGTCTACATGAGACCCCGTTTCACCCCCATCGATGCCTGTCTACATGTTGTGTAAAACTTGATTCACTGTAATATATGTAGCTTCACCTGGTTTTGTTCTTCTCGTACTTCCAGGGAATATCACACTGGGGGCGTTGATGCTTAGCAAAAGGGTGTAACCTCGTCGTCCCGACAGTTCTGCGCGGAAGATACCGACACCGTGCCACAGGTCCAGGTAAACACTAAGTTTGCAGGTTACGGGCAAGACGACCGCCTGCAAAGCTCGGAAACCCCAAAGAACCCTCCCGGGTGCACTCACTCGGTCAAGTGGGGCGCCCTACTACACGAAATTCAGGGCTACAGTGGCGGGTCGTCGATGGGCTCTACGGGTCCGAACCCCATCAGCCGACTTTCGTCCCTCAGCTTGCATCGGTCTGCCTGGCGGGTGGCAGAGTTGGGTAGAAAATTTTGAACGGGGAGCTCAACGCTTCGACTCAAAGTCCGCCTCAGATCAACGGGCCGATCGCCATCTTGCCGAGCAACTGGGCCTCAGAGGCACTCCCCGGTTCCATCAATCGGCACGCACCGATAGGCAAAAGCGTGGGGTTTGGTGCCACTTTGGTATCTCACTTCCCCAATAACGTAGATGGATCGTTTCTTCAACAGGAAGCGCAAGAAATCACCCGAACCTCCCCAGCAACTCGGGATCTCCACCGGCACGATTACTGGACCCGGATTCCGAGCCGGGATGGACATCGATCCAAAAGGTGGGCGGAATCGTTCATATCAGGATCTAGAAGTTGACCGAGTTGATTTGACCATGATACTAGACGAGAGGGATAGCAGGGGTCCGCGGGTCGTATTTCAGGACGAGAGTGGCGGGGGTCAAAACATTCCTGCACCGGGAGCTTCGACATTTGGTGTTTTGGATGTTGATAGTGGACACGGAAGTGACCCTATCGGTAGGTGCTCTTAGCCCTCGTGATTTGGACCTATGTGAACCCTGGTTCCTCTCCCCGTCAGATAAGGACACTGGAGGTGGAGAAAGCGAATCAGCAGAGGCGTCAAGAGGTACGTGTCGATCCCGTTGCGACGTTGGCTTTTCTTTAACGTATACAAGTTGTGAAGGAAGCTCGGAGGAGCACAGTGCTTGACGACGCTCTCGCCCCAGCGGACGCCGCGAAAGAGGCCGCAGGTGGATTCGGTCCTCTCAAAACCGTTCTAGGAGCCATTTCCGCAGTTTATGCTGATCCTCAAGTTCGCTTACTACCTCTGTTCAAAACCCTCCTCTGATCAACTCATCCACAGGAAACTGCCGCCATCGGAAACAAGATCGAAGACCTTCTTTCGCGTATCGTTGCACTGGAAAGCCGTTTCGCAACACTTCCTGGTGACGTGTTGGAGCAGAGGCGCCGGCGCGAACTGATACGGTATGCCACCTTTCCTCTTTGAGACTCCACTCTGAATTCCTTCCAGCAAGCTCGAGGTCACCGAGGGACAATTGCGGTTGCTGTACAGAAGACCATTGCTACAGCGACCTGCTGATCGCGCCCAGGACGATGAAGATGTGTTCAAACTCCTTGAAGACCTACGAGAGGCCATCTCCGACTACCATGTTTGTTCATCCCCTTAGTACCGTTATCAATGCTGACAAGGACGACAGACGGTGCAACAGATGGCGAACGATAAGCAACGATACAAGATGATTGTGAGTGTTCCACTTGCATCAAAGTAATTTTAATAACCTTTCCACAGGACCCAGGTCAGAACACCCCGCAGTTGCGACAACCGGCGTCTGACGTGAACTTCTGATAGCTGAAGCGACCATCCTCAACAATTTCCGCTGTGCCCAGGAGGCCGAGTATCGCCATGGCGATCGCAAAGGTTGTCTCGAGGGAACTCGCGGAGCTGTTCTCGACGAGATCGAACATTGGACAAGGGACTTCGACAAGCCCCCTGTCTACTGGCTGAATGGGTTGGCCGGAACGGGGAAGAGTACCATCGCCCAGACCATTGCGGAGAGGGTGTTCGCAGACGGACGGCTCGGGGCCTCATTCTTCTGCTCGCGAGACTTCGAGGACCGGAGCAGCCTCTATTTCATATTTCCTACCCTTGCCGTTCAACTCGCACGGAGATACGCCGAGTTTCGATCGGTCTTTATCCCACTGGTCCAGTCGGATCCGGGAATCGCTTACGAGTCCCTGTACAATCAGATGGACAAGCTGATTGTGCAGCTGCTTGTAGAATCTGCAATTTCAACCGTGATCGTGATCGACGCATTGGACGAGTGCAAAGACGAGGAATCCACTTCTGCGATCCTCTCTGTCCTCGGTCAGTTCGTATCCAGGGTCCCCAAGGTCAAGTTCTTCGTCACCGGTCGTCCGGAGCCGCGCATTCGAACAGGCTTCCGTCTGCCTCTGTTGGCCAAAGCGACGGACGTGTTTGCCCTCCACGGGGTTGAGCCGAGCCAAGTCAACAACGACATACGACTATTCTTCCGACACAGGTTCTCGGACATTGCAACTCGCCGACGTGGATTGGATAGATGGCCAACGGAAGAACAACTGGTCCTGCTTTGCGAGCGGGCAGCAGGGCTGTTTGTTCATGCTGTGGCAACGGTCAGGTTCATCGATCACAAGAACAACAATCCCAAGACGCAGCTTGATCGCATCCTACAGTCTCCGGAGAGCAGCGTACGCGAGGGGAAGACCAGGGTTAACGCGAACACAACGCTGGATTCACTGTACACGTCAATTCTTCAGGAGGCCTTCGGTGACGGTGACCCTGAGGACGATCCCAAGATCCGCTCTGTGCTCGGTGCCGTGGTCCTGGCTGCGAATCCCCTTTCCCCATCCTCCATCGCAGCGCTCCTATGTTTAGATATCGATGACGTATCCCCTCTCTTGTCATCAGTTCACTCCCTTCTCACCCTCCCAGAAGACACCGATCTCCCAGTCCGACCCTTCCACAAATCATTTCCGGACTTCATCACCGACCCGACGCGGTGTGTCGATCAGAGATTCCATGTGTCCCCCCCAGATCATCATCCGGAACTCCTGATTGGATGCCTCGAGCTGATGAACCGGAGGCTGGAGAGGAACATGTGCAAGCTCCCGGATGCGGTGACCAACTCGGAGGTTGAGGACTTGCAGGAGAGGACCGAGCGATACATTGATCGGCCTTTACAATATGCCTGCAGGTCGTGGCACAAGCACCTCATTGGCACGGTACAATCGCAGATACCCACAGTCAAATCTGCTCTGCACCTGTTCCTGGAGGGAAGGTTTTTGTTCTGGTTGGAGGTACTTAGCGTCCTTGGTGCCGCGAGGGAAGCGGTTGACGCATTGCAAGCGGCCGCGAAGTCGCTGGATGTGCGTTAGGTTTCTCTGTTTGAAGTGTTTCTGAAATTTACTCTGGCTGGATCTAGGCATTGCCAACTCTCGACCTCGTCAGTGACTACCTTCGATTCGTAATCGCATTCTTCGAGGTAATCATCGCATCCGCTCCACATATCTATCATTCCGCACTCCCCCTATCCCCCCAGACGTCGATGGTGCATAAACTATACGGACTGCATTCCCGTCCCTTTGTGAGGGTTGTGCAAGGGTCACCGATCTCATGGAAGCCAGCTGTTGCGACCAAGCACCATCAACGTGGGGTTGAGAGGGCTATGTGGTCGCCGTGTGGTGGGTTTATCGCGGTTGCTCTATCCGATTCCACAGGAGTTATAGATGCAGTGACTCTCGAACAGCTTTACACATTCAAGCATCCCCGGGATGGGACTTCGTGGCTTTGTTTCTCCCCAGACAGCCGCTTGTTAACACGGCTCAATGGCAAATTGGACCTCACCAGTTGGGATCTACAGACAGGTGGTCCAGTTAACACCATCTTCTCAGGGCCGGGTGAGCCTTATAGACGGTGCCTCTCATCCACATATTCCATGGATGGGAAGGTGATTGCTGTTGCATATGAGGGTTCCGTCACATCCACCTCCGCCATCTTGACCTACGACTTCCTCTCCAGAACGCACACATGTCGCTATCGTTCCCCCCAAGGATTCATGGTGGTCTCGATTTGGACTCACGGTGGATGTATCCGGTTCGCTGCTGTGGGGCCAGGGTCCATTACCATATGGGAGGTCGGGTTCATCTCAGCAGACGCGCCGACAGAGGTGGAACATTTGCCTGTCCCAGGCGACCTTGGTCGTTTGGGGGAAGTTTTGTTCCTTCCTGCTCTCTCCCGTTTAGCCAGCAACTCTGAGGCGGGTACTCTGATATGGGATGCCCGGGATTCCAAGCTTCTCCTCAATACGGGCGGCATTAGGGCCGTGGGGATGTCCTTCTCCTCTGATGGTCGTTTCTTCGCATGCGGGACAGCCGGTAAAGAAATTTACATCTGGAAGGAGTCTCATGTCGGCTACGTACTCCATAAAAAGCTCACGTTTACCCTTCTCGCATCCCCCAGACCATTTATCTCTCCAGATGGAGAATCAATCGTCACGGTCTATTCCTCGACGATTCAGTTATGGCGCACAGCGGACCTGATCCCTTCCCCCTCTATCGATCCGACTCAATATGTTGGCCGTTTCATGCTGGAATTCTCCCCGGACGAAACAATAGCAGCAGCTGGGCGGGTGCATGGAAATACGGCCACGGTTCTCGACCTCAAGTCTGGTGATCCACGGTTGGTCGTCGACGCAGGCATGGGGATTATCGGTCTGAGGGCAACTTGGGGCACCATTGTTGTTGTTTGTAAGGGAAAGGTCGTCACTTGGACCCTACCTGCAGGGGACTGTACCTTCAATGCTCGGATGAACATTGACGAGAGTATTCAGGCGACAATGTTTTATCCGGCGCTGGAACGTCTGGTATCCTACACCTCAATATCCCCCTGTTTCGATCGCGTTGCCATCGCAGGCTATGGATCCAGCCCCCTGGAAATCTACGATGCGTCTACCGGAGAGCGTCTCGCGGGTACTACGACACGGGGGTTCATGCCGTGGTTCACTCCGGACGGACGCGAGGTCTGGTCCATGGGCAACAACGTGGAAGGGTGGACCATTGTCAAGGATAGCGAATCCGGCGTCACAAAGCTGGAGCCCGTAGGTCCAACCATCCAACCATCAGGAGGGAACCCCTGGCGATCGTCTCGTGGCTATCAAGTTACGGACGACTGGTGGGTGGTCACCCCCGGCGGGAAGCGACTTTTACGGTTGCCTCATGATTGGAGGTCAGATGAGACGAAAAGGAAGTGGAGTGGACGGTTTCTTGGGTTGTTGCATGGTGAATTACCAGAGGCCGTGATTCTGGAGTTGGACGAGTGACTTGCGGGCAACGCTTTCCTTTCGCTCACTATATACACTCGCTTTGTATCCGCCACTTCCCGTCTTGTTCGAGTTTTAGGAAGCGCCCATGAAATCTCTACTTATACTAGTGTGTATGTCGATAAATCGTACCATTCTAATGTACATATATACACGCAGAGGACGTTATAATCGCTCGGGTGCCCGGATAAATCGTACGAGGAGTAGAACCCGAGTCACCAACTTCCCAAGGACGGCAAAAAGTGGCATGCGACCTGGCCGCCCGGAACCGGTTGGTGATACTTCTCTCTAGCCTTTACTGCAACGCTATTCGTCCTCGGTGCCTGTTTCAAAACCGTCATACGAGAGGGTGAACAAGATGGCCCTCGCGTATCTTGGTTCTCGATCCCCGCCTGGCAACTCCGCGTTATCGGTAGTTCCACTGTCTCTTCGACTGGGCTGTACCAAAGGGAGGCAAGAACCTTGGCTATCACAACGCGGTCGTTACTTCTCCCTACGGTCACAATGACGGTCTTCCGGTAGCCTTAGCTCGATGATGATCAAGGACCATATTCCCGGAAATCAAGGGAGCCGCGGTTCGACCTGATGCAAGCTCACGACACGCCTGAAAAAGAACGCCAACTCAATTGACAGCCGCAAGGGTCGTGGTGCTTGGACAGTTCACGATCGGGGGATGTGTACCCGGGCACGGATCGTTGGAAACACGGGAATCATAGGGTGTGGATCGTCCGTGGGTTGGGGAAAAAGGATATATGGGATCAACGACAAGAGGTGAAGGCTACAGAACTCGAGGAATGCACGTCTAGTAGTTTCGAGCTGAGGCTATGACGTCCGCTCAATATGCTGCGATGTGAGACGCGAGCCAAGACCACTCACTTTCCACCGCCATTGGTATTCAAATATCCATCGACCGTTGGTGGTCTGCTCTTCTTCGACTTGGATTCCAACTCCTCATCCTCCTCATCACATTCTTTCCCGCCTTCACCGCCCCCCTCTGCAGATATGATGGGACGGAGCCTCTGCCTTCAGGTTGTTCCCCGCCTACTGCCGTGTCATCAAACTCGTCGAACTCCTTCACGACGGGTGATCCCGTTCTCAGCGACTTCAACTTCAAAGTGAAGCGAGGCCCGAGATAACATGTGTCTGTGAGTCGTTTTGAAAGGGAGATGGGAGACGGTGGCACCCTCGACTTGGGATAACGTCAGGGATTACAACGGTGAAGTCGATTCGTAGAACCCTCAGTGCAGAAATGCCTTCATCCGAGGTTATTTGGCGGAAACACGAACGCAAGCCTCGGAACTCACCACGTAGAACCAGACTCTAAGACCACTCAGCAACCGCGTCGGCGGATCGAGCCTTCTCAGTATCTCAATCTTCTCCTCGTCTATCCCCAATTCCTCTTTCGCTTCCCTCAGCGCGGCGTGCAAAACCGATTCATTGGTCGGGTCGACTTCTCCGCCTGGGAAACGTGACCACCTTGAGTGGGGAACGATAGAAAGAACAAAAACACGCACTTGACTTCTCCAGAATGTGTCCGCACCTTCCCTCTGACTTCAAGCAACGAGTCGGGGTTGTCGTTGAGGTTGCACAGTGGGATTACGACTACCGCGTGGGTTTCGGCGGGACTGATGGAGTATTTCGTGGTGTATGCTGTCGACAACGCGTTCCTGATTATCTTTAGGGGTTTTCTGGTGGGTGGAGAGGTCAAGGAGGCGATGGAGGCTTTGGGTTGGGCACTGAGAGTCGAGACATTTCTGAGAGGGAGTGTCATCCTCTGCTGACGGGTTTGTCATGAGTGGCGACGGAAGTGATCGGTTCGTTTGGTTGCACCTCTCCTTGACCTGCCGGCAAACTTGAAGTTTCCTTCCACTCCCCCTTGGCTTGGCCACCGATGTGTCTGCCCACCCCGACCGTTCTATGACTCCACATAGTTTTATCGAGTTTTATCGGAGATAGCACCACGGGACTAGCAGATACATGTAACGCCAGTCGTCACTTTTGCGTGTGAGACACCGACCGAAGTACTTGACATACACTGGGGACCGGCAACCCTCTGCCAAAATTTGATCCCGCGCGTGATTTCCCACACACTCATTGCCTTTCTGAAAAAATCATGTTAGGCATGGATGTAATATCGCGCTGTGTATTATTTCCGTGTATCTAATCCGATGTTCCTACTGTGGACGCGGATTGAAAGAGTTGAGAAGAGCCCACAATCGCCCCCGCTGTGGAGCAATTTGAAATGGTCACGGATACCCAAGGCGGGTTGCCGGTCCCCACATACACCAGTCGCGAAGAGACCCGATCGAAGGACACACTCGCGGGGGCACCACTACTCCCGTTGATGTCACAAGGGAGGCCACGGGTGGATTCGGTCCTCTCAAAGCCGTCCGAGAGGTATTCTCCGCTCTCCGTGTTAGTTACAAAGTTCGCTTACGACCTCCTGCTCAAGTTCTTGATAAATCCGTCTACAGAAAACCGCCGCCGGCAGAAACAAAATCGAAGGCCACCCCTGTGGAACTACGCTGGCCGCACTTTTTATAACACGCCTAGGCGAAGTGGAAGGGCGGAGGCGCCGAAGTGAACTGACACGGTAGGCGATGACCCCATTGAGGCTTGGTTCTGAATTTCTTCTATGAAGCTCGAGGGCATCGAGGGAAAACTGCGGTCTTTGAACTGACGGAAGATGAGCTGCAGCGGCTTGACGACGGTGTTCGGGATGGTGAAGACGTGTTCAGGCTTCTCGAAGATCTACAAGCGGCCACTTCTCTCCACCGGTTACGTTCATGGCCTGACATTTCCCCGCCCCTGCATCTTCCAACCACACTCGAAGCTTGACAGGTCAACCGCCGAAATGTCTACATGAAGCCTCGTTTTCACCGTCTCATCTTGCCCGCGTGTTGTGGAGAATCCGATTTACTGTAGCTGCAGCTAGTTTTTTGTATCTCCGGGAAATATCGCTTTGGAGGCGTTTATACTTATCAAATAGGTGTAATGTCCTCGTCGCGGCAGTTCTACGCAGAGGATATCGACAGACACCATGAGTCTGGGTTGTTGATGACGAGCGAGGTTCTCCGAGTCGCCCGCGAAGTTCGGAAAGCCTCCGAGGCGCACTTCGTCAACTAGGGCGTCCCGAACAAAATTCAGGGCTCCAGTGACGAGTTGTCGATAGACCCGAGGTCTACGGATTCGGACCCTATCAGCTAACTTTCGTCCCTCAGCTTGAGTCTTGCGGGGCGCCGACGAGTAAAAGGGTAGGGTTTGGTGCTGTGGGTCCACCACTTTGGTCTCCCTCTCTCACAGTAACACAGATGGATCGCTGGTTCAACAAAAAGCCCAAGAAATCACCCGAACCTCCCCAGCAGCTGGGGATCTCCACCAACACCATCGCTGGACCTGGATTCCTAGCCGAGATGGGCACCGACCCAAAAGGTAGGCCGAGTTGTTCCTATCTGGATCCAGAAGTAGATCATGTTGATTTAGCTACGATGCCAGGCGATAGGGACGGCAGGGGCCCACAGATCGCATTCCAGGATGGGAGTGGTAGGAGTCAAGACCTTCCTGCGCCGGGAGTCTCAACATCTGACGTTGTCGATCCTGGTACTGGACGCGGAGATGATCCTATCAGTGAGTGCTCCTAACCCTTGTGATTTGGACCGACGCCTACGTGAATCTCTGCCTCCTCTTCCCATCAGATAAGGACACTGGAGGGGGAGAAGGCGAGCCAGCAGCGGCATCAAGAGGTACGTGTTGACGCCATCGTTGCTTTGGCTTCCCTTTAACGTATACAAGTTGTGATGAAAGTTCGGAGGAGCACCAGCCTTGGGGGTACCGCAACCCCCGTCGATGCCACAGGAGAGGTCGCAGGTGGATTCGGTCCTCTCAAAGCCATCCTAGGGGTCATTTCCGCAGTCTATGCTGACTCCCAAGTTCGCATACGACCCCCGTTCAAACCCGTTCTTTGACTAACCCATCCGCAGGAAACTGCCTCCATCGGAAACAAGATCGAAGACCTTCTCTCACGTATTGCCGCGCTGGAAGGCCGTTTCGCGACACTTCCTGATGACGTGTCGGACCAGAGGCGCCGGCGCGAACTAATACGGTATGCAATGTTTCCCTCTTGAGACTCCGTTCTGAGTTCCTCCCAGTAAGCTCGAGGTCACTGAAGGACAATTGCGGTCGCTGCACAGAAGACCATTGCTACAGCGACCAACTGACCACGCTCAAGACGATGAAGATGTCTTCAGACTCCTTGAAGATTTACGAGAGGCCATCTTCGACTACCTCGTTTGTTCATCCCCTTAGCACCGTTACCAGTGCTGACAAGGACGACAGACAGTGCAACAGATGGCGAGCGATAGGCAACGACGCAAGACGATTGTGAGTGTTCCATCTTGTATCAAAGTAGTTGCAATAACCTTTTCACAGGACCCAGGTCAGAACATCTTCCGATTGCAACCACCAGCATCTGACGCGAACTTCTGATAGCTGAAGCCACTATTCTCAACAAGTTCCGTTGCGCGGAGGCGGCTGAGTATCTGCACGGCGACCGTGAAGGTTGCCTCAAGGGAACCCGCAGAACTGTCCTGGAAGATATTGAACACTGGACCCGAGACTTCGATAAGCCACCTGTCTACTGGCTGAATGGGCTGGCCGGAACGGGGAAGAGCACCATCGCCAAGACCATCGCGGAGAGGCTGTTTGCAGATGGACGGCTCGGAGCCTCGTTCTTCTGCTCGCGAGACTTCGAGGACCGGAGCAACCTCCATTTCATATTTCCTACCCTCGCCGTTCAACTCGCACGGAGATACTCCGAGTTTCGATCAATCTTTGTTCCGCTCGTGCAGTCAGATCCAGGAGTCATCCACGAGACCTTGTACGGCCAGATGGACAAGTTGATTGTGCAGCTGCTCGTGGAATCCGGCATTTCGACAGTGATGGTTATCGACGCCCTAGACGAGTGCAAAAATGACGAACCCGCTTCGGCGATCCTGTCTGTCCTCGGCCAGTTCGTATCCAAGGTCCCCAAGGTCAAGTTCTTCGTCACCGGTCGTCCGGAGCCACGCATTCTAACAGGATTCCGTCTGCCTCTGTTGGCCAAAGCAACGGACGTGTTTGTCCTCCACGGGGTTGAGCCGGGCCAAGTCAACAACGACATACGACTGTTCTTCACACACAGGTTCTCGGAGATTGCGATTCGCCGACGTAGACTGGACAACTGGCCGACCAAAGAAACACTAGACCTGCTTTGTGAGCGGGCAGCGGGGTTGTTTGTTCATGCCGTGGCAACGGTCAGGTTCATCAATCAAAAAAACAAAAACCCCAACACGCAGCTTGATCGCATCCTACAGTCTCCAGAGAGCAGCGTACGTGAGGGGAAGACTAGGGTTAACGCGACCACGACACTGGATTCACTGTACACGTCAATTCTTCAGGAGGCCTTCGGTGACGACGATCCTGAGGATGATCCCAAGATCCGCTCTGTGCTCGGTGCTGTGATCCTGGCTGCGAATCCCCTTTCTCCATCCACCATCGCTACGCTCCTGGGTTTAGATATCGATGACGTATCCCCCCTCTTGTCATCAGCTCATTCCCTTCTCACCCTCCAAGACGATGACAATCTCCCAGTTCGACCCTTCCACAAATCATTTTCGGACTTCATCACCGACCCGATGCGGTGTGTCAATCAGAGATTTCACGTGTCCCCACCAGATCATCATCCAGAACTCCTGATTGGATGCCTCGGGCTGATGAACCGGAGGCTGGAGAGGAATATGTGCAAGCTCCCGGATGCGACGACCAACTCGGAGGTTGAAGACTTACAGGAGAGGACTGAGTGGTACATCGATCAAGGCTTGCGATATGCCTGCAGGTCGTGGCATAAGCACCTCGTTGGCACGGTACTGTCACAGACACCCACAGTCAAATCTGTTCTGTACCTGTTCCTGGAGGGGAAGTTCTTGTTTTGGTTAGAGGTGCTTAGCGTCCTAGGTGCCGCAAGGGATGCAGTTGGCGCATTGCAAGCAGCTGAGAAATCACTGGATGTGCGTTATGCTTCTCTGCTTGAGGTGTTTCCAAAATTCACTTCGGCTAGATCCAGGAACCTTCAACGCTCAACCTCGTCAATGACTACCTTCGTTTCGTACTCGCATTCTTCGAGGTAATCAACACATCCGCTCCACATATCTATCATTCTGCACTCCCCCTATCCCCCCAAACGTCGATGGTGCACAAACTGTACGAACCATATGCCCATCCCTTTGTGAGAGTTGTGCAAGGGTCACCGATCTCATGGAAGCCAAATGTTGCGACTCAGTACCATCAGAGGAATGTCGGGAGGGCCGTGTGGTCACCGTGTGGTGGCTTTATCGCGGTTGCTCTATCTGACTCCATAGAAGTTCTAGATGTGGTGACTCTTGAACGACTTTACACATTCGAGCATCCACGGGATTGGTCTCTATGGCTTTGTTTCTCCCCAGACAGCCGCTTGTTAACACGCTTCAATAACAAGCTGGAACTCACCAGTTGGGACCTTCAGACAGGTGGTCCAGTCAGTACCATCCCAGGGCTGGGTGACCCTCGCAACGTGTGCATCTCATCCACATATTCCACGGACGGAAAGCTACTTGCTGTTGCATATGAGGATATTGGCTATTCCGGCTCCACCATCTTAATCTACGACCTCCTCTCCAGAACGTGCACATGCTGCTATGATTCCCCACAAGGACCCAAGATGGTCTCGATTTGGACTCACGGTGGATGTATCCGGTTCGCTGTCGTAGGGTCAGGGTCCATTACCATATGGGAGGTCGGATTTACTTCAACAGACGCACCAATAGAGGTTGAACGTTTTCCGGTCCCAGGCAACTTTGGCTATTTGGAGGGTGCTTTGTTCCTTCCTGCTCTCTCCCGTTTCGCCAGCAACTCTCAGGCGGGTGTTATGGTATGGGATGCCCGGAATTCCAAGCTTCTCCTCAATACGGGCAAAATCGAGGCCGTGGGGATGTCCTTCTCCTATGATGGTCGTTTCTTCGCATACGGAACAACCACTGCAGAAATTTACATCTGGAAGGAGTCTGATGCCGGCTACAAACTCCATAGAAAACTTTTGCCCACCTATCTCAGTTACTCCAAACCATTTATCTCTCCGGATGGAGAATCAATCGTCACGACCCATGGTTTTGTGATTCAGCTATGGCGTACAGCGGATCCGACCCCTTCCCCCTCTGTCGATCCGACTCGATCCGGTGACTATTTCATTCTGGAATTTTCCCCGGACGAAACATTAGCGGTGGTTGGGCGGGTGCTTGGAAATACGGCCACAGTTCTCGACCTCAAGTCTGGTGATCCACGGTTGATTGTCGACGCGGGTATGGGGATTATCGGTCTGAGGGTGACTTTGGACACCATTGTTGTTGTTGGTGAGGGAAAGATCGTCACTTGGACCCTACCTACAGGAGACTGTACCTTCAATGCTCGGGTGAACACTGACGAGAGTGTTCGGGCAACGACGTACAATTATTCGGTGCCGTACCGGCGAATAATGTTCCCTTGCGCATCAGTATCCCCCAATTTGAATCAAGTTGCCATCGTAAAGGGATTCTCTGACGGTCTGGATATCCACGATGCGTCTACCGGAGAACACCTCGCGGGCACTATAGCAAAGGTGTTGATGCCGTGGTTCACTCCGGACGGACACGAGGTCTGGTGTATGCCAAATCGTACCCTGGAAGGGTGGGCAATTGTCAAGGACAGCGAATCCGGCGTCGCAAAGCTGGAGCCCGTAGGTCCAACTATCCATCCATCAGGAGGAATCCCCCAGCGATCGTCTCGTGGTTACCAAGTTTCGGACGATTGGTGGGTGGTCAGCCCCAGTGGGAAGCGACTTCTATGGTTGCCCCACGATTGGAGGTCATATGAGTGGAGCAGGAGGTGGAGTGGACGGTTTCTTGGGTTGTGGCATAAAGAATTACCAGAGGCTGTGATTCTGGAGTTGGGCGAATGACTTGCGGGCAACGCTTTCCTCTTGCTCACTATATACACCCGATTCGTGTCCTCCACTTCCTTTCTGTCTTATTCAAGTTTCGGATAGCACCCATACGATCTCTGCTTGCACTAACGTGTCGATAAAATCGTACCATTCTAATGTAAACATATATGTACACAGAGGACGTTCTGATCACTCGTGTGTCGAGATAATTCGCGCAAGGGATCAAATTCAAACGTTGAACGTCGATCAATCACCAACTCCCTAAGGGCGGCAAAGACCACTAACATGCAGCACACGATCTGGCCGCCTGGAAGCGGTTGGTGACATTTCTCTCCAGCCTTTGCTGCGGCACTTCCGATTCGTCCTCGGTGTGCGTTTCAAACCCGTCGAACGAAGGGGTGAGGAAGGCGGACCCTGTGCATTCCAGTGCTCGATCTCCGCTGGCCGGTGTCGAAGGGAGACAAGGACATTGGCTACGATAGTGGGTCGTTGCCTCTCCTCATGGTTACGATCGTCTCTCGGTCACGTTCACTCCGTGCCATGTCCGTGATAATCAAGGACCGTGTTTGCTCGGAATCAGGGTAGCCACAGATCAGCGAAAACCCTTATATGCAGATGTCCCGATTGGACAAAGAAGGTGCGGGAATCATAAAGCGCAGACTGTCCGTGGGGTTGCGGAGGAGAATGTAGGGGATCACAACAAGACATGAAAGCTACGGAAAGAATGTACGTCTGGTGGTCTCGAGTTGAGGCTGTGACATCTAGTCAATACGTTGCGACACGACTCGATACGAACCAAGATCACTCACGTTCCACCGCCACTGGTATTCATCAACCGTTGGCGGTCTGCTTTTCTTCAACGCGGATTCCAACTCCTCATCCTCCTTATTATCACCTTCCCCACCTTCACCAGCCTCCTCTGCAGATGGTGGGACTGGGCCTTTACCTGCAGGCTGCTCCCCGTCTACCGTCGTGTCATCAAACCCGTCGAATTCCAGCTGCATCAAGGGTTCCACAAATTGATCCATGGTGGGTAATCCTATTTTCAGTGACTTCAACTTCAAGGTGAAGCGAGACCCAATCTCTTGTAATGCCACCTTCTCTGTTGATCGGAAGGCGTGCCTGAGCACTCCCGAATGAGCCTATCGCCGCCAGATTGTGGGGATGAGGACGACACTAACCTGTGACACCTGAAGAGTAAGAAACCATGCCGATTATGCAAAGTGACAACCTGCCGACCCTGGAACTGGGGCATGGGAGGGAGCATCGTTCGGAACATCCTTCCAACCGTGTGCCCCAACCGTGTCACGAAGTTGTTCAACACCTGTTCAGGGAAGCGAGCCGTCAACCGGGCATGACCCTGCGGTTCGCTGGCGTTAGTGGTTGTCTATAATGGATCGAGGGTTTGAACGGCTACACAGACATGCGTTTCGAGAGTTCAATTGATGACAGCTTGAAGTACGCGGCTGACCCACCCGGGAGATGAATTAACGTGATTGCGCTTAGGTCCTTAGGGTAAGCTCAGAACTCTACGCGGCACAAACAACTCACTCGACTTCTTCGTGTTCTCATTAATCATTCACGACCATCGTCTTCTGGCACCCTCAATCCACGGCCCACCCCGCAATCCTACGCATCTCAAACCCTCGTCCCTCATTCCTCCTGATGAATTTGCCCCATGAAAAATGTCCACCAGCTCTTCGCAAAAGTTGTGCGTCACTTTTGTGGCTTTGGGCGAGGTCGCGATCAGGACTTTCGGTGGGGCGGTTGGATCCCAGTCCGAGAAATACGACGCGAATTGGTCAGAGTCTATGTCGGAAGAGGTTTCTGGGGCTATGGATACACCCTTTACGGGTGCTGTGTTGGGGTCACTGGAACCCTTGGCGGGATGCGAGGAGGTAGAGCCCGCATTATCCCGCGTCTGCTGGGCCGCGGATCGGTGGTCAAGACGGAAGGGTCGAACTCCCTTCGGTTGCCAAGGGTCTTTGGGACATCCTGCGCCAACTGTTTCTGAAGTCAAATCATCCGACTAATCACCTGGTGGACGGGATAGAGGGAGACGCACTTTCTTTGCGGCAGGATCTGTGATTTCCGCCTTGGCTATTGTCAACCTCAACTGCAGCTTTTGTTGGCCCCTTTCCCGCCCAAGTTTCCTGACTATCTTCTGCCTCTTGGCCTTGTTCTGAAGGGAGGGAGGCCTGAACCGTGTTGGAGGCATCGAACGAGGATTGAAGCCTATTGACAGAAACTCGCACACTTGCTTCGTCTCTGGATCCGCGGTCCAATCAGATTTCCAGGCAAATTGAAATGTGATATTACTACAACGATTGGTTCTACCCAAGGTAGCCCGCATCTAATAGCGGCTACCACCAAGAAAGATACTCACGAACAAGTTGAGGTACCATCCTGTTAGCCACCAGATCTCTAATCGTCCACCCACCTCGTTGAAGTTCACGCCTGCATTCGACCATTCAACCCCAGGTACTACGAGGTCTGTGATATTGCACGCCCAATATGAAGCAGATCCATGGAATTAGTGCTCGCGCAGATAACGTGGGTTAGTGAGTCGTTCGAGAGGGAGGTGGAAGACGGTGGCAACCTCGACTTGGGATAACGTCAGGGATGACAACGGTGGTGAAGTCAATGGTGATGTATCGTCAATGTCAGAGGTTAATTCGTAGGGCCTTTCTTGTAGAAACGCCTTCATCCGAGGTTATTTGGCGGAAACACGGACGCAAGCCTCGGAACTCACCACGTAGGGCCAGACTCTAGGACCACTTAGCGACTGCGCCAGCGGACCAATCCTTCCCAGTATCTCAGTCTTATCATCATCTATCCCCACCTCCTCCTTCGCTTCCCTCGACGCGGCATGCGGAAGTGACTCATTGGTTGTGAGTCGGCGGACGTGCGCTAGAGGCTTGATCGGTTTCGGCCGGTCAAGTTCGTCGCGACACGGGTTTCGTCGACCACAGTAAGATCACTCGAAAGAGAAAGGGGATCGAACTCTCTGTTCGATGTTGTAGTACAGGTACATCGGTTGGTCTTATATACAAGTACTACGGGTCTGTGAAATCATAGGTAGAAAAGAATGATAAAAGAAACATGGTTTTAATCGTATGTCGTTGGGTCTGGACCCGCGTGCTCGTGATCGTGGGTCCGGGTCTTACAATCGCCCTCCCAGTTGGTTCGATACAACTGAATACAAGTCAAAGAAAAGAAAAACATGTCGTTGAGAAAACATATGGGCCATGTATCATGTTGAACATTCGAAGGAAGAAAGGAAAAAAAATTCTAAACGGTGAATTCGCCCTCGATGGCGATATCCGCACTCATCATAATGTCTCCTTCGATGGTAGAGCCTATATCGGCGTTAGCAAACTCGTTGAGAAAGGCGAGTGCTTCGGCGTCGATGGCATCGTTGATGGGTTCCGGCGTAGCGGTAATAGCAGCTGGGGTGGAAACACTGCCGCTAGCGGCGGGTGGTGCCGGAACAGTCTTCTGATTGTTGTTTTCGCGGGGATTACGTCTTGGATCCTTGGTAGGCGCAGTAGGAGGGCCGCTTCGGAATCCCCTCCTGTTCGGTGCACCTCTACCCCTTCCTCCGCCTCCTCCTCTTCCCCTGTTACCGCCGTTGTTGTTGTTGTGGTGGTGATGATTGTTGGGAGTGTTGACCGGACGGCGGGGAGCGGGATGCGGAATAGGAGCCGGTCTGAAAGCTGGGTTCGGTTGTGCACGGGCGTTGCCGCCGATCGCTCGGATGATTGCTTCCAAGGTGTCGGCAGGCATGGATACGTTGTCGGCCGGCAAGAAGTGGTTTCCGTTGGCCGGAGCGTGATACGGGTTGACGGTGGCGCGCATTCCGGCTTCGTGGCTCTGGTAGGCGATCCAAGCGCTGGGTGGAGATCCCGGGTGATCGCCCTTTCCAAGTCGCCAGTCGTTGATACGGCGCTCGTACTTAGAACACTTTCGGTAGTCGGAATCGGTGATTTCTCCGGTGTAGACCATGTCGAGTAGGTAAGAGATAGGTTCGTAGAAGTCGAGAGAGGAGCGAGTGCTGGCTTTCGAGTCTCCCTTGCTCTCCTCCTTATGTACTAGTAGGCACGCGTTCGCTCGAATAATATTATCCGAGTCCTCCTCATCTTCAGCCTCAATGTTGACGTAGTTGGATGGGAGTTCCGACGGCTCTCTTACGCCCATTAACTCGCAATACCGATCCAACGCGTTCAGGTGTGCAACTTCTCGATAAGTCGCCCAAGTCTTGTCTCCAGCTTTCCATAAGATTTGGAAATCACTACCGGTCCCTTTTCCGTGATGCGTTACGATCCGGTCCACGATCCATTCTTCAGGCTTTTCTCCGAACCCGGGAATCTGGAACGGCATCCTTCCGGGGAACCTCCGATCATCATTTGGAACGTGCGGTCTCAGTAGTGATGCGTTTTTTTTTTTTTTTTTTTTAAAATTCAACTTTATCCTGTGACGCCTTTCGGCGAACGTAAACTAGTACAACACAGCTGGGATATTACCTAGCACACAGCTATCCGGCCTCGACTCAACACAAAATGAACCATAAATAATAGATCGGGGGGGGGAGGAGAGGGAAGTGGACCGAGATGGGACGAAACGGGAAAGGAAGGCAGGTGGCTGCCGGGCGGGAAAAGGGGGACTGGAGTCAGCATCGTTGTCGGTCGCCCGGCTAGGATACTGTTGATATGTGGATGACGGCACAGATGATGATGTTGGATGGATGTGTTGGATATAGGGTGGATGATGGGCTGTGGAAATTTTTTTTTTGGAAGTTTTTGCTGATGTGGTGCTGATAAGCGGTGGTGTTCAGCGATCGTCGTTGATAAGACATTGATGCCGAGTAGGTGGTGTCCAGCCAAACAGGCTAGGCCAGGCTAGCCCAGATGGCCGGGTGATAAGGAGTGGCGTGCCGATGCCGAGTCTTCTGCCCGGAGATGGCCGCGATAAGGATGAACCCAGGATGGTGGCTGGGGGATTGGAGGGGGGGATGGTGTCGTGTCAGTCTCGACGACGGTCGCCCAACGGGGAGGCTGGTGTGGTGTTGGATAGGACCTGATCCCTAGGTCTTGTGCCAGATTGCGGCTTCTTCTAACAGTCCCAAGGAAGCCCAAGTCAGCTTGCCTAAGGCTGAGGGCGATTCACAGGAACGTATGTCTCGTCTGATACCAGACGACGGGGCGAACTGCCTTTCAACGACAACGGGGTACCGTGCAGTTCCTCAGGCTGCTGGCCCTGTACCGGAGTCGAAGGGGCGGGGACGACACCCGGGGTAGATTCCCAACATGGGGGGAGAGGAAGAAGAGGGGATCCCAGTAGTGATGCGTGAAACGCTTTGTTCACGCCGCGCTTCACGAGCTCTTCGCTCAGGTCAAGTTGGTAGGTCGCTCCTTCCTTTATCACCTTAGTGATGGGGAATGGTCCTAGGTACTTAGGAGCGAGTTTCCGTGCCCTTCCCTTGGGCATGGATATGTTTTTCGTAGATAGATAGACCAGATCTCCCAAATTAAAAGATGCTGGTTTTCTCTTCCGGTTCGCTTGAACGGTTTGCTGGATTCGAGATGCTATGATTGCGTCATGTGCGCTCATAATCGCTTCTTTCATGTTTTCAGCAAATTGACGTACTCCGGGGTACACCTCCTCGCCCTTCCAGATCATGGGGCTTGGGTTGCGCCCATAATTCAGATAGAATGGTGTGAACCCGGTGGTACTCGACCTCGCCGAGTTCATGGCGAACTCAATGGCGGGTAATTTGGTCACCCAATCCTTCTGTTTCGCGTTTACGCACTGTCGCAGCATTTGCGTCATCGTTCTATTGGCCCTCTCAGTTGCACCGTCCGTTTGAGGGTGGAACGCGGATGATAGCCGCAATTCGACATTCAGAAGCGCATGTAGCTTCTTCCAGAAGTGGCTGGTGAACAGCGAATCTCGATCACTTATGATCCGCTCCGGAAGTCCGTGTAATTTGTAAACGGTGTCAAAGATGACTTCCGCCATGTCAGCCGCTTTGTATGTTTGCCTCGTGGGTACCAGGTGTACCATAGCGGTTAATAGATCGATTATAACACATATCATGTCATACGATCCGTTTCGGTTGGACGACTCGGGGAGTGGTCCTACGAAATCAATCCCAATGTATTGCCACGGGTGTGAGGGAACAGGCATGGTCTTTAATAATCCTCGAGGTTTCTCTGTTGGAGATTTACTCGTGGCGCAGACCTGGCACGATTGGCAGTAGTCCGTAACGTCCTTAACCATCGTTTTCCACCATACCTGGTCTCTTAGGTAGGTTAACGTCTTGTGACCGCCAAGGTGTGCCAATATCGAATGCCCCTGACGTAGCATCAGCAAACTAGCGCGTCCAGGATCTGACCAGACATTCTCACGTCCGGTCAGATATGGACCGTCTGGTCTGTCGGGGTTGGTCGGGGGAGACCCGACCGGATGACACAAGATCAATAACTTGGA
>Ga0307517_10000829_pt1 | contig 53105 bp, 62 predicted proteins | sample 23_EM_MG_FD_194515 | JGI IMG/M metagenome (GOLD analysis project Ga0307517, IMG submission 194515) | Populus trichocarpa ectomycorrhiza microbial communities from riparian zone in the Pacific Northwest, United States - 23_EM | ecosystem: Host-associated > Plants > Roots > Unclassified | place... | reverse complement strand
GTCCGGATGGCGTCAGGACGGATGGCGCTAGGTGACGCAAAGTCAGGACGCGACGTCGATCCGACGTTACGTCCTGATTCGCGATTAGCATTCCGACGTCCCGGGCGTCAGACGCACGGGGCGCACAAGACGCAAGGTATTATTTTTGCTGATGCTCCGAGAGATCGGCAAAGTAGGAGTTGCCCCGATCGGCCGCAATAGAAGGAAGCTGGGCATCAACAGGCCCAAGCTGTTCGGCAATCATGTCTGAGATCTCCGGATAAGCCATAGCATATGTTCCATTCATTCTCATCATCGTCGGAAGTGTCCGTCTCAATTCCAGTTTGTCAATCGCCCGAAAAATATCAGGATCATTTGTACCGGCAAAACCCTTCGCGAGACCACCTTCCCTGGCACTAATCAGAGCAGCCCTGTAAACTCTCCGAGACAGGCAGTACCCGTCACGATCACCATTACAACGGAACCGCCTCACATTGGCCCTCATAACAGCAAGCTCAGGCGTTCACCACCCTGGCATAGAGCGCCTCCTCGGAGCCCGCTTTATACCGCCCACCTCGTCCCTCAAAGTTTCCCACTTCAGCACACCATCCACCTTGATACCCAGACCAATCTTCTCCCCAAGCACATCCCAATCCACCCGTCTCCACAGAATAGAAGGACCAACCAAGTTAACTGGAGAGGAACAGTGCAGTCGTAGCAGTTGTGCACTGTGATCGAGCCCAGCCAAGTCAACACATCTAGATGAGACCAAGCGACCCGGCAGTGACCAGGTAAGGTCCAAAACTGAAACACCCCGGAAAGTTGCACCACTAACGAGCCACATAACAAACCCATGATCATCCATAAACCTGGCCAAAGCAGACCCAGACCCATAGCAAACACGGTCATCAGCACACGATGCCCACCGGGGGTGACTCGCATTAAAATCTCCCGCAATAATATCAACCATCCCAATCCTGCCCAAAACATTCAACACAAAGGGCCCAGAAACACGCGGGGGAACATAAACCCCACAAAACCTCTTCCTCAACCCATCAGCACCCAAAAACCCAACCACACAAGCCTCGGCAAAATGATCAATAACATCAAACATGCCCACCATATCACTCCGAGCGTACACAGCAACACCAGACCCGGCAACAAACGAAATCAACTCCACACCCCTCTCCTCGTGCGCCAAAACAAACCCATCTATCCCAACAGGTGGTTCCAAAACAAAAAACAAACTCACACGAACACATAAGGAAAACAACAACGAACGATTCCCACCACTTCTACCCACATTGCTAACAATCGTAGACACAATCATTACAAGGAGTTGGAACGAGACCCATGGGCCTTCAAATAAGCAGGAGCAGCCGCCAAGAGTTCATCAACAACTCGAGCTTTCGTAGACTTTACCAACTTCTGTCCAGAGCGGTCGGTAATGCCCAGTTTGGTGGTTTCCTCACTCACCATCTTCCCGGAGGAAGGAGAGGAATCGCTGCGTGGGGCAGAAGCTGTAGGCGCCCTGAGATTAGGGCAGGAAGGATCACCGGTAAGATGTCCGACGCGAGAACAAAGGCGGCAGGAGAGGACAACGTGGGAACAAAGAGAACCCATCAACGCAGTACACCCACAAACAGCACACTTATGCTGTGTGCTCAAATGCCCACCATCGCAGTATTTGCAGGCGATAGCGGCCCTGCACATGACAGCAACATGGCCATGACGAAGACATCGGGTGCAGACAGAGGTAGCCTTGAGCTCAGCCCAAATCCTCATAGGGCGACGACGGCTGTGAACTACAACACTTCCTCGATCAAGGCAGGCCTTGACGACATCGGTCAATTCCACAACAAACACCACGGAGCCCGTAGTATGTTTGTGCGATTTGTGTCCCGCCAGAGCGCCGATCCAGTGGGGTCGGCCGACAACATTAAACCCGGGATTGGTGACCTCTAAGTCGCGAATCATGTCGTCGAAGGCACCATCACCTTGCCAGTCCTCCGGCTTCCAAACAGACCCAACACCAAGCGGAGACAGGCTGAGCCCAGAGATGAGAACCTTGACCCTCTTCGTATCCTGGGCAAACGAGAACCCATTGATCCCAAGCTCCATAAGAGCACGTTCCATCTTACGAACCATACCCCAAATGGAACTAGCAGAGTGCTGTACCAGGGAAAGAAGAAGATCCTCAGAGGTTCGATGCTGGACACAGGATCCAAATCGAGCACCACCACCACGAGCAAGAACCCCATTAAGAGTATTCTTCACCGTCTCCGTGTTTACCCCAGCAGCAAGGCGGGCCTTAACCCCACGCTTCTCAAACCGGACAACAACATGTCGTTCCCTCTCCGTAAGTTTCGGAGGAGGAGGAGAGGAAGGACCACCATTCCTGCGCTTGACGATCGTAAACGATTTCTCCCCACCGGAAGCCTTAGCTTTAGAAGACCAAGATGTCGGCACAACAGGAGGAGGCGCCGGAATGTCTGAAGGGGGTACCATCACAACAGGAACAGCAGGAGGAGGGCGAGAAGGCAATGCGGGAAAAGCCTGGGGGACAGCCGGAGCCTTCCATTTCCCGCTCAAACGAGGGGCACAAGGAACAGCCGGAGCACGGGGGCCAGCAGTAGCAACCGGAGAAACGGCCAAACGGGTCGCAGCGTCCGCGGCATCCTCGAGAGCCGTAACCTTGCGCTCCAAACGACGGATCACATTACCCATTTCAACAATGATGGATCCCAGATACCGAACATCATGTCCGACCACAATAAAGTGGGTATAATGCCCACGCTGGTCGACAAGGAGTTGACCCTCAACAGGATCAGAGGAGTCCGCCAGAGAAGACGAACCAAAATCACAGGCGCCATCCACCGCCATCGGAATGTCTGGAGAAGCGATATCCGAAAAATCGTCAAAAAGGGGAGGTAACACCTGCCCGCCACCGACACTACTGCATTCATCCATTGCCGACCCGCTCGATCGCGCACACTCAACCGGGGCCATAGTTGGAGCCCGAGATCTACCCACAGTTTCGGCGAGTGTAGACGGTAGAGCTGGCATAGACCCATAGTCTGAGGACAAACCACCGACCAAGTCAACAGCTCCAACAACATCAGAGGGCAGAGCAGCATGCTTGCTGTCCCCCAAGCCATCACTTTCCGTAGTCTTACCATCCCCAAGAGCCATCGTGATATCAGGGGGTGTGCAAATGATCAGGTCGGCATCTGCCTTCCCAGAAAACATTTTCCCGACCGAAGCAACCGACCGAGGGGGAGGGGGCTAAAATGTAGAGTCGGCAGAATCATCGAACTTCATGCCCAGGTAAAGCGCCTTCTCAGAGGAAGGGAGATCGCGTAAAGGGGACGCCGAAGGGATATGTTGGCGAGCACGGCGTTTGACGCCCGAATGGGAGGCAGAAGAAGCAAAGTTCTTCCCAACCACAATTACCTGGGAGGCAGAGGCAGAACCCTGTCGCCCATTCTCGAGGCGCTCACCAAAGAGGGAACCAGTGCCCTGGGTAGCAGTCGACTGCGAGGGCGAAAAGTCCAAAGAACAGGGAGTAAGGTGATGTAACATGTGTACATGTTCCGGTAACGGTACACAGGAGCGGGCAGTGCAGGATCCCCTATGTTTAGTTGATTTATATTTAGTTTATTTGATTTGATTTCAGCTCCGCCACTGTCTCTGAGTCAGATAGGCTATGCTATCGCATTGCTAGGTTTAGTTTGCTTTGCTGGAAGTTTATATTTAGGATTCCGGGTATGGAATGGTCATGTAGCACTGGCGAAGGCTGAGCACTGTTTGTTTGTTTGTTTCTTTCTTTGGTCTTGCAGGATTACAGGATTCCGGTATGTGCGCAGCTACTGGTAATGATCGTGATTGCAGGAAGGTTATCGCTCTTGGGTTTTGTATTTAAACCAGTCTCCTGGCTAGCAGGAGACAGCAGACTTCGACAGACCTCCAGTCTAAGAATACACTTGGTTGAACGGCAATCCCTGAGTCCCTTAGCCCAATTTGTCCTTCAACTATTATCCTTCTGGCTACCGGTCCCTTGAAGCCTCCCTTAGCACCAGCCCTAGCAGGTCTATCGCTGGTCTTATTGTATTTTCGTTAGACAGGAATAAACCTGTTACAGGTGACGAGCAAAAAGCCCAACAGTATCATCACGGAGCACACAACAATCTGTGCATCCGGAGCCGATCAAAACAGAGTTGACAACCAGTTCAAACTCCGAAACTAGCGTAAACGAGAGAAGCATAACTCTCTTAACAAGGGTATTCCCAAACTCAGCAGAGGAGTTGGGGCAGCCATCAGCATGGCGAATGTTCACGGGAAGGCCGGAGGGAGGAAAACAATAAGAAGACACCGTAGCAGGGACAAGGCCCAAAGGAGAAACCCAGGGTGGGGCAGGAGACCCCATGGCGAGCAAGTGAACAAGGCGAAATGACCAAGACACCGTTTGAAAGAACTCAACAGTACCAGAACAGAAGGTATTACCGGGCACTGCCACGGATAACTCAACCTTACAAAGTTCAGATAAAGAACAGTACAAATCAACCGATAAACGGGATGAAAAGCAATGCAAAAGTCTTTGCCAAAAAAAAGAAGCTTATCGTGAGATAAACAAATCAACGTAATTGGATAGAATGGGAAAGTGTGATGATGTGCGTAAGTACAATCATGTTGCTAATATTGGCTACGGTCTGGGGCTTGCACACCTGCGAATTTATAGTAATTAACAAAAGTTGCTTATTAACCTGTGTCTCAGATACTCAGAGGGGTGGCAGAAAATTTTCCACCGTTTCAGCAGTCTAAGAGATAGTATGCACCTGCTTTTTGAAGTTTGTCCGCTTTGGATATGATACCAGGAAATATGCTGCGGTTTCCCCTAAAAAAATGGCATTGATTGATGTTTATGGTGGCATGTCGAGCAGAGCCTAAGAAAAAGAGAAAAGCATACATGTATCATTGGCAGCTTAGCATACTCCATCTTAATGCCACGCATTCCGTCCCCTTTATATGGCACAAAATCCCTTCCTCAAGACACCACCGCACATGGCCTATACGCACTTCCCCTCACCCTTCCCTCCTTACATAATCCCATCCCCATGCATCCTATCACCTCTCCCTTTCAGATGCTGTGTATGGTGGCGGTTGACTATTGTCGGCTCGGTCACTACGGTTTTTAACACTATTTGAAGTAGGATAAGCGCAGATGATACGAGACACTATCTGGAAGAGATACTCACCCATTGATTTTGTCACTTAGTGCCTTTAATGCGGCCAATTGACTGGGACACTGCACGCCATTCGCCCTAAAATCGTTGCCGCTTAGCGCCCGACGCTGGAAGAGTTGAATGGCACTGATAGCCATCCCTGTCCTCCCATCCCCATACCCACAGTAGACGATCGTAACTCCCCCCTTATCATAGGCCTTCCAAATCTGGTCAAATTGCCCCGGTGTCACTGCCGTACACTCCACGGCCTTGATGTGTGAATACGAGATCCCAGCGGCACGAAGCCTGTCCCTCTGGCGCGGCGGTAGCTCCACGGAGTTCAAACTGATGATGTTCTTTATCTTGTAGTTTTTAAGGAACTGAATTGAGGTTTCGTTGATGGCCTCATCGGTATCTTCGCCATCGTAGTATGGCGCGGACGACCGTGCGAGGCGGCCAGGAATCACCCACTCGAACCGTCTGAACACCGGGTTCTTGATATTGTGTAGGCCGAACTAAGTGCCCCATACTCTCCCCATCTTCACATACGGACTCGTGCCGACGGCACGTTTCAGCGGCCTATGCCTCCCAGCAGCCCCAGGGTCCACCATTAATGAATATCCGCCCAGGCCGAGTCGATCGAAAGTTAGCCACTCCCAGGGGTCGTTTTTCCGCGAGACACATCTAATCTTGTCCTTTTTGTCCCAGCCCAGAAAGCGCTCGGTGTGCCTGTTGCGCATGCCAATTCGATTGTCCCCGTTGATTTCGCAGATCCACATTTGGCTCCACTGACCCTCTTTGTATTTCTGGAGACGAAGGTCTTCTCCTACTGCTGCGAGCACTTCGTCTGTACCGAACACGCTGATCAGATAAATATCGCCTCCGTCTAGGGTGTCGTTACCGCGTCCTGGTGGGAACATGGTGCTGATGTTTAGTGTTAAGCGTTAGGAGGGGGGTTTGGGGTGCCCTGTATGTCGGGGGGATCACGAGAGTCTCGGATGTAAGCTTTGGAGACTCGATACAAGCCCAAGCCGGCAATTGGGAGCAGTAGGGACTCTTATATTCAGGATTTAGATGCGGGGACTGCACTTAAAGTTAATTGGCTAAAGTATCCGAGGATGAGCGATTCCATAATAGGAACTGGCAGAGCAATCTGGCGATGTGAAGTAATGCTTAAATCCTTCAAATGATCACTGTTGCGTCAATGGTGAAATGGGCAAGGACACCTTAAAACATGACCAAGACTCTGGTTGGATGCAGGATGTATTATGCTCGAGTATGTGTTTGAGTATGTGAGTGAACAAAAGAGACTTAGGCTGATGAAGTATTATTTCCACCATTAATGTGAACTCCGATAGCTATAGTATCAAAACTAAGTCCAGCATGCCAATTTAATGCTAAAATTACTGCTCCTCCTTTAGAATCGGAATATGAGCGGCAGCCCTAGGAATGTGAGGCATCTTGAGCTCTCCCGCTGAGATGATTCCTGGCTTGTTGGTCAGGCAGCTGGATGCTCACTGCCTTTCCAGAGCACTGAGGTCAAGGTAGTCTTGGGTCTTGAGGTTCTGGGCTTTCTGAGCTAGGACGCAACTATTGCTTCCTAACATATTTTATTGGCTAAAATATCCGAGGGTGAGCGATCCCATAATAGGAACTGGCAGAGCAATCCGGCGACGTGAGTAGACCAAGGTGCGATGGGTGCCCAGCTCGCTAAGATAAGCGCCCGCTGCCTGTTTGCATACAACTCTTCCATCCAGTTGCCCCACACAAGCATCTAGCTGCCAGCAATTACTCGCGGTGTCGAAGCGTTTTTAAAAAAGACTGCTATTGCATCCGGCCGAGATCCTAGCAAAAAGGCCAAATTTTGGTGGTATGCAATAGCAGTCTTTTTTAAAAACGCTTCGACACCGCGAGTACCTGAACCTCCGCAGCAGACAATCTGCCATACGAACCGTTAATCCCTGTGCTTAGGTATACTACTACTTGCTGGATACTCGTTTCTTTTCCCAACACCCTGAAGAGAACCGCCCTCTAGCAAACTTAGAACCTATCGACCGTTTCTTAAAAAGACTTCCAGAGGTCCTTTCTAGAGCAGAACCTAAACGTGTAATCTAGTGTCATAGGTTTTATCCGCTATGATATCCCCCAGCGCTGCAAAGAAGGCCCTGGTAAACGAACCCGCGCGGGTGAATTGGGGCTTCTGAAGATAGGGATTAGAGCGAAGTTGAAGCCAAACACTTGAAACTTAATTTTCCTTCTTCCAGGAATCCAACCAAGCCAAGCCCTCGCTGTGCTCGGGTTTGTCCTTGAAAATCGGAAACTGAGAGTGGTATCGCACTTGTATCATAAAACAGGGGTCAATGAAGTCGGGAGATAAGGTTGTCCGGAAAGAATCACTGTTGCTAAATGTCTTGTAGAGCAGCTGTGTTGCGCCGAGTGATATGATATGATTGCTAAGAGCCTTTGAAAATTCTAATAGAGGGAATTCAGAATAAGGATAGTGGCAGGATAAGAAAAAGACTTAGATGGAAGCCTAGTAGGGTAAGAATATAATCCCAATGACAAGGATGAGAGTGGGACTAACTTATAATACTCCCGAGAGAATCAGATGGAAACTGAGTCGTTAATCAGAATAGGACAAAAGGCGCAGAAAAGAAACAGCGAAAAGTTCTACTGAATAAGATAGATCGAAGAGGGATGCTTTCTTAGGAATCTCCACCTTCAATTAGGCTGCATTAGTATTTATCGCTGAGGGGCGAGGGGGAATAAAAAGTGTACTGTCCCTCTTTCACCTGCTTCTTCTGTTATGTTTTGCTTCCTTTTCCTATCATTTTTCCCCCCCCTACTTCCAATTAACTACCTTCAAATGTCATTATCCACTGTTCTATCATAACCCCCCCGGCTCGAAAAACCACACTCCAAGTTATTCGATCACCCCCCCATCCAACCCCCCCCCCCCCTCTTCCTTCCTATAACTACCGGTATTCCTATTTCGACCCGATAGCCACGACAATCAATTCTAGCCAAGGGTTCGTCCGGTTCTGGGTCGCCGGGCAAAACGTCTACCATGTGCCGGTAGTAATTAGATAATGACCACGATTACTGCCATACTGGTTGTTTCGAGCGAGTCAGGATTCCATTTCAATGTATTATAAAAGTGTCCTGCCTACGGTAGTCACCAAAAAATTGCAATACTCAAGCTGCAATAAAGGGCCCAAAATGAAGGTATGTATATATATAAAAAGGAAGTGTTTTTTATTTACGAAACCACATAACGAGAAACCCCCCGAGGGGTTGTTGGGAAATCGCAATGATAATACTACCATTGCTGCTTTCGATAGTTGGCATTTGATAAGAAATGAGGAAAAATAGGTGCCTAAGCTTAGGTGCTATAAATCTTCATCTTCATTGTGCTACTGGTATTGTAGCCTGCGGTATGATACTATGTTCAATGCCTTGGTGTGACAATTCACTGGTTAGGCACTCATACCGTCCTGTGCTGATCGTTTATGCTGTGCGAGGAGCGTGGGCGAGGACTTTCGGAAGATATGGCACCATACGTTACCCCCGAGAGTTCCCAGAATCAAAGCAGAAGTGACCGAGAAAACTTTAGTAATGACATCTGCTTTTTCGGGGGGATTTATTTCTTCTACAAGTGATAAGAAACTATTGAGAGAATGTACAGTTGCCCGTCACGCATTAGCGAGACTACCAAAAACATATTTTCCATCTACTTGTAGATGGGGGTTGTGAGAGCATAGATTGCACTTTAATCCCTCCATCGATCCACCCATCAATCCGCTCATCTTGTGAATGCTCAATACGGTAGACACTCCACAAGCCAAAAGGGAATTAAAAGGGACGCCATAAAGGAAAATAGAACGAGAAGCGAAAAGAAAAAGAAAAAAAGACAAAAGAAACAATAGCTCATTCTCATATTAATCGTACACTTTCGTTCCACATACTCTCCGCGCAAGGGCGTATGGAAAGCTTTATCGTCCACCTTGCACACTCGTCAACTCCCACTCATCCCTCTTTGGCGGGAGACCCCCAGCCGGTGCGATCTCCTCTTCAAGTTCGTCTCTGTAATCCCCAGAGCGCACCGTGACTGCAGCCTTCTGCCTGCGTACCGCGCGACCAGAGTATCCCCTCCCGGAGAAGTGCCTGCGACCGCCACCGATGGAAATGGGTCCAACTGTACGTTTGCTCCTCATGCAGAAATGCAGCGAGAGGACTGTTCCGACGACAAACACGAAGACAAGCGGGAGGCCGACCGCCAGACCGAGGGTAGAGACAGGAGGCCGGTTGCTGGGGGATTTATCAATGGGCGGGGGACTCGGACGGGAGGTTAGGATGATGGTGGGGCCAGCTTCAACATTGGCCTGTGTGCCGCTCGGGGAGTCATCGGCGATTGTGAAGTGCATTGTTTGGTTTTCGACAGTCTCTTTACCGAGGGCTGTTTGGTTTACTAGCCAATCCTTGGAGGGCGAAATGTTGATGAGGCCGAAGGCATTCGCGGTTTCCCACTGAATTCTGGGTTAATTACATGTTCGAGATACTGGGATTGAGAGAAGAGGGACAAACTGATTTGGCGACCTTGCCGCGGCCACCGGCATTGACGTAGTTCAAGAAGATTTTAACAGTCGAATTTCTCGCCCAGTGTTTCGGGTTCCATGTAACATAGTAGTTACCGTCAACCCACCATTCCGTTCCGTTATGCGGCGCACAGAACGGGATCCACGGTTGGACATTCCCGGTCTCCCCTAGTTCGTAACTCGAGCTATCACAGCGCGCAACGACATTATCGGCCTGACCACTGCCGCTAGAGGCTGTCTCGGATGGCTTCGCATTAATTGTTTCCGTCGGGTTGCCCGAGCCATCGGTCTTAACACTTGGCGTCACAGTGGTGGCAGATCCATCGTCGACGACGCTCACCCACGCGGTTGGTGTTGGAGTACCGGTACCAGTAGTCGATGCATCATCTGCACGACGCACAAGCCTGCTGGTGTCATGGGGAGCTGCATTGGTGGACTGCAAGAGCAGCAAGAGGACAGGGAGCAGTGAGACAGAGGGGACCATTGTGCTAATTGACGAGGTGACAATGATTGCGAGATACGATAACGAAAGGAAGGAGGGGAAAGGGGACGAGGCAGGAAAGGGAAGAGAGGAAAAAGGGGAGAGGGCTGGGGGGAAACTCTGCCTTCTTCTCTTTCTAACTTCAGAAAGCGGGATGGAATGGATTGGGAAGACAGGAGTAAGGGGGAAGGGAAAAAAGAGAAAGAGAAAAAAAGGAACGGAGTGAAAGAAGAAGCGGGATGAAGGGCAGAAGGCCAAATCGGATAGGAATGAGAGATTTAATGCACAGCGGCAACGGATACCCGGGCAACAGGACAAAAAGCAAAGATGTCGTCGATAATCTTATCAGATTACCGTAACCGGGAGCCGGAGAGTACCGCTATTTTCCTCAAACCTTTGATGTCTAAGGACCGGTATGGTATCCTAGGTGGCTACTGTAGCTGATTAGAAATGGGCGTGAATAGTAAAAGTGGGCGTGGGGGGCGAAATTTGATGAGATATTCTGAAGCTGTCAAGGTCAGGTTGCTAGTGAGATAATACCTACTTGTGCCATATCCGCAGCCTTTGGAAAAAGGGTCTACCTAGGCGAAACCGATCAAGCAATAACCTATGGGACCGTACTCGAATACCAGTACTCGAGTACCCGAAATACGGTAGCTCTCCCGCACCTATGGGGCCTTAATGGCCGATGCTGTCGAACAAGCTTTTCGATGACCCATCTATCTCTCTGTCGGGTAAGGAGTGTTGTGTGAGTACCCATGGATATCATACCGAGGTTGAGACTCGAGCGGTTTTACAGGTATTTATATACCAGTTCAATGGCTCAGATACCGTACTATCATCGAGTCCCTGTTCTGTGCAGTGCCAGCGCTCAAATGATGTGTGGTCGGGGAAACAGGCCGGGGAGAGAAATGCCACAGTCTGTACAGTACAGAGGTTAACTATCAGAGCACTCCACGGAAAAGGCCTTGGCCCATCTAGCGGCTGAGAAGAATTCCAACGGGATTTAAATAAGAGTGGGTTCCCTCGGAAAAGGTATTCTTTGAGCGAAGAGTGGTGGGATTGGAAGCAAACACACCGGTGGTCTACTTGTCAAATTCAGAAGTATTGGGAAATCTGGTCGGTTGCCTTGGCGCCAAGTGTCCAGGAGGTGAAGAATGAGAAAGATTACGATTGAAGAAATCAATCATGAAATTGTTAAATTACCAGATATCATGCTACGGTGTATTACCATCAGTGGGGGGAACAAATTTCAGGCCTAAATTATATGTATATTTAATCGTTTCCTTCTCTTCGTCTTCTTTTCTCTCCACTTATCACCCTCCCATATACTTCCCCGGCTGTACTAGTAGTATCTTGGCGCCAAGATTTCCCAATACTTCTGAATTTGACAAGTACTGGTACCTCGTTATCAGTTCACGAGACATGAATTGATTATGGTCAGAGCTATTCTCTACAAGCGTCGAGCCACCTAGCAAGCAAAGATTCTCAATGACGCCTAGACACGACGGAAAGGTCACTGCCATGACAGTGAGGCTCAAATGCTGTACTCGTACTGGTACTTGTACAAGTATCGTACCGGTGCTACAGAACTAGGAAGGCAGACTACGGTACCGTATCACATGCTGCTTCTAGTTGGCCGAATTCGCTTTGTGTCGGCTTCGGGGATCACTCGTGGGGTGCTTGGCGCTCTTCCTCCACAGTAACATGTCTAACATTCCCTCCCCCTCAAGATATGTACCATACTCCCTATTCCTCTCCAGGTGCCTCTCTCCCTTCTACGCCGTAGACCCTCTACTGGAGGATTAAGCCAGAACTTATTACACTCCACCCTTCCGCACAGATACTTGTTCACACCCGCACCTCCTCCGCCCCACCACCAGCCCTACCATAGCTACCACCACGCAAACATGGCTACCTCTGCCCTCCGCACCGCCATCCCTAGGAGTCTTCGTCGCCCTTCACTGCTTTTACGGCCCGGATTACTCTCCGCACGGCACACCTCACGCAGGCATTTCTCTGATGTAAACCCTACGCCAATCTTCCACCTCACCGAGACAGAGGAGATGCTTAAAGAATCCGTGGGCCGTTTTGCTCGAGATGTCGTTCTCCCGAAGGCAAGGGAAATGGATGAGAACGAAATGATGGACAAGTCCATTGTAGAGCAGTTGTTCGAGCAAGGTCTCATGGGAGTAGAAGTTGAGGAAGCATACGGTGGTTCTGGAATGAGCTTCGGGGCGGTCGTTGTTGCGATTGAAGAATTGGCCAGGATTGACCCTTCGGTATGTACTGTACTCGAGTACTCACCCTTCTAGGAGGGGTGTTTGGAAGGATTAGGGTACTAATTTTGGTGGGGGGAACCATTACAGGTATCCGTGCTGGTAGACGTACACAATACTCTAGTCAACACCGCCTTCCGCACATATGGTTCTACGCTGTTGAAGAAGAAGTACCTGCCTAAGCTTGCCACGGGCACCGTCGGCTCCTTCTGTCTTTCGGAGCCAGCGTCCGGCAGTGACGCTTTCGCGCTGCAAACCAAAGCCGTCAAGTCCGAATCCGGTGGCTCATACAAGATCACGGGACAGAAAATGTGGATTACCAACGCTGCCGAGAGCGAGATCTTCATTGTCTTTGCGAATATCGCCCCCGAGAGAGGGTACAAGGGAATAACGGCATTTGTGGTTGAAAAGGGAATGCCTGGATTCAATATCGCGAAGAAAGAGAAGAAATTGGGGATCAGGGCTAGTTCAACATGTGTTTTGACATTCGATGACGTTGAGGTTCCTGCGGATAATTTACTTGGGAAGGAAGGCGAAGGTTACAAGTAAACTTTTCTCTATTCTCTACCCTCTCTGCACGTTATCTGACAATGATGGGTAGATACGCCATCTCCCTACTGAACGAAGGCCGCATCGGCATTGCCGCCCAAATGACCGGTCTAGCCTTGGGTGCCTGGGAGAACGCTGTCAAGTACGTTTGGAACGAGCGCAAGCAGTTCGGCCAATACATCGGCGACTTCCAAGGAATGCAATTCCAAATCGCGCAAGCCAGAACTGAAATCGAGGCCGCGCGCGCACTGCTCTTCAATGCCGTCCGAACGAAGGAGGCCAGTGAGGGCTTCGTGCGGGAGGCTGCCATGGCAAAGCTTTATGCCAGCCAGGTCGCGCAGAAGGTTAGCGGCAGTGCGATCGAATGGATGGGCGGAATGGGCTTTGTCAGGGAGGGCCTGGCGGAGAAGTACTGGAGGGATTCGAAGATTGGCGCCATCTATGAGGGGACTAGCAACATCCAATTACAGACTATCGCGAAATTACTGCAGAAGGAGTACAAGCAGCAGTAGGTGTATGATGAGCAAGAAGAGAAGGTGGGCGGGTTCTGTATTCATAGCTTTAGAAGGGTTACAAGAATTCATGCCAGCGTTGAAATTACCCATTCCTCTGTCCTATCTTTTATCACGTTTCGGAATTCACAAGCAGGAGTGATATTTAGTGATCACCGAACATAAGCAACCTATCCACCATCACATTTTATACCTCAAACTCCATAAAACATCTCCCCACCAAAAATATTTTTTCTTTCTGTAGACTAACATCCTACCATACGACACAATTCCTCCCACCACGCCTCCTCCCCCTCCAACCGACAGCTATACACGCCCGAAGCATATCTCAAGACTCCACGTTACCATCCTTCGCAATCACCGGCTGAAACGCGCATCGACACTTGCCGAAAACCTCCTTGTCAACAGGACTATCCTGCGCCAACTTGCTCTCCCAAAGCATCGGGCGCATGGTGAGCCTATCGCCGAGGACCGTTTGGTGGTGGAATGCGTGGGATGTACAATTTGGACAGTAATACTAGTTATTCTATCAGAAAGGATTTTGAGAGGGGAAGGACACAATGGGGGGAGGGGGGGGGGGGTTACGCATTGAACGGGGTTCCCGCTCTGACCCATATAAGTGTAGACTTTTGGGGTGCCTTTGGTCAGTTGTACTTGTTCCTGGGTTGGGGGGTTAGTAATATTACGGATTAGGAAGGGAAGATGGCGGGCGGGCGGGTACCTTTGGAACTACCATGTTGACGGAGTATTCACCGCCGCCGAAGGACTTGCAGGCTCCCTAGGGGGAGTTAGCTAGTGTCACTATATATAAGTCAAGGAGTGGGGGGGGAAGAGAGAGAGAGAAAATGGAAACGAGGAGGGGAATATACACAGTGGCAGATGGTCTTGTCCGGCAAGGAACCATTCGGGATGCGAGTGCTCCAGTGGAGTTGGCCGCAATGGCAGTGTCCTGGAATTTCCATTTTTTTTGTATGATAAGATGTATTTAGATTTGGTTTGGAGTAGGGGTGCTAGCAGAGTGGGATGTTGGGGTTTTGCCTATCAGTTTCCTGGAGGGTGGGGATGGAGGGTTTATAATATTATCGAGTTGGTCTCAGCGTTCTCGATATCATAGTGAGAATTGCTGAATGGGAGGGACGAGGTAATTGGCTGTTTGGGATTATGGTGAATGATGCGTACTAGTATATCTTGTTTTCTACTTTTATGGCGGAAGGTATCGCCGTGGGGCTGATCGACCGACGGGCAAGTCTAGTCCATTGAACAATGATATGATCATTCTTACTGTTCTAGCGGGGTTATTTAACCACTAGATATCCGGCATTAGTGTTTTTTTTTTGGGGGGGGGAGGGGTATTATGGTTGGGTAAGTCATGGTAGTCCGGTGAAAATAGCTGCAAAATAGGAGCGCAAATATGGGTTTTACAAGATGTTGTAGTCAAGCTTTGGATGAATTTGGCGCTATATTCTGGGTTCGCTCTGTGCTCTGCTACTTTATGTCGGGTGTTGGGGTCACAAAAGTTCACTCGTTAAATGAATCGGGTCCGCGGTCCAGGATATCTAATCTTATCAATCACCCTACTAAAAACCAATAAAACCAGAAGCGTTCCTTCCAGCAGACACCCAGAAACCCGACTCACTCCCCCACCCCCGCCCGGTCTTCTTCTCCGAGGATTTTCTCGAAACCATACAAACTCAATGGCATCATTACCTCTCCCAGATGCTCGTCCCACGGCCGAGGAAGTGTCATCGCCCGCTGCCAAAAAGATTAAGCTCTCCGACGCTAGCGACTCTCATGCTGGTGTCGCTGACATCAAACCAGAGTACTTACCTTCCAACCCCCCCCACCCCCCCAATGTCGCCAGGTAAGATGGTAGCTGACGGGAACTTTCTTCCTGCGCACAGATACCTCCTTCCTAAAGCTCGGAAAGCCGTCTCCGCAGATGACGACGCAGCTGAGGCTGCCCACCACTACAAAGAAGCAGAGAATAGTGGCGGCGGGAAAAAACGTAAACATGAGCGGGGTCAGAATAAAGCGAGGAAGTTTCATTTCGCGAACGACGAGGTTAAACTGTGTAACAGTCTTGTTATGGTTCCGCGGGAGAGTCTGTTCGAAGGGACTGTTTGCGAATTCGCGTTGAATTCCCGACCCAAAGGTCAGAAGACGAAACAGCGGGGGAAGAATGGGGGTTCGGGGAAGAAGAGGAAGGGAGAAGAGGCCGAGGCGGGGGAGGGCGCGGGGGAAGCTAAGGTTATGGAGGGCAAGGAAGAGGAGGAATGGGTGCAGCCGGATGGGTTGTCGAAAAAGTGTGGTTTCTCACATAATTTACGGGAGTATTTGAAGAGTAAGCGGGACGATTCCGAAGGCGTTTGTCCGGTTTGGGAGGTGAGAGGATATTGCGCGGGTGGGTGGAGATGTAGATGGATCGGGTCGCATTCTAAGGAAGATGAGAATGGAGAGTTATATATGGTTGTTGACGAGGAAAAGAAGAAGACGTTTGAGGAGAAGGTTGTAGAAGATCGAAAGACAAAGCTTGCTAATTCAAGGGTTATCATGGGACTTGGAGATGATAGACCCCAGCAGTGGGAGGAGGAGGTCCCTGTCGGAGGGTTTGATGACCCATATGGAGAGATTGTTAACTCTATCCCGATGAGCCTTAAGATCCGGCTGAGGAAGAGTGAATTTCCGACCAAGAAGAGCGAAGTTTACACTGAGTGGGAATTTAAAGAGAAGACTACGCGGGATGGTTTGGGTTACGACGACAAGGGCGATAGTAGGGCTTCTTTTGTCGATGCACCTGTGAATGCAGCCGAGAAGAGGAGAATATACATTGGGCGGGATACACCATTGTTGGCTCCTTTAACGTAAGTCAGGCCCCCCTTTGAGTATGATTGCGATTAACACTAGTGGCTTTCTAGAACAACGGGCAATCTCCCCTTTCGCCGTCTATGTTCCAATCTCGGTGCTGCCCTTACCTACTCCGAAATGGCCATGTCTGTTCCCCTCCTCCAAGGCCATAAACCAGAATGGGCGCTGTTAAGGGCCCATGTCTCCGAAATTCCGAACTTTGGCGCTCAGATTTGCGGCACTAGGATTGGAACGGCGGTTCGAGCAACAGAAGTTTTAACAACTTTGTTCCCATCGGCTGCCTCTTCTCGTCATGGGCTGTCACTTGTTGACTTGAACTGCGGATGTCCAATTGACCTTGTATACCGTCAAGGTGGAGGTAGCGCACTTCTAGATCAACCATCCAAGTTAATCAAGATGCTCAAAGGAATGAATTATGTCTCTGGGGAAACACCTATAACGTGCAAGATTAGGTTGGGAACTCGAGATTCCTCTCCCGTTGCTAAGAAACTTGCCCAGAGAATCTACGATGCTGGGGATGTTCAGGCTATCACCCTTCATGGCAGGAGTCGTCAGCAACGATACTCTCGGGATGCCGACTGGACTTATATTGCCGAGACTGCGGCGTTGATCAAAGCTCTTAAGCTGAAGTCTGACACAATTGCCGACACCGCGATTGATAAGGAGGCGAGAGATAAGCCGGATGTCTTCTTTGTAGGAAACGGGGATTGCTACTCCCACATCGACTACTACAACTCCATAGATCAAGGCAACGTTGATGGAGTAATGCTCGCAAGAGGAGCTTTGATAAAACCCTGGCTCTTTGAGGAAATCCAAAAAGGCCAGTATTTGGACAAATCTGCTACCGAGCGTCTGGACTACATTCGTGAGTACGTTCGATACGGGCTTGAATGTTGGGGCAGTGACGAGCTCGGTGTTGCTACTACTCGTAGATTCCTCCTCGAATGGCTCAGCTTTGGATGCAGATATGTGCCTATTGGGATCCTCGAGAGACTACCTCCTCGCATTCAGGACAGACCTCCTCCATGGAAAGGAAGGAATGAATTGGAGTGTTTGCTTGGAAGCTCCGACTATAAGGATTGGATTAAAGTCTCGGAAATGTTTTTGGGACCTTGTCCGAGCGACTTTCACTTTACGCCTAAGCATAAGGTTTGCAAGATACTTCTTAGTTAGAGACTGAAGGCTGACAGGTGGATTAGAGTAATGCACATGAGGAGACCGAGGCGGAAGGGTAGTTTGGCAATAGGCCTCGACAGCGGGCGGTATCCTATACCCACCACAAGCTCTTTATTTTTGTAAGGCTTTTTAGCGCAAGACTAAGTAGCAATAGGCTTGGTACCGTGTCAAAATCTACTTGTAAATTACATATGGTCTTCTACAACTTAACTCTTCTATAAATCTCGACGGGGCGGCTCAGGTGATTCCTGAGCTATGGAGTCTGGAACATATTTTGTCTGCGTGTCACATAAAGGTTACTCAGGCTGCGTTTGCCTTATCGCATTACGCCTCCTTAGAGCAAATTTTCGGTGTTAGTGCGGTATCGGGGCCACGGACGCCCTTCTTGAGTTTATCAATAGAGGCCAGGCCGGTGGCTTTCGTACCGACAGACATCGTCAAAGTGATATGACGACATCTCCAAATATTTTATTCGAGTGCTTGAGTACAACAGGCTGCTAATTTTCCGCAAGCGGTGTACCGTAAATTCTGGGTAAACTCGACCCGCCGCCATGCTTCTTAAGGCAGCCACTATTCCTCTCAAAGATTAACCCCGTGGCGAATTCGCTCTTCCGGGGATAGTAGCTACCATACCGGGAATGGTGGCGGGTCGAGTTTACCCAGAATCTACGGTAATTACGGTGACTTGGACGGTTCACAGCAACTTGCTCCAGGCCGGCCTGCAAATGGTTACTTTTGCTTTAGTCTATCTAACGAAACCGTGGCCTTTTAGCTGCCCTGCTGGGGGTGACGTATGAGCTGTCTGAGTGACATGTGGCTTGCACCACAAACAGGGCAACGGTAAAGCCACTTTCCCAATTTCAACTTGACACCAGCCAACCTACAGCCCACAATTTCTTCCTTCCTACTCCTCCACCTTCTTCCCCTCATCACCTTACGACCCTCCATTTCAGCGTCTCCTTTTATCTCTTCCTTCGATACCAACGCCTGTCGAGACTTTCGACTGCTTCACACGATACCCACGCTGCATAACGAAGCACAAGTTACTGTGCATTGAATAAAACTTGCGGAAAAAAGGCCCCCCCTAATCGTTTTTCATAACGAGCCCATCATGACTCTTTACTATTCTTTGGTATATACCCTTTTCTATTCATCGTCCAATTGAAAGGAGACGAGTTTGTTGTCTTTTCACATACACGTCTATTTCACTCTACTCTATTGTTGTTACTGTAGAACTATGACGTAACAAACAAACAAACAACAACCAACCATATGAACTTTGGGAAGATTGCTAATGGGGTGCATTTATGTAGGTTTTTGTCTTGCTCATGGTAGAGATGGTAGTCTACCTTCTCATGGTCTTGCCGGTCCCGTACTCCCCAAGGATGCGGTTTTTCACCTGGATTTCAACGAGCGCAGTCGTGGGAAAGATACAGTACTGTCTTAAGGTTGGCTTTCCTTGTCTAACTAAACGAGTGAATTGGGTATCAACGGGACAAAAAAAATAGATTACCTTCGTCTTCATCTTGATCCTCTTCGTCGATTCCGTCAACCGCGTCTACCGTGTTCAGTCTGAGCTCTCGGAGAATAAACATATGGGAGGTCAAAGCGTTATGGGACATGAACGCATGGAGGTTCAGGCTAGGAAGTTCTATTCTCAGCGTAACATGTATGAGGATCCGCTCTGTCGTTTTGATCTTGGGGGCTGTTTTACTAATGGAGTATGGGCGCGCATAGGTACCTTTGTGGATTCACGCTCTTCTTGTCTTTTATTCTTGATCGCACCTACGCTTTGACTCTTGAGAACTTGCAGCTTCATACCACTGTTAAGCAGTTGAGGAGCGATAATGCGAAGCTGGCTGAGGGCGGTGCTGATGAGCTGAAAGAGCAATTGGCTGCTGCGAAGAGGGATACTGAGGTCATGAAGAAGCAGGCTGAAGGTTTGACCAGAGAGTTCGATGACTTGGCTGACCGCTATGCCGAAGTCAGTGGCGGAGAGAGAGTTGCCAAGAAGGAGCTCTAGGCTTGGAACATCAGGCTATGAAGAGGGAGGAGAGGCCTTTATCTCCCGTGTTGCAGTTAGCTAGCAATAGTGATGGTATGGAGAACATTTTCTAATTATTTGTGGTTCAAGGGTTTGAAAATTTGCTTTTGGTTCATAGGTGTTTATTGCTTTGACTGGGGCTTGTTTTCTACTTTTCTTTGTTTCCTAGGAATGGTTTGGTGAAAAGCTACGAGGATTCAATTTTATGTCTTAGGCTCTAGAGCGATTGAGTGAATTCGACGTGGTTGTCGAGTTCATGGTTATTCGCGTCAAGGTGTGGGGTTGCCGCAGGATAGCTTATTCACTTTAAACATTTATTATGTCGAACTCTAAGCTTTCTGGTTGTTGCCTTTCTTGGGTTGTTACCTTTCAATTCATAAACATCCTTCGTGAAACCACAGGACTCATTTACCCATGGCGAAGGCTGTATCGTTCCGACGCTCAAGTAATCCCACCCTCCTTTCTCCGACAATTCTGGGTTCCCCCCTAACATTATCCTGGCTCAAAACCTAATCATCCTCATCATATTCTCTGTCCTAAGTTTGCGTTGGCCTGTGGGAAAGAACCAACTCCTGGTACACACTTCAACATGCTTGTTAACATCCATAAACCGGTTAATCTCCTCCGAGGCCATCCATCGACCCGCCTTCTTGCGACGGACCTAATACGTGAGTCCGCTGCTAAGGTCCTTAGCTCGGACTTTCCTCGGGATAGTTACTCCCGGGTTCGCAACCCGTTGCACTACGGGCCCGATATGGGGGGCGAAGATTTTCGCGCTGAGATTGGGAGATGGACTGCTGGGCGATACGGGCTTAAAGAAGCTATTCCTGCGTACGCTTCTTATCTGCTCAAATTACAGTCAGGAATGTAGGGCTAATGGATGCCTAAATTCCAGGGAGAGAATTAATATCACCTGCGGGGCGTCGTATGCACTTATGAGTACGCTTTTGCTGTGCACCAGCCCCGGAACCGGGTACACAAAGCAGGCGTTCGTCGTCAGTCCAACCTACTTTTTGGCAGCGGGAGTGTTCGAAGGTTCGTCTTTCCCACAACTTGTGTCTGAAACATTGTGTCTGTAACCTGGATAGGTATGGTAATCAAAGGATACTGTTATAGACGCCGGGTTCTCCGGGAAATTGACCGCCATAAGGCTTTACAAGAATGCGATTGACACCGACTCTTTGGTGGCTCATCTGGAGCGAATCTCTGCCTCTACTCCAGACGTCCCGCTCTCGCGCGGCCTAGAGCCAATCTCTCGAGCCGGAGCTCTAAAGCGCATCTACAAATTTGTTATGTATTGTGTTCCTACGTACTCGAACCCTACTGGGGAGACTTGGGACCTGGAGACCCGGCGCAAGGTCGTTGAAATTGCTAGGAAGTGGGATATGCTCGTCATCAGCGACGATGTGTACGACTTTCTCGGCAATGACGGTGATACCTCTGCCCTTACTCCGGACAAGAAGTTACTACCTAGACTTGTCACTTTGGACCATGAAATTGGCAAGGAGCAGGGCATGGGAGACGGTGAAGCTGGGTATACTATCTCCAATTGCTCGTTCTCAAAGCTACTGGGGCCAGGTTTAAGATGTGGCTGGATCGAGAGCGCTACAGGAGTGTTAGCAAAACAAATGGGCGACGGCGGTGCGAACCGTAGTGTATGTCTTACCTTTCAGATTGCCCTTCCCGCCTCCCTCGACCGCAAACTGACAATTACATAACCAGGGCGGCGTACCCTCACACTTTGCTTCAGCCCTCATCCATCCCCTTATCACTAGCCGCTCAATTGACGGCACGATCTCAAACCTAACAAAGACCTACACTGCCCGAAGCGCCGCTGTTATTGCTGCCATTAAAACCTACTTTCCGGAAGAAACCACCATCTATGGTGGCAAGGGTGGGTTCTTTATATGGATCATACTCCCAGACCGGTACGACGCCCGTGAGATTACGAAGCTTGCTGCCAAGGACGTAATCGTGCTCAATGGCGACAGGGGCGAGTGCCCTGGCCACACGCTTGGCTGGGGCGATTATTGTATTAGGGTTGCCGTGAGTTATTGTGAAGCGGATGTCGCAGTAGAAGGGATTAAAAGGTTTGCGGAGGCTATGAAGCGGTGGGATGATGGCGAGAGGAGCTCCTCAGGGGCAGAGGTACAAGTAGAAATGAAGTAAGAGAACAGTTGTTTGGCAAGAATTGTTGGGGAATATATTATTGGAGAACAATATGATCGTGTACATACATAGCGCCAGAAGCCGTCGTAGGGAAGTGTTTAGTCTAACCATCCCACTGCGCTCTCTGATTAGTACAGTAGAAGGCAGCCAACCAGACTATTTTGGACTTTCAAACCACGCTGGACTGAACAGTTTCACGCAAGCCACACTGCGGCCAGGGGTGTTCCACATATTTGGCTCCCATGGCTTCTAGCACCATATTTAGATACCGGCACCGGTGCAAAAAAAGGGACTCTTGCTCTGACTCGGATTTGAACCGAGGATCTCCACATTACTAGTGTGGCGCCTTACCAACTTGGCCACCAGAGCGGGTATCCACTAGCTCCCTCAAGGCGGTTTTGTTGTTGTTTTTCAATTCCGCAACGAGAGAAGGGGCTTCGCTAAGACGTCAGCGGTGGTGGCTGCTGCTGCCATACGATACAGCACAAGTAATTTACTTATTTCCGGTTTTCGAAGTTTGTAGTGGACCGAAGCGTAGGGTGAAGTACTCTAGTGAAAGAAATCATCGGTTAGTTGGGCAGACAGTTATATCTCTTGGAATGGCAATACCGGTATACCAGTGCACTGGTGCTGGAATGGGCAGGGCTTTTTTCACTCTTATTCCCACTCCCACACCCGCCCGGGCACTGGTACTTTTTCTCATCACAAGTATTTAGTTTCACGAAGCCTTTCAGTAGAGTTAGGTGGGTATAATATTTGCTCATGGAGTATTTTAGTAACATGAGCCTACTATCGTACTTTGAATTGCTCTACCGTACTTCTTAACCCCTCTGGTAACTCACCCTCAGTCAGATATGGACTAGACCAACCAACTCGCCCTTTTTAGTTTATAATCCCCGTGGTTTAGAAACATATCGATGATTCAGTGGTGTAGAGGTATCATGGGCGCTTGCCATTTCACACAATGTGCGCCCGACCCGGGTTCGATTCCCGGCTGAATCATTTTTTGCTCGGGGGGAATTGTTGCTTGGATGGTGGGTTGGTTTTTTCTTGATGGGTGGTTTTTTGGGGTGGGGAGGTGTTGCTGGGTTGGTTGAGGTGTGGGTAGTGGGTAAGTGATGGAAGGGGGATGATGGGCGATGTGAGGGTCAGGATGTGTCGTTAACATGAGATTCCAGTTTGGTATATATGGTAGTACCAGTACTGCAGTGCTGGTAATTATTGATATGTGCCGATTTCTGAGTATTTCTTGGACAAAGGTACAGCACCATAACCTTCAACCACCCTATGAGTTCCCTTCCTTCTCCATCACCCCAGTCCCACAAGCCGTTAACCCCGGGCCCATTTTGTTCTTTCCCTTCCCGCTGGCCTACCCAGTCTCGCTCACGGAAATCCTGCGATTGAGTCACTGGCCCTAAGCTATCCCATTAAAATCTCGCAATTCCCCACAAACCCTGCTCCAGTGTTTAGCTGTCTTCGACAAAAAACAAAACGCTATGGTATGATAGCTTTGTGTCCGGGTCGGAGTTCTGGTTGGATTCGTGGCGATATCTTTGGGGCGCTACGGTGGGGTACCTACTCGGGCATGCGGCTGGAGGATGGGGTGTCTTTTTATTAATATTGAAGTCGTTGGTTGGCACCAAAATTTAATAGTGGTAGAGAGATTCTTGTATGGCTTATGATGCTGAGCGGCATTAAGAACGGGGAGTGGAATCTGAATATATTATGATGCCCTGGTAAAACGCCGCTATGCCTTACCTTTGCTTATGAAATGACAACTATTTACAAGCGTGAAAGTGAATCGTGGAAATGGTCGTAAGCTACATGTAACATGAGAAAGAAAAGGATTGAAATCATGATCTCGTACGCACGCATCTTTTTATACAATGGTGGAGCGGTCGCCAAAACCTGTGTAAAAAAATGAGCCCACGAACATCCTCCCCCCTCCCCCCTCCCGCCCCCCGCCCCCCCCTTCTTAGATATTCCTCAATACCTCTCCTCAACAACGTACTCCCCAGTTCTCGGACTCCTACGGCGATGTCGGTGGCGCCTCGAATGGCGAGTGTACGGGTCTGCAGCATGACCAGCATAAACCTCTTCCACCTCGCGGTCCTCCTCTTGGTTCTGCTTATATACGGTGGCCGCTAGGATAGCAGTGATGAAGAAAAGGACGATGTTTGTGATGCCGAGACCCCATGCGGCCTTCGCGAGAGAGCAATTATGGTTGTTACCCCAGACACGATCATTCCAGCCATTGACATTCGTCCCAGATGGCCAAACCTTCTCGCCGTCCGTTGCGTATATCACACTGGTGACGGGGCCGACGACGCATTCGACGTTGGCGATATTGGAGAGGAGGACCACGCCTGCGATAAGTGCGGCCATGAAGCAGATGTCGAAGAAGGTCATCCACAAGGCTGTGTTCCGTGCGCGCATGGAAGTGATAAAGACGCAGAAGGACCATATCGACGCGAGGAGGGCGACGACGAAGAGGCAGAGAATGCCGGATGGTGGGACGATGCCATTTTTGTTGTACACATTAATCAGGGCGGCTAGGATTGCCCAACATGGGATTAATGTTAAGACTTGGATGATGCGGAATACTGTATGGGCGCCCGCTGCTTGGTCGCTTTGTTCCATTGAGGTGTTGGGGTGAGGGAGTTTTGAGGTTTGGGGGTATTAGATTGGTTAAATTTGGAGAGGGTCTTAGACTGCGAGTGATGGGCGGTATAGGTACATGAATCTACAAGCGGTAGACCACCGCAAAGCAGACTAAGTATTTGGGCTTGTGAAATTTGAGATCTAGGAGAGATAAACCGCCCAGCACCTAACATCTCGGTGGCGGATATCGGAGTCCTGATATAGTTTTGTGCCAGAAGGCAACAAGACATCTAACATGAAATCTGGGAAAGAGTCATTTAAGCCTTATGACGATTGTGTGAGGCAATCACTGATAAATTAACGTGGAGTCAACTTGTTTAATTACTGGCTTCATAGGTTCGACGTCATTGTGCAGGGGTTCGGAAACTACCGTATGGCTCTCTAGTGAGAAGGGCACTTTTGGGTGCGTGAAACCGCTCTGTGGTTATTGTGGTGGAAAGTTCTTAAACCTGAGTCTGCACAACCACAGACCATTCAGCCGTGAAATACTCGAGTACGGTAGTTTGGGCCCTTCAAGACAGTGAATTTCAGTGTAAATAAAAGCTGTAGGATACTCAAAAAAATGTCAGCCCTTGGGTAACTTTTTCCCCTAGAAATAAGAGATGAAAACAAAGAGTAATTAAGCCGGGAAGGTTTCATCACGAATCATTTTCCCAATACAGTACCCGAGTACTCCAGTAGATCAGTTACACTGCCGAAATCCCGACCCATCCGTGCAGGACCGAAACAAATTCCCTCGCAGCCTTTATTTCCCCAGAGCATTTAATTGGCCTGAAGCGTTAATGGTGTTCTTGAATCTCCAGCAGTTGTGGAATATTCCTATGGCACTCTGACAGTTTGAAGAGGCCCAAAAATAGGCACCTACCTGTTTGAGTATCACCCCGCCCATCTTTCCTACCGCCCCCGGCCCTCCCGTTGCCCTTTTGACCCTGGGGTCTAGTTAGGCCTGGCCCGGGCTCGTCTGGTAGGGGCATATCATGTCATTGTCGGTTCTCCGTTTTCTATGGAGTTTGAGGGTTTCGGGATCCTGTCGGGATACCCCTCTGGCCCTGGCTTCGGACGGGGACCGGCAGCAGGAATGTGCTCGAGCGGTGTACTCGTAATGTCCTGACGTTTGTGAACACAACTGCTATTGCATGATGCCAAGATCAGGGCTAAAAAGCTGAATTTTGGCGGTATGCAATAGCAGTTGTGTTCACAAACGTCAGGACATTACGAGTAGGGATCTCGAATGGATGCAGCATCAAATAATGAAATAAATACAAGGGCCTCGGCTATGTAGGATACCTGCTCGGGGTGTAAAACAACCTTGGTTCCCCAGCGTTGGTCTTGTCTAACCGTCTTTCATCTAAGCAAGCTCAGATTCTCTATAGTTTCTGTTGGTATAATCAAGTTGTACGTGTTAGCAATCTATGATAGTCGGTGATAAGAAGTAAAGACGGAAGCGTTTGCATGCAGATAATAACCGCGATCTTGTGTTGGGATCACCAGAAGAAATCTACCGGAGAATAACTTAATCATCAAAAACAATAATTTCTCATCCCCGGCTCTATCACCTGTGAGGTTGAGTTCTAGTTTCCTTCCATACAATGTGCCTGGCGATTGAGCGGTACGGTATTTCGCAATTGTTCTATAATACGCTCGAGTCCGGATCCTGGTGGACGGCGAGGGCCACAACCACTTCTCCTACCCCACGTCCCAGGATTCCAGGGGCGGCCGCAGGGCTTCTGAGCCAAAACGCACCTGGATCTTAGGGCTTAGGTGGGGCCATGCCCTCGGAATACCCCTAAATCGACCATCAATAGACCGCAATTCAGGGGATCAGGGGTGAAGCTCAAACAAGTTATGGCAACTTGAATCGTTTCCATTGTCAAGACTAATAGGAAGTATTATCTGTAGTTGTGCAGCTGGAGGGTCTTAGGACGTGGTTCATTCAGATATCTCGGGCGTCAATCAATAGCAGTTACTGCAACCTCGAAGGCTCGAAAGGGGGCAAAGGGCTGACGAGATATCGCTTAAGATGAGAGAAATCATGATATATTTCTCCCCGGTTTCTAACGGTAAGAGCGGGGAGAGTCAGACAATGCAGGGAAAATGGCGGGGATGAAGAAACCAATAGAGTTTGGGTAAGGACTGTAGAGGAATCCGCGGTGCATACGACTCAATTGGTGACACGACCAGACTGGACAGTACTGTACAGTAATCATGTTGAAACAGAGCTAGGGGCCATCTAACCTCGCGAGTGCTGCTGTATTCACGAATCTACAAAAAATAAATAAAAGGAGAGAAAAGAAAACGGTCTTGAAAGTTGATTCAGCCGGGAATCGAACCCGGGTCGGGCGCACACTGTGTGAAATGGCAAGCGCCCATGATACCTCTACACCACTGAATCTTTCTACAATATCAGAATTTTTCTGGTCCAAGTCCTTAATTAGCAGTAGTGAAGTTCCAAGTTCTCGATACAGCCCAGGCCGAGCGCACGACCAGCCCACAAATGCAGGTGAGGAGGGGAGGTGTGCACAGTAGACCCCCCCCACTTCGACTCTTTAGTTGGCAGAATGCAGCCGACTAGGCTACCGCACGGGGATTTTGGAGTTTCGAACCACACTGGATTCAATATTTGCACGCAAACCACTACGGCCAGGGGGGCATCGGTACGAGTGCACACTTTCCCCCTTCTCGCTTCTGGCACCATACTGCTTTGAATCTTTGTCTCTACTGACTTCCACAAACACAGATGGTCGGGTTGGTTTTTGACTTTTTTAGACCCTGTTTGCCATAGATAATAGCGTTTTCAAGTCATGCTGAGTACTTCTAGTTTTTTTCAAAAAATAAATAAAACTAAAACTAAACAGCACCACGTTTGGCATGTACATGCGTAAATACCATGCTATTTTCATACCCCAGACCTTTTTTCCTATATTCCTTTGCTTCTGTATTTCTTGTTAAACCTGTCGCTTTCAGAGTATGTACCAAATGGGATCGTAGTGGTGAGTAGCGACGTGCTTGATACCCCACTAATCTGAATCCTCATGAAGGATGGGCACCGGATTTCGATTGGAGTAATTAAATGGCGCCTACGGCGAAAGGAGATTATCTTAGTACTGTACCAGCTCATTATAGAGAAGGGGGGATCTACCTATTATGATTTCTACTGGGACTAACAAAGACCGTAATCTTGTCTCCTCAAAGAAAAGCGAGAAGATGAAATAGAAGGACCCCAAAGGAAATGAAATCTACTTCCAGGCCAACATTACTACTGATAAATATAGTAGTACAAAGTGCCTATTGAAAATTGGTAGTCATAGCACGTTCAGGATCTCATGGGAAACAAAGAAAATTGAAGAACTTTGAAGATACACAAGGAATAGAAATATTATACTCTCTCATTCTCCAATACCAGACACAAACCCATCCACAGCAATCCCCCTAACTAAGGCCACGTTCCTCACTCATCATAGCTGAATTCAATACTTTGAACCACCGAATTTTTGGAAATGGTTCTAACACTAGGAATCTTCCGTGTTGACCGAAGTTCCCGAGCCGGGGATTTGTGGTGGTCAAAAGAAAAGAGGTGATTCTCCGACATTCCAAATATTATCCTCCCGACTCAACTCATTATGTGATTGAAAGAACTGACACTGTTATCCTATTCATTAATCGGCAAATAAAGGAGCATGTAGGGCTGGAGGCTCACAGGCAAAGATTCCGTTAATTGATTGAACGAATTTGTCGAATGTTATCATCTTTTCTTCTTCCTAGAGTTTCCTCTAGGGTAAGAAAAGGGTAGACATGTAGTGGTTGGGACGAATTGGTGGACTAGTACTGTCTGGTGGACTACCTGGGAACCAATGGGTTTAGCTGATGGGGAATAAGTGAAACTAAATAGATGTATGTACATTTTGGGGAGGAAGAGGGCTTTAATGTCCTTCCATTGCAAGTATCGGTTCTTCTGCCGACGGTGATAGAGCTAGGTTTCAAGATGGAGATATAGTACCTTATAGGGCACCAGGAGAGCAGTGGGATGGGAGGTACCGGTAGTGCAGATGGGGCCGTGGGGATCGTAACACTTTGCGCTGGAGGCAATCCTAGTTTTCTAGTTTTCCATGGTGTTGCTTTGGAAGAAAAGAAAAGAAAAACGCACGAAGTGCAGGCTCTAACGAAGCTTCACCGATAGTCAATGTATCTTGACTGGAGCTAATGAAACAATAAGATAATTTGCACTAGAAGTTTCAAGTCAAAATCGCTGGCTAAAGCCCATAGTCAGGGGCTAAAGGTGTCCAAATATTCGATTACCTGCAGAATGCGGCAGTAGCCTCTTCTTCACACATACTCACTCGAGGCTGTTTCTATCTTAGGGGCTGTTATAACAGTTATGGAGATACAAAGCCACTGATATAAACAAAGGGGGGACCGGTGGTGCCGCTGATTATTCCGGTTGGAGGTAGACCTTTTATTAGAGCTTCCTGCATTAGGGGAAGCTCTCGGGAATTGGGAGCATCCCCAGATCCTTCAATCAAGTATTTGGGCCCGGATATCACCAGACGGCTAACGCTGGAATACCTTACATGCCAAGTACAGTACAACAGATTTGGAAAGGTGTAGCTGCGTCTATCTAGATTCTGGTATTTCATAGATAGGATCCAATAATGGCAATTCAAGTAGGCCAAAATTTAAGGCACGTTAGGTACTGGGGTTCTGAAAAATACAAAAACCCCCCTGATATTGATATTGTCAGGTAAATGAAGTCATCCGCGATATTACAGGACCACAGCACGGGAGAGACGAGGACGAACGAACGGATGATTCTAGTAGATCGTTGTGGATTGGGGCGTTAGGTTGATTAGGGTACAAGTAACTACGGACCTTGTGTTCCAAGTGCTAGAGCGCAACTAGAGAATGACACCGGCGCAGTAAAAGTGGCCGGAGTTTCCATACAAAGTAGCGCTAGTGTTTAGTGGTATCGGAATCTGCGAGTGCTGTACAGTGCTGGCACTGGTGCTCGAGTAGAGTGGGCTGGATGAGGCTGCAACCCCCGCCCGCGTTTTAGCACGATATTCCATCAATGAGCCCGATACAAAGTTCCTAGTCCCAGCGGGCGAGTAAGCTTAGTGGCATCACGTACTATAGTACGCGGGGCTTGTGGTTCCATGGATGGAGGAGCTTTGGGCCTTGATAACTTATTGGCAACTGGCTTGTCGAGATGGGCTTGGGTGTTGCGGTCCAGTGTTCTAACTTACCGAAGCTATCATATGATAGCGGCGGTTGATGGCTTGGCAACGGCAGCCCTGCCTTTTAGGTGCTCGTGATAGGGTTCCCGCCGGTTAGCGGCCAGGCACTTTCCCAAGGGCTGAATGCATCCCTCCTACTACGGTATACATCCCCCACCTTCTGCTTTATCACGCTCGTCCAAGGTATCCGCTTCATTCACCATACTTCGTCTGGTTGAAGGCATACTATCTTCTTCCACCACAAGTGCCCGTTAGACGGTCAGCCTCTCACTTGTTCTGTTCGTTTCTGCGGCTGTCAGGATGGAATCTCATCCCTCTTCCTCCCCAGAATCCCTTGACCCTCCCGCTTATCTTCAGACCTCACCACCACCATCACCGGTCAGAATGTCGAAAATCAGCGCAAGCAAATCGTCCCCATCTCGTCCTAAAACTCGGTTTGATAACTTCCCCACACACAAACCGAACGTCAACAAGTATCGTGATAATAGAGCCACTTCCCCGTCGGTTGCTTCCGATCTTGATAACGTTTCACCGTCCAGTAGCTTTAAGCTTCCACCGCCTGCGGTAACAAGCTACGTCTATACACCGAGCTCATCCCCCTATGCTACGCAGCGTTCTCCGCTCCATAGTCTACAGAGGCAGACTGAGATCCTGACCGAGGAGCTGCAACACTTGTTAGATGTCCAGTCTGCTGAGTTGATGTCTGGAGGCAGTTTGTCTACATCTCGGAGACTCCCTAGAAATCCCTTATATTCTGCGGATCAAGTCCCCCGGGAACAGAGGATTACATTACACCAGGCGAGGAAGAGGGTACTACTAACTATGCGTGAATTGGCGGAAGTCAAGGGTAAAGAGGAAAAAGTGTACACATCGGAGGTTGCAGAAAGGGAAGCATTGGTGAAGACTATGAAGAGCTGGGGAGACAAAGCATCCCGTTTAGAAAATGAGATACGTAAGATTGAGGAAGGTAAAGAAGGGAGAGAAACCCAGGCTGTAAGGGAAGCGAAAAGTGAGGTTGAGGTATTTGCATCCCCACACAACTATCTCATACATTGCTAACTATAGCCAGCGTGAGATGCAAGAACTTCGCATCCGGCTCTCAAAACTCGAGGATCATCATGCCGCCCTGAAATATAAGCTTGAGGAGTTGGAGTCCACTGTGTCGTCGAAAACCTCCTCTTATCAGTCCTCTCTGGTAACTGTGAAGCAAAGAACGTCAAACTTTCTTGCAACCCATCGCTTCCCTTCCCCCTCCACGGCTATCGAATCGTGGACCCTCGAGAGAGAAGCCCTTCTAGCTAAGAGAGATCAGGCTAATGTTGAAGGCGAGGCTTTGCTTGAAGGGATGGTTTTGTGGGACGAAACTCTTTCTCTTGTATATTCTTTCGAGGACAGGCTAGGTTTACTAATATCCGGCAGGAGGGGTGGGGATATAAGCCGAGATATCATGCAGGGGCTTGAAGGTGTAGTTGAGGTACTTGAGCAGAAGCTCAATTCGGCAGAAGACAGGGGGTGGAAGCTGCTGGTCTGCTGTATTGGTGCGGAATTGGAAGCGTTCAAAGAAGCTAAAGAAGTAATGAAGAAGTCTCTGGGTGTCACCTCTGCATCGAGCACCAAAACATCAAAACTGGCATCGGTGGAATCCGGAGGGGACGGGGGGCGGGGCCAAGACGGTGAGGATCTAATCGGGGGACCGAAGGAGAGGGGAAGAGCTAGGGAGCGGACTCTCATTGGAGAAATCGGGGACGATGGTGAAGATGATAAAGCCAAAGGCAGTGGCGCGAGTTCAGAGAAGGATGGGGACGGAGTTGGGGATGGGGTACGAGGCCAGGGGGGTTCCTTTTTTATGTCCCGAAAGGACTATTCTCCTTTGGATGATTGATTGGCTCCGGTCGATATCGTTTTTAGAAAGCTCTCTTGCTTTTAATATTTCACTTTTTTCCTTGGCGCAAAGGTTTCTTTTGGCGGAGTAGGTGAGCCTAAGGGGGGGTTATTGTTGCTTTGCTTGTTTTTCGCGTTTTTACCTTTTCTCTCCTCTTGCTCCTTCACCTGTATTGGTGACGAGTGAGGTACGAGACTAGCTGGATGACAAGAGGTCTTGGATTTCCTGATCTCACTGCCCGTAGTTCCTATGTCAAAACTCTATTTTGTAGACCCACAGAGGTTAGTCAGATGCAGGGGAGACTGCTTCATCACGATTAGCTTTCATGAGAAACTGACCTAGCGATTGAATAATTTAGATAGCAGTACTAGAAATTATCAAGGAATGACTACTACTATCGATGCCTACTAGTGATCGTTGCGAAAATTCCAAAGAATGGATTTGATAGGCTATTCCCCACGTGTTGGGAGTCATTTCATGGCTTAGGGTTACATTAGTCAGGTCGAGAACTATGCCGCACATTGAAGCCCCGCAACGGCGGCTACCAATGACAGAGCGAGGTGATCAGGTCCTTGGAGAGTGGATGACTCAATGTGGTTCGCACGTAGGAAAGGATTTTTGAAAAAAGAGGGTATTTGTTAATGTTAGGCAGCGATTGGTCCCGTTCTGTGGTCCCGCCGTTGCGTTAGTGATTATGTTATTAAAACCTCCAAGTGTAGCTGGTATCCCCCGAAGAGGCCCGTTCCTAATTTTCTATGATATCACACAGTATCAAACTATTTGGGAAGCACTTCCAAATAAAGCCCCTACCCCTCTCTCGCTAAGTCCAAACAATCCGCCTAATCGTACAATTAAAACAACCCACAATTCCAGACTCACGAACAAACTTTTCCCGATACCGAAACTCCTGATGATGCTAAATACATAAACGAGCAAACAAAGGCCTTGCAAGCCCCTCACTAACAGACGATATTGTGTCTTAGAGCTATGTCTCCCGATCCCTTTCCTGATTGATGGTTACAAGAAGTGAAGAATACTGAAACACTTCAGGGTGAGCTTCACCCAGAACACCCTTCGACTTGCTCACAACTTCCTGGGAGATGGTCTCCGCATCGCTCCAACGTCCAAGTTTGAGATAGGTTTTCGCAAGTTTGTTTCTGGAAGATAAGGTATCGGGGTGGTCCTCGCCCATATGTCTGCTGCTGAGTTGCACAACATCGATGAATTGCGTTTCCGCAAGGTCCAATTTTCCTTGGTCCAGATAGGTGACGCCGAGATTGTGCATTGCGGTCAATGTATGGCGATGCTCATCCCCGAGGTGTTGCTTACTCAATTCAAGAACTTGTGTAAGCATTTTTTCGGCTTCTTTCCATCTTCTTAGATCGAGGTATGCGACTCCAAGGCAGTGCATTGACGAAATGGTTTGTCGGTGTTTCCGCCCGAGGAATTGCTCGCTTTTCCTAAGGACGAGTTGGAGCATCTGCTCCGCTTTCTTCAAATAGCCTTGGTTGAGGTATGCTGTTGCGAGGGTCCGCATGGTTGCCAGAGTCTCGGGGTGCTGGTCTCCCGACTGATTCTTGCTCATCTGGAGGACGCCGCCTTCGCCAGCTAGAAGCCGCTCCGCCTCCTTGCATTTCCCCATCTCCATGTATACTGTTGCAAGGCAGTGGATTGCTGACAAAGTTTCGGGGTGGGTTGGCCCAAAGTTCTCCTTGCTCTCTTTTGTCACTCGAGAGATGTACTCCTCCGCCTCTTTCAGTCGACCCTGGTGGATATATATCACCCCTAGCCCCTGCGTTGGCTTCATCCAGTAACGGTGGACCTCACATATTCCGGTTGACAAAGCCAAGTTTCTGTCGAGAATGTCCTCGGCCTCATTATATCTCCCTTGCTCCCTACAGAGAAACCCCAGAGTTTGCATGGAAGCCAAAGTGTCGGGATGCCTTTCTCCATTCTTCTCTTTCAAACTATCAAGGGCAAGGCGTTGGAGATCCTCAGCAACTTTCAGCAGCCCCTTATCTAGGTATAATAGGGAGGCTGACAAGAGTGAAGTTATCGCTTTGGGATCTAGGGAGTAAGACCCCTGGTCGTTAGGGAAAACCACTTGTGGGGCTCCATCAAAGTCGTATGGATAGTTTGGCGTAACTTGGTGGATATCACTCAAACTCGTCAGGCTGTTGGAGCTTTCGCCGGAAGTTACTGGGCGTGCATATATGTGTTGAAAGGACTCACTAAGGCTAAGTCTGCCACTTGTTGATTGCAAGAAGGGGTCTAGGTTGGGATCTAGATTAGGATCCATCGGCGCTCCCAACGGGTGCATAGGGTTTTCGATAGTCCCTGACTCAGAGATGGTCCCGGGAGAAGATACAACACATGGAGCAGTATCTCCACCTTCTGAATTGCTAAAACCAGAGCCAGGGCTTATTGGTTGGGAATCTTCGTCAGGTGGGTCGTCGGCAGTACTTTTGGGGGTGGAATAATCCACCCACATCGGGGTTTCTATTCCTACATTTAGTAATGCTTTGGACGAATACTTTGTGGAAATGTTATACCAGGGTTCGTCTCATCCTCTTTATCCCAGTCTTTGAACCTCCTACGTGAGCGCTCGAGTTTTTCCTGGGTGACCTTATGTCCTTTATAAGTGAATCTCGTCTCCTTCCCTTGCCCATGTCTTCGCTTCTGGATCCTAAGCATCGCGCACGCAGCTCCTCTATTGAGGCTCTTCCCAAGATCCCACTTTTTTATCTTTTTTTTGCATTGTGTATCGCTAAACACCAAGAAGTTAGATGCATGCATTCTTTGGCTGCGCGTCGGAGCGCCGGAAGTGGGCCACATACTTCGCGTAAAAGCCATGCTCGGTAGCCATAATCCTCCTCACCTCATCCAAACGGCGGTCATCATTAAAATAGAGTCGTGTGAACATTTCCCGGCGGTCCTCCCACTCGGCCGGAGCAATCTCCCTCATTTTGTAATTTTCCTCCCACGACTTTGTCGCTTTCGACGGCTTCGAAGACGCAGATGTTGAAAGGTCTCGAGAAGCCATCCTCTGCTCTCTGGGTTTTGGTGTTTGCAATTTTGATACAGTTGGTGTCGTTCGTGATCCAGAAGTCAACCCTTCTTGGGGCGATCAAACTTACAAAGCGGGCGCAGACGTCTAAGCTTATATTATCTTGGGTGCGTAGTTCGTCAAAAGTGCCTGTGCCAAGCATTAATATTTTCAAGTTGACCGAAAAAGGAATTCATCACCTGGAGTTGTGGTGGTTTCGCCAGCTGCAGGGTCCTTTTGACATGGTTGATTCCAGACCAATCAGCACGGATCACTATGCCACCCAGTTACGGTTGATATCCTCGTTAATGCGCGATCTCGCGCGGCAACCTGCAGGAACAGGATATGTTGCCATTCGGATTGGTGGTATTTTTGGTATTAAAAACACCTAAACGCGAGGCTCATGGGAGAGTAGGAAGCATCGGTGTCAAACCGAACTTTAACCCCGTTTAGAGAGCATCCTAAGCATCCACGAGTGATCTCTGATGACTTTGTATAAAATTGCTTGTATTCCACTCACACCTATCCATTTATCTTATAACGAGTGTAACTATGAGTAAAGTAGGTGGCAAATATCGGGAATCAATACTACCGCTATCGGGGCTGACCCTTCCGATGGCTGCCCGGATGTTAACGATAAATATCCGAATCTTGGAATGTGGTGGCTTTGGGGGCCATTGGAACCCCTTAGGCAGCCTTGAAGAGCATCCGGAACAAACCCAAGTTAGGAAAGCCTAGTGGAGGGCTCTTCAATATCTCTACTCCGATACAGCCTGTCCCAGATTCCACGATCGGGGAACGGTCAGGCAGAATACATTACATTAGCTTGAGAGCTCTGTGCTGTGCTTGAACTACGTCATGCCTCTACCGCCGCAGCAGGAGACAAACTAGAGGGTGCGCAAGGCACCCTTTTACCCATTCGAGCACAACGGCTTGCATGGTGATTAACAAAGATACATTTGTTTCCAAAGTTCGGTGTGGAAGACTATACTTATGCTCATTTTTCCCTTAGAGGTCTCCAGTCCGAGCCAGAATCACTAGACCCATTGTTGGCTCTAACACCTGGATGAACTGGTGAAGGAGTACACAATATCCGGGACGGTCCGGGATGATTCAACTAGGAGAAAATGCTCGCAGCAGGAGTTTAGTATCAGGATCGATGGATTGAGCTTTCGTTTACCACAATCTCAGGCTACTCTTTCAACTACCGTAAGGGGGAAAGGTTCGAACAAAGCAAGCCCTGACAGGGGCCTTCATTCGGGGCTGTCACAAGAATCAAAAATTCTGTAGTGAGGCTGAAATTTCGTGTACAGTACCACACGGACACAAAGACACCCATCCTTTCCGGAGGGTTTAGGCATTCCTTCCAGCGTCTTGGATTATTTGTCTCCGGCAGTGAGCGGGGAGAAGCGCTATCTAAGCTTAGGTGTTAACTAAGTTCTAAGAAACAGGGCTAGGTGGGCCATTTTTTGTTCTGGGGGCTGACCTCGATCTCTCGCTCTATTTACTAAAAAGGTATAGTCGGATCTCACTTCCAGACTATGACATGTGGCCCTAGCATCGAGATGCCAAACTCTATCGCCCACGCGCAGTTATGGTGGAGAGATTTCTGGGGCTGGGAATGATGCAAATAGATTCGCGGACGTAAAAACCAGGGCACTAAGCAGGCTGAAGCTTAAGCTTAAAACCATTGAGCTGAGGATTGGTACTAGTGCTAACCCCTAACTTTTTTTTAAGCGGGGAAACAACCTTTTTTTTTTCCCCTCTTGCTATTTGGTTTTTTCCAAGGCTTGGTCGCAACAAGGATGCTTCTCACAAGAGTGCGCTAACGGATTAGAGCGGGCTATGCGACCACTTTGAAAAAAACATATTAGCAATCAATAAATTCAACGGAAATACTTATTTATTACTGAACCTGTTGTGCATGAGGAAAATTAGGGATTAGTATTTCGGATTATTCATATTATTATAGTGTAAATTGGATGATATAAGGCTTACTAATAGCAAAATGAGGAAGAGTTGCAAGGGTCAGAATAGGAAAGATTACAAATCTCTCAGCTATTAACTTGTTTATTATATAAGATAGTAGGAAAAATGGCAAAATAAATATATTTCCTAATACAGGCAATAGGAAATATTCTTTCAAGTAAAATTGGCTGATATATATTAACTAAGAGAAAAAGGAAAGCTAGATTCTTAGGTTGTGGTTTTTGCTCTTGAGTTTTGTTTGTTTTTTTTTACAAAAAAGTAGGTTTTCAGAACTTAAGGTTATACTTAACTAGTGTCTAAGTTTTTATAGTTAAAGAATATATTATTTCCTTGTTCATCTACTTTAAAGTTTTTATTCATTGCAATACTTGTTTATATCTAAGTATTCTAACTTTATCTTTTTCTACATTCTTAACATTGTTTTTCATATATATTATGATAGTATGATTTTTCATTTTTACTTAATATATTAGCTGAGTATCTTGTAAATGAGAAATATATAGGCCTTCAATTATTCAAAACTAACAGGATACAATACATTTTTTTCTACTATTTATAAATAAAATTAAAGAAACTATATTCTTCAAGTTTGTATCATAGCTATGATAGTAGTATAGACTGGTCATATAGTTGAGCATATTTTGCAAGTACTACTGTTTTTTTAACTATATTTTATATTAATATTTTGTGAGCTATTACTTTCTATCTAGTGCTTTCTTTCCACTTACTAGAAGTTTATAACTCTTGTTTAGAATTAAGTAATTCTTAGTAGCATAAAGCATTATTTAATATAAACAGTTTAGCATACCTAAAACTAACACTATATAAAACTATTAGTAGAAAACTACTTATATATTATTATTATACTGATTTAATATTTTTCAAATTAGATACATAATTTTCTTCTTTTCTAACACTACCAAAAATTACTATCTTCTCTAATTCTGACTGAAATAACCCTCTTTGAAGTTTGGCTATCAAGTTTTATTTTTAGTGCTTGGAATATGCTTCATACCTCTAGTGGGAAAAGGTTCAGATTGGCTTTATAGACTTGTAAACCTTGTTAAACCTTCTCCCGTACTGCATCTTCAAGCTGCCAACCCTTTGTAGGGAAATTTAACCTGCCTCGCCTGCTTGAGTTGTTTTTTGTTTTTCCGAGTGGGTTTCTCTCTGTTCGAGGTCCCTGCATGAGCAGGTGTCATGGAAGATAGCTATATTACCAATCTCTAAATGGGCCGCTTGAGTTAAATACCTCAAACCTCTCCACCAAGACCTATGGTGTAAGCACACCAACTTTGACCTTGGCTGAAAATCTAACAATCCATTCCCGGTTGGGCTTCCGATCTCCACGACTGGGTAGGTCGGATACGGTACGTTAATCTGGATGGAGGAACGGAAAGGGGTGGAAAACCGCGGGGGGGCCGGTGGTACCGTACTGTCACACCGAAATCAGCATTGCGGGCTCAGCGGAGGGAGGCTCGCAGAGTTTGTGGGGTGTGCGTGTGTGAACCGGTATATGTGTCCACTCGAGTATGCGTGTTTTCAAGCATGCGTGCGTACATGTAATTATGACTGGAATATGTGTGTGGGTGCGCGTGATGTTCGAATACTGGCACAGCTCGTCCATGATACGTAGGATGTTGAGAGATAAGATATGATACTGTTCGTCCGTCGTCTGTGATGCCCGCAATTGTAGCGTACGGCGTTCTTTTCGAACACGGCTGTCGGTCAGCCTCGGGGGCTTCCGCCATTACGAAGCGGACCAAAGCCAACGCAACCCATGAAGGCTTCTCTTGCTTTCTTTTGCTTTTCAATATATTTAGTGTAGGAGTAAGGTTGGGCTAGCTTCCTTAAGGGGCATGACAGTAAAGAAAGGGAAAAAAGAAACCGAAGCACGCATTCCAAATCCTTCTGTACTCGAGTATGGAAGGTTGGAATTGAATGACTTTACTGGAAGGAAGATAGGGCAAGGAACTGTGCTTGCACCGTATGGACCTGGCACAAGGCGTGCCATGTACCATAGCTTATTGTAGCTCGAGACATCCCATGGTCCGAGGGGTCGGGAAAGCTGCTGGTCTAAGACAAGATTCCCCCGCCTATCGGCTGTCTTACTCGGAAGTACGGGGAGTTAGCTTGACTTTGACAAGCTAATCTGTCAGGGAAATGCTGTGTGGTACAGGTATATAATAGCCTCCGGTGGTGGTAGTAGCAGTGTAACCCCCTCTGAGTATATGTATTGGCTTTCCTTGATTTTGATTCACTCAGGTTACCTACCTCACGTGAAGCCGAACGAGATTAGGTTCCTTGAATCTATGCGAAGCCTTGGAGAAAAGACCAAGATAGCGGCATGATGTAAATTTTGTGCACTTCTTTTTCTCCAATTGATCATGGGGGCGAGTGAGGATGATGATGATATGAAGATGGGGATGGGGAAGGCTGGCCGGTTTGCATTGCGATGCGGAGAGGACTCAACAGTAGGGTGCTCGCCCCAGTGGAAACTGTGTCATAATGTATTTGCATAATTAATGCCGGACGGGTGGATATCTTTGAAGAGTACCGCTATGTGTAAAGTTACCGGTAGCCTGCTCATGGGCTACTGTTTAGGGATATCTACTACAGTGCTCTCCTCCTAAATCTTGCTCTCTCCCTACGAGTATTGTTGTTTTATAAATTATTAATGTTGGGCCGTTAATTCGGATTTCTTGATCTCCAATTTCTGGTCCAACACCCATACGGTACTGTACTCGGCAACATCTGTACGGTACACACATCGTGACGGGGGCTGCACGGGTTGAAAAAAACCAGCATCATACCATACCAAAAACCTCCTAGATTTCCTGCAAACCATCTCCACACATCTGTTGTTACCCTTCCGAGAACAGAACCCCATCCGATATCCCTGCTCAAACTTTCCTCTCCTCCAAAAACACAATCCTTTCCTCAGACATCTTTTTATTTTTTCTCTTGCACAGAAAACGGAAGAGAGACTCTCTTTTCCCACCAAGTCTAGCTTGATAAGATCTAATCCTTTTTGTGTTGAACTATGAGCGCTACTCTGCAGGTGCAGGTGTTCGCTGCCAACAATAGCTCGTACCGGGGTAGGAAGCGCGCTCATCGTGCTTGCAATCAATGTAAGAAGAGAAGGGTAAGGTCTTTGGCTTTTCATTCTATTTGGTCTTTGGCTTTTATTCCATTTTTTATATATCCCCGATTGCATGTTCCTGGCCCGAGGCGGTGGTGGGGAGGGCGGAGAATCTCGTCACCAAGATGCCACCCACCCTCCTGATAATGATTGTTGACTTCTTTAAAAGAGAAAATGTCTACCTCCCTTTGAGAATCACGAGAGATGCGCGGGATGTACGAAAGATGAGTTGTGTTGTAGGTTCGTACAATTTTAGACCCTTTCTAATATTTACCTAATTCCTAAGGAGTTGCTAAACTGACGTTTTTTTCCCCTTTCCGTACGCAGCCTAGTTGCGGTGGAGCCATCGCGGGGCGCTAGCTCTGCCCTTGCAGGCCCTCCGGTGAGCGCGGCAGAGGTCGAGAGCGAGAGGTTCACGGATAAACTCGCTGTGTCGTCTGATCCGCAGGAAGCGCAGTCTCGCTTTATAGGAGATCTGTGCCCGGAAGCAGCACTACTTTCGGCAACTCATCCATCTGGGCACTCCTCGTCATCAACCCCAGCCCGGGACAGCAACGACATTGGCGTCTGGGTATCTCAGCCACAAACCGTTTCCCGCCCACGGAAACGCCGTAAGAAGAGTCCAGATTCCGCCGCTCAACCCTCTGCGAGCACAGGGACCGCATTGGGTAACCTCTACAACAGCCTCCTCGAATCCCTCAATGCCTTCTCGCTGCCCCCGCGGTCCAGCCTGGACGCTCTGCTACAACTTTACCTGGAATCCGTGCACCCGCTCTACCCACTCTTGGACGAGCACACAATAAGCCTCTTCAAAACCCCCGATGCAATCCCCCACGTCCTGCTGCAAAGTATCTTGCTTGTTGCTTCCCGCCACCCGAGAGCCGCCGACCACCTAGTCCTCCCGCCGACGAATGCCCCGCTCCAGCCCCGGGAATTCGCCTCGACCCTGTACATTCGGATAACGGCGCTGCTGCATGCGGGGCAGGAGAAGGACCGCATACGACTCATTCGTGTGTATGGATTGCTATCGTTGCACTCGGCTGATGGCCCAAACGGCAATGAGGTTGCGAGTATGAATTTGTGCACTGCTATACATCATGCCCATTCTGCCGGGTTGCATCTCAAAAGGAACCGGAACGGTGGGAAGGGCGAGCCGGAGCTCTGGTGGTGTCTCTGGGAGCTGGATAAATTACAGGCGGCGATAAATGGACGCCCTGTCCTGGTGCGTGGGGAGGATACGTCGATTGATTCCCCGGGCTCGGGTGAGGGAACTGCTGTTTTTCACGCGATGGTTAGGCTAGCGGGGTTGCTAGAGAAGGTTATTGCGCTGTATAGACCTAGGATAGAAGGCGAGGTTTACCAACTGGAGGAAGACTTTCCCTCCTTCGAAGAAATCACGGAGGGGGCAAGTTGTGATGACCAAATTTTATCAAGTACCTCCCACCCTATACCCCCTTACTGTCATCCGATACTAATGAGAGTGGAAAAGCAACCCTATCCCTCTTCTACCACGCAATCTCAATCCTCTCCCATAGAACGCCAACTTCGGGCCCACACTCCCCCTCCCACCACCGCCGCACAGCTTCTGCGAAAGCAATCCATGAAACCCTCTCAAACCCTTCCCTTATGGATCTCCTCCCGCCAACCTCGATAACACCTTATGCTGCTTCACTATCCCTAACAGCCTTCTACGCCCTCGTCCGGGAAGGCGACAAAACATACCTAAAGGCATATAAAGAAACGGTAAAGGTTTTAGAGACCTTATCAAAGTGGTGGTGGTTCGCCGGCGCAATGGCACGCCTAGGCAAGGAAGTCGTTGGGCGAAGGGGAAAAGTCGTCGATTGCGCAATCACCCTGTCGAGTCTCCGTGAAGGCGGGGGCGCCACACCAGCTGCCGAAAGACAGCAGACACCCCAACAACAACAGCATCAACAACAACAGCAGCATCAACAACAACAGCATCAACAACAACAGCAGCATCAACAGCAGCATCAACCGCATCAACAACAGCAGGAACAGCAGGAACAGCAGGAACAGCAAGAGCCCTTGGAGCAAATCCAAATCCCAGTCTCTGGGGTCGACATACCGGACGTGGACAATTTGGCCGCTGGCATGCCGCCAACTACAACTGCTGGAGGACCCATCGACTGTGGGGAATGGGATGCGGACACGGAATGGGGGGGATTCCCGGACCAACTCATGTTTGGCGTCTCGGATCCGGGTAATCCGATCAGCTTTTACGACCTAATGCTTGCCGATGGGGGGTCTATGGAATTTAACAACGGCGGTAGTGGTAGTGAAGGAGTGGGTCTTGGAGGAGGCTTGGGAGTGGGGATGAATATGGGATTTGGGGTGGGGGTTTATAGGGATCAGTGTTTGGCTTAAGTGTTTTTCTTCATCTCATTTTTCCCCTCTGTGGGCGTAGGGGGGATGGTGGGGACAATTGATTGATTGATTGGTGGGAGTTGGGTGCCGGCAGTCTGGGTACAAATTGATCTGTGATATAAAGCCTAACTCACGCACGCTGGAATACGAATATGAATCGTGTATGTTGCGTACCCAATTCACGGCGTGTATCCCCTCCACAATATGATATTATATCTCGTGCGGGTGTCATACTGTACCGCAATTTACTTGATAATACGCTATAAGAACAACCTCATCCTAATATAAGTGTTTAATCGGGCGCGGACAGCAGATAATTACCCTCCACGTATGAATCTGCTCTGTATCCTACAAAATATCATATAATATACAGCGCTGTATACAATACACCTCCCCCCCCCTGTTCTCATCACCCTCTAAACCCTCTCAACTCTTCTGCACTCTTTGCTCTCCCAATACCAACCCTAACTCCACCGCCGCCACCACTACCACCAGCGTCAAACTCTCCAGCAACTCTCGTCATGCGAACCAACTCCCTCCCACGTCTAGAGCTCAACGCACGCCCTCCATCGCTGACACTAGTAGCAGTTGGTATCGAAATTACCAGCGCATTCCAGCCGGCGAATCTCTTTCTTCCCGAATTCGCGACGGGCTCTACCCCCTCCCCCTCCTCCTCGTCTGAGGTGCTAAATGTGGAGTGGTCTGGTTGGAGGGTGAAGTAGTCCCCCGCTGTATTGGCGCGCGGGGTAGTTGGAGTTGTGGATGTGGCCGTCTTTGCTCTTCGGTGGTGGTGAGAAGGGTGGTGGGGGGGAAGGGGCAGTTGGTGTTGGTTTATAAACTTGGGACGAATGCCTTCTGTGCCTGTGGTTTGGTGTCTCCGTCTAGGTGGCTTCCTCCCGCTACCATTGTTGCTTGCGCTCACCGGCTTGGTGCTCACGCCACCGGCATTAAAAGATGTGTAGGCCGCCCCCGCAGCACCAAATCCTCTTGGGGACCTCATCATACATATTCCCCTCGTCCTCCCCCCTCCTCCGCCGGCCCCCACCGCAGCCCCCGCTGCTGCCCCTGTCTTATCACCCCTACCCGGCTCGAACACCACCCTTGCGCGCAAGTCGTGAATCACGCGATCCAGCTCCAGCTCGACAAGGAGGTGATTTCGCACGCGTGTTAGACGTGGCCACGTCGCGCGCTCGCCGCGCTCCATTGCCGTGCGCACGAACTCTGTTGTCGGGTTCTTCAGCATGCGCGGCAGGTCGGCATACGGTGTTTCCGGGAATATATTAATGTCGCCCGAGTACTTTTGGCTCAGCACTGCGCGCAGCTTGGTCATTGACGTGGGGAAGATGCCCAGCTCCGAGAGGATGTTCAGGCGGTGGAGGGTCTCAGTGTGTGCTAGGGCTAGGATTTTTGTGCACCAGGTTGAGGTTGGCTCTGGTGTGGGGGTGGTGGTGGTGAAAGAGGGGGATGGGGAGGAGGGGGGGTCTTTGGCTAGGAAGGGGACCACGTGAGGGTTTACTTGGCTTACGATGAAGTGGTTCACGTTGAACATTTCCGAGAGCCGTGACATGGGGAGGTCGTTGTCCACGCTGCCGTCTATCCAGCGTTGCGGGGATGGGTCCCAGGGTGTTGGAAGGCCGGTTTGCGGGTCCTTTGCTAAAAGTGAGGTGGAGGTGAAGAGGAAGGGCACGGAGCAAGATGCCGCCACGGCCGACCAAATTAGGACGTTCGGGGCTGAGACGTAGTTTAGTAGGCGGGGAAGTTCGTATATGCTTCGCACTAGGTCAATAATTGGATTTGTGCGGGGGCGAGTGAGCGGGTGTGAAAACAAATAAATACCTAGCACTACTGACGCAAATATTCAATATCCTCCTAGTACGGTTGTACGCTTCTTGAAAGGTGATATCCCCCAACAACTCCCGCATCACCCGCGTGAGGTACTTAATGTCGATCCAGGCACCGATCTTCAAGAACCTCGTCACCCGCTGGAGTACACTCTCCGGCTTCTTCCCGTCCTCGAAAACGTCTAGATTCCCATATGGGAATTCCTCTAATATGGTGGGTATCTCATCATCCGTGCGTGTGCATAGCACCGCCGCTACTATCGACCCCGCCGAGGCTCCGGATATGATTCTAGGCAGGAGGGATTGCTCTAGTAGTGCCTTGAGCACGCCTACATGGTTCATGCCAAATGTTGCGCCGCCGGACAGGAGCAGTGCTGTGCGGCCGAAGGCCTGGCGAGTCTTTAACAGCGAGTCCAAGATCTCGCGACTTGATGGTGCGCCGAGTGTTGGTGGAATTGCTAGTAGTGCGTTTAGTGTTAGCACACAGGAGTTGATGTATTCTTCTATTAACCGCTTTGTTCCGGTGTGGGAGTGTTTGTATAACTTTTTTTTGAAAAGCACCACACAAGTCAGTAACTCCGGGCATAGGAGAGCAAAAGGAGGGGAAGGAGGGCTTTACACGAATATTCCCCATATCTCCCAGATTCCGTGAGAGCGTCGTGCGGATCAGGAACAGCATCCTATTGACGTCGCATGATATCCGTGCTTCGTCGAGCTGCTTCAGACGTGCTGCTACAAGGGCGTAATCATAATCAGGTGACTCGACTTCGGACTTCCATGTTTGATTGCCCTCCAGAACGTCGAGTTCTTGTGCGGCCTTGTGCCAGTCAGCGTATGTCGCTGCCTATCCATAATTAGTCACTGAATCCCATCGCAGAAATGGTGAACATAGGAGGGGAATGAACATTTTTAAATCTAGCACTAGCAAGCTGGTGCCGCTTCATATTCTCGTCCAGCACAAATGCGGATGAAAGCAGCGACGCTGGGTCCTGCAGGACTTTTAGTATCGGCGTGATGATGCTCCCGCTGGTACTAGTTGGAATGTCCTCCGAGGTGAGGTATCTGCGCAGATGTATGAACGACATGCTGATCTTTGGAGGGCGAGGACGTTCATCAAGGACTTCCGTAACGTAGTTGTAGACGGAGGTGAGGTGAAAGGGAGGGGCGTTGCGTGAAGTAATATTACTGTGGTCCCTTGGGCTGTGCTCCAGTACAAGTATGCTTGAGGAATGTAAGGAGTGTGTAACTGTAGATTGTGGGGAGGGGGGGATGGTGGAAGTGGCGGACTTAAAAGTAGAAAGGATCTAATTGCCTCACTGGTTCTACTGTACCAGACCCTAAGCCGCCGCACTGGACATACGGTACCGCGCCCCCCCTCCATATCCTCCCTCCCTTCCTCCTACCACCAACTCCACCTTCTTCCTCCCCCGATGGACCATCTTACACACACCGGCACTCAACAACTACCCCGCAAGTCAATGGAATCCCAGATCGTCTGTTCTCCTCCAGTGATTGTCAAGTGATAGGACCCTTCGTCATGTGGGATATCGACATTAGACTACCATTGGAAATGAAGTTAGCCTTGCATGAATGCGACAGGAGAAGGGTCGGACCCATGCGATTGGTTGGTTAGTTTGGTTGACATGACCAAGCCCGGGATCTATCCGACGCCGGGGAAAGTTCCTGATTTTCCTTTTCTTTTCTTCTTCCCTTTCTGCTGACTGGACCTGAGGAAGGGGCTTGAAGGGAACCCACTGGGACCGGGAAGGGAAGTACACTTAGGGTAGAGTATATTTGATTCCTTTACACAACTCGCACGATATTCGATTCTTGCCACAGAGGGGGGATCAAGGTTTACCAGTACCGGTATTCTCCTTTGTTGATTTCATCCTTCCTTCCATCTCCACAATTCTCATGGAATTCGTTTGTTGTCCCATTTTCACATGCAAACTTCGTCACCCGACCACAAAAACCCCAGCTCAAGCCAAACCGCAGGCCCAAGAAAACCCTTACGCAGAGATCGCTCGCTGGCTGTTCCTGCACCCATGATACCAGTACGTTACACCCGGGTGCTGGACTTTTGCCCACCCACCAAAAGGAAGGAAAAAGGAAAAAGGAAAAATGGGGGGGAAAGAAACCGGAAGGACACCCCCCATTATCGGAGGAATGGAAGTTTTTTTCTCTTCCTTTCTTTTTTTGGGGATAATACCGTACCCTACGGTATTTTGCTCTTCCATGAACTGTGGATTCCCTAACCCGGGCGTGGCCCAGCGACTCTGGCTTCTCAAAACTCATGGAATATCGATCATTTTCTATGGAAAATTCGCTTGGTCACAGCATAGAGTTGCCATGCGTGGAAGGTAGGATAAGCGCATATTGTCACTCCGTGAGATCATACAGTAAGCTAGACTACTCGTACTCGTACTCGAGTACAGCACATTGATATTTTGGCCCTGTTCTCTTGATGCTAGTGGGAGGGGCTATTGGAATAATACAGCCCGGTAAGGCGGATTGCAGTACTAATGTCTTGATCCGGGGCGTTGTTTTGGCGGGGCAAGTGTGGCTGACCGGCGTAAGCTTCGTGAGGTGGGTGGGCCAATATCATAATCTCGCGATGCCATGCTGTCGGTTGTGGGTTTCATACCGTTGAAGAGTAGACATTAAACTATCATAAAAGCTCACTTTAAGTATCGATACAGCACTAGCTGGGATCCGGCTCGTTATCCATCCATCCCATCCAACAAGAACCATCATGAAAGCATCACAAAACCCGCAACTCCGGTGCATAAAACCCCACAACACCACCCACCACCCAATAAATAACCTAATAGAACTTCTACCCCCTCACCCACTCCTCCACCTGACCAACCAAAACCTCCATAACCCCCTCCTCACGCCAAAAGTGTCCCGCACCCCCCACTTCGACACCCCTCCACCTCTCGCCCTCCATCTTCTCCCTCCACTTTCTATACTTCCGAATACCCGTGAACGTATCCCCATCTCCATAAACCGCCAACACTCTAGCACCCGCAGCTTCAATACCCCTCTCCTCTTCGTCCACGCTTCCACGGCCAAGGCCCCATGCCTTCATCCCTGCGAAACCCATCATAAAACTACTTATAGGCGGGAGCAAGGGGGATACGAGTAGATATCGAGCAGTGACCTTCCACTTCTTGTCGACACCATGGTGCACTTGTTCGCATTCTAGTTTTCTGTTCTCCTCTTGCTGGAGGGCAGCGTGAACAGCAGCACGATTGAAAGTTCCGCTGTAGGAGGTTCGGGTGCTGGAGTGTGTGTCTAGCCACCTGCGGGCACTTTCTTTCGCCGTAAGAAGTGCCTTAGCGAATGCGGGCGTGGAGGGGGGCGGCGCCTCCAGCAATTTTAGAATGTCCGGAACTGGGGGCGTTAGACTAGCGATTAGCGACCCGTAGGAGTATCCGCCTATTAGTAGTTCCATTTTTTCCACCTCTCCCTCCTCGGACTTCTCCGCCACCACTTCCTTCCCCTCCGGAGGCGCACGCAATGGGGACGCTGGTACAGTAAGTCTTGGTGAAGAGGTCCTTATGGGAATTACTGGCGGTGGTAATGACCGCACGTATGCCGAACACCAGACTACTACCGAGACGAAATCTTTAACTTCGAGTTTTCCCGTCCATGACGTTCGCCCTTTCCCGTGTGCTCCTCTGTAATAGCCAACTATTAGCCACATGTCCCCCTGTCTGCCTTAACCTCTTTCATCCAAAGTGTCTTTGTTTTCTTTTTGTTTTTCTAAGTCGTACCGAAAATTGAAGGTAGAAACTACCCAACCTGCTCTCAATAGAGTCTTTACAACCTCTAGCACTATGTGGTCGTCGTAGCTCCCGCCCAGCGGCGCGTATGGATGTCCGATTATGGCTAACTTTCGGTCCCAGTGTTGGGTCACTGGGGCAGTGTAGCTTGGGGGTAAGTAGACTCTTGCGTCGAGGAGGTGGGCGTCGAGGTAGGAGGGTATTTGCAGGTTGAGGGAGGGAGTCGGCATTATGGTGGATTTGCCATGTGTGTGTGTGCTGGGGTAAGAAGGGGTGGGAGGAATAGACTGTAGAGGTTCAATATCGTAGATTTCGGGTCGTGGTACAGTATCGTGTGTGATGTTCTTCCGCTGGATGGGTGTTGTGTTCGTCAAGTTCGGTTGCAAGTGGAAGTGAGTTTGTGGTCGGAGATTGCAGGGAACGGACAAGCTTATCACGTAACCCTAACCCTGCTCATGCACTGATTGTAAAGTATGATAAGTTACTGGCGTTGGTTTTCTTTTTCCAGACCAGGCAGAGGTTGCTGAGGTTATCTTATCCGATAGGTGTGTTTTCGCACTTGTATCATACAAGATTGTCAAAGCGCTGAGGGGGGTGATCTCTGATATCCTCTGCCTGATACTTGTTCAAACCTCATCTTCTTCAACCTCTCTTCCTCCAACCTGAGCCAGTGCTTGCCATAGGCCGGGCTGGGCCGGCCCACCACAAGCCCAGCCTGGCCCAGGCCCCATGGTAGCTAAAATACAGCCTTTCCAGGGGCCAGGGCTCCATAAGTTGAGCTGGGCTTAATTCTATATAATGTACCATAGCTAGAATATACCTCTACTACATTAGATCTTAAAGAGCAGCAGAGCACTATAATCTTACCTAATTCTTACACAGCATTCCCACAGACCTAGCAAACTGCTAAACTGAACCAAAACGACTCTAGACCGAGCCCAAACCCGAATGAACCAAGCTGGAGCCCATCCGGCCCGACACGCCCTCATGAGTATGATAGATTGAAGTTAGCTCGGGCTACCCAAAAAGTCTAAACTTTTAATTTAAAAGGTGTTTGGTTGTGCTCTGGAACCAACAAGGGTTGTATTGATCAGAAGGTATGATATTAATAGGAACAACTGTGAACATGAACGAGAAAAAGCCCGCGGCGCTGGGAAACACCAGTCAGAGCGATAACGAAGCAATGGGGTAGCTGATGAGCGTCACACATAACTTGTGCTGCCAAGTCTGTATATGGGTAATAGAAGGGTGTTGCGGGTAGAATTATTATTGGCCATCATAATCCCGTTCGGGGGAATAATATCCATCCTTCACGCTGGAGGTCTCGTGAGCGAGTAAACTACGGTAGGTCGGTAGAGAGGATTCTTTGGCTTGTAGTGCATCAATTGGTTGCTGTCGGAGGTCCGGAGAAGAGGCCGGGGCCCCTACAATAAAGAGTAATGGGGCCGATTGATGAAAGAAAGAAAGAGAGAGAGAGAGAGAGCTGCTATCTTGCTTTTTCGTTAATAGACACGCCTGTGACTGCCCCACTTGTAACAATCTGTAGCATGAATATGCACCAACATGAATCTTGCTATTTCTTAGATCCTTATCCCCTAAGCGTCCTGGCAACTGGCCTAACACATCCGGACTAGCTATTATATTTAAGTATGATAATACTTCTTATAGCGGCTGTCGGAATTCTGGTGCACAAGGAAGAGAGCGAGGCGAAAGTAAAGACGGGTCGGCTGAAAGAACAAATGTGGTTTGTAGAGGAAGGACAAGAATTTACCGATATCTCTTATACATTGATACTTGGGTACCGGCTCAGGGCATTTATACCTGTAATAGGTATCTATATACAGGGACAACTAGTATCTAAGTTCTACTGGCACTATTGCCCGCCATAAATACTTTCGTCACATTGAAGCCATTTTTCCAACAGCGGCGAAAGTAGCTTACGCGAGTGATTGTGGGTGATTCTCTTCCTAGCAACAGGAATTTAAGGCCTGAATTGGCTTTTACCACGGGGTAGAAATCTGTCCTTCCAAAGGACGTACTCTCTGGATGCGTGGGATCACCGGTACTGTATATCTATTGATAACTCTCTATGCAGGCTTATTGTCCAAACTAGAGTTATTGGTGGCTGGTATATCAATCATAATTAAGAAATTGGGAGGTGACCAAGAACAGACGATATGGATAGATGAGGTATAAGGTTATGGGGAAACTCCGGCAGAGTAGTGAGATTAAATCACAGGCCAGATTCCGTTGATCCCAGTATGGATGGCAGAGTTATATGGAAGGTTTGGAAATTTGGTACTTGGGGCTTGGTTATCGTGGTCCTCGTGTGCACGATTTTTCTGTGACACTATAGGTATAAGGTAGATGGGGGGGGGGGGCCTAGGAGCATATATGTTTCATGTAAATTGCTTAAGGTACAAGAATGCAGCATCAGCTACCTGTAGCATGAATAAAACCCTTTGTCCCCCTGCTCCGGGGGAAAAGCCATCGCGGTGAGTCTCTCTTGTATCAAACTAACTGGATATCCAAAACAAAGGAAAAGCAAAGCCTTATCTTGAGGGGTAGTGAAATGTGCCACCGTGCTCGAACCTCCTCTCTACTATCTAGTGCACAGTGATATAGCCTTTGGTAAAGTTCGTGATCACAGATCTCTCCCCCGGCATATCCTCTACTTGTACCTCTCGTATCCTGCACCCTTTAGTCATATATATAGCCACAACGCCCTCTATCGTCTAATAATTAGCTTGGTGGGCTGATTGTGTGTAAGATTGGGTTAGTTCTCGGACTGCTCTTCCTCGTTTATCTCAATGCAGTCGAATGAGCCAAATTCTACGGGGCTCTCGTAGCATCGGATGTATCCTATCGTTTCGGTGGTCTTTCATCCGAGGATTGCAGAAGGTATTCGGTGGGAAGAAAAATAAGGGTGCGAGTACCCTTTCGAGCATGGCTGTTATTATGTAGATTGAAGGTTTCTGGAAACCGGAAGGATTGCATCGGTAGTGCTAGCTAGGGCCGGAGCCAGAGGAGCGCCAGAGGCGTTACAATTACAAGCTTGTGGGGGTGGGTGTATGGCGCTACCGCACCGGCTGAGGAATGTAGTCACAAGGAATCACTCGAAAATACTTTCGGCGGGTTCGGCCATGCCCACCAGATTTGGGATTTGCAGAGTACTGTTCTACGGCTCGAAGGGGTTCGTTGTAGGTGGCGAGACCCCCAGTTCACGATCTGATTTCGCTGCTGGTTTGACAAAATCCATAGACGAGGTACCACCCATAATACTACGCAGAGAAAGATAGGGTTGCTAGAGTTCCATTATACGCGGTGCTGGTGGTTTGAAAAAATTTTCAACGCTAGCGCTTGCATCTTTTTGCTCTATCGGGCCTGAAGCTATCTAGCACTAACTACCTCTAGACCCTGCAAACTGCCTCTAGAGCCGGCACTAGTACTACGGTTCACCCCTCCGGTTCGCCGTTCATGATCTACTAATCTCCTGTTTCAACGCCGTTGAACTGGCGTGGTGAGACTCCCGATCGTGGGAAGGGGCAAATTACTATACGAAATGAGAAACAAGAAGGCAGATGTTTTCCGTGAGCCTTTGCCCCTTGTCAAGAAGAATACGAAACATGAGGAAACTCTTCTATGAACGAAAACGACAAGAAAAATTACGTAAAGAAAATCTAGAGGCGGAATACTAGAAGAAATACTGGTAGGCTAGACACCACTAGTGAGGTCGCCGAGTGCGCAATAGATAGCGGCGGGTTTCTTAGCTTCGAGCAGGTATTGATCACTGTTTTCACTGGGAATGACAAGATAGTGGTTTGATGCCATTGTGTTCGGTGGAGTATCAGCGGTGGGGGGGAGTATGGGTTAGACTGCGGGCGAGACAGGATCCTGAAGGGGTTCGTGCATCACATGTGCTCAGCCTACTACACAGGTAGGATAGGAAAGAGGGCGAAAAAATATTTGAGAGCTTCCTGATAAGTTAATTTCTACATTTTCAGAACAAAATGGTGGCTCCAATGGGTCAATTAGGTTCCTGTATGGCGTATGGATCAGCAAGCTGGGGTTCTGAGCAATTCGTTACCTTGGTGAGATTAAATGTGATTTAGTACCGGTATGTTCTTTAGCGGTCTGATTATATCGTACGGGTACCGAGGATAGAACACCAGCCCTATTGTTCCACTCGAACATTGATACGAATTACAACGGAGTCTCAAAGGGCGACTGAGCTCCCGGTTGGTCTGCTAGTGCCTGCTTTGGGAATCTTTTTTTCCCAACCGGCCGAGTAGGAGGTAAGGGTTAGGCATCTAGGGAACCAAGTAAGTTGAGACGCCCGTGGCCAAAAGCGGTTTGACAGGATTACTCTGATTGGTGTAATTACCGTGGCAGGGGCTCTAGTGGGGGTCCGTAGGGTCGCAAGTGGTGAGCCGGTAACTCCTTGCGCTGGTTATGCTACAAGGGGTGGTTGGTAGCCCTTGTGTGTTCTGTAGAGGGACAATAAGCTCTGAAGACAACGAGAGCAATTTACTCTCAGAGTTGAGGTTTTGTGATCATTGCGGGATTTTGGTTAACTTTTCGAGCATGGCTAGTGAAATCAGTTATTACAGTTCTCTCTGGGATCGGTATAGGAACTTTTTAAATAGTACTTATTCTTTACATCTGACTCAACATCTAGGCCATTCCCGCAGGGTGCAAAGATCGTCCAGGTTCGTAGGCTTAACTCGTAGTACTCCAAACAGTTCGAGAGTAGGAAATTTCGACCCAATATATACTTAGGGCTCCATAAATGGCAGAGTACGCCCTTGGACAATGCCCAACGTCCATTGAAGTAATGTCTCCTCCAGTTATGACACTCTAGATGTTAGGATGGTAGATGTGCCCTCGGGAAAGCTTCTACTGCTCAGGGGCATTAAGCACGCGAAGCTCTAAATCTCAACGAAACTTATCATAGGCCACTTGGCCTATACGGCCATCCCAGTTCCTTAGATCTAGAGTACGCACTTAACGGACATCGCAAAAACTTTTGAAGTCAACTACCATATTATCAGCGGAAGTCAGTCGGTTTGCCCACGATAGGCTTAATTTGGAAGGCCAACGGTATTGCAAATACAAGTTAACGAGATCCCACACATCCACAAGGCTAAATTCAAGCTGTGCTATGAAAACGTTAATATTTCTCAGGAACTTTAATTTCTGGATCTTGTGATCACAAGATTGGTCGGGGGGGGGGGGGGGGGGTGGGGGTAAAAAAGATTTTTGGTATGTT
>Ga0307517_10000828_pt1 | contig 53179 bp, 40 predicted proteins | sample 23_EM_MG_FD_194515 | JGI IMG/M metagenome (GOLD analysis project Ga0307517, IMG submission 194515) | Populus trichocarpa ectomycorrhiza microbial communities from riparian zone in the Pacific Northwest, United States - 23_EM | ecosystem: Host-associated > Plants > Roots > Unclassified | place... | reverse complement strand
GATGTCAACCCGGATAGGCCGGATGGTGATGGCCAAACCCCACTAGCATATGCTGCCATGAATGGGCACGAGGGAGTGGTGCAGCTTTTGCTGAGGCGGGGGGATGTCAACCCCAATATGCCAGATGCTTATGGCCGAACGCCACTATCACTGGCTGCCGGGAATGGGCACGAGGAAGTGGTGCGCCTACTACTGGGGTGGGGGGATGTCAACCCAGATAGGCCGGATGGTAATGGCCAAACCCCACTAGCATCTGCTGCCATGAATGGGCACGAGGGAGTGGTGCAGCTTCTGCTGAGGCGGGGGGATGTCAACCCCAATATTCCAGGTGGTTACAGTGCACCGGATGGTTATGGCCAAACCCCACTAGCGTATGCTGCCAAGAAAGGGCACGAGGGAGTGGTGCAGCTTTTGCTGAGGCGGGGGGATGTCAATCCCAATATGCTAGATGCTTATGGCCAAACCCCACTATCACTGGCTGCTGGGAATGGGCACGAGGGAGTGGTGTGCCTACTACTGGGGCGGGGGGGTGTCAACCCGGATAGGCCAGATGGTAATGGCCGAGCCCCACTATCGCTTGCTGCCGGGAATGGGCACGAGGGAGTGGTGCGCCTACTACTAGGGAGGGGGGATGTCAACACGGATAGGCCAGATGGTAATGGCCAAACCCCACTAGCATATGCTGCCAAGAATGGGCACGAGGGAGTAGTGCAGCTTTTGCTGAGGCGGGGGGATGTCAACCCCAATATGCCAGATGGTTATGGCCGAACGCCACTATCGCTTTCTGCCGGGAATGGGCACGAGGGAGTAGTGCAACTCCTACTGGGACGGGGGGGTGTTAATCCCGATAAACCAGACAATTATAACCGAACGCCACTATGGTATGCTGCTTGGAATGGGCACAATGGAGTGGTGCAGGTACTACTGGGACCGGGGGGTGTCAACCCCCGCACGCGAGACTTCTTCGGCACGACGCCGCTTTCGTGCGCTTACAGTAACAGCCATAAAGGAGTCGTAAAGTTAATACTAGACTGGGAATCCTCATGTCTGCCTTCGCCTTGGTCCTCGGAGGCGTGAGCCCTCTTGCTGCCTTCGATTCCAGATTTACATCACTTCTCCCCTTACCCCATAGAAGTCCTTGCTATCCCCTCTGCCAACCCGCGAGTTTTATTTAACTTCCTATGGTCTACATCCACTGCCCCCAAGGCATTGCCACCTTTATTCCCGGCTCTTTCCCGAAACCTGAGTCCTCCAAATGTTGGGGCATGAGATTGTTGGTAGAGATAAATGATACTGAGTTGGCGCATTAGAGGTGCCCTGTATATTCCTTTTTTCTCTTGCCTGCGTGGAGTTTTCAGCAAAGTGATTTCTCTAGATATTTTTCCTTTGTTATCTTATAACTAGACGGGAATGGAAAGATTCGGGCGGCTTTCAGGGAGGAATCTAGACTTTCGCTATGTGTAATACGTTTCCTATTGAATTTCCCTTCCTAGTACTAACTTTAATAACAAGAGATAATTACACCCTTATATTTTATGCCTCTTATTCACGTGAATTGCTATCGAGTGATTATTTGTGAGTGCTTATCTGCGAACGCTTATTGCATTTGGCGTAAAGAGAGTGGAGGGGACGGCACCCTGTTGTAGGGGGGGAGGGCCTCCCGTGGGTAAGGCATTCTTTCTTGGCCTATTCCTGTGGCAGAGCAAGGGCATGGGGTCCAAGGTGTGCGATCCGAGACCATTCACTATGGAGTTTGATTGGGACTTGGTTTTGATAGGCTTACTCCTCCAATCTGAAAATGTTTGAACGCGCAGCCCAGGTAGGTTGTAAGTTTTGAAACATGCTTTGGCCGGACCTAGTGTTTCATGCCCTTTCCGGAACCACTCGGTGTTTGGAAAGCTCTAATATGTGTTTGATTTTGGTAGTGGAAACATAGAACGTTGGAGATAGAACAGGCTAGCACTAGCTACTGGCTTTGACACTCAATCTGTATCTGTACTGTTTGAAATGCCAGACGGTAGAGGATTTCCTGCATTTATTTCGTTGTTAGTTCCATCTTCTGTCTCTCTGATTTCTGCCGACTCTCTCATTATAAAAGACGCTGTGCTTCCTTCGTCTATTACTTTTCATTACCATCTTTCATTCATCCGCTTTCTTCGCCTTGAATCTAATCTGGCCTTTGTGGCGCACCTAGTTGCTCCCACATAGAGGTGAGTGATATCGACATCCCGACGGCCCTTCACTATATACTCACCGTAAGATGGCATGGCTGAACTGATGAAGATAGGAAATGTGACTTCTATCCACCATAGAATCTCAAATTACATCGCCGAAAGGAGTTTTTGGATGCATATGGATGGTGAGTTAGCTTTGCACTAACTTTTAGGGGCTGTTTGGCACGTCGACGTTTGAGTGGTCTGTGTTGCCAAACACCTCAGGCAAGTTTTGGTGAACAAGAGAAAATTAGTAATCAGTGGAAGGGGTTAATTTCCAGTAAACTGAATTTAATATGATGATAGTATGCTGAACTTATGTTGAAATATCATTTATTAACTGAATATTAACCTACAGAAGCATGTTCCCAAACTGCCGTTTCCAAACTTTGCAAACTGCTGTTTGGAAACAGCACAGCCAAACACACTAACCCACTCAAACGTCGACGTGCCAAACAGCCCCTTACTCTGTTAAGCGGGAAGTCTTACGACTGTTAGTGCGGAGAGCATAGCTGACAGGACCTTTCACACCCCGACTCCTGGGGTGCTCATTCACGGTAGTATGGTTTTAAATGATGCGATATGGGTTGCCTGATCGGGTAAATTATTCAAGCAACTTTTGTTTCACGTTTAACGCTAATCCAGTAGTAACAAGTGTGATATCGGTTTCACAAACATCGGGTGTAACAACAAGGCTGCCCGATTGTCACGAACCCCCTTTTTCTTTGGTTTATTGCGAACACCGGAACCTCAACGGCAGACCTTCTATTATAACACACCCCAAGAACCGGAGAGCAGAAATGTCTCAAGATCACAACCTCTTTGTCACCACCTCCAAAGACTCTAGTTCTCCCGCCCGCGCCAGCTCTTTCAATAATAACACCAACAGCTTCAACAATACCATCAACAATGTGTCAAACCATTTCATTGTCCCCGAAGATCGGTTGGAAATTCTAGCCTGGCTATCTCCTCTTGAACCTCGCATACGGCATCAGAACCTCGAAGCTGGACGGGTCGACAAGGTCGGGGACTGGCTTCTCCAGACCGAGCAGTTCCGGAACTGGTCGGGCGGCAATAGCCGGGATGAGCCTCAGAATGCGGCGATGCTTTGCCACGGCAATCCGGGGGCTGGAAAGACGTATATTTGGTAAGAGATACTGTCCTGTAGTCTGTAGAGCAGAAAAGCAATCAAGAAATCCCGTTTCTGACAAGTCACCTTCGCAGTTCTCTGGTAGTAGATACCTTGTGTGATCGAGCGAGAGGGCGGGATATTGCTATCGCATGTTTTTACTTTGATTTCGCTGCGGGAAAGGAGCAGATCCCGGGGAGTATGCTCGGTGCTCTTCTGAAACAGGTGGTGGGTGGGCTGGACGAGATCCCCAAATAAATCACGCAGGAATTTGTGGAGCAGAAGAAGGTTATTGGGGGCCGGAGTCTACGACTTGACCAAATTGTCAAGCTGTTAGTGGTTGTCACATCCTTGAAGCCAACTTTCATCTGCGTAGACGCTGTGGACGAATGTGCTGTAAGAGATCGAATAAAGATCCTTATTTCACTTGGCGAGATTATCCAAAAGTCACCAACCACTCGAGTGTTCATAACGGGAAGGCCACACATCCGTGGCGAGGTGGAAACCCGCCTTCCCGGAAGAGTGGTGGCTGTATCGGTAAGTCCCTGGAAAGATGATATAATTCATTTCATCCGCAAGAGATTGTCGGAGGACCCAAGCCCCGACGAGATGGACGAAAGGTTGGAGTCTGAAATTGTGAAGAAGATTCCCGAAACTGTCTCGGACATGTAAGTCGAGTCGACTGCCTGGAGGGACCTGCCTTAAGTTATCACTAACAGATACGATACACGCCTAGATTTCTATTAGCGTCTCTGAACCTTGAGGCTATCCTACAAGAACCAACCATCCGTCGGAGGCGGGAGAAGCTTCACATAATGGCTCATGGCTTAGGCTTGGAAGATGTCTACGGCGCCACTCTTGGACGGATTCAAGTGCAAGGTGGGGAAAGGCCAAGGCTCGGAATGGCTGCTTTGATGTGGATATGTTATTCGGAACGCCCGTTGAAGGCGGATGAGTTGTGTCATGCTCTAGCAGTTGAAATAACGTTAGGGTCAACGGATTTTGATCCAGACAATGTTCCCTCAATACCGACGGTGCTCAGCTGTTGTCAAGGCCTTGTCGTGGTGGATAAGGAAGGCTCGATCGTCCGGCTAGTTCACTTCACACTCCGCGAGTATCTTTCCGGTCGTCCCGATCTCTTCCGGAGACCGCACTCGGTAATGGCGGAGGCATGCTTGGCATACTTGAATTCTCAGCAGGTCATGAACCTTTCGGCAACTCAATTTCTCGACACTCGAACCGTTCCCTTCCTCCGATATTCTGCTTCGCACTGGGGGACGCATGGAAAAAAGGAACTCTCAGATAATGCAAAATGTCTTGCACTGAAGCTCTTCGGGCGGTATGATAATCACATATCCATTAAGCTACTCTTAGGGTCCCAATACGCAGGCCTTTATCAACCCAGCGGCCCTCTCCCGTTCACGGGACTACACTGTGCCTCCTTCTTCGGGCTCGTTGAAGTTGTTAGGTCTTTGGTAGAAATGAGAGGTTTTGACATAAACCAAGGAGACCACATGGGTATTACACCGTTGGGATGGGCTGCTCGCAATGGTCACGAGGAAGTGGTGCAGCAGCTGCTGGGGCGGGTGAATGTCAACCCCGATAAGTCAGACGAATATGGCCGAACCCCACTAAGGTATACTGCCATGAGCGGGCACGAAGGGGTGGTGCGGCTACTGCTTGGGCGGGGGGATGTCAACCCCGATAAGACGGATGGTTTCCGCCTAGCACCACTAACGGTTGCAGCCGAGAATGGGCACGAGGGAGTGGTACAGCTACTACTAGGACGGGACGGTGTCAACCCTAATAAGTCAGACCTGTTGGGTCAAACGCCGCTCTCATATGCTGCTATGAATGGGCATGGGGGAGTGGTGCAGCTTTTGCTGAGGCGTGGGGATGTCAACCCCAATAAGTCAGACGGATGTGGCCGAACTCCACTAGCGCATGCTGCCGAGAATGGGCACGAGGGAGTGCTGCAGCTGCTGCTCGGGCGGGGGGATGTCAACCCCGATAGGCTAGACGGTACCCCACTGATGGGTGCAGCCAGGAATGGGCATGAGGGAGTGGTGCAACTACTACTTGGGCAGGGGGATGTCAACCCCGATAGGACAGATGGTTTTCTTCGACCCCCACTAATGCATGCAGCCGAGAATGGGCATGAGGGAGTGGTGCGCCTACTACTGGGGCGGGGAGATGTCAATCCCGATAAGCCAGACAATGGTAACCAAACCCCATTAGCATATGCTGCCAAGAATGGGCACGCCAAAGTGGTGCAGCTGCTACTGGGGCGGGAGGATGTCAACCCGGACGGGCCAGACCTGTTGGGCCAAACGCCGCTCTCGCATGCTGCCAAGTATGGGCACAAGTGGGTGGTGCGGCTGCTACTCCGGCGGGGGGACGTCAACCCCGACCGACGAGACAGCTCCGGCCTAACACCACTATCGTACGCTAACAATAACAAACATAAGAGAATCGCAAAGTTAATACTAGACTGGAAACCCTCGCGCCTAGCGCTGCCTCCCTCTTCGGAAGCATAAGCCTTCTTGCTGCCTTTGGTTCCGGATTTGCATCACTTCTCCCCTTAACCCATAGAAGTTCCCGCTATCCCCTCTGCCAGCCCGTGAATCTTATTCAGCTTCTTATAGCCTACATCCACTACCTTCAAGACATTGCCGTCTCTATTCCCGGGGCCTTCTCTAAACCTGAGCCCTCCAAATATTGGTACATGGGATTGTTGGTAAAGTTAAAGGATACTGAGTTGGCGCATTAAGGGCCTGTGTATCTTTTTTTTCCTTCTTTCTCTTGCCTAGATGGAGTTTTCGGAAAGTGATTTCTCTAGATATTTTTTCGTGTATCATTTTATAACTAGACGGCGGCTTTCGGGAAGGAATCTAGACTTTCACTATGTGCAATACATTTTCTATTGAATTTCCTCTCCTATTTCTAATAACAAGAGATAATTACACTCTTATATTTTATGCATCCTATTCACGCACCTGGCCAGTTGGTATTTAATGCTACGTAAGTTACTAGATACCGCCATAGAAAATTCTTCTAGGCCCTGTGATTAGAGCCGGATATCCCATAGTAACACACCTCCGCTACGAGCTCCTATCTGATCTTCATTGCGCGTTGGCTACGAGCTACCGCCACCGAGTGATTATCATGGGTACCCACCCATTAGATTTAGCGTAGAGCCTGCGAAGAAGGCAGAACACTGGTGTTGAGGGGTCTCCCGTTGATAAGGCATTTTTTCTAGGCCAATTCCGGTGGCAGAGTCAGGAGCAAGAGGCCCAAGGTGTGTGATCCAAGACCATTCATTGAGGAGTTCGATTGGGACTTGGTTTTGATATGTTTACTCCTCGGATCCGAGAATGTCCGGTGGGACAGTCTCGGTAGGTTGCAAGATGGCGCGGATGAATTGGTCAAGATAGGAAATGTGACCTCTATCCACCATAGAATCGTAAATTACATCGCCGAAAGGAGTTTTTGGATGGATAGGGGTGGTGAGTTAGCCTTGCACTAATGTACTCTTAACGGTATAATAATCCCGGTAGTAGAATGTTGCACTAGAAGCATTAAGGGGCGCAGGTACAAGTAACCGGAAGCGCACATAGTATGGAGGAACACTGAAGTGTGGACGTGTGCAGACACACTAGGGCACGAACGGATAGGGTTATTTATAGATGTAGAAGTTTTCACTACTTTATCATAAGAAGCTGTTAGCTAGAAACCTCCAATAGAGAAGCACTTACATCCGGACATTTCCCTCTCGTCAACCCACTTAGGCGATCGTACCGCGTGGGGTCAAAATAACGCGAACACTTGTACTATACCTCGCAACCAAGTACCACACCTGAAAATCTGTCCTACGATAGCCACCAGACCCAAATGATACGGCCAATTTACCACCCCCACAGCAGCACCCTTTCACTCTGGGAGTAAGGCTAAGTGTATTTTATTTTGGTTGCTGAGGTTGCCCAAATTATTATTGCTGGTATTAAGCCGAGGTACTGGGTTGCGAGGTACTCGAGTACAGGTGTTCGCGTTATTTTGACCCTCGCGGTACCACCCCCATCAACTCTGTCAAACGAGAAGTCTTGCAAGTGGTATCATAGTGCGAGAGTTGGTAGCTGACATGCCCTTTCACTTCTTGGCTCCCGGGATGTTCATTCCCCGCAGTATGCTTTTAAATAATGTGAATGCCATGACTAAGTGCTCGTACTCGAGTATTTATGGTGGCTATCCCACACAAATGGAGGTTGTATCGTAGCAACAAGCGTGGCATCGGTTTCACAAACTCCTGGTGTAACAACGACTAGACCGTAGTTCAACAAGCCTACTATACCTAATTGTCATGCGCCTAGCTTTTCTTTGGTTTCCGGCAAACACCAGAACCTCAACAGCTGATTCCCTACTATACCACGTCCAAAGAAGCGGAGAGCAGAAATGTCTCAAGATCTTAACTTCTTTACAACCACCTCTAGGAACTCTAGTTCTTCCAATTATACCAACTCTCTCAACGCTGGCCGCTCTTTCAATAATACCAACTATTTCAACAATAGTACCACTAACAATGTGTCGAACCACTTTACTGTCACCGAAGATCGATCGGAAATGCTAGCCTGGTTATCTCCCCTCGAGCCCCGCCTGCAGCATCAGAACCTCGAAGCCAGCCGGGTCGACAAAGTGGGGGACTGGCTTCTCCAGACCGAGCAGTTTCGGAGCTGGTTGGACCGCAATAGCCAAGGCGACAATTAGAATGCGATAATATTTTGCCACGGCAATCCGGGGACTGGAAAGACGTATATTTAGTAGGAGACACTGTCCTGAAGAGAAGAAACGCGGACAAAGACCTTGTTTCTAACAATTTTCCATTGCAGTTCCCTAGTAGTAGATACCCTATGTGATCGAGCCAGAGGGCAGGATATTGGTGTCACATGTTTTTACTTTGATTTCGCTGCGGGAAAGGAGCAGACGCCGGGGAGTATGCTGGGTGCTCTGCTGGAACAGGTGGTGTGTGGGTTGGAGAAGATCCCGGAAGAAATCACGCAGGAATTTGTGGAGCAGAAGGTTATTGGAGGTCGGAGTCTACGACTCGACCAAATTGTCAAGCTGTTGGTGGCTGTCACATCCTTGAAGCCCACCTTTGTCTGTATCGACGCTATGGACGAATGCACTATAAGAGGTCGGGCAAAAATCCTTACTTCACTTAGCAAAATTATCCAAAAGTCACCAACCACTCGAGTGTTCCTAACCGGGAGGCAGCACATCCGTGGCGAGGTGGAAACCCGCCTTCCCGGAGGAGTGGTGGCTTTATCGGTAAGCCCCTGGAAAGATGATATAATTCATTTCATCCGAAAGAGATTGGAAGAGGACCCCAAGCCCCGACGAGGTGGACGAAAGGCTGGAGTCGGAAATTGTGAAGAAGATTCCCGAAACTGTCTCGGAGATGTATGTCGGGTCGCCTGCCTTGAGAGACCTGCCTTAAGTTATTCACTAATAGATATACGCCCAGATTTCTATCAGCGTCTCTGAACCTTGAGGCGATCCTACAAGAACCAACCATCCGTCGTCGGCGAGAGAAGCTTCGCATAATGGCCCATGACTTAGGCTTGGAAGATGTGTACGGCACCACTCATGGACGCATAAGAACGCAAGGTGTGGAGAGGTCTAGACTCGGAATGATGACTTTGATGTGGATATGTCATTCGGAACGGCCGTTGAAAGCGGATGAGTTGTGTCATGCCCTGGCGGTTGAAATCGGGTCGACAGATTTTGATGTGGAAAATGCTCCCTCGATACGGACGGTGCTAAGCTGTTGTCAAGGCCTTGTCGTGGTGGATAAGGAAGGCTCGATCGTCCGGCTAGTCCACTTCACGCTCCGCGAGTATCTCTCCGGTCGCCCAGATCTCCTCCAGAGACCTCACTCGGTGATCGCGGAGACATGTTTGACATACCTGGATTCCCGGAAGGTCATGAACTTTTCGGCAACTCAATTTCTCGACACTCGAACCGTTCCCTTCCTCCGATATTCTGCTTTACACTGGGGGACGCATGCGAAAAAGGAACTCTCAGATAATGCAAAATTACTTGCATCGAAGCTCTTCGGGCAGTATGATAATCACATATCCATTAGGCTACTTTTAGACTCCCTCCACATTTACCAGTCCGACGACTATTCCCTATTCACGGGAATACACTGCGCGTCCTTCTTCGGGATCGTTGAAGTTGTTAGGTCTTTGATAGAAATAGGAGGTTTTAACATAAACCGAGGAGATTTCCTGGGTATGATATTACACCGCTAGGATAGGCTGCTCGGAGTGGGCACGAGGAAGTGGTGCAGCTGCTGTTAGGGCGGGGGGATGTCAATCCCGATAAGTCAGACAAAGATTACCTGTCACCACTATAGCGCAAGCCTTCCAATGGGTTGGGCCTTCGTTGGGTTAACCAGGGTCTTTCGTTGGGCTGGGCCGGGTTCATTGGGCCGGGCTCACTCAATAGCTTCCCTGGGCCGGGCCGGGCCTGAGGGGGCCCGGCCCGGGTCACCCAACGAACCCAATGAATGTTTCACCTTGATTTTTAGCTTTTGATCGTCCACATCTGTTCGTATCACCGGGGAAACGATAGTCCGAGCACCTTGCTCACTAGAACTACATTACTGGATGAAGTAAGGTCAAAGGCAAATGCTCTCCAAATGAAGATAGTGTGGAAAAAAGCCTACGACTTAAGGTGATTTGAGTGCTCTTGAGCTCTCTCGGTATCTTAGTTTTACGGTCGGAAGTTTAGAATATATTTTGGGCGCCCCTTTCAAACACAGAATCTTTCTTCCAACCCTCAACATTCTCCTTTTTTTCTCGGTTTACTTACTCCATTACTTTTACTCTCCTGTGCGGATTCACATTCAAGAAAGATGAGTTTCTCTTCTAATACTGAGAGTTACCTCTCTAGTCCTCCAGCTATACTGCAAACACCAAGTCCATTGCCTGAATTCCTTCGCTCAGAAACCATAGAGTCTGAGCCTGGTGCTGCCGATTACTCAGAGATTGTTGAGTTAGACAATGATCGCCTATGCACACCAAATCCCCAGCCTGCTGCGCATCAGGCACGACAAAAAAAGAAAAGCCCCCGTCCGGCTTCCTGGGTTTGGGGACCTCCGGAGTCTCCAAACGGAAGGTTGGTTATTGCAGACAATATCGAGTAAGTCATCCACACACCCAACATATACAAGATCAGGGAGTGAGGACTAAATATTTATTTTTTGTGTAATAGATATTGGCAATGTATATATTGTTCCCAGAGGTATCAAAAGTCTCATGGAACGAGCAATCCCAGAGGACAATTTCAGACTCCCGCCACTCTCTCAATCCAGAGACAATCCAGTCAACTGAGTGTCTCCGTAGTTGGCAATCCTCTTAAACATTTACCTTGATGTTGAAGAAAGCACCCCCTTCCCATACCATATACTTTTCTACTCACGATTCAGTCATTCTCATTTCTCATTTTTCATTCCGTATCGCAATTGTTTTGTATTAATATATTCAGATTGATTCTGGTTACTGCACTTCTCCGGTGTTCAGCCCAATGGGTTCGTTGGGTTGGTTGGGTCAACCCGGGCTTTCCTTTGTTGGGTTGGGCCGGGTCGGGTCGGCCTTTTTTGATCCCGGGTTAACCCATTGGAAGGCTTGCTATAGCGTACGCTGCCAAGCATGGGCACGAGGAAGTGGTGCAGCTGCTACTTGATCGGGGGGGTGTCAACCCCGACACGCCAGAAGGTTTGGTCCGAACACCGCTCTTTCATGCTGCTACCAATGGGCACGAGGGAATAGTGCGGCTACTACTGGGCCGGGGGGATATCAGCCCCGACAGGCTAGACAAGTTGGACCGAACGCCACTCTTGTATGCTGCTATGCATGGGCACAGGGGAGTGGTGCAGCTGTTACTCGGCCAGGGGAATACCAATCCCAACAGGGTAGACTAGGTCGGCCGAACGCCGCTCTCGCATGCTGCCAGCAATGGACACGAAAGTGGTGCACCTCTTGCTCGGATGGGGTGTCAATCCCGATAAACCAGACGGTGCTCACCGAACGCCACTACTGTATGCTGCTTGGAACGGGCACGATGGAGTGGTGCAGATACTACTGGGATGAGGGGATGTCGACCCCGACAGGCGAGACGACCTCGGCCTAACACCACTCCTGTATGCTCACAATAGCGAGCACAAGGGAGTCGCAAAGCTAATTCTAGACTGGAAATCCTCGCCCCACCTCTGCCCCGGCCCTCGGAACCATAAACCTTCTTGCTGGCTTCGATTCCGGATTTGGACCACTTTCCCCTTCAACCCAGAGAAGTGGTCAAGTCTTGTTCAACTTGTTTTAGCGTACACCCGCTGCCCTCTCGGAATTACCACCCCTATTCCCCGGCCTTTCTCGAAACCTGAGCCCTCCAAATCTTGGAACCATGGTATTCTTGTAAAGCTAAAGGAGACTAAGTCGGCCTATTGGAGGTGTCCTGTATGTTCCCTTTTTCTCTTGCGTGGAGTTTTAGCAGTTATTTCTCTAGGAATTTTTTCACTTGCCATGTTATAGCTAGACTGGAAAGGAATTACTTGAGCGGTGTTCTGGAAGGGATCTAGAATTTCTCTATGAGGTTGTGCAATCCATTTCCATTGGATTTCCACCACTGTTACTAATTACAAAAGATAATTACACTTTTATATTTTATGCATCTTATTTACATTTTTAGTCAGTTGACTCGTAATGCTACTGTGCATACTAGATGCCGCCGCAGGGAATTTTTTGAATACTGCAATTGAACAGGATATCCTATAGTAGTAACACTTATCCGCCACGAGCGCCGGTCAGATATTCATTGGGCATCTGCGACGATCTATTGCTATCCAGTGATTATTTATGCGTGCCTACTTATTGCATTCGGCGTAAAGCCGGTGGGGAAGGCAGCCGACAGTCGTGCGGGGGCCTCGCACGGATAAGGAACTCTTTCTGGGCAGTTACAGTGAGTCTAGGCACACTCCGTGGGCCTCACTTGGTTTTTCGTGACCCTCAATCTAATCCACAAGCGGTAGACTCTTCTGGAGAAACGCAATCAGGACAGCAGGTCACAGGGCATTTAGGAACAGCAAGTGGAAGTCACCCGCGTGGGTCACAGTCCCTTTTGAAGGAAATCAAAGAAAGGGGAAGGAGTCACCGAACTATCTTTGGGCGTCAAATTGTGAGCCCATACCGGGCAGTATGGGAGCTCATAATACTATCCAGCTCTCTGCAATTAAATCCTAAGAAGACAAGTCTAAAGGGTAAGATGTAAAGAGGAAGTTTCACATATTTTCACTCAGAAATCTTCGGCCAACGGCGATATCCGGGGGTGAAATACTACTTTGCTATACTCATCCTGCAGCTTTTCCCGAATAAGATTTTATCAATAACTTTGATTATCTGCTGTGCGCACAACTCGATCCTCAATAATAGTTCACCAACCACAAGCCGCTGTGCTTATTCCCGGGGTATTCAGGAGGGTTGAGGTCGGGTCGGGCATTTTTGTCGACAATTCCGATGCAAAGTGCTTGGCTTTGATTCGGATCTCTGAATAGACACATTCCGTCTGTGGACTTCTAATGTTTGGTTCCGACATTACCCATACAGTACTATTGCTCAAAACACAACACCCTCAAATCTTCAAAGTCCACCACAAGCCGATCTGCACATTCCCCTAACAGATCAGACCCCATCTTATCCTTGACACCTTCGGATGAAACCTCCCCACAAAAAAAGCTACGTGCAACTCCCAAGCCAGACGAAAGCTAAATTCGTAGGGAAAGCCACTGACTAGCTTTGTATGATATCATAACATCCAAACAACGCACGGCATCCCTCAACCCCCAAACCCATACGGAATCCATTCCCGCCCCCAAGCGTCTCCATTTCCTCAACCCCCACCATTTCCTCAAAACTACATCTAAAAGTTTTTATTTTCCCGAAAACCAGAGCTCAAAACAAAAAACTTTTGTGGTTTTAACCCTAAGATAATCCCTCAGTGATATTTTATCCCTCATGCTTTGCAAAACCCTCACAGACATCCTGTTTATAGAAACGATGTCAGCAGGGCACCCACGGCATACGGAAAACCGTGTTCTCCCCCATCCCGTGAAGCTCCTCTAGTCCTCCTGCCTCTCCCCTTTCCTCCGGCGGTGGTAGGAGCATCCCCGGACCAAGCTCGAATATCCGCCTGGTCGTCCACCCTATCCCACGCTTTCATGAAGATAGCAAGAAACACGAACTATAATCTCCCACCTATCCACTCCATGCGCGACTTTAGCCCAGGTCGCATGCTTGGTGTAAAAAATCTAGTATGGATAGCTAGCTACATGCGGTAATTCCCGAAATCGTGTTCAGACATTGAGAAGGATGTGACTTGGGTTAAGGGAGATTGCCAGCATTCCGGCAGTGTATGAACCCGTTAAGGGGGTATCGTGGACAAAAGTATGACTGCTAGGGAGATGCAGTCTGGGAAACGGGGCACACAAGGGGGCGCGTGGCGAGCGCTCTATGTGGTAATTACCATGAGGTTATCAAACATACGATATCTCGATAGATGCAGGGAATGGGTGGGCGCCAACCCTAAGGTTAGTAGTAGCCCCCGGCGATGATGGTGCTATATAGAAAGGATTTCGAATCCCACCGATATTCATTCGAGCGTGCCGAGGAGACTTCCAAGTGAGAAGGTATCAGGCATGGACACAGCAGCCTCTAGGCGCGGTCATTGCTGGCGCCCCAAACACCGATCCTAGTTAGTATGTGGAGAACGACCTCCCGCAAGAAATACTCTGTGGGCGAAATTTTTTGGATATACGGAGATAACATCCCAGCGGCAAATCCGGCTAATGATCCTCCAGCGCGACCCTAGGGCTCCCTCAAGAGGCTGCATACCACCCAAAAATGTGGCTTCTCTTCCCTCTCCTGAATAGCAGTATCACCGAGTGAGGGGTTATGACGCTAACTGACAATGTTAGATCGCGAGGTGTCCATCCATATAGAGGTGAGCACAGGCTAAGACCACGGCAGCAAAGTGACTGCAGCAACCGGAGATAACAACGCCATCACTGTGCACATGATAATGGCTATAAATACGCATGGAAACTACAATGAAGGAAGCTTACCATTGAAACTATTGAATCACCATATCTACCCTCGAAGGGCGCCTACGGGGGAAAACTCCTCTAGGCCCATAGCAACCCATACGCTCATGTACTCAAGATTATGCGCCCGGATCCGAGCAAGAAGTACCTGGTCACCCGTGGTGAGGACAACAAGATTGGGCAGGAGTTGCTGAAGGGGCGCGAGAAACCTTATGACCGCCTGACGAAGTGGACCCGCAATTACCCCCGACGCCTAGCGTAAGTGGGGCGCGCAGATCATCGGGCAAATGACTACATGGCCTTCCCCGGCGTAAGTACCGGAATAGGGAAGGACGCCTACGTCGCACTAGTGATTGTGATAACGGCTTCATCCATACCCTTAAGGCATGGAGGCATTGAATGATAGTGAGAATAATTGTGGCTGTCCTGATCTGTGTCCGTTCTCGCTTTTCTACCTGGGGGGGCTGTGTGCTGGTGCACAAGTTAGTGGGTAGCACATGGCAGCAAGTTCCATAGTGTAACTAGAGGATGTGTTACGGGTCCTTTGAACTGGGGCCAGGAATTGAGGATCAGGCTCTGGAGCAGGTACAGTTTCAAGCCTCTAAATAAGTTAGGCCATGGGGGGATTGTACTAAGGTCAAATGATGATTTGGAAAGGGTGATTTGATTTTCTGATTCGGAAAATTGTTGATTTAGGGTTATGCGAATGTTAAATTTGAGGGGGTATTAAAGCAATGAGATGCTTTTGGTGTGTCGAAGGGAGGGAAGGTAATTCACCGGTTAAGTTAAGCAGTAATAATTTAGAACAAAATATAACAAAGACCATCTCACAAATTCCGGTCCAGATCAGAATCAACTCGGCGGGCGTTTGGCGAGACGCAATTTCAAATCGCGTTTGCCAAACACCCCCTACATACCCACTGTCTATCCCGGCTTCCAGTTGTACTGTATCATAGGCCCCGGTATCATCTAAGCCTCAACGCCCATGAGGGGTTCTTCTGCGGGGAAAATCCCTGATAATATCAGATCCTGAAAATCATGCATTATCACTTGTGTTCGAGTTCCGAACCAATTAACCCGACCAACTATGAAATGCCAGAGTGTCGTGGGATTAGCTGACGGCACACCTGGTACAATTCAATTGCCGTGGACCGGTTCTGTTATTGAGGAAGGAAATATTCAGGTTCTTCAGCACAGTGAGAACTTACAAGGATGGGAAGTGGGGGGCATTCAATGTGAATCGTGCTTGTAGATATACTCTCCTTTTTTTCTTCCTACAAAGTCATTTTATTTATACATGTATTGCCCGGCCACTATATAGTGCCATGCCGGGCACATCGATTTGGAGGGCTGTGCCATGGTACGAACTCTTGCGACTTAGTGCCAACAACGCTACCTGTCTTCCACACACCCCCCCATCGGACTACCTGCCAGCCCCCTTTCCACTCCTCCGTTCCTCGACCAACCTCCGGTACCCTTCAACTACACCCCTCCTCTCCCCCGCCAACCCCTCCCTCCTAGCCAAACTACCCGAACTCTTCGGCACCCCCTCAACATCTACAATCCCGCGGGAGCGCAGCACGCTCTTCGGCTTAACAAGGGTCGGCGGTGCCTTCGCCAAATCCGAGAACTTCGCCACCCGTCGCTTCTCCGCAAGCGCAGCCCAGGGATCGGGACTTCCTGCGCGACCCTTATTCCTCCCGCGCTTGCGCTTTCCCCCTTCCCCTTCCTCACCCCAAGCTTTCCCCTCGCCATCACTATCATCGCCGCTGCCATCGACAGGGGTAGGCTTGGTCTTTTCTTTCTTTTTCTTCTCTTTCGCACGCTGCGCTTTGGTACTCCCCTCTGGTTTCAATGATATTGGCAGACTAGTATTGACACGACGGTTGAATTGCCGGAGGGATTCTCTAGGTTGGATTTTTAGCTCTGGGGCCGGATGGGATTTTCGCGCTTTCACGGGGGGGTCATCGAGGCCGTTTGGCATGGGTTTGTTTCGTTGGATGCGGGAGAGGAGGCGAGTAAATTCCTTCGGAGTATCGTCATCAGTTCTCTGGGAGCGTTTGCGCTTCTTTGTTGGGGGTTGAGCCGTTGGGGTCGGAAGGTCGTAACTAGTTTTTGTTTTTTTTTCGTCAGCGGGTTTGAGCAGTTATGGAGAGGGGGGGAGGAAGAAACTCTATCTTGGGCAAGTTCTTGCTGCGGCTTTTCTTGTTTGGCATTATGAGTCCGAGAGCTCCGCGAGAAGGCAATCGCTTGACGGTGATGGTGGTGGGGGAAGACAATGGAGATCAAAGTTAGATTAAGTTTGAACGTGATCAGCAAATTTCACATTGTTCCGTCATTCACAACCCTAACCCTTATCCACCATGAGCCTCAAAGCTTGGCGAAGATATTGTATCATACGGACGGGTAGCTGCAGTCGGGTTGAAGCTATCATAGGCGATAACTTATTAAAGTTACCGTGACAAGAGTCCCACCCTGCTACTAAGCTACCCTGCTCGGGTATGGGGTTAATGATGAGACGAACAGGGGTACAGGTGGCCGGTCCATATATCTGTGCACAGCGCGAGAACCCGTAGAGCGGCGCCAACTCGGGAACATGTTATGAGCGCATTCTCACCCAGAAAAGTTACTTTCAAGCCGGAGAGATCACGCTGCTTTTACTGGAATTGTGTCACGCACAGATATGCTCCCCGGTCATCCGTATCCCTGTCCGTCTCATCACTTACCTTCATGCCCGAGTACATACCTAAACTAACCCACCACCTTTTTACTGTCTGCGCGACCAACACAGCACATACCCGAATTTCAGCACACATACTGTACCGACAACAACAAACAACTACACACAGAGAGGGAGAGAGAAGCACATACACATGCCCCCGAAAAAAAAGAGTTCCAAATCATCCGTGGCCGATGGCCCGGAGGCATCACCTCCATCGCCTGCGGGCCCCGCAGTGAAGAAGTCGAAAGCGAAGCCGGGGACAAACAAGGCTAATGGAACAACTGTTGGATCTAAGGGGAAAAGTCCGGTTATTACTGCTAGCGAGGCTGAAAGCTCTGCCTCTGCCTCTAAGGGTGGTGAAAGTAGGGCAAAAACGGTTCAGCAATTGATTGGGGGGTTATCTTGGACTGGGAAGTTACCGCAGACATTGTTTTATGAGCATTGTGTAAAAGCAGGATGGAATAACCCTGATTATTATGTTGTATGCAGTTCATCCCGTTCCTTTGCCAGTACACCGATAAAAACATCTACTAATAGAGTTTCCCCCCGCTTCTTTTTAACATAATAGAAGAAGGATGCCACCAAAGGTTTCGTATCATCAGTGACCGTGACATACAGCAATCCCAAAACCAGCCACAATGAGTCAATGCGTTATACTCCGCCCTTCGAGATGCCCGACGGCACACCAATGAATCTACAGATGTCCTCTCCCCCCGAGGCCAGACACTTTGCGGCTACTTATGCCCTCCACCGCGTCTCCTCTATGAGGAACACCCACATGATGCTCCCACCGACACACAAGACCTACTGGGCTATATTCGACGAGATCAAGAGAATGGAATTCGCAAGGAATAATGCTTGGATGTATGTCGCTGACCCATTCCTCGACAAGCGCGAGTGGTTAGCGGCGGAAGCTGCCAAGGCAAAAGCCCAGGCGGAGGCTAAAAAGGAGAAGCCTGCGGAGGCAGTCGATGAGAAGCTGAAGGGGTGGCATCGAGTTCCGGTCGTGGACATGGGGACTAGTCAACGGAGGGAGGTGGAAGGATTGGTCCGGAAGTATCATGTTTGGAACCCAGTCGGGGTTAGCATGGCCAGGGATTTGATGTCGAAGGTCGTCTCGGAGCTAGTCAGGTTAGATTTTAAGAGGGCGCACGTTGAGGAGGCTTGCGGTTGGGTGAAGGATAAGGAGGAAGCTTTAGGTGGGGGCTCTTGCCGGGGTGCTCTTTTTATGAGGTGATTGTGGCTGATTAGATTGTAGAGTGGTTGTTAATTCATGTTCCGGAGGATGACCTTCCGGTTAGGTTTTTGCCGGGGAATTATGCTACCGGTGTCACGTTTTCTTCCGGAGATTTGCCGATGGAGTACGCTGCCAAACGTGTGGATTCTCATTCAGAATTGTCATTGACGTTGCTAACTATATTCCAGGATTGTCTGCCGCTGGTTACTCTCTGGACCTTTGCCGTGAAGTCCTCATCCTCAACGCCGGAGATGAAGAGCGTGCAGCAGAGGCTTTGATGCAAATTCTGGTTTACGGCTACCAAAAGACCCCCCGAGGTGCCAAGGAAGAGTCGTTGATTTCCTTCTCAGACACCGACCTCTGGGCAGAGGAAATTGGTAGTCTAGAGGCAATCTGGGGCCCCGAGAGGTACACCCAGATAAAGCCCACGCACTTCAAAGTACTGCTTTCCAATCCTCCTATACAGGGCTTAAAGCTGCCCAAAAAGATATTCCTAGAGATCCGAAAGCCGACCTCGGCGACTTGGGAACTGGAATACCCGCAGACAATCCCGACGCTTACACTCTCCACCGAGGAGGATGGAGACAGTAGACTGTCAGCACAGGTCAAGCTTAGTATTATCAAACAGACAGCAAAACACGCAAACACTCTTCTCGGCGAACAGATGATCTTTACAGTGGTGGACTGGCTTGAGAGCAATATCGCTAGAATTATTGAGTCCCCGGGGAGACTTCGCGACGTCACTAGCGGTGTTACGGGCAGCAATGAAGATGACGTTCCACTCCCGAACAAGGCAAAAGCAAAAGCCTTTCGACGCCGCACTTCAAGAAACTCTAAGCCTATTGATTGGACTCCCGGCAAAGAACCTAGTATGCGGCTCCTTGCGGCTAAAAAGGCCAAATACTCTCTGCCGGATGTGCAAAATATGCTGCAAGCACGCATGCGTCTACCGGCATGGGATATGATGGAAGACATCGTCAGCGCCGTAAATGATTGCCAGGTCACAATCATCAGTGGTGAGACCGGAAGCGGGAAAAGTACGCAGGCTGTTCAATTCATTCTGGATGATATGATCGACCAGCAGCTTGGACATGTCACAAATATCATATGTACCCAACCCCGTCGTATCTCTGCTCTAGGTTTAGCAGACCGAGTCAGCGATGAGCGCTGCTCCCGAGTGGGTCAGGAGGTCGGGTATGCCATCCGCGGCGAATCAAAGCAGAACCCCGCAACAACAAAGATCACGTTCGTCACTACCGGTGTCCTCCTACGAAGACTCCAAATGGGCGATACCCTCGATGAAGTAACGCACATATTCGTCGACGAGGTGCACGAGCGCAGCCTCGATACAGACTTCTTGCTAATCCTTTTGAAAAGGAAGTTGGCTGTCCGGAAGGATCTCAGGGTAGTGCTCATGAGTGCTACTCTTGATGCGAAGATTTTCTCAGACTATTTTGGAGGGGAGGAGAAGGTTCGTAGGGTCGAGATTAGGGGCCGTACGTTCCCGGTTGAGGATTACTACCTTGACCAGGTTATTGTCAAGACTGGGTTTAATGGCGGGGGGAGGTTAATGCCCGTCAAGACTGCCGATCATGAAGATGTCCAAGGGGCGGATCCGAGGGTTGCCAGCGTTATCGCGAGTTTAGGAGATAGGATCAATTATAACCTCATCGCGGCCACAGTCGGCACTATCGATGAGATGCTTGGATCTAGCGATGGAGGGATTCTTATATTCTTGCCCGGTAATTAGATCATACCCTCTCACTCGATAATGTTACTGATCAGACACAGGGACTATGGAGATCCAACGATGCATCGAAGCTATCAAGACCTTACCAAACGGAATAGAGCGCTTTTATGCACTGCCTCTTCACGCTTCCCTCACCCCTAACGACCAACGTAAAGTCTTCCCCCCACCACCCTATGGTAAACGCAAGGTCATCGCAGCAACCAACGTCGCGGAAACCTCCATCACAATTGAGGACATAGTCGCGGTAGTTGACACTGGGAGAGTGAAAGAAACCTCGTACGACCCCTCCAGCGGTGTCGTCAAACTTCTCGAAACATGGGCGTCCCGCGCAGCATGCAAGCAACGTCGCGGTCGTGCCGGCCGCGTCCGTGCTGGTTCATGCTGGAAGCTCTACACCCGCAATGCAGAAAACAAAAGAATGGCTGAGCGGCCCGAGCCGGAATTAAAGCGTGTCCCGCTCGAGCAGACCTGTCTCGCGGTGAAAGCGATGGAAGACGACGTATGCGGTTTCCTAGCAGGGGCACTAACACCTCCAAACACCATAGCAGTAGAAGGCGCGATGAAACTCCTCGAGCGCATGGGTGCGATAGCAGACGATGATTTGACTGCCCTAGGAAGGCACTTGGTTCTCATCCCGGCGGATCTCCGTTGCTCAAAGTTGATGGTGTACGGCGCCATATTCGGTTGCTTGGACGTTGCCGTGACGGTCGCTAGCATACTCACTACCCGAAGCCCCTTTACGAATACCCCTGCAACCCGCGATGCCAGCAAACTCGCCCGCACATCCTTCGCCCATGGACAAGGGGACCTTTTGGCGGACTATCGCGCCCACCAGGAATGGATGCGCCTCCGTCAAACAACCTCAGTTAGGGACGTGAAGCGCTGGTGCGAAGAGAACCACCTCAGTCACCACACACTCCTCGACATATCCTCGAACCGGGCACAGTACATTTCCTCCCTAAAGGAGGCCGGTTTCCTGCCGCTCTCTTCCTCTTCTTCCCCCTCGTCCAGCGATTTCGCTAGGCTGAACCAAAACCAGGAAAACGCTGTCCTTCACAGAGCGCTCATCGCCGCAGCCTTCAACCCGCAGATCGCGAGGATCGCTTTACCGGAGCAGAGATTCGCGGGGTCGGCCAGCGGTGCGTTGGCCGTGGACCCGGAAGCGAGGGCAATCAAATACTATACCCACTCCTCCGGCCGCGCCTTTGTCCACCCTTCTTCCACTCTTTTCGATGCAACCGGCTTCACCGGCGACGCCAGGTTCTTGAGTTACTTCTCGAAAGTGGAGAGCAACAAAGTCTATCTCAGAGACGTTACACGTATTCTCCCCTCCCCAATCTCCTGTATCACTATGCTAACTTGGGAATAGCAACAAACGCATACTCCCTCCTCCTCTTCGGCGGCGCGCTAGAAGTCGACACAATGGGGCGCGGTATTACGGTCGATGGATGGCTGAAGTTACGGGGGTGGGGAAGGATCGGAATTCTGGTCGCTAGGCTGCGTGCCATGCTCGACCAAGTGTTGCAAGATAAGATTGACAATCCGGGTTTGGAACTCTCCGGGAATGAAGTTGTGGCTTGTGTGGCGAGGTTGGTCGGGAGTAACGGGGTGTGAGGTGTGATTCAGTGATGCAGCGACGCGACCCCGCGGGGGAGGCTAGGGAAATGGTGGTATTTGTTAGGCTCATTGGTTATTTTTCTTTTTGGATAATGAATGAATGAGTAATGACCGCACTAAGCTCGACCGGATGGTTTATCATTATACTACTGTGTTGGAATAACTTGAGCAATCATGCCGCGGCAGCATAGACAGGCGCGTAGGGAGGCTGGCAGAGAGAAGCCCGGAAAATGTCATAGACCCGGGGAAATCTCCCGAGTCTGAAGCCATTTTATGCCCCCCTACCTCCCCTCCGAAAGCCTTCACCAAATGTGTACTCCCTTAAGGTAGGCCCTTGTTAGGTAGTGCGAGCGAGTACCCACCCATGAATCGAGTATGGTAGCAGACATGATAGTAAAAGGAAGTATAACCACTGCCACAAAAAAAATTCCCAGTTTTCCCAGTTTTTCCCAGGGGGGGGGGGGGTCCTGTACATTGTAAAACTGGCTTCTCTTCTAACCTCCACCGCGCCCTCGCTACAAATGAAACGTTTCAGCAATGCGCTTCTTCGGGCTATAAGATCCCTGCAAGATCTGTTTTCGTCACAATCATCACGGCGACTGCTATGCAGATCTGTGTTTTTATCTTGTACGGAGGGCTAAACAGAGCTGGTCAAGCATAAGCCTGAACGATCCAACTTACTTGCCACCCCGAGCGGGAGAGAGAAATAAGTAGGCTGGTTGAAACAACCGTAGGTAACCGGCTCTCCGTGAGTATACTGGGATCCGCCCATTCCTCAAAAAAATTCATTACCACGGTTGCTTTTGAGGTCAGCCTAGGTAAGGCGCACTGAGCAGTGGTACAGTAGTAAGTGAATTTGCTATAGTTAACTGTATTATGATAATCAAACGGCTTCTTAAACTTGCATGCCCACTAACTAATCGTGTCGGTAATTTAGCCACAGTAAGAGAAAGTCGTAGCCTGAAAATATGTGGGGAATCCATAGACTGCGGTAGTTGATTCTGTTCCGAAGTGTTGAAAATAATCGATGCAGGAGTAATGATCGGCGATGAGGGTTTTACCTAGTGAAGTGGAACGGCTCAGGTGAAGACTCGGAGTTTGTATTAAGAGGTGAAGAAGTTCATGACTGATTGCGTTGAATAGTGAGAAAGAAAGAGGTATGAGGAAGGCTAAGAGTAGGAAGGAAGAGATGAGGCGAGGAAAAGACAGGAAGGAAGAAAAGTAGGAGGGGGCTTTCCATAGCTTGCACGTCCCTTTGCTAGTGCATACGCGTAGCACCACGGCCTCGGAGTGCGGCTATTTCCAGCACAAAGTTTGACCCGGAGCCGAGTGATGGGTGTGAACGGGTTTTTTTTAGATCCCCCGTTGGTGGTTCTCAGATGTGTGACGGCGTGCATCAGTAATCTGCGACCCCCTCCAAATCTCATCTTGCGCCTGGCTTTTTCAATCCAAATGTTCCAGCTGCGATTATTCCACGCCCTGAGATTTTATCTCTAGATATCAGTGTCGGTGTTTACGATTGCTTCTCTTGGGGGTGTATCGGCTCTAACGATGCATTTGATATCCTGCACAGGTCATCCTACGTGGGGTGGTCGGCAATCGGCATAGGGTGCCCTATCCGGGAAAAAACGGGTTTCCGTCTGCCGTCAGCGTCCGTTGAAGTACCCCGGGACAGAGGGGTCATGGGGATTAGCTGCAGGTGTAGAATACCATACTGAAGCCAATCTTATATGTTTTAAACTCAACCGTTTCCTTTGGATCTTAGGAGTTGCTTATCTTCAATGCGCCCCCCCCGTTCTGTACAGTAGTGCCTATTTCCTATATATTGCTATGAGAAACCCCAAGATTAGGGAAAAGAGGGAACAGCTGAATCTGTTTCTACTTGTATTATATCTCATCACATCTCTTGTCCGCATTGGCGCCCCATAGCAGTTTACCTTAAACAACCCTTCGGGAATTTTTAGTTGCCACAAGTGAAGCGGGCGCAGCAATATCAATTTCAGTAGCAGGCAAGAAATACAAATCTGCCCGACAGCGGGATAAGTACAGCAGAAAAAAACCTGAATAACTGGGCGGTGTGCTCTGTGGCCCAAAGTTCCCTTCTTGAGAAAAAGAGCAAAAAATGCAACATGGGCACAACCCTCTGTTCCCCTTCCGGGGTATCATAGAAATCTTTTTTTTGACCTTACCGAGAGAGGAAAGCCTAGCGCCGTAGCACAGCCAAATGATTAAGGTTTTTATCTTACAGTATTTGTTTCCGCCGTAACATTGCGTGAAATACCTAGCTTGCCCAGTAGTTAAGATGTCGAGAACTAATTAACCCCTGCGCAATCAGAAGGAGCTCAATTCCTCCCGGAATTAGTTATTATTAAAAAAATACATTATGCAGAGCAGGGAAAGCAAAAAATCCTACCCTACGGGAACTTGAGCATCCCTCAAGAGGACTATAAGGGAAATCAAGCTGCTGCGAGGTGGTACTGTATTATATGTAGAATCCAACTCTAGCCCTTACCCCCATCACACTCGCTAGATCCGCGATCGGCTGGATAGCAGGAGAACACAAACGAAAAAAAGCAGAGGAATAATCTCAGGTGCACTTTGACTCAGCGGGGTGGCTGCGGTTTCCGGATTCTGTCCAGGCTCTTTGGTGTGGTACGGAAAGGGTTTGTGAGGGTCATGTTTTACCAAGCTGGCTTTTCGCAATTGGTATTCTTGTAACTAGCCATGCTTCCTGGGAAAGTCAGGGTGGAAGAATTGCTGTTTGCAAACGGTGAGCGGTATTTATAAACTTATTCCTTGAAGATATGATATTTTGTACTTGGTGATTACAGCACGCGTCTACGGTCGCACCTAGCTGTAATGAATGCCAAGAGTTCAGACTTCTAAGTCTCGTTCACTAATTTTTACTACGGGAGTTCAAGATAGGAAACTATACCCTGCTGTAAGTTCACTAGCATGGCCGTGAGGCACTGTTCCATAGCCGGGGATTCACTATAGAGGTTCAATAGCCAGGCACTTGTATTCTTACATTGCTTGACTTGTATTAGCACGTGGTTTGTGCCCCTTTGTTCTCTACTCTACTTTATAAACTTTGCGACGGCGGAACTCTAAGGCATTTGCCAAGTTTAAAAAAATAAAAATTGGGTTCTAACTCCCTCAGGACTTGAAATACCGGTAGACATCAAACTCCCTGCAATATTTTTCTTTTTCCCTCTCTACTCGTATTGTCTTGCGAGGAGAGCGCTATCGAGAGATCAAAATTCGTTCCATCATAGTTCTCAAATAAGCTAGTCTGGTATGTCTAGCTGCCGGCCGGTGGCTACTGGTCTGCTACCGCAAGTACAGTACGGTCATTATCTACTTTTTGACAAACCCTTCAAGAATCCTCGCACCACCTACACCACATTTCGCTATTATTATTATCCTTTTTAAAAAAAAACAGTATATTATGCAGTTTAACTATCGTTCCGGGGGGGGGAGGAGAAGGAAACTATACAAGACAAAAAACAAGACATGTAAGAATTTACAGAGGGAGAGGAATTAGATACTGAATGGCGAAATCTACAAGCTGTGTATAAGCTCGGTCTTCTTAACAATAGAAATTTCACACGGACTAAACTCTACAGAACTGTGTATAATAGACGGAAAATCGTAAATCCTGGTACTGGGGGTTACCGCTTTGCGAGACTGTAGTAGCGCTACTATCCTCTCATGTCCATTGCGAGTAGCATACGAGAGCGGTGTTTGGCCCCAATTATCTGCCCTGTCGGGGTTGACCTCTTCCCGCTCGAGTAGTATTTTTACCACTGCTTCATGTCCATTCTGAACGGCTTCCAAGAGCGGTGTATCGCCATACTTATCTGCCTTGTCCGGGTTGACATCTTCCCGTTCGAGTAGTATTTTCACCACTCCCTCATGTCCATTCCAAGCCGCACGAAAGAGCGGCGTTCGGCCCGGATTGCTTGCCTTGTTGGGGTTGACGTCTTCCCGTCCAAGTAGTATTTTGACAACTCCCTCATGTCCATTCTCAGCGGCATCCATGAGCGGTGTTATGCCGAATTTATCTGCCTTGTCCGGATTGACATCTCCACACCCGAGTAGAATTTCCACAACTTCTTCATGTCCATTATACGCAGCCCATGAAAATGGTGTACAACCAAAATAGCTTTCCCCGTTGATATCAGAACCTCCAACCTCAATTAAAGAAGCTACCACTTCAACAATTCCAAAGAACGATGCGCAGTGTAGACCGCTAAACGGATGATAAGTATTGATGTCATCGAGATCCAGGCCTCCATGCGCAAATAGTAATTCTACAGATGTCTGACTGTAATCCTCCTTTAACAGCTCCAGCGCGAGTGATCGCCCGTAGTCCGAGAGCTCCTTTTTCGCATGCACTCCCCAGTATACCGAACAATATTCCAGAAAGAATGCTCCCGGAGTATCAGGAGAAGGAGCGGTAGAAAGGGCTTTGACCTGTTGGGAATTCAGATAGGTCAAGCAGATTTCAGCCATTACCGAGTGAGGTTTAATGAATATATCGGGATGAGCGGAAAGATACTCCTGCAGAGTAAAGTGGATCAATCGAACAGTTGATGCCTCCTTATCCACAGTAATAAGGCCCTGACAGCAGTTCGCCAATGTCGACATCGAAGGAATATTGCCAACATCAAAATCCGTGGAGCCTAGTTGGACTGCTAAGGCATGGCATAGGTCATCCGCTCGCAACGGTCGTTCCGCATGGCTGATCCACAGCAGCATTGCCATCCCGAGTCTCGACTTGTCCCCATCTTGCGCCTGTATCCGCTTGATCGTCGCACCGTAAACATCTCCCAACTCCAATCCATTTGTCATCCTGACTAGTTTTTCTCGCCTCCGGGAGATTGTGGATTCGTGTAAAATTCCATCGATACTTAGGGAAACTAGTAGAAACCTAGATGCATACCTATTAGCGGATTGCGTGTGGTGGAATTCCTAGTAGCATCGCCCCTACATACATTTCCGACATATTTTCCGGAATCTTCTCCAGAATGTCTGCCTCTAGACTTTCATTCATAGCCTCCGGAGTTTCGTCCTCGTCAAGTCTAAGACGAAGGTATCCCACGATATCATTTTTGCTGGGCCCTATCAACAGATTTATCACTCGTCCAGGAAGACGCCGTTCGATCTCACCTCGAACATGAGGTCTTGCGATGATAAACACTCGAGTACGCGGAGATGATTCGAGGATCTTTTGGAGTGAATTAAGGAGCTTAACTCGATGCGCTGGTAAGCATTCGTCCAAGGCGTCTATGCATACAAATGTGCGCAGTGAGGACGTGATGGACTGTAACATCTTTACGATATCCGGGAGTTGCGGTCCCCGCCCACCAATAGCCATTTTTTGCTCTTTAAAGGCCCGTGTTATCTCCTCGGGAACCTTTTCCATTCCCCCAACGGCCTGTCTCAGCAAGGAACCCAGAATACTGGCCACCGATTGCTCCTTTCGCGCTGCGAAGTCTAGGTAGAAGCATGTAACGGCTGTGTTTTGCCCCCTTGACTGATCGCACAACCTGTCCACTACCAGCGAACTAACATCATGGTGTTAGCGCGGACTCCCTCCCTTTCTTCTGTCCTCCGAAGATAATTCCCGTTACCTGATAAATGTCTTCCCGACTCCTGGGCCTCCATAGCAAAACAAGACTGTCTTATCGCCCTCACCTTCACCACTCCAGTCATGCCAGGTTCTGAATTCTTCAGTTTGTAGGAGCCATTCTCCCACATTATCGACACGGCGTTCTTGTATGTCCCGATGGCGTAATTTGGGCTCAAGGGGTGATAGCCAGGTTAAGAGTGGAGACCGATCATGGGCAACAACATAGTTATTCTGCACATTAAAAGAGTTCGTGTTACTGTAGTTGGTATTATTATTGGAGTTCGTATTATTGAAGCAGTTGATATTATCATGGATGGGATTTTGAGACATCTTCCGCTCTTTGCTGCTTGCACTATTGTAGAAGAGGAGTTATTGAGTATCGTCGCTTGATGATATCCTTGGGAGTTGGTGGAAAGTGGGGTCCTGCAAAGGAAAAGCGGGGGTCTTCTAGCATTAGAGTAGCGTTGCACATATCACTTTATGGAACCCCGGAGAAAAAGGGTTTCCACCATAAAAATGGCCATTCACAAAGATACTCTAAGCGCCGACCGTACTCGCAGAGCAACCCTAAATTAACCAAATCCATACATAAACTATGGCAGCCTTGGTGGCTGACAGACAGTCCTTGATTGAAGCCACAAATATCATCCCAAGTGGTCTGGGGTTTATACTCAAGATAGAAGGTTTTCCCACTCTAGAGGTAGAAACTCAACAATAATATATAGATGGCCACCACAATTGGGAATAAAAGTCACGATTTCCCCCACCAAAGGTCCGGTGCCCCGGGGAAATCAAGGGCGCCTTACGCCACGTGAACGGTGATCTGGTCAGTTATGAAACTGCGATAGTCTTCACAAAAAGATCCCCATGACCCCACCCGATACTACACTAGGGGCACGTATCTTACACTAATATCCTTCCCAACCCCCCGCAAGATCAATTAAACCCGAAGAAAAATGGTTTCTAGATGCGTAGCCACTTAGGATGCGATAGGAAACTCTTTTGGTTTTGTGCAAAACCGCCGCACCTAGCCTAACATGCCGGCCAACTTGAAGTAGCATAGCAAAGTGCTATCCGGTGTGTACAATCGTTGGAAAGCTCGTGCCCGCAGCCGTGGGGTGTTTCGTAGGGGCACCATCTTGGCGACAAAAAGTCGCCGGCACCCCGCAATCTTTTTTATTTATTTTTACCCCCAGCGATTGGGGTTTCTTATAGTTTATCTATTGATACCCTCAAATTCATATAATATCATACTTGAATTTGTTGGTTCAGTGATTGCAAGAGGTCTATAGAAATAGCCTACCCTTTGGTTATGATAGAAGGAAAATTCTACAAGGTAATCACCGAAAGTCACTCGCCAGCAGACATCAACCTCGGGCCCCGCAGGGCTCAAAGTCTTCCTCCCTCAAACTCCCCCAGTCATCAAAAGCCATCTACCCCCTCTCGCTCACACCGATAACATTTATTCCTACCCACCCGAGCCAGTCCTAGCCCAGCCACCGTATTTCGGGATAGTTACTCAATACCAAAGTCTTGGAGCAAAAAGCCCTGGTCTGATATCCGTACAAGTGCATTGCTAAAAGCAATTTTGGAGCCTTGTTTAGCATTATTATTGGGTTACAAAGCTGGGAGGGAGCTGTTTTGGGATATGAAGGAAAATGGGTGGTGGACTATCCCCATCTGCTCAGAGATAAAAGTCCCAATTTTGCGGTTATGTTTGCACAATCTTGAAATTGCTTAGATTACGGGACCTAAGGTGAGTGTTTCGAATTACTAGTGTTGGGGTATAGAATTGAGGCATATTGAATAATTGCTTGCTTGCTTGCTTGAGCTTATATTTTATCTTAGATTCTCGGAAGGTCGCGGCTCGGGCTGCGGCCAGGAGGATAGAGGAGATGGATGAGAGATATAATACTTTTCCGGTACAGTATTGCACTAGGGTGATTATGCGTCCACTCTATATTAGTCTATAATTTAACTTTCTATTCTTGCATGGCTTGTATTTCAATTGTACATCATATGCGCCAGTTATATCCTCAGTACGCTACCCCGCTGTATAAACTTTGAAACGGCAGAATTCGAAGACATTTACGAAAATTAAATTCCAAAACTCCTTTCGAATTTCCTCATAACTTGAAATAGAGATCAAAATTCCCTGCAGTAGTTTTCTTTTTCTTTCTCTACTCGTATTTGTTGGGTGGATGTGCTTGGCTTTGTTACGGGAGTGGGATGGAGTGTTCAGGAGACATGCAGACAGAACGGACGGAATGGATACGGGAGAATGTTCAGCAATACATTTTTCCCGCTGTTTTTCCCTTGTTATTATAGAAGTGTATGGAGAAACAAAGGCATACAGGAAGCACAGAGATGGGTCTGGCGATCCAAGGAGGGTCAGGATATAATATTTGTCTCTTACTTATACACCTGTCTCTACAGTTAGTTTGGCTTTTTCAGTTAGATGAAGTAGTGAGTGAGAGCGAGCGAATGAACGAATTATAGGCTATAAATCCTACGTTCCATATCCTTCCTACAAAGTGTCAAAAGTTCCGAGCGAATTCTCTTAGTCTATCGGCTACTTCCATGCGACCCTCATTTCCCTCCTTGACAGTATTGTTTTGTGAAAAGACCGCTATCGAGAGATCAAAATTCGTCCTAATCAAATGGTTCCTGAAGACTAGAGGTAGGACCAGTTTTCGCACCAAATATATGAGAGTCTTGGCTGTAACGCTTCGTGCAATGCTTGGATTTTGGTTTAGCCTAACCTCATAGTTTTTACCAAGAAAGGCAGAAGACAATAAAAAAGACAATTTTCTGTGTTTAACACATTTGAATAATATATAAAATTTTAGTAACAGAAATGACTAAGCTAAAATTCATGCATTACATGGGTCGTTACAGCCAAGACTGTCGCACATTTGGTGAGAGAAAACAGGTCCCACCTCCTGTCTTCCGGAACCATAGTTCCCGAAGAAGCCGGCCTGGTATATCTAACTGCTAGCAGGAACATGCTACTAGTCTTGAACCGCAAGTACAATACGGTCTTTATCCAGTTTTTGACAGTCTCCTCAAGAATCCTCGCACCACGTAAAGAGCATTTCTCTATTTGAAAAAAGCAGTGTATTATTATGCTGTGTATCTATCGCTGGGGGTGGTGGTCAGGGAGAGAAGGAAGGGAAAAAAAACATAAAAGAAGAAAAGCGTGTAAGAATCTACAGAGCGAAGAATTAAATATGACAGGATGAAACCTGGTATCATAGCTACGTATAAACTCAACCCCCGCAACGATAGAAATTTCACTCGAACAAAACCCTACGGACCATGCAAACGGGAACTCGGAAATCCTTAGCTAGCCGCAAGAGAGGTAGCTAAAAGGCGCAAGAGGGTATGATATATATGGGTATTCCCAAGTCATGGGATTCCCGCTTCGACAAGGTGATGTCCAAGTGCATCACAGTGGGTAAGATGTCTAGAAAGGGAGGGGTGGTGGGTATTTCGTTGAGGTGGTGTCTCCCAGGGCTTATATGGTACTGGGGGTTACTGCTTTACGAGACCGCCTCAGCGCTGCTATCCTCTCATTTCCATTCTGAGTGGCGTACTAGAGCGGTGTTTCACGTTATTTATTTGGCTTGTCGGGGCTGACCTTTTCCCGTCCCAGTAGTATTTTTACTACTCCCTCATGTCCATTCTGAGAGGCACCCGAGAGCGGTGTTTCGCCGTCCTTATTTGCCTTGTCCGGGTTGACCTCTTCCCGTCCGAGTAGTATTTTCACCACTCCCTCATGTCCTCTCCAAGCCGCACGCGAGAGCGGCGTTTCGCCGTTCTCGTTTGGCTTATCGGGATTGACCTCTTCCCGTCCGAGTAGTATTTTGACAACTCCCTCATGTCCATTCCGAGCGGCATCCGAGAGCGGTGTTTGGCCCCATCTATCTGCCTTGTCCGGGTTGACCTCTTCCCGTCCGAGTAGTATTTTTACTATTCCCTCATGTCCATTCTGAGAGGCACCCGAGAGCGGTGTTTCGCCGTCCTTATTTGCCTTGTCCGGGTTGACCTCTTCCCGTCCGAGTAGTATTTTCACCACTCCCTCATGTCCATTGTGAGTAGCATACGAGAGCGGTGTTTCGCCGTTCTCGTTTGGCTTATCGGGATTGACCTCTTCCCGTTCGAGGAGTATTTTCACCACTCCCTCATGTCCATTCCGAGCGGCATCCGAGAGCGGTGTTTCGCCGGTCTCGTCTGGCTTACCGGGATTGACCTCTGCCCGTCCGAGTAGTATTTTGACAACTCCCTCATGTCCTCCCCCAGCGGCATCCATGAGCGGTGTTATGCCGAATTCATCTGCCTTGTCCGGATTGACCTCTCCACACCCGAGTAGAATTCCCACAACTCCTTCATGTCCGTTACACGCAGCCCATGAAAGTGGTGTGCAGCCCCAAAAGCCTTCCCCGTTGATATCAGAACCTCCCGCATCTATTAAAGCAACTACCACTTCAACAATTCCAAAGAACGACGCGCAGTGCAGCCCACTAAACGGACGATAAGTACTGTCGTCCCGGAGATACAGGTCTGCATGCGAAAAGAGTAATTTGGTCGATATTTTGCTATAAGGCTCCTTTAATAGCTCAAGCGCAAGTGATTTCCCGGACTCCGAGAGCTCCTTTTTCGCATGCACTCCCCAGTATACCGAACAATATTCTAGAAAGGATCCGCCCCGAGTATCAGGAGAAGGAGCAGTAGAAAGGGCTTTGACCTGCTTGGAATTTAGATAGGTCAAGCAGAATACGGCCATTGCCGAGTGAGGTTTAATGAATATATCTGGATGAGCGGAAAGATACTCCTGTAGGGTAAAGTGGATCAATCGAACAGTTGATGCCTCCTTATCCACAGTAATAAGCCCTTGATAGCAGTTCACTAATGTCGACATCGAAGGGATGTTGCCGGCATTAAAATCCGTGGAGCCTGGCTGGACTGCTAAGGCATGGTAGAGCTCATCCGCTCGCGGCGGTCGTGCCGCATGGCTGATCCACATCAACGTTGTCATCCCAAGTCTCGATTTATCTCCACCTTGCGCCTTTATCCGCTCGATCGTCGCGCCGTAAACATCTCCCAGTTCCAATCCAGTGGTCATTTTGACTAGTTTTTCTCGTCGCCGGGAGATTGTGGATTCGTGTAAAATTCCATCGATGCTTAGGGAAACCAGTAGAAACCTAGATGTATATCCATTAGTGAATTGCGTGTGGTGGAATTCCTAGTAGCATCGCCCCTACATACATTTTCGACATATGTTCCGGAATCTTCTCCAGAATGTCTGCTTCTAGACTTTCATTCATTGCCTCCGGAGTTTCGTCCTCGTCAAGTCTAAGACGAAGGTATCCCACGATATCATTTTTACTGGGCCCTACCGACACATTTATCACTCGTCCAGGAAGACGCCTTTCGATCTCACCTCGAACATGAGGCCTTGCGATGATGAATATTCGGGTACGCGGGGATGATTCGAGGATTTGTTGGAGCGAATTAAGGAGCTTGACTCGATGCGCTGGGAGACATTCGTCCAAGGCGTCTATGCATACAAACATGCGCAGTGAGGACGTGATGGACTGCAGCATCTTTACAATATCCGGGAGTTGCGGTCCTCGTCCACCAATCGCCATTTTCTGCTTTTCAAATGCCCGTGTTACTTCCTCTGGAACCTTTTTCATTCCACCAACGACCTGTCTCACCAAGGAACCCAGAATACTGGCCACAGACTGCTCCTTTCGCGCTGCGAAGTCTAGGTAGAAACACGTAACGGCTGTGTTTTGCCCCTCGGACTGATCGCACAACCTGTCCACTACCAGCGAACTAACATCATGACCCGTTAGCACTGGCTCCCTTTCTTCTCTCCTCCGAGGATAATTCCCGTTACCTGATAAATGTCTTCCCGACCCCTGGACCTCCATAGCAAAACAAGACTGCCTTATCGCCTTCACCTTCACCACTCGAGCCATGCCAGGTTCTCAATTCTTCAGTTTGTAGGAGCCATTCCCCCACGTTATCGACGCGGCGCTCTTGGATGTCCCGATGTCGTAGCCTGGGCTCTAGCGGGGATAGCCAGTTCAAGAGTGGAGCCCGATCATCGGCAACAACATAGTTATTCTGCACATTAAAAGAGTTGGTGTTATTGGAGTTCGTATTATTGAAGCAGTTGATATTATCATGGATGGGATTTTGAGACATCTTCCGCTTTGGCTGCTTGCACTGTTGTAGAGGAGGATTTATTGAGTATGGTCGGTTGGTTATACCTCTGGGGGTTGGGGGAAAGTGGGGGTCTTGCGAAGGGAAAGCGGGGGTTTTCTGCCATTAGGGCAGCGTTGCAGATAAGTTGTCACTTTATGGGACACCGAAGCTAAGCGCCGACTCTACTCGCAGAGCACCTCTAAGCTAACCAAATCCATACATAAATTATGGTAGCCTTGGTGGCTGACAAACAATCCTTGATGGAAGCCTCAAATATCGTCGCAAGTGGTGATAGCGAGGGTTTATATTTAAGATATGGTATGGCTCCCCCACTCTAGAGATAGAAGTTCACCAATAATATATAGGTGGCCACCACAATTGCGAATAATAAAAGTCACGATTTCCCCCACCAAAGGTCCAGTACCCCAAGTAAATCAAGGGCGTCTTATGCCACGCGAACGGTGATCTAGTCACCTATGAAACTGCGACAGTCTTTACATACAAAAAATCCCACGGCCCCCACCCGATACTGCACCCGGGGGGCACGTCTCTCATACTGATATCCTTCCCGATTCCGGCGGGATCAATTAGGCTCGAAGGAAAATCGTTTCTTGACCCGTAGCCACTTACGGAGGTACAGCGTGTAAGTTTTGTAGGTTACACAGGGGGTGAGGGTGGCAGTTCTCGTTTGCGGAACCTACAAAACTTACACGCTGTACCTCCGTATGTTGCTAGGAAACCCTTCTGATCTTGTGGAAAACTGCGGGCTAACATTCTAAGTTAGCGAACTTGAAGTAGCACAGCAGAGTTCTATTCGGTGTGTCCAAATGTTGAAAGGCCCTTTCTCACAGCCATGGAATGTTTTATAGCGACACCCCCTCTATTCTATTCTTTATTTTTACGGTAAAGGTCTCCCATAACAGCTTCACGTATTACCCCTCCTGTACCACCCATCCCTCCGATACGACAATTTTATTAGGTGATCTCAAGTCTATTAGATAGCTAAAGAGAAAAAATCTTTTTTTCAAGGAATATCACTCAACCGTAATGGGATTAAATATTTATCTCTTGTCGCTGCCTTTCATCCTTGCTAGTGTGAACCCCAGGGTTCCGAATGGTCGGCGGAAGACTGGACTGGACTAGCTAGTCCGGTCGAAAGTCAAGTCTAGTCTAATGGTGGAAATTAGACCCACTGGGCAGTCAGGATTATCGAAACCGACTCGACCAGGACTGGTCTGACCAGGCCCGCCAAGCAATAGGATATGCTATTTTTATCACAATATGTTATGTTCAAATAAGGCTTTTCTTAATAAAACTTATTGTTTCCATGGGTTGTACGGTGGATATAGTGCCTTGCTTTGATTAGGGGTGGCGAAAATATGTTCTCAAGCATCGAACTATTTGAAGAAAATAAACAAGAAACATAGTACCATAATCATGAGAATGTATATTCCGCCTTTCCACCTTATCCCCTCAAGATCGTGGACTAACAACTAATCTATATACACAACATTCCCAGCCTTCTGTACTCGTTCCATCATTCCATTCCTTACCATTCCACTCATTACATTTCTCAACTCCATTCCACCCGCCACATTCCAATTCCTGGCAGGGAGGAAGTTTGTCCCATTCCAATCTGAGGTTACCAGGAAGTATGACAGCCACTTCTCACAACACTATTTTTCGTGCATTAAGTGAGTGATATTATATGACCAACTGCCACAATACCGGTATTCGATGCAACTTATCCATCGGGTAATTGCATTTCCACCACATGCTATCCTCTCCAGGATGCTCTATCAACCTGTATTGAGGGCCTGTTTATTTATACCGTGGCAAGCGGCTTTAAAATCCTACTATAGCTATCTATCTATTCCCAGCGAGCGCTGGCCTGGGTGCCACTCCGACTCTCATGTGATCTTCTACAAAGACTGGTCCCAGACCAGTCCAGACCGGCCCGGACCACCCACGTTAGTCGGGTCTAGTCATCACCATCAACTAGGACGGGCTAGTCTGGCCCTGCCTCCAAGACTTGACTGGTCGGACTATTCGGAACCCTGGTGAACCCCTCCCTGACCCCTGCTGCCCTCGACAGCTCGGCTTGCTCTGCTGTTCTAATAGTGCAAGAAATTAAACCGAAACTGAAAGCCTAAATAACTGTATTTCCATTGATAATTGTAATAGCATCATATAACAATATCATATATTTAACCAGTTACAACATCTTGCTATATTATATATCCTAAACTAGAACTACTTGTAGGTTAACCGATCATCATACGATCATCTGATAAAATGGTGCTATTGCGGGGATGGGTGGAGGGGTAAAATGTGAAAATGGGTGTGACAAGTATGGGAGACCTTTGACGTTATTCTTATTGTTACCAATTGGCTGTTTGTTTGCAGTTTATCTATGGATACCCTCGAATTCATATGATACCATACTTGAATTTGCTGGTCCAGTGATTGCAAGAGGGGCACAGAAATAACCTACAATTTAGTTAAGATAAAAGTGGATGCTACACCCATAATCACCGAAAGTTACTCGCTAGCGGATATCCGCCTCTGGCCCCGCCCGGCTTGGAGTCTCCCAACCTCGATCTCAACCGACCATGAAACGCCACCCCTCGCACTGGCCCTCGTTCCCCGATACCCCAACTTCGCCAACACCGACCGTGCCTACTCCTACCCACCCAAGTCAGTCATAGCCCAGCCTCCATATTTGGGGATACTTTTTCAATAGGCAAGTTTTAGAGTAAAAATCACCAGTCCAAGATCCGTACAAGTGCACTGCTAAAGGCTAAAGTTATTGTGGTATTGTGATACAAAGTCGGGAACGAGCTGTTTCGGGATAAGGGTGAAAATAAATGGGGGACTATCCCCATCTACGGAAAGCGAGATGTGCAAAAAGTGCGATTCTTTTTCTATATTCCTGTACAGTGTTCTCAACGGTCTGGGGCCCCTGTAGGGCCCGACGGGGGGACTGCCAAGAGCCCTGGACCGGACGGGACGGCAAAATGCGGTCCACACCCGTCCTGGAAACCTCAGGACGGCCGTCTTTGTGGCGGACGGCGGGCCCTGCAAGGTAAGACATTTTAGCGTGGGGGACGGCAGGGGACTGTGGGGGACTGCGGGGGACGACCGGGGACTGCGAGTGACTGTGGGTTACAAGTCCCCCTCATGTGCGGAGCGAACACAGGGGGATCGTGCGGCTGAGTTTCCATTGCCAAGGACACTAAATCGTGTTCGCTCCGCACATGCGGGGGACTTGTACTGCCGGTGACTACAGGGGATTATGAATCCTATCAACAGCATTTCATGACACCCTTCTCGAGCAAATACAGAAATTCATCTAATAAGATTGAAAGAAACCTGAGGCTCTCTAGGAGGGATAAATAGGTGTGGAATGTATCCCATAATATACCGCTAGGGCCGGGCATCGGGCATATCGCTTAATCCAGAAATCGTACCTACCTACCATCCTCTTACCGCAGAATCCGGTCTCACACAGACCGTTGCCAATGTGGTGACTCGCATGACTATACCATCTTGGGCAGCACAACCCGGCTCTCTAGCCAATTAGCAAGAGAAATCAGTTTTGATTGCACTTTCGCTTTGATGTTTTTTCGCTATTTCTTCCACATATAGTATAGTCCAACACTAATTTTACCTACTTCCGACTTGGCAACGGTCTATAAGACCAGATTCTACGGTATTGCAACGTTTCTTACTGCTCTTGCGTCATTAAGCCCTAATCCAAGCTAGGAAAACATGTCGGATAAACACGCGGAGCCTGCATCACAAGAAACCATCTAAGATTTATGAGAGAAGGCGTAAGATGAGAAAGAATTGCGTCTGTTCTGAAAATGGTTTGGAGTATACAACTTCTGATGGAAAAACCTTGTGGCATTGTGCTCGTTGTATGTTCCCCCTTCTTCTTTTTTTCTATCATATACTAGCACTCGGATTCCTGCTATAGGAGTAATAAAAATATTCCCGCCTCCAGGCACTGAGGAACGCTGGGATGACATAAGCAATCTTACCCCGAGACGAGATTTCTTACTAATTCGGGCGTGTTCCTTGGCATGAAACATGTTTCACGGTGGACGGCGTCGGACGGCGGGGCTTATAGTCCTTCGAACCGGGGCGCAGGGCATGTTTTGAAAAAGACCGGACGGGACCGCTTAACGCCGTCCACCGCCGTCCGCCTTCAGGACGGACGGACTGCCCCGTTGAGAACACTGTTCCTGTAATTGCTTAGATTATGAGCTTCAAGGCGAGTGTTTCTAATTATTAGTGCTGAGTATGAAACTGAGTTCTGTCGCATAATAAGTTACCTTATTTGAGTTTGTATTTTATAACTGCCCCGGAGGGTCGGGGCTTGAGTTGTGGGTGGCGGGTAGGGGGGAGGGAAGATTAATATAATACCTTGCAGCCATGATACTTGGCTGACTATGCGTCCACTATAGTTTTGCTTTGTATTCTTACATGGCTTAGCTTTTAATAACACTTGGCTTGCACTCGTCATATCCAGGGGGGGTGACTACCACACTCCACGAACCTTATAACCAACAGAACTCGAAAACATTTACCAAAATTAAAATCTAAAACTGCTTTCCAATTTCCTCAAAACTTGAAATAAAGATCGTATTGTCTTGGGAAAAGAAGAGCACTATCGAATGAGGGTCAAATTTATTCTATCACAGCCGCTAAAGAAGCCAACCCAGTATATCTAACTAAAAGGCTGTACGGTGCGCGCTACTAGTTTTCTACCGCAGGCACGGCCTTTGCCTAGCCCTCGACGATGTCCTCAAGAATCTTCGCACCACCTGCACCACATTTCTCTATTTTTTTAATTTTTTTTGAAGAGAAACAGTATATTATGCAGTTTATCTATTGTTCGGGGGGGGAAAGAAAAAAATTATACAAGGGGAATAAAACACATGTCGGAATTTAAAGACAAGAATTAAATATGAGAGGATATCTGCAAGATATGTATAAACTCGATCTTATCAACGATAGAAATTGTTGGAAATTATGCTGCTCATCACGTGCATATATTCTCATGCGCGCTGGATAAGAAACGCTACTACTATCATCTGTTACACACCGTTGCTCAAGGGCTGTTCCACCATCATTAGCTTCAGACGATATCCGACATTGATCCTGCATACTCGACGAAACAGGATCAAACTCGAATCACACCGCACTGAAACAGGAACACTCACGATAACCGAACATCAGCTTTACCCTCGGTTTCACGCACAACCTATGGCTGGCCACTTTGTCGATACCCTCGGGAAATTCTGATCAAACCTCAGATCTGGTTCGGGAAAGAGGATATCGCAACTACTGAGTGGGAGGAACCGAGAAGCAGGATTGTGCATGCGCTGGTAGCATGTTACAGAGGAAGGATAGGATATAAGGAAGCTTGTTTTTCCCTTGATTTGTTCATTATCAGTTCATCATCGTTCGCTTCTCTCTTTTGTCTGTCTTATCTTATTCTTCACTTCTGTTTGATCATTTTCCGATTGTCCATTCCTTTTATAAGTCTTTCATCTGAATCATATTCTTTTATATCTGCTATATACAATCAACTTGCGTCAATCCGTATCTGAACTCGGAATCCACTGTGCCTGAACCTTGTTGTTGAAAAGAAATGTCACTCGAACAAAACCCTACGGAACATGTAAACGGAAACTCGTAAATCCTCATCCAGCCGCGAAAGAAAATGGCCAAGAGTCTCAAGAGGGTTGATATATATCTGTCTTCCTAGGCTATGGGATTACCCCAATCGATAGAGGGTAATACATAAGTGTATAGCAGTGGGTGCCATATTCGGAAAGGGAAGGGACAGCGGGTATTCCGACGATGCGGCGTCTCCCAGGGCTTAAATGGTACTGGGGGTTACCGCTTTGCGAGGCTGTAGCAGCACTACTATCCTCTCACTTTCTTTCTGAGTGGCACACGAGAGCGGCGTTTCGCCCCAAATATTTGGCTTGTCCGGGTTGACCTCTTCCCGTTCGAGTAGTATTTTTACCACTGCCTCATGTCCATTCCGGGCGGCATAAAAGAGGGGTGCTTGGCCCCATTGGTCTGCTCTATCGGGGCTGACCTCTTCCCGTTCGAGTAGTATTTTGACAACTCCCGCATGTCCGTTCCGAGCGGCATCCAAGAGTGGTGTTTGGCCGTCCTCATTTGTCTTGTCCGGGTTGACCTCTTCCCGTTCAAGTAGTATTTTAACCACTGCCTCGTGCCCATTCCCGGCGGCCTGCCAGAGCGGTGTTTGGCCCCATTTATCTGGCTTGTCCGGGTTGACCTCTCCCCGTCCGAATGGTATTTTAACAACTCCCTTATGTCCATCCCAAGCGGCATACGAGGGCGGTGTCTGGCCGTCATTATCTACCTTGTCGGGGCAGACCTCTTCCTCTCCGAGTAGTATTTTCACCACTGCCTCGTGTCCATTCTGAGCGGCATACCAGAGCGGAGTTCGGCCGCTGCTAGCCGGCTTGTCGGGGTTGACCTCTTCCCGTCCAAGTAGTATTTTGACAACTCCCTCATGTCCATTCTGAGCGGCATTCGAGAGCGGTGTTTGGCCCCATTTATCTGACTTGTCCGGGTTGACCTCTTCCCGTCCGAGTAGCATCTTCACCACCCCCTCATGTCCATTCCGAGTGGCATGCCAGAGCGGTGTTCGGCCGCTATTAGCCAGCTTTTCGGGGTTGACCTCTTTCCGACCGAGTAGTATTTTCACCACCCCTTCATGTCCATTCCGAGCGGCATACAAAAGCGGTGTTTCGCGGTTATTATCTGCCTTGTCGGGGTTAACCTCTTCCCGTCCGAGTAGTATTTTCACTACCCCCATATGTCCATTCCGAGCGGTATGCCAGAGCGGTGTTTGGCCTGATTTATCAGCCGTGTCGGGGTTGACCTCTTTCCGTCCGAGTAGTATTTTGACAACTCCCTCATGTCCATTCCTAGCGGCATCCGAGAGCGGCGTTATGCCCAACCTGTCTGCCTTGTCCGGGCTAACCTCTCCCTGTCCGAGTAGAATTTTCACAACTTCTTCATGTCCGTTATACGCAGCCCACGAAAGTGGTGTACAACCAAAATATCCTTCCCCGTTGATATCAGAACCTCCCACCTCTATTAAACCAGCTACCACTTCAACAATCCCAAAGAACGATGCGCAGTGTAGCCCACTAAACTGAGGACAAGTATCGTGGTCCTCGAGATATAGGTCCTTATGTGCCAAGAGTAACTTAGTCGATATCCGGCTATAATTCTCCTTTAACAGCTCCAGCGCAAGTAATCTCCCGTGGTCCGAGAGCTCCCTTTTCGCATGCACTCCCCAGTGTACTGAACAATATTCTAAAAAGGGTGCGTTCTGAGTGTTGGCAGAACGAGCAGTCGAAAGGTCTTTGACCTGTTTGGAATTCAGATAGGTCAAACAGATTTCGGCCATTGCCGAGTGAGGTTTAATGAATAGATCGGGATGAGCGGAAAGATACTCCTGTAGGGTAAAGTGGATCAATCGAACAGTTGATGCCTCCTTATCTATAGTAATAAGTCCCTGACAGCAGTTCACCAATGTCGACATCGAAGGGATATTGCCAACATCAAAATCCGTGGAGCCTAGTTGGACTGCTAAGGCGTGGCAGAGCTCATTCGCTTTCAATGGCCGTTCCGCATGGCCGATCCACATCAGCGCTGTCATCCCCAGCCTCGACTTGTCCCCATCTTGTGATTTTATCCGCTCGATCGTCGTACCGTAAACATCTTCCAATTCCAATCCATTTGTCATCTTGCTTAGTCTTTCTCGTCTTCGGGAGATCGTTGATTCGTTCAAGATTGCATCTATATTTAAGGAAACCAGTAGAAACCTAGATGCATATCAATTAGCGGATAGTGTGGGGGCGGGATTCCTAGTCTTATTGCCTACGTACATGTCCGACATATTTTCCGGAATCTTCTCCAGAATTTCTGCCTCCAAACTCTCTTCCATAGCGTCCGGCGTTATATCCTCGTCTAGTCTAACACGAAGATATTCGACGATATCATCTTTGCTAGGACCTAGAGATACACTTATCGCTCGCCCACCAAGACGCTTGTCTATCTCGGCGCGAATATGAGGCCTTCCGGTAATGAATATTCGTGTGCGTGGTGACTTTTCGAGAATTTGCTTCACCGAATTAAGGAGTTTGACTCGATGCATCGCAGCACATTCGTCCAGAGCGTCTATGCATACGAATGTGCGTAGTGAGGACGTGATGGTTTGTAACATCTTCACGATATCCGGAAGTTGTGGTCCCCGTCCACCAATGACCTTTTTCTGCTCTTGAAAGGCCTCTGATATTTGCTCCGGAATCTTTTCCATCCCGCCGACGACTTGCTTCAGCAAGGAACCCAGCATACTGGCCGCAGGCTGCTCCTTTCGGGCCGCGAAGTCAAAGTAAAAGCACGCAACGGCTGTGCTTTGTCCTCTGGCCTGATCGCACAACCTGTCCACTACCAGCGAACTAACATAGTGGCCCGTTAGCACTGACTCCCTTGCTTCTCCCCTCAGAGAATAATTTCCGTTACCTGATAAAAGTCTTCCCAACCCCCGGACCTCCATACCCAAACAATACAGGTTTATCGTCTTCACCTTCACCTTCACCGCTCCAGTCATGCCAGCCTCTGAATTCCTCAGTTTGCAGGAGCCATTCCCCTACATTATCGACGCGACGCTCTTGGATATCCTGGTGCCGTAGCCTGGGCTCTAGGGGTGATAGCCAGGCTAGGAGTTGAGACCGATCATCCGCAGCATAGATATTCTGCACATTAAAAGAGTTGCTATTATTGGAGAAGGCACTATTACCGACGGTATATTGAGACATCTTCCGATTTTGCTGCTCGCACTGTTGTAGAGGAGGAGTTATTGAGTATGGTAAGTTGATGATATTCTTCGGAGCTGGAGTAAAGCGGGGTCGCTAGGAAAAGCAGGGGTCTTCTGGTTTTTAAGCAGCGTTGCACATATCACTTGATGGAACACCGAAGAAAAGTGTCGCACCATACAAATGGCCATTCACAAAGAAACCCCAAGAGCCGGCCATAGGACGAGCCCAACTAGATCCATAAATAAATTATGGCAGCCTTGGTGGCCGACACTGCGAAAAACAATTCCCAGTGGAAGCCACAAATATCATTGCAAGTAGTGACAGCGAGAGTTTCAACTTAAGATATACAAGGCTTTCCCACTCTAGAGATAGATGCTCACCAATAATATATAGATGGCCACTAAAATTACGAATAAAAAGGTTCCATTTCTCTCATCAAATGTCCGGTACCCGGGGTAAATCACGGGCGCCTTGCGCCACGCCAACGATGATTTGGTCAGCTATGAAACTGGGATTGTGGGGGTTACAAGAACCCCCACGATCCCCACACGATACTGAACACGAAGAACCCCGGGATAGTGTATAATATCTACTCTTCAAAACGCAAGAGGTAAGGGCAAAAAATTGTCAGTCTCAAGAAATCCCACCAAGAAAGAGAAACCACACAAGTTACAATCAATTCAAATTCACTAAGCTAATCCGCAAATCCTTTACCCAAAGCCAACCCAGAAAACCGCAAAGAAGAGAAAAAAAAATCCAACCGCAAAGAATGCCCAACCTTCTTGGTTGTCCAACTATCTAGGTATGATACAGGAGATCACAAATTCCCCTTTCGTGGTTCGCAGTCCAAACGGTTCCTCTGTTGTGCTGTGGTGCCGTCGTCGCCATGGTAGGGATCGTTAACCTTATCTAGAGTCCGCCAAGACTGAGCACTTCCACCCCTGCAGAAAACGTGACGCCCTTTCAAGCAAAGTCACATCATGAACTGCTATCTACTGCTTAAGGTTGCGTTCGGTTAACAGCTGAACGGACCGTTCGAATAGGGAATTGAGAGGGTTGGACCGTTCCCTCCAACGGGACCGTTCAGGAGGAAGATTGGTGTTCGGTTAAGAGGCTTCCGTTTGATGAAAAAGGGTGTGAACGGTCAAAAGTGAAAAGGACCTCTGGAGGCCCTTTTCGTCTGCCGTTCATCACCGTTTACAACGACAATGACCCTCTCAAGGCACCAACAAAAATCATCTAACCAGACAGCTACCGTAATTGTGTGAATCGTGATCTATACACATACACATCAGTTCACTCCTTAATATGTCTGCCCTCTCTGGTGAAGCTTTCATTAATGAGTTTCTCCGAGGCCACCGAGCTCCACTTTTTGACACTTTCCATATGCCAATAACAACATTTTATGCGATCGTGAATGTGCAGTTGAAGGGCTGCAGTATGAGTTGAAAACTCTTCAATTACGAGGTTGGCTAATGAACGGTCAGTTGAACAGCCCAGTTAACCGAACAGTTTCTTGGTGTCGACCAGATCTCCAGCAACCGTTCATGGCTGTCAACGGTCGTGTCTGGAACGGCGGATGAATGGCCCATTGTTAGCCGAACGGAGCCTAAGTTATTCGTAAACCAGCTGAAAAAACCGCAAAGTGAGTAAAGCCAAATTTTATCCCTAACAATACTACGTCCGAGGGCACGTCTCTTACACAAATGTCCTTCCTAAGTCTCGCAAAATCAATTAGACTCGAAGAAACATGGTTTCTAGATCCGTAGCCACTTAGAATGCCATAGGGAACTCTTTTGGTTTTGTGAAAAACCACATCTTGGCTAGCATGCCAACCGCCAACCTGAAGCAGCACAGCAAAGTTCTATCAGGTATGTTCAAATATTGAAAAGCCCTTTGTCGCAGTCACGGAATGTTTTATCGGTACAATTTTGGCGACAAAATTCGTCCCAATTCCCCCATTTCATTCTTTATTTTTATCCTTACCAATTGTCCGTTTGTTTATAGTTTATCTATGGATTCCCTCGAATTTATATGATACCGTACGTGAATGTGATTGCAAGAAGGGCATAGAAATAACCTAGCATTTAGTTAAGATATTATAAAAGTGGATGCTACAGTACTAGGACAAAAATATTTCCGAAAACTGATCGTGCTTGGCAACCCCGCAATACCACTCACAACCTCAATCCACATTATGCCACCCAGAAGAAAAGAGAAGACTCCGGGAATTGGACGCCTTTCAGATATTGAGAAAGGAGAAATTATCGGACTGTGGAAGGTGCACCAGAGTGTTGCAAAAGTCTTACCACAGTTGACATATCCGAGACAAGACTCGGTGGTGCGCAAGTTTATCCAGAGGTGGCAGCAGAGAAGGGACCACCACGATCACCCCCCACCAGGCCGCCCTTCCAAAGTCAGTGGGTGAGATCGGCGGCACCTACTTTGAGCAGCCAAAGCCAACAGAAGCCAGACTTTACATGAGTTAACGCAATCTGTGACTCCTAATGTCAGCGTACGAACAGTCAAGCGCATTTTAGCAAAAGAAGGCATTAAAAAATGGCGAGCAAAAAAGAGACCAAAATTGACTGAGGACCATGCTGCTGAACGCTTGCGCTGGGCTTTACGCTATGCAGATTGGACTGAGGAGGATTGGAAGTGAGTAATATGGAGCGATGAATGCAGTGTTGAAAAGAGCAAGGATTCACGCACTGTGTGGGTTTACCGTACAGCATATGAAAAGTGGGATAAAGAGTGTATCCAAACATATGAAAAGGGAGGGGAAGTGGAGCTGATGGTGTGGGGGTGCTGGTGGGGCCCATATCGGGGGACCTTTGTGCCTTTAATCGTCAAGTCAGTGGATCGATTTGTCCACTACAATCTCCTCAAGAATCTTTTACCCCCTGTTCTCCTAAGAGTCCGAGAAACCACTGGTGCTGAGCCTATCTTTATGGAAGATAACTCTAGAGTCCATAAGAACAGGGTGTAAAGGAATGGCATGATGCGCATGCAGTGGAAGTGATGGAATGGCCACCGTATTCACCTGATATGAATCCCATCGAATCTCACGGTCCCCTGATGAGATACGTGTTGGGATAACTTTGGTGTTCTTTCTTTTGTTACACGGTTGCTATGAGGGATTTCCTTTGTAAGGTTTACAACAAATTGTATCGTTTCCTTGGTTACGCGGATATGTGACTCATACTGAGGTATGAGTCGGGCGGCAAGGGCTGTGCTAGGATTTCCTTCTATATAAGGGGGCTCCGCCCCCTATTTCCTTTTGCGCCATACTTCGACGCTCTCTCCTCCCAGCTTAATAAGTCTTTCCCAGTGGGGGATTCTCCCTGGTTGCCCTTTCGCCTCGCCCCCAACGAAGCCCAGCTTGCCATCCACTCCCTCCCGATCGCTTTCCTCCCGGAGGACCCCGAGGAGCTATTCCCCTGCATCGCGGAGTCTATCCTTAACTCCAAAAACATACGCATCCTCGCCGCCAGATACCTCAACCCGAACGCACAGTCAAGGGAGGGGAAGTCGGCCACCTCTGTCATCGTCTCCGTCCACCCGGGGGATGTCCCAGCGATGGGCGCCTCGATCCGTCTGTTCTCCCGCTCTAGGACAGTTGAGCGTGCATACTCTTCCAACAGGTACACGCAGTGCAAGAACTGGTGGGGATTCGGCCATGTCGCCCCCAGATGCCCCGCCGTCAGTCCGGTCTGCCCCATCTGCTCCCTCAATCACACCCGTTCCATGCATCGTTGCCCCAACTCCACCTGCCCTGGAGGTGGCAACCTTAAGGCTACTCCTGGCTGTTGTTCTTCCTCCCCACCGCGGTGCACCAACTGCGGAGGGCCCCACACTGCGACTCACAGGGATTGTGACTCCCGCCCGTCTCCGCTCCCTCTCAGGCGTTCTGCCGCTGCCGAAACGATCGTTCTCCCACCGCCCGCTGGTGACGAGATGGACACGGCCGCCGACGATAACGACCTCTCGCCCCCCGCTTCACCCACCCGCTCTCTCCAGTCGGCGTTCGAGATGGCTACTCCAAGAGCCAGAAGCACAACGATACTTCCGGCCCCTTTAGGGCCCAACCAAGGCAACCGGCCGCTCCCTCCCGCGGAGCCCGTTAGCCCCTCTCCCATGAGCAGAAACCCGTCGGGCCTGCCCCGTTAATGCAATACACTCATTCGCCTTGGGGCGGGGAGCAGGCCTCCCCCCCCCCTCCGAAACCCTTCACACTCATTCAACACAACTGCCTCGGGAGCTGGGATGTGTTTCTTTCGCTTTTCGGGTCGTTCACGCAACTGGCCCAGCCTCCTTCCATTGTCGCCCTGCAGGACCCTCCGGTCTACAGGGGCAAACTTCCTTCCTTTAATTTGTTTACTAGTTTTTCCCCCCCCACCGATAGGGGCTGCAAGCCCCGCGTGGCTTTTTACGTTTATAGTTCTTTCCTGGCCTCTGTTTCCCTCCTGCCCCGGTTCTTCGGTCGAGGAGATACTATGGCTCTGGACCTTTTCACCCCCGACGGGTTCTTTGACCCATCAATGACTGGTTTCACAATCATCAACTCCTACAGTACAAAGGGTCGTAGCAACAACACCCGATCCGTCCCCCCAGACATTATATTTCCTGTGTCCCCCCTCCCCACTTTGACACTGGGTGACCTCAACATCCACCCTCCCACGGCAGACCCCCTCAGGGTCTTCAAGGAGGACGAGATCGCAACCTCGACCCCCTACTTTGACAGGGCCACAGAACTGGGATTTACTCTCCTTAACGTCCCGGGTGTTGTTACTCGGTTTTCAATGTCCCTCATTGGGCGCCCCGGTGTCCTTGACCTTGCTTTTGCTTGCCCCCTCCTCGCTCCTTATTTTTCAGAGTGGTCCGACCCCCTCCCTTCCTCTGGCTCCGACCACATCCCAATCTTCCTCCGCTTTGAAGCCCCCTTTTTTCGCGCTCCCCCCCCCGTTCCTAACTGGGCCCTGACGGACTGGCCCTCACTCGAGTCATCTCTCAAGGCGACACGTATCTCGCCTGCCCCCCCCATCCCGACTACCAGGACTATGGACATCTGGTTCAAAGTAAACCTGGACAAAGTAACAGCCGTATTGGCCCTCCACACCCCGGTAAAGCGGGTTACTTTCCGCTCGAAGCCGTGGTGGTCCGACCTCCTCTCTCAGCTCAGAAGGGCTTACAACTCCGCCCTCCGCTCCTCGAAGGTGGACAGGTTCGACGCGGCCCTCCTTGCCTCGGCAAGGGCTGCGAGAAGTGCCTACTTTAAAGCCATTAAGAAAGCCAAAAGGGACCACTGGTCCGCATTCCTGGCAACAGCCACCCCCCAGTCGGTGTGGACAGCGAAGAAGTTCGCTGTAGGCCGCCCCTCTCCTCGCTTCCCCGAGCTCCCGGGTGCCGCAACGCCCCTGGAACTCAACAAGGCCCTCCTCGATCACTTTTTTCCCGGCGAACCAGCCAGAAATTTCGATTCCATCCTGCTCCCGTTCAGAGAGTGCCCGGCATTGGCAGCAGACGAGGTTAGCAGAGCCCTAGCCAGATCTTCACCATCGTCAGCCCCCGGCCCCGACATGACCCCCAACTCGGTATGGAAGAGGATAAATCGGGTGGCCCCGCACCTAGTCCAGGACCTCCTCGCCCCGCTAATAGCCCACGGCTTTCACCCCACCACCCTCAAAGAGGCCGATGGTATTGTACTTGACAAACCAGGGAAGGCCTCCTACGACTCCCCTTCATCCTTTCGCGTTATCGTACTGCTTAAGACCTTTTCGAAGATCCTAGAGAGGATCATGAACTCGAGACTCTCCTGCGTGGCCCGCGTGGCCGGCCTCCTCAACTCACACCAATGCGGTTCCCTGGCTGGTCTATCGACCTCGGACGCGACCACCACACTGACTCACGAGGTGAGCACTCTCCAGATGGCTGGAAGAAAGTTTCAACGCTTTTCCTCGACATCAAAGGAGGGTTCGACAACGTGAACCCCTCAACGTTATGCGGCATGCTCAAGGCAAAAGCTGTAAATCCTTACCTCGTCTCCTGGACCAGATCCTTCCTGACTGGCAGGACGTGCCAACTCCGATACGAAGGTTCACCAAAGGTGTTTGCCCCGGTCGCTGTGGGAACACCACAGGGCTCCCCAGTTTCCCCGTTGTTATTTGTCATCTACGTCTCCCAACTCCACCTCGAGATCCCCAAGGGACTCACCCTTTCCTATGTCGACGACTTTGGCCTAACGGTTTCCTCTACGTCCTATCGGCGTAATATCCAATCCTTACAGAGGCGGTACGCTATGCTTAAGGCCAGGGGGGCCAGGCTGGGCGTGGGTTTCTCAATCCCGAAAACCGAACTCATCCACTGGAGGACGAGCAAAGACAGGGACACTGTCTCACGCGCCCCAATACACCTAGACGGGTCAGTTTTCCACCCCAAGGACGAGGTCCGCTGGCTGGGTTACTGGTTCACACCTTCCCTTTCAACTACCGCTTACTTCACCAAGAGGTTGGCCAAAGCCCAAGCGGCCTTTGTGGCTGTCAAGAGGCTTTCCCCCCCGGGGATGGGCCTACCCCCGTTTCTGTGCCATCGATTGGCCTCGTCACTTTTGTTCCCAATTCTCAGCTATGGCGCGGACGCCTTCGTACCCACCGTCCACATGTCAAGAAAACTCTCTGCCTTCTGGCACAAGGTCCAGCGATGGACCACTAATTGTTTTACGTGCACCCCTACCGACATCCTGACTGTGGAAGCCTGCCTCCCCCCACTAGACCTCCTCCTTAAGTACAAACGCCGTCTGGCCGGCCTGAGGGTTGTGTACTCCCCCCCGGAGATCAACCCCGCCGCCGCCAGGCTTCCGACCTCGCTACAGACACCGTCGGTACACAGGCACATCCCCGATCACAGGGCCCTATGCCGCGGAAACCCTGGTACCCGCCTGCCCCTCCCCTGGTGACAGATGAGACCCCCTGCCAAGAACAGGACTCACCTCCCGTTGGACGCTCTCCCCCACTCTTTGCTTTTCCTCCTTGGTCCTGACGGCCGCTCGCCCCTTCCGGTCACCTCCCAACACCTGCTGGGAGAGAGATACCCCGACCCTCCCCCTGGCCGCTCCTACCCGCAGCTTAAGCTCCTCTGCAAGAAACTCCTGATGAAGGAGTGGGAGGATGAAGCGCCGGGTCCTGAACGATACGCCTACAGCCCCTCGCTGACGCCCCACCCATTTATGGGTCTTTCCAAGTTCGACGCGGGTCGCCTTCACCAGATGAGGTCTGGGAAGAGCTACCTCCGCGCCCACCCATCCTGGGACGATGAAGGCCCGACCACCTGCCCCAGGTGCGGCGAAGCCCCCGAAAGCTTCGAGCACGCCATCCTCCATTGCCCGGCAAGGGAACCTGCCAGAGTCCGCCACCTTCAGGGGGTCACTGAGTTAGGACCCGACGCCCCCGCCTGGTCCTCTGTTGCCCTCTTGGGCGCGCTCACCCGCTTCATAAGGTCTACGGCCACAGCCTTTCCCCCGGGAATGTTTTCACGCCCGTCTTCCTCTCTTGGTTTAATTTCTTCCCGCTCATCTAATGTGGTTTCCTTTTGGTACTTTATGTCGTCTCAGGAAAGCTAGGTTTTTATTTGTATTTTTCATGCTGTCCGCTGGTTGAGGGAGGGTTTCCTTTGAATTACTTGGTTTAACTTCGCGCCCGTATGTGGGCCTGGGACCGGTACGGACCCCAGTTGAAGAGTTGTGTTCCGGATATTTCCTGTGTTAGTTCGTTTTGGATTTGGGGTTTTGTTTTCGCCATAGCGCTCCATGCGATTTCTTGTACCTTAACAACGAATATATGACTTAAAAAAAAAAAAGAAAAAGAAAAAAAAAAAAGAAAAGCCCCCTATTTCCTTTCATCTTTCTCGTCCGCTCCACCTCCAGCGATTGAAATCTCAACACCATGAGAAATCATCGTGAGAGTGTCCTCCGCCTCTGACCTCCCCTGATGGCTTCTGCCTAGGAGTGTTACGCACCCATCTCTCCCTTTCCTCTCTCTGGGGTCTTTGGCCTCCCCTCCCACGGGGTTCTTGTTTCTGTCTTCGTTGAGCACGCTCGCGTTGATGTTTCTCCCCCTTACCCCGCACTTCGCGAAGCGCTTCGCTTAGTGATTTGCACGGTCGGCGACCCTCTTTCCTTCGTCAACACACGGTCGCAGTCTCGGGCTATCGGTGAAGTAGTTGCCCTGGTGGCCCCGCTCTCTGGTATTGCACTCTCTCCTGAGTTGCGGGGTCGGTACGGTCGGCTTTCGAAAAATCGTGACCCGTTTTGGTCCTCCGTGTTCGTACTTCTTGGTTACTGGCGAGCCTTCCCTCTCCCGCTTCCCACGCGTTAGATCCGCTTGCACCGTACTGCTACACCTAGCTGGCACCTTACTGCCCCGTCCTCCTTCCTCCGCCTTTGGTCTCTCCCTCGTCCGGGATCCTTTCCGGTAGTGACGTTCTCTCTCCTGTAACAAGGGACCACTTGAGAGAAGCGGTAATATCGTCCGGTCGGCCTTTGGTCTATCCGCTGTGGCTGGCACCCCCTCTGCTGAGTGGCTCTCCTCGCCGGGTGGCTCCCCTCGCCTTCTTCACCCGCTACGCGACTTACTCTACGGTCGCAACTCGTGTCGGTTACGGTATTCCATGGTATTGCACTATCTCCTTGGATGTTCCTAAAGTCTGACGCGCGCCGATTACCGGGCACTCCACCCGTGTCTCCGTCTTGCCCCTAAGCCGATAGGTTCGGGGAATTCCCTTAGGCAACAGGCAACAGTAGTTTTATCCTCTCCGCTCCGTCGGCCCTGGGCCGTAAGATTTTTCTTTTCTTTTGTTTCGGGGGGCCTGCTGAAGGGTTTCTTTGCTCCTGTACGTCTTTATGTTGGGTTTCTTCGTGTTTGGCTTTCCTATGCTTTCCTCCCCATTAGTTTAGGCTAGTGGCTGGTGTGCGGTTAGGCCCATACCATAGGGTCTTGGGGGTACGGTTTTGGTCTTCACGTTTGATTTCTTTCCTACGGGCGGGGGGTATTTGTTTGTCCCACGACGAGGTGAAGCGGGCCGTTGGATTGTTTTATGGTTTTGTTTTCGCCATAGCTAGCGCTCCATGCGATTTCTTGTACCTTAACAACGAATATATGACTTAAAAAAAAAAAAAAAAAAAAAAAAAAAAAAAGCCCCCTATTTCCTTGCATCTTTCTCGTCCGCTCCACCTCCAGCGATTGAAATCTCAACACCATGAGAAATCATCGTGAGAGTGTCCTCCGCCTCTGACCTCCCCTGATGGCTTCTGCCTAGGAGTGTTATGCACCCATCTCTCCCTTTCCTCTCTCTGGGGTCTTTGGCCTCCCCTCCCACGGGGTTCTTGACTCTGTCTTCGTTTGGCTTGCTGGCGTTGATGTTTCTCCCCCTTACCCCGCACTTCGCGACGCGCCTCGCTTAGCGATTTGCACGGTCGGCAACCCTCTTTCCATCGTCAATACACGGTCGCAGTCTCGGGCTATCGGTGAAGTAGGTGCCCTGGTGGCCTTGCTCTCTGGTATCGCACTCTCTCCGGAGTTGCTCGGTCGGTACGGTCGGCATTCGAAAAGTCGTGACCCTGTCTCGGTCCTCCGTGTTCATACTTCTTGGTTACTGGCGAGCCTTCCCTCTCCCGCTTCCCACGCCTTAGATCCGCTTGCACCGTACTGCTACATCTAGCTGGCACCTTACTGCCTCCTCCTCTCTCCTCTGCCTTTGGCCTCCCTCTCGTCCTGGATCCTTTCCGGTAGTGACGCTCTCTCTCCTGTAACAAGGGACCACGCGAGAGACGCGGTAATATCATCCGGTCGGCCCTAGGTCTATCCGCTGTGGCTCGCATCCCCTCTGCTGAGTGGCTCTCCTCGCCGGGTGGCTCCCCTCGCCGTCTTCTCCCTCTCCCGCGATTTACTCTACGGTCGCACCCTGTGGTGGTTACGGTATTCCATGGTATAGCACTGCCTCCTTGGATGTTCCTAAAGTCTGCCACTCGCCGAATACTGGGGACAGTCCGTCCCCGACCCGCTCGCCCCTGTAGCCCTTTAGGGTTTGGGGTTCAGTACGTGTTTCCGTTAGGGCACGCGGCAATCTGTAGTTTTATCCTTCCGCTCCGTCGGCCCTGGGCCGTTAGATTCTTTTCTTTTGTTTTGGGGGGCCTGCCGAAGGGTTTCTTTGCTCCTGTACATCTTTATGTTGGTTTTCTTCGTGTTTGGCTTTCCTATGCTTTCCTCCCCATTAGTTTATGCTGGTGGCTGGTGTGCAGTTAGGCCCATACCATAGGGTCTTGGGAGTACGGTTTCGGTCTTCATGTTTGATTGCTTGCCTACGGGTGGGGGGTATTTGTTTGTCCCATGACGAGGTGAAGCGGGCCGTTGGATTGTTTACATAGTTTTGTTTCGGCCATAGCTAGCGCTCCATGCTGTTTCTTGTACTTAACAACGAATACATGACATAAAAAATAAAAAAATAAAAAAAGCCCCCTATTTCCTTGATTCTTTACGCTACCTGGTATTTCTTTCACGACTCTTGTACTTCAGAATATAACGTCTTCTATTCTGATATCCAAGTTCCACGCCAAGAACCCACGAACCCTGACCC
>Ga0307517_10000827_pt1 | contig 53189 bp, 26 predicted proteins | sample 23_EM_MG_FD_194515 | JGI IMG/M metagenome (GOLD analysis project Ga0307517, IMG submission 194515) | Populus trichocarpa ectomycorrhiza microbial communities from riparian zone in the Pacific Northwest, United States - 23_EM | ecosystem: Host-associated > Plants > Roots > Unclassified | place... | reverse complement strand
ACCTGATCTTAGCAAAAACAGGAAAAGGTATATTTGATACTGTGATTCCAAATGCCACGTGTTGCCAAAATTCCAATGTTCTGCATAATTGTAATTTCAAATACAAACTGATCATTATTTTCTTCGTTCGTGTGCTTTGAGAATTAATAAGAACTAGTATGATACATTTGGTAGAACATCATGAAAATGCAATATCATGGAAAATAGAAGGGAAATGATGATCTTACCTCCCCCATGCATCATGTTACATAATAGCCCAAATTAATTTAAAGCATGGGAAGTAATTTGGTTGTTTCCATCAAACAAACTTTTCCATCATAACTAAGAGCTATAATTGTGCCAGGGGCATGAACAACCTACCACAACTGGAAGAGTTTCAAGAGCACATTGCCTTTTCCACTTGTTCCTGCAATTCGCCACTCTTATATGCCTCTGCAAAATTGACACATTCACTTCCAAAATGAACACAACCCAAATGTTAAAGATGGACAATAACCGATGCAAAGAAATTTCGTTTAGTTGGATCAAGTAGACAAACTATGCCTTTCATATCAGAAACTTGATAAGAATAAACAAAAGTTAACAACAAATTTCCTGTAATCAGCTTGACTTCCAAGAGGTTTTCTCTATGATGTGTGAGGTCAGTTTGTCAATTGAGCGCTTGGTTAAGGCACCAGAGGCACATGCAAAGGGTAATAATTTTTGTTTTCGTTCATGTGTTCAGATACATCATACTAGGTCTGGACAACAACTCCATGATTTCTGTTTTGAATGTGTACACTCTCAAATCCGGTACATAAAACCAATGAAGAGACAAGAATTCCAGTGCTCAAAAAGAATTATAAGCTCTCTATGATTGCTTTTTACCAATTTCCTGGTTAAAAGTTTGTTCTAGTTGTACCAAGAGAAGCATGAATGACATTTCTGCCACAAAAGAACTATGATAGTTAATCTTTCAAAACAGACAATAAAACTGCCAGTTCAAAGCATGTAGCAAGCCAACATAAACTTTTCATTTTCCTGTTGCATTGTTTTACTGAAGTTGGTAGAAATTTGAAAATACAAGAATAAACAGTGATATGGCACCTGCAAAGAACAGAGAGAGAGTTGAAAGAAAGAGGATTCAAAACACAAGTGGTAGTGCGATAAGCACTCAGAACTTGCAATATCCTAAAATTAATCCTAAATCAATGGGATATTTTAGAGAGAGTTGAATTGGTGGGTTGTGGTTGTCAACAACGCTCACCAAGGCTCCAACCTCAGCCATGTAAAAATGCCATTATGTCAACATATCCCACTTGTCATCATATTACCACTCTGGTCAACCTCAAAGTTTGAATTTCTTAACACGGGATTCTCAAGTCTGATAATATCCATTATAGTGCTTGCATATGACTTACACCATACTTAGGCAGAAATGGCACATTCTGTGCATAAATAAAGATGCCAGTGCATCAGAGGAGCTACAATGAATCAGGGAAAAGAAAAAAGAATTTTCCAACACAGATGCATTCACACATGTAAGTACGTGTGGAAATGTGTTGCGCATGCTCTTGCTATTTCTTCGCGGTCCATGCATGATGAGAGCAAACTACAGTAACATAAGACTTACAAATTAACATTCAAAGTGGTATCCATCTTAAGAACCACAGTAAAATTGAACTTACCAACAGTGATATCACAGCCACCAAAGAATTCTCCGTCTATGTAGAGTTGAGGAAACGTAGGCCAGCTAGAATAATCCTTCAGTCCTTGACGTAGCAATTCATTTTCTAGAATGTTAACTGATTCAAAAGGTACATTTAATGACTTCAATATTTGCACCACAGTTTGTGAAAATCCACATTGAGGGAAGTCCTTGGTTCCCTTCATGAAAAGCACAACTTTGTGTGATGTAACAACTTTATCCAATGTAGTCTTCAGCGCAGGAGTCAATGCTGTCAAGCACAAATTTGTCCTCAAATATTAACACTGCATCTTTCTTTTTCTTTGCGTACTTACAAAAGCTAGAACTAACGAAAAAGGGAAATTAAAAAATAAAAATAAAAACAGGAAATCCCATTATACTAATGCTGTTATCAGAACTGTGAATTAATTGTTTTCCTAAAAGCTTCTCCTTATTGAATTTTAATCAACATTATAACATAAATGTATCAATTGAGTTAACAATTGTATCTAATTAACCAAAAACAGCTCGGCACGACTGCCCATTGAAACGAGGGCCATGGGCTTGGATGGTGGCACGCAAGAAGAGAGGAAGCGAGCCATCTTCTTTGTAACTTAAAGAAACTAAGGCTATTTCAACTAGATCGATTTTTTTGCGAAATAATAAAAAAAAACCCAGCTTTTGATAACAGTAAGAAAAGAATCGTAGCAATTACAGAGAATAAGACGAGGGGGGTGTTACACATACCACAACGTATGGAGGAGGCGAGCTTATTCCGAGCAGAATTGGACTTGACTCTGAAAACCACAGAATCAGTGATGGTCAGAGCGCGAGGGAAGCAGAGGGGCCCAGGGCGAGAAGGCGCAAGGGATGATGCTGCAATTTTAGACGGAATCATCGTCGTTGGTGCTGACAGCACAAGCAATGACTGGGAACCCATCGTCGATATGCCTTTCTCCCTTGTTGGTTGTCGTCGTCGTCTCCGGACAGATTAAGAGAGAGGAATGAGAAGCCACATTTTTAAAGGGTTCACGCCTTGATGATAATCTTTTTTTAAAAACAAACTGGTCCCTGTCTATTAAATTTTTGTGATGTAGACCTTGTACTCGTCATTCTATTATGAACAAGTCCTTCCATCCACGACTGTTATGATTAAATGCAATATTATTCGCTCGCATTTTATTTTATTTTATATATATATATATATAACCCAATCCCATTTTTCCATTCTAAATAATTAGCAAAAATATATAGGATGTAGTTTTTTTCACTATAGCACTATACATAAATAAATTGCTATAGTGCGTTTCACACAGTTTCTTTTTTATTTTAATTTACCGACTCATGGAGGATATTTTGATTTTTTTGCATAACTTTTAAGATAATTTTTTCATTAATATTTGATAATAATAATAAAATATATATTTTTCACTGTATTTTTTAATATAATTCTCTCAAAATTATTGCTCTTAAATGTCTTCCTATAGGAGTGTAAAAAAGATTAATTAAAAAAATATTTGTTAATGATGGTTTTTTAATTTTTTTAATTGTAACTTGCTTTCACAATTATATTTTGCTTGAAAACAATACTTCTGGTTTAAAAAAGATGTTTTTATGCTAAAATAAAAAAAGAAATGAACGAATACAAAGATTAGATTTTTTTATTAAAAACATTAGTTTTTTTTTCTCTTTTGTTCAGTCAATGGGGTTTTTGCTAATATTGTTTCTTATTACTATTGTTTTTTATTTAATAAACTCTAGTGCTGGTAAAAATACCATTTTGTTATAAAAATATATATTGGTTAGAAAAAACAATCTTGACAAATAAAAACATTTCTCTTCTATAATTAAATTATACGTTATCTCTCATTCTAATGTTCTTATTATTGAATAATTGAATAAAAATTAAATTTCAAAATGAAAAGTTCTAAATTAATCCAATCGAGGTCAAAACATGAATAATGAGTTTGATGAGTTATTTTGTTTTGACTTAGATCAATATAAAATTTTATACGAATGATTTTTTTTTTTAGCAGACACCCTTCAGAAAAAGCATAGCCAGACGTGCAGGAGATCTTTGATGGCTGGCTAGGCTTAACGATGCCTAACTATGCTTTTTTCATTGCTTTTTTCTACTTAAATCTCTCAAGAGTCATTTTATCAAACACCTGATCAGCTTCTTCAAGTAACCCATGTTTACAATAAAAATCTACAACAATAGTTCATACCCAGAGAAGTAAAGAAAAGGCTCATTTTTTTAACATTCTATGCTTGGCATAGTATAGACACATGCAGAAAAGAAAGGAGCTTAATCTGTCATGCTTGGCAACATGAAGGCTTGCGAAGAAGATAGGCATAACTGCGCAGTAGTATGGTGGTAATCAAAGTCTTGCTAGAACCAGTCTCCAAAACACACAATTGTGTTCTACTTTAGCACCTTTTCCAGAGCCTACAGTTGATGACGGAAAAAACCTATCCCAACATAGAAAAACAACAAAAATCTATGAGTAGAAAACACAAGATTACATAAAGAAAAGAATAATTAGTAACCTATTTATTGTTCGAGGAAAAAAAGGCAAAAGAAAGTTCTATTTTTTCTTTCTTTTTTAAGGCATTCCTAAGCAACCAAACAATGGAGAAGAAGAAATCAAGAAAACACCTAGCAAATGGGAGAGGATTAACAGGGAGCTACTGGGTTGTGTTTATGTCCATGCTAACAGGCTTCATCACTGTTCAATGCAACTCAAATGGCAACTAAAAATCATTAGAAAGAAAGAAAGAAAGAACCATCTATCCAAAAACATGATCAGAATGTAAATCCAAAGAAAAGGACTAAACAATAAGTGAGGAGAGGTAAGACTTGTGCTCATGTTTGTTTCAAGTTTCAACAAGAGATTAAATAAAAGAATCTCGTGCTAAATAACTTATTCAACTACACATTCTCAGGACAGACGAGATTGGATAGAGAGACAGATAACGACGACAGAGGATGACGAGCTTGAGTACAATGAGAGACGGACGAGAGACAAAGGGAGCAGGGGGACGGGGCTGTTAGTTATTCAGGGTTAAAAGAAAATTTTGTATTTATACCTGTTTTTTTAAAATGCTAGTTAAACCGGTTTGGTTTTGATAAATTTAATCGGCTTTAAATTTTTAAAACAAAAATAAATTAATTTTTTTTGGATTTTTAATCAATTAATTCTTTTTTTTAGTTCAGTTTTTTTTATTTTGTTTTCTTAATTTAATCAGTTTTTTTTTTAAATATTTGTTGATATTCAGCTAGAAAAATAGAAATCAACTCTCTCAACAAATGAGACCCTCTGAACATCCTCCCACAACCCACACACATGTGGTGGCATGCATGCTACACGTGTGAAACATTATTAATTAAAACACTTTTTGACACCAGAAAAATATTCTTATAGTAATTTTACAGATACGTAAGAATCACTCCTGGAATTTTTAGATAATGTTGATATTTGTCACGGGTCGACTTTTTTCTCAATTGGACAAAATTTTTACATGTTTTTTTTTTATATAAAAAATCTTAATAGCAAATTGAAAAGTTTGTTCATATTTTTAAATTAAATAAATTAATAACTATTTATACATACTGAAAAATTATAAATTATAAAGTTTGATTTCTAATCAATTGAAGTTAACTAGTCAAATTCAAACCCGTAAAATGAATCATAAACTTAATTGAGTTTAATTATTTTTTTATATAATTTTTTTTAATCTAAAATAGACGTTTGTAAAATTAGAAACCAACCAAATATAAAAGCATTTGTTTGAGATCGTGATAAATAAATAAAAATATCAAATCAAAACAAATTGTGTTACCCAATCAATAATCAACAAGGTAATGGAATGGTGAAGTTGGAAAAGAAAATAAACAAGAAAAATCAATAAAAATCTAATTGTGAATGATCCAATTGGAAAAAAACTAATAAATAAATAAAAATAAAAATAAAAAAGAACAAGACACATGGGCTTGGAGTAGGCCACGTGCTTGAGCCTTTTTATTTTTAAATTTTTTTTACGAAACGAATGATTTGTCGTTCGCTTCTTGATTTTTTGAAAAAAAAAGGCGACGTGTTGCTTGTCCTGCCCAGATTCCAACGACTTCCGGTCGGTGGAAAGTTGATGTTGTGATGTTTCGGATCAAGAAAAACTCATTTTCAACCATATTTTGATCAAAAATACCAAACACACCATAGAAAAAACATATTCATGACCTTAAATAACAAAAACAATAGCCTAAAAACCAATAATAAACCCGAAACTAAAATTATTTCTTGGCTCAAATTTACCATATTGGACAAGGTTAAGGGAAAATAACACCTATGATAAACTCTTATCTTCAAAAGAAATCTATTAACATCAAAATCATTTTTTTTTATTTAAATAGGTGTCAATTAAATTTTTTTTTTCTACCATCGAAATTCAATCTCTCTCTCTCCTCTCTCAAACTAATAATCAAAAAATAAAAAAATTTGAAAATTGAGATTAAAATTGAAATGTATAAATTTTGAGGGATCTAAAGTTTATAATTTAAAAATTCAAGGAGCAAAATGAATGTTTCACCTCAAGTTTAAAATAACCATATCTTTTTGCCGTCTTTTTTAGTTTGGTCTTATTCTTTGGATTTTGCTATTCATCAATAAATATACTTTAATTGATCATTGATTCAGGCTTATAAAAATGCAATTAAAAAAAAAGAAAAAAAGAATGAAAAAAAAATCATTATAACAATTCATAATTATGATTTGTTCATGTGTAAACAATGATGCAGGGAAAAATATTTTCTTCACATCTCTTATTGTTTTGTATAATAATAAAACAATAATTGTAATGTAATCCAACACTGTCTTATTATTATTATTATTGCAGTGAACCTCAGAAAAATAAAATAAAATTGATAATCCCTAAGAACTATGACGAGGTTGATTTAAGGTGAGTTATACTTCTGTCCATGTCTTATATCAATCTTGTTTTTTAATTTTTTTAATATAATATATTACAACGATATAAAATTATAAAAAAATTAATTAATTTTTTTTTAAAAAATTAAAAATATTTTTTAAATACAATAACAAACATACTATTATTAAAAAAAAACACTATACATGCCCATTAATCATAAAAAGATTGTCCAATTTGCATGGGTTGGTTAAATTCCTCCCTTTTGGAATAAATTATTAATTGAATTTTGTAGTTTTGCAAAATGAATTAAACAGTTCTTGTAGTTTCAACTTTCAAGGATCAATTAATTAATTAGCCCTCTTCACCCGTTTTTAGTCCTTTTAAAATAAATTTATTTTGTTAAAAAAAACAGAAAAAGAAAAAGGAAAAGAAGGAGCTAATAATATGAAAAAATAATATATATATTTTGAAAATAAAATAATATAGATTAAGCATGATTAATATTAATTCAAGAACTAATTGAATAATTTTTAAAACTAGAAAAACCAATTTTATAATCCACTCTCACTACTTGTCCAATGAATTCCCCAGTGACCCATAGTGGGGGGAAGGCCACCCGTCTCCTGGTGGTGTCTTGAAAAGGAAAGAAAAAAAAAAAGTGGAAAAGGTTCGTTGTAACGAGATGAGGAGCGTCTGATGAAAGCGGAAAACAAGAAAAAATAACAAGATCAAATCAAGAATCAATCAACTCAAGGCGGGGCTTCGACACTCGACAGGCGTCCTTCTCTGCTCTCTATGATTGGCTACCGACCGTCTCTTCTTTTATCTTTATTATAATTTAAATAAAGAAAAAGAAATGGACCTGCAAATGAAAGTAGCCCAGGCGGTTCATGTCTTGAATCACGATACCCAATCCTGCAACCGCGTCGCTGCCAATCAATGGCTCGTTCAGTTCCAGCAGACCGACGCCGTTTGGGAGGTCGCCACTTCCATTCTCACCTCCGATCATCTCCACCTTCAGCAGCAGACGCCGCCGCCGCCTTTTGTCTCCGATTTAGAAGTCGAGTTCTTCGCGGCACAGATTCTCAAACGAAAGGTTTGTTCTATTTCGTTACCTTGAATACTTCAATGCTGTGCTTCGCTAAGGTAAAAGCTCTTGGCTTCTTCCTAAGGCAAAATGACGGACTGTTTCTCGGCTTGAATCTGAGTGCTCCTGGATTATGGAATTTCGAACAAAAATACCATTTTTGTTCTCTGGTTATTCAATTTGACTGTTTATTTACTTCAAGCTGACCTTCACCATTCTCATGCAGATCCAAAGTGAAGGCCATTCTTTGCAGTTAGGAGTTAAAGATGCTTTGTTAAATGCTCTTCTCGTGGCTGCCAAAAGATTCAGTTCAGGTCCTCCCCAGGTGCTTCAAATTTCTTTGGACTAATGGGTGCTCCACAGCTTGGACAGCTGCTGTCATTGAGCTATAACATTGAGTAATTGGAAATGAAATGTGTTTTTGATGAATTATTGTGCTATCTTAATGACAGCTTTTAACACAAATCTGCCTTGCACTTGCTGCCCTTATGCTTTGTGCCGTTGAGCATGGAAAACCTATCGAGCAGCTTTTCTACAGTCTTCGGACTCTGCAGAGCCAGGATGATGGTAATGTTGCTGTGCTGGAGATGCTCACTGTTCTTCCTGAAGAAGTTGTTGACACTCAAAATACTGATTGTAGAGTAAGTCCAGCCCATAGAAGTCAGTATGGCCGAGAGGTTTAGGCTCTTTCTTCAAACTTATTTTTTACTATTCTAGTTTTTGTATTTTTACCCTTTTGTCTCTCAACTTGTCTGTCGACTTCCTCACACAATTGCCTTTAAAGCAGCTTCTCTCACATACTCCTATGGTTCTTGAGTTTCTACTGGAGCAATCTCAGAAAATTTCCGATGGTGGTGTTCAACTGCATGAAAGAAACAGGAAAGTTCTCCGTTGCTTATTGAGCTGGGTAAGTTCAGATTTTCTACATGTTTTGATATTATATCTGAGTAGTTCTATCATCGCCCTTATTTTTGCTTCTTGCACTCAGGTACGAGCTGGCTGCTTCTCAGAAATTCCTCGAGACTCATTGCCAACGCATCCACTTCTTAATTTTGTGTTCAACTCTTTGCAGGTAAAGATAATTGTCTTATTGGTTAACTTCGTGTTTGAGATTAATGACATTCTCTTATTCTGGTGGATGTAGGTTCCATCTTCATTTGATCTGGCTATTGAAGTCCTTGTTGAACTTGCAAGTAGACATGAGGTAGGATCATGCCATATTGTAGATTTATTGGCCACTTATGATATACAAGAATAGACACATATACCTTGTTCTTATTTTTCTATACAGAAGAAAGTTATATTTGCTGTTAATGCACTCACCATATTAATCAAATTGCAACTATGATAGTTCTAGAGTCCAGGGATCCTGGGTTAAGTAGGAAAAACAGTAGTTCTCTTGCAACAATTTCATAAAAGTTAGGGGTGTAGTAAGTGATAGTATTGAATTTTGATAATGAAAAAAATAACCAAGAATCGTCATTTCACTGTCTCATATCTATCACTGATAAACAAAAGAAATTCAATACAAAGATATCCACATGAGTATGGTTGAAGGAGGAAAGGTTGCAAGATCCTATAGAGGTGTGTTGTCTTTGCTCCCAATTGCACGGGGAAGGTGTAACTTTTGCAAGGATCTTCCTTCATCAAGGCGGTTGTTGTGGCATAGTATACTCATGTTTTGCCCTTTTTTATTGACTTTAGTTTTCCTTTTTTTCCTTCTAGGAGGATGCCTTCTCCTCATTACCAAGAAATGAAAAATTCACTTTTAGTTGTGATTGCTTTTTGTAGGGGCTACCTCAGGTTTTGTTATCCAGAGTACATTTTCTCAAAGAGGTGCTTCTTATTTCAGCTCTTAGCAGCAGAGATGAGAAAGTGATTAGTGGGCTTTCATGCTTGATGTCAGAAATTGGGCAGGCAGTACGTGTTTTTGCATGACTTCATGTTGCCCAATACTTCTGTATCCAACCTTCTTATTAGCTTTCTACTTTTTTTGTATTATTTTTAATGTACCACCAGACACCTTCTCTGATCGTAGAGGCAAGTGTTGAGGGCCTTGCACTTGCAGATGCTTTATTGAGGTGATTTCTCTATCGTGTTATTTATTTCTGATACCTGTGTTACTAATTTAATAAGGAAATTTCTTATTAGTTTTGAAGATTTATTGGAGATAAGTGACATGTTTGAGAGATGTCTTTCCAGAATGCTCTATTTTATGTGCTCACATGCCTCTAAAACTTAGCACCATGCTTCTTGAGGAGGGTTTTATTTGGTATTTCATGTAAAATTGTAGTGCTTAAGTAGTTAATCTAAAGTCTCAGCACAAGGATAGTACCAAACGTTTCTGACCTGGGAAGCCTGTCTAAGTATGTTGTTAAAGCTTCCTGCAGCTTGTTGATGGTTTCTCTTTACGTGTTCTGTTCATTCATGTCACATTTGTTTTATGCCTAATTTGTTTACTTTGTTACCAGCTGTGTGGCATTTCCAAGTGAAGACTGGGAGATTGCAGACTCAACATTGCAATTTTGGTAATGCTATTTATTAAATCATCTATGGTTTTAGATGGATACATAAATATACAGGTCGGATACATGCTTTTGTTCTCGTGCACTGTTTTTTTCAATGAACTATATATACATTTAGCTTAGGTGTAAAAATTGTGGTTGCATTGTAACTTTAGAATATATTGGAGGTGTAAGTAAAACATTATAAACAAACGAGGAAGAATTGGACAACGTCTCAACTTCTAATTGGTTTATAGGCCAAAGAGATGTTGTAATGTCTGGGACAAGGAAAATGCTGTACCATTCAATTGTAGAGTATTTACTTAATGGGTGAGGTGGTTGGTGAATAGCAGGTTGAACAATGTTGCCACTAGTGAAAACTACCAATTGGTTGGTTTTAGCATTTGGACTAAAGAAGCAAGGATCTGATTTTTGCTATGGATAGGATGAGATTTAAAGGCTGAACAGTGGCCAAATTTCCAAGATGTGATTTCTGAATGTTTGATACAACAACTCAGAGTTGGGTCTGGGGTTTGGTGGGCTGGTTTAGTTGGAGGAGAAACATTGGACGTGTAATCAGGGTTTGCTTTGTAGTAAGTTGGGGAGTGTTTGGGAGTGATTACAACAAGAAAGTAAGAAAATCAGAGGCTGCCTTGCTGCTGTGAACAGTCCAAATTGGAGGAAAGAGGGAGGAAGAGGAGCAACAGGAAGTGTGCACCCAAGAGAACAGAAAGATATCATGTTAAGCATACTTGCAAATTCAGCACACTCATAATTCCTTTATCTAGTAAATCAGTCAATACTTATGAAGGTTGCTTAATGAAGTTGATCCATTATAAAGATTGAGAAGATGGCATTCACATTTAGTTACTATATGTGATTTTTTCTGTTGATTACCAATGGGTCCTTTGTTAAATGATGAAGCATGATAACTGTGACCATGTTTTTTTTTTTTCTTTCCCCAGGTCTAGTCTTGCAAGCTATATACTTGGTCTTGACGCAGAAGGTGCAAAAAATAGGAAACATTCTGAAGACATGTTGTTTTCTGTATTTTCAGCATTGTTGGATGCTCTTTTATTGCGCGCTCAGGTTTTACCTTACTATTCACCCTTAATTTTTCTTCTCCTTCTCTTGAATCTGGGTATATCTATTTCATGTGATGTTAAATGCACTACATTTGCATCTGTTCCCATTAACCTTCTGATCTTGTGGGTTTGTGATCATAGTTCAAACCAAGATTTCTTTTTCTTATGATAAGAGAAAATTGTATTAAAAGCATTACAAAAGCTTGATGTAGGATAAGTCATCCTCACAAATAAGAAAGCAGAAGGAAAATCATGTAAGAACAGCCCAATCCTGCTGTATATCAGCTCAAGAAACTCCCCTAAATGCACCTGAAGCATGACATCCCAATGAAGAAAGGAAAGCTATCCTATCCCACAACATTTGTCTTGAATTTTACTGGTTCTTAAAAACTCTTAACATTCCTCTCCAAGCAGGTACACCTTATAACTGCACAAACAGCACTAAACCACAAAGTCTTACGATCTTCCCTCTCACCAAAATCCACAAAAGAGATTAAAATCTGACACTCAATGTGGTAATACCCTAGAATCTCCACCATAAATAAACAATCTTCACCACATATCCATTACACAAGCGGACAATGTAAAAGTAAGTGACAATGAGACTCATTTCTTTGTTGACAGATAACATGGATATTGGGAAATAAAGCCTCATGAGGCCTTCTTATTTACAACAAATCATTATTAATTTTGTTGAGCACTACTGTTCAGGTAAAGAGTTGGGGGCTGAAGAAGTTTGAGAGAAGTTTCTCTATGTTCTTATTATAACTGAAGAGTATAATACAATATATATAGGAGAAGAGTGCTAACCTACAGTCTATCAAAATAGGAAATATTTACTAGACAGGAAAGGATCCTACACTAAACTAGAAAGGAATAATCTATGAGATCTGGTTTAGCTAATACCAGATTCCCCTAACTGATTTTGAGGGAGATTTCCACAGGGGCTTGGGAAATATGACAAAAAAAAGGACTTCAGACCTTTCAAATGGCCAAACTCTTCAATCGGTTCTCCCAGTTAAAACAAAAGAATTAAGAACAGAAAGCAAATTTAGGAGATCCTCTTATTTTCTATCATTAGATTCCTTAAAAAATGAAAGTTCAAGTTTATATTAATCCCCTGAAATGAACAAAAATTAGAATAGGAGCTCTATGCAAACTAGAGAGGCGATAAAGATGAGAAATAGAGGCTTTATGTTTCAATGGCTAATCAGATAGTGGGGCTTATGAGAAATTTCCTTTGGTCAGGTATGGAGGAGAAAATGAGAGATTATTTGGTGAGCTGGGAGGTCTTGTAAATCCAAGAGTGAAAAGGGTTTCGGATCATTTGGCGCAGAAGATTATAGTTCACGTAGGAAAATGGCTGTGGCGCGATTCTTTGTGGCACAAAGTTGTCTGTAATGCTTATGGTGCACATGCTAATGGTTGGGATGCCAAGCTTGGATCAGTTGTCTCACACTTGAGTCTGTGGAAGTTTATTTCACTGGCTTATTCACATTTTCTTTCTCAATTGAATTTTAAAGTGGGAAATGGAATCTGCATTTTGGTTTGGGAAGATTTGTTGTTAGGGGAAACTCCCTTTTCCATTGCCTTTTCAGTTGAAACCACATTTTAATAGTTTTCGGCACCAACCTTTGGAGGTGGAGTGGAATTTGTCATGGTAGATGAATAGGAGCAGGTTTATAAGTTTTGAACATGCAAAGATGATGGCATTGCTTTTAGATGTTTAGTCAAATTCTGGTTTTGTGTGTGTTGAGGTAGAGAGATACCTTATGTGCTGTGTCAGAGCTATTACATAAATACTACATCTGTCGTTGTTGACATGCATTTATCACACTGTTGATGTTGCCAGTTATTTGATTACATCTCACTTTCTTATATAAAAGGCTATGAATTTCAATTTGGGGCCATGAAAAAATTTAGAAAGAAGAGCACTAGTGTTGTGATTTTCCATTGATTCTGATGATTGAACATCCAGCATAGGTTTTTGCTATAAGTAGTGAAGGTGGAAGTATTTTCTTCTTTGAATTAAATATAGTGTAAGATATGATCTGTTTTGTATGCTATTAAGAGTAATTTATGTTTCTTCATACTAATACTATAACTGTATTGAAAATCTGGTTTTATAGGTTGACGAATCTACATTCATTGATGAGAGTGAAACAGTTGATTTGCCTGATGGTCTTGCGCATTTCAGGATGAATCTTGTTGAACTTTTGGTGGATATTTGTCAGCTTCTAAAACCTACAAGATTTGTACAAAAGGTGCTCCTTACATACTCGCACACCATGAATAAGTGCATGTACATCTATTTTTGTCTCATTATTTGGGAGGAAATGAAACAGGAGATTGAAGAAGTTAAGGAAGCAGCTGCTTTCATGGAGGATAAAAGAAAACAGTGGAATCTTACTTTGAGAGTGTCTTTTACATAAAAAATAAAAAATAAAAAATAAAAAATGTAGAGGGGTTATGACTGTTATCTTCAAACAACATCCTCAAATGCTATCATGTTGCTGGAATGCTCCCTAATGGTTATCGTGATCTGATTCCTGTTCAGTGCCTATATGACAGTAAAGGATTAGGGATGCCTGAATTCCATTAAATAACACAAACCGTATTAACTTTGTGGAGGCTTCTCTGTGGATTAAGAAGGTTATGTAGGATTTCGTGTTTTCAGGGGAGAGAGACCACTTGGTTAGTTGGATGTGTGCTTAAAATTGAACTAGAAAATTGGTTTTGGATTGCACTCATGTGAATCCATGAAAATTCATATTCAAGGTTTCTCCTCATTTCTTTCCTCTTTTAATGTTGGAAGCAGGTACTTTGTCCTTCATTTTTTTGGGAAGGACTTGTGAGGCCAGAGGGAGCTTCTTGTTCCGGATACATTACTCTTATTTATCTTTCCACTTTTCCAGCAGCCTAATTTTCTAGCTTCCATGTGTTATCTTTTTCATCTTTCCTGTTAATAATATCCCTTTTCCACATAAATAAATGTCATTTTTGACAAAAAAAACTAACCATCTCAGAGCCAAGCCATGTGAAATATGATCTGTTTTTGTCAGTGTCATTTTCACTCAATACCACGTTAATTTCCTGAGCAGATAAAGACTGTATGGTGGTAATGCAGGCTGATGAAGGGGAAGTATTGAAGTTGAGGGTTGGGAAAGCCAAGAGGATGTGAGGTGTTCTCGATGGAGTTTAATTAAGTGTTTAGTTCTACTGTTTCGCTTAGATTAGTGGAATGTAAATCTAACCATTGCTGGTTATTTGCAATGTCACTGGAACATGAGATGTTACACTGTACAATCTTCACATTAGATTCTTTGCTATTAAAAGTGTTTTGTCCATCCACTGCTACTGAACCAGAAGCAGAACATAAGATCTCAAAGTGGTTGTTTTCTTATTGTACAGGAGTGGAAGTCTCAACACTCCTTTTGTTTATCAATTCCTTTCCTTTTTTCCTTAATGTTGTCTTCCATCCTTCTTCTGAAACTAAGATTTCAGATCTTAGTTGCCTTTATGGTAGATGATGATGTCCTTTTTTGCTTCTTTAATTTTTGTTATAGCTTTTCTTTGGTGGTTGGGCATCACCAAATGTATCAATACCTTGGAAGGAAGTTGAAACCAAACTGTTTGCTCTTAATGTGGTAAGTGCAACTTGCTACTGTGATTTTGCTGTTATCTTTCTTGCATTGTTTTCTTGTATTTCTGTGTTATTTCTATCTTCTGTAAGTCTGTATCAAGCAGAAATTTATTTTTTGGCCATGCAGCAATTGATCCCTGTAAATGTACCAACAAAATTTTTATATTATGTACAAGTACGTTATATGATTAAAGGCTGTTTCGGTATTACTTATTTCTTAACAGCTGAATCTTGGAAATGTTTAAGATGTTTCTCTGCTGTCACCACTATGAGGTCACCCTGCACATGATCTCTTACCAAGCCTGTAGGGAGTTCTTACAGCCATTCATTTTTTCCCCTAAAGGAGCTTCTATAAAACTTGCATAGTGGTCACTGCATTATAGTAATACAATATTAGTCTTATTGTATTTCCTTTTCCAGGTCTCTGAATTGATTCTACAAGAGAGCCAGGTCTTCGACTTCTCGGTGATTATGCAGTTGGTGACAATCTTTTCCAGTATCCCTCCCAACAAGCTTAAGGGATTTATGTGCATTGTATGTGCGATATGTCCTTTGCTAATTTATGTATTTTTGAAAATCTTGAGCAAAATATCAGCTTCTCAATAATAACACTTTATTGGAAGAAAATTTGTACATCCCACCGTTTAACTCTGGGATGAATAGGTTTTGTTTATTCTTATTTTTTACTAGATAATTATTTTCATTTTAGGTATACAGGTCACTCGCAGATGTTGTTGGTTCCTATTCCAAGTGGATTTCTACATTTCAAACTATCGCTAGGCCTTTACTGTAAGCATACTTGTACATTTGAGAGCTATGGCTTATGTTCATATATGATTTAAGTGCGAATCTAGGTGTATTTTGCTCTGTTATATGCATGTTAGAATTGCCTGCCTCATCAACATTTCCTTGGTGTTACTTTGACATCATTTATTACATTGAACTCCTTAGAAAATAAGGCTTTGTTTGCATTATCTGGCAGCATTGTTCCTTGCTTTCAAGTTTTCTTTTTGTGCTGATTTGCTACTTTCAGATTATTTCTTGCTGCGGGCATTTCAGAGCCCCAGTCCTCAAATGCTTGTGCCTCCGCCCTGCGCAAATTTTGTGAAGATGCTTCTACAGTTATTTATGAACCTGCAAATCTGGAAGTTTTGATGTGGATAGGAGAGGTACTGCTCTTGTTTTTGCACTTGTGGATTTTTTTGTATGTTAAACTAATATGTCTTGACGGATTTAGTGTTTCCACGTCTTGGCTGAGATGCAAGTCTTCAACCACGGTTTCTATTAAAGTGAAATTTAAGTCTAACAATTGGAAAAGTGCTTTAGTTGCCTATGCATGTGTAAACATGTTTGAATCATAGTACTCAAGATATTCCTGATTGATACATTGTATGAATTTTCTTTCTGAATGTCTTACAATGCTGCTATCAAAACTCTCTTATTTTGTTATGGCATTCCTCTTTCTGCAAGTCCCGTAAACTGCATGTTTCCTTGATCTGCAATTTCCAGAACAACTAAAACAGAGAGCCAATGTGAAATAGTAGGATGGTAGCATCTCAGTGTTTTCCTTGGCCTTGCAGTTCATGGTACCACTTGAAAAACAAACATTAAATGTCCCCCTCTCCTAAAAGAAAAGGGAAACATTGTACATCCCCTCCCTAGAAAAAACACAAATAAAGTTTCATCCTTGTGATCAGTAAATCTTTAAACACCAGCATTGCTATTGATACTAGAAATGCTATTGATCATTTTGTAGCTTGTGGTTATGGCGTTAAATGGACTCAAACACACAGCATTTCTATTTGACCACTGCATATCTCTACCTCTCATACATGGTGATCTGGTAATGTCATTATTTTATTTGTCAGGCTTTGGAGAAGAGGCAATTACCTTTGGAAGATGAGGAGGAGGTAGTTAGCGCGATAAGTATGATCCTTGGTTCTGTAACAAACAAAGAGCAAAAGAACAGCCTGTTGGCTAGGCTGCTTTCTTCTTGCTATGAAGCTATAGGGAAACTGGTAAGCTCTCAAGATTCTCTTGCATGTCTACTTGTCATATTTATTTTACCTCTTGCAACAGCCATGTTATCCTTGTCTTTTAACTTCTAGCTATCAGCTTTCTTTGTATTATCTTGTGTTCATATGGTTGTGCTTCTAGCTCCTAGTCATTTTCTTTGCCAAATGATCTAAAGCGAAGCATTTTCCTGTTTTAGTCCTATACCTTTTGCTTTTAAAATACAACTGATTCTAAAAGAGCTCCTTTTCCCCTTCAGTAAGTGACATGAAGTCTAGGGAGCAAGTTGGAGTTTAGATTTTGGCATCCTTTCTTCAATATAGGGCATAGCTATGTTAGTCTTCTAGTATAATTTTTCTTTAGAAGCATTTGAAGTGTGCCGGCATTATCATTTGGTAAAGGAAGGAATTTACATAGCATGGCAAGGCAGATTGTAAGTGAGACACGATTTCACAAGCTTTATATTTGAACCTTGGTTACATTTGCTTTCCCGATGACATTTCAGTAGCCTCTTTTTGATAGATTCTCATTGCACCTGTAGTGGGAGTAGACGAAAGATAAAATAGTTGCTTATGATTTCCTACCTTTGCAAGCAGGACAGTGTACACACTTGATAATCCTCTATGAGGCTGTTCAGTTGCTGTGGTTGATTTTTTTTTTCTGGATAATATTTAATGTCTAATAGAGGGAGCATTGTCAAATGTGTCAGCAGGTCATAGAAGGATGGTAGGCTTCCATGTAGTTTAGAGAATAATAGGATCTTGTTTGTTTCAGTTTGCTTATAGTTGAGTTGAGACCATTACAAAAAGACCTGCTTTCCATGCCTTTTTACCAATGCATGTTTCATATTCCATGGCGTGTGTTAATCTCAAACAATATTTAATAGCTTACTGTTCTTTCAGGTTAATGAAGGCAGCAGCGATTCATTCAGACAAAATCCAGCTGCTTATACGCAAATTTTGAACTCAGCAGCAAGAGGGTTATACAGGTATACTATTGAGACAGATGAGATTTGTCATCGTGTATATGTGCAATTTTTAACTTGTGCAATCATGTGTTCATTGAGGACAAGACTTGATACTTTTCATCTCAGCTTTTTGTGGAAAGGGAATGGATTCCTTTGATTTTATCTAAAAAAAATTCCTTGTAGAAATACAAGAAAAATAGTTGAGCTCCTTTCTCTGAGCATCACAAGCTTGCTGTACTATGAAAGTCCTGCCCCAAACCTAGTTGAGTAATCCTAGTTCTTTTATATTTTCTGTTTCCCTTCTGAACAGGTGGCAGTGCTTCGGGTTTTATCTTATTTGTTTGTGCTAGAAGAATGAAACTTAAAAGTGTTCTTCCTGTCCAAATTTGTGTAATTGGACTCCTTTCCAAGAGCATCACACATGTACTCTGGAAAGACTATAAACTGAAAGTCCAATGCCTTCTTTTAAGTATCAACTCTTTTTTCATTTTTTGATTGATTGGAACCTCACCATTGGTATGCATGCCCACCTTATATGTTGTTTATTATTTGGCTACGGCTTTGATGTTTAATTGTTCAATTTACAGGATGGGAACTGTATTTAGTCATCTTGTAATGCCTCATCCTAGTGGTCCTGCTGCTGATGATCCTATATTTGGTCTGCTAAGCACCTTTTGGCCCATGTTAGAGAAACTACTTAGGTCTGAACACATGGAGAATAGTAATTTATCTACCGCAGCTTGCCGAGCTCTTTCACTGGCAATTCAGTCGAGCGGTAATTGGAGGGTGTTCTTTTTGTTTTTTCCCCATCCTTTTGTTAGTTTTATGTCCACATAGTTCATTTACTTTGTTTATTTGATGAGTAACCATATAATTTAAAAGCCATGACCGAAGTTGCATATTGCAGGGCAGCACTTTGCTTTGCTATTGCCCAGTGTACTAGATTGCCTATCAACCAATTTTTTGTCATTCCAGAGTCATGAATGGTATATCAGAACAGGTATTTTCAATTATATATGCACGTGCTTGCATTTACAGCATAGTGGAAATACTATCTTATAATTCAGGTCTGAATAATTTGGTGAAATTAAAAGCCACTTTTCATGATTCTTGATGACACAAACAGACGTGAATTCTATGACTCAAAAGTTGTATTTCATTACATTCATATCCGCGTGTCTATTCATGCCATCTTTAAAAACAATGTTGTAATGCTCAGCATCACTCTAATTGTTTATTTTTTTTTTTTCATTATGAATTATTTAAACTTGTGCAGTAAAAGGTTACATCAATTACAAATTGTAGTCAGCATTGTTTATTATTATACACCTTTGTATATGATTCAATTATTTTCCACATGTTTACTTATCTTCTGTTTCTAATGTGTTTTTTTCTTTTTTTTTGTAACGGGGGAAGCTTCTGTTGTCATTGAAGAATTCAGTCATAAAGAGGAATTTGGACCTTTGTTTGTCATTACTTTTGAAAGATTTACACAAGCAACATCAGTTATGGGTCTTAATTCTTCATATATATGTGACCAAGAGCCTGATTTAGTGGAGGCTTACACAAATTTTGCTTCCACTGTGGTGCGTGGTACTCATAAGGTTTGGTATACTGTTCTGGTCAATTTTTATCTCTTTTTTCCTCTTGCCTTTGATTATGGAAAATATGAAGCAACCTCATTAAATAGAACTTTCAAGGGTAATCTTCATCTCTTGGATTTCATGTCATAGCATCTATACCTGGACTGAGCATATCCAAGTAGATGAATTTGTTCTTCAGAGGTTTATTGATACTTAACTACTTCAAGCTAATAGTTTTGAATGACTTGTTCTGCTGTTTGAAAAATTTCAGGAAGTATTAGCTGCATCTGGTTCTCTCCTTGACGTTTCCTTTCAAAAGGCAGCTATATGCTGCACTGCTATGCATCGAGGAGCGGCGCTGGCAGCAATGTCATATTTGTCATGTAAGTATAGCAATCCTGCAGTGCTGAGGTCTTCCAGTTTGAATGCTTGATAATCTCTTGATGGTTTCTCACTTCTTGTGAGGCTAATATGGAATGCATAAAAAAACATGTAGCGCTTCAATGTTGTTAACCAATAGAAATAAAATTTCAAGAAAGATGAACATGGAAAATGAGACAATTTGAAGGGTAGAGGGACTGTTAATTTTCGTGTTAACACCTAATTGAGTTGCTACAGGGTTAAAAAAACAGTGTTGAAATTTCACGAAGTGTTATTGCTAAGTGTATTTCTTTCCGAAGAAATAGTTGTTAATGGTGTAAGAACCATTAAGAGTGTGAATGTTGGAGTTGTTTTGTTGTACAAATCTGAAGGGTTTAAACTCATGGTGTAAAAGTTTAGAGATGCTGTAGAGAGGCTATCATGTTATGATAGTAGCGTGGTTCAATGGTCACGAGTGGTGGTGGTGGTAGCTTTAATCCTTTTAACCTCTGTTAGTCAATTTGTATCTAGTTGAACACTAACTCTTATCGTCTCCCTTAACGTTTAATTCTTAAGGGTTAAGCATGGGTGGTTAAGAATTGGTCTAGGATATAGGGAGGTCTTAAGGTTCAAGTCTTAACCTTAGATAGTGTGTTAAAGTACAACTCTTTTGCCACCAAGTATGGGGCCTCTTTCCATTAAATACTAAATGGGTCAATAAACACAAGAGCTGACATGACTCGTTCCAAGTAGTGGATACTAGTTGTGCACTCGAATGGATCAAGAAATACCCTGCTACTTGTGGGAATATATATGTGTGTACCTGTGCATACAATACGTATATAACACATGATTCTCAACCCTGGAGTTGAACCAAATAAGGTCAACAACAAACAAGTTTGCTATCATTCAATCCATATTAATCAACCCCATTTAACACCCCTCCCACAACCAAATTTTTTATGATTTATAAAACAATTACATACGATTAGATATGCTTAGGTGTTTGAACCTGTAGATCTAAATTATAATCATCATAATGAATTAATATCATGAAGAAGCTATTACTAGGCCACTTCCTTAAAAGAAAAAAACAAAGTGAAAAAGTAGAATAATCCACCTTCGAAGAAACAAATTTTTAACATGAAAGATCTGTCCAATCATGCCTGGTTTCTGCTAATGAAGCTTTGTGAAAGTCAACAAGACTCTAAGGAACCCAGAACAACCAATCTATCCCAAGGAATTGCCAAACAAAAGTTGATTTTATGAAAAATCTTTGGCACATGCAGCTTCAGAGTGTTCTGATCTATACATGTTGCCTGTTCAACTATCTTATGCCTTTTGTGTTATTCATAATTGTAAATTTGCTTACTTTTGGACAGTCAATTATGTTATAAATCATGTTATAAGCTTGTACTTCAACTTTATTTAGGTCACTTTTCTATTATCACGTGTCTGATAATTTTCCTAATCTTTTAATTACTGGTTGTTCAAACATATTCAAAAACTAAATCTCCTGTAAGTTCAAACATGGTCAAAAACTAAATCTCCTGCAAAGTGATATGTCACTTGCAACATAAAATCTTTAATGAGAGCCTGGCCACAAGCTTGGGTGTGCATGTGTGGGCATGCAAGGCTGCCAAAGACTTTTTAATACAAGAGAAACATAAATACATTTATTGAACAGCTACTTATGTCAGTTTTTTTTTTCCAGTTAAGTCTCCTCTTAAGTCTTTTTAAAGAAATGATGGTACTCAGATGACCAGCTCTTGGCATCTAATTTTTGTTTAGCTTTCTTACACAATAATCCTTCTATAACAATAATCCTTCTATAAGAGTTCCCTTTATTTCTTTCTGCGTCTATCTTAAAGTTGATGTTTTTTTTTCATATTTTGAGTTAATTTATTTTTATCTATATGAATAATTTTTCTCAACCCTTCAATCTCCTGTGGATATAATTTCTCAACCCCTTCAGATTAATGTAATCAATTTGACCTGTTTAGGCTTCTTGGAAGTTGGCCTAATCTCTTTGTTGGAATCCAAGAATTGTATTCTCGAGGGGTCATACAGTGCCATATCAATTCAGGTCATATCTCGTAATGGCGAGGGACTTGTATCAAATTTAGTGTATGCTTTGCTCGGCGTTTCAGCAATGTCACGGGTAAGTTTCATTGTTACTCAATATAAATCATAAATGTAATTTCCTTATGGGTCATGGGCGTGAGTGCATGATGTAGTTAAGTTAAACGCTTCAATCTTCTTTTTGATTAAAATGCTATATGATGGTATTTTAGGTCCTTCCTTCTGAATAAGTCTTGGCTTATTTTTCTTTTAAGGATATGTCATTATTGACCGCTAAACTAAGCAAACTCATGGTGCTATTTCTCCTTGCTATCAATAGTATTGTATAATTGTCTATTGAAATAGCAGTAAAAAATTGAAAAGGATTTTAACTGGAACATAAATTCATCAGAATTTGCTTTGGAAATAGAAGTTGCACTCTTATTTATTTCCCTAATTCAAAATAAATCCTTGTCTAATTATCATGTTGAACAACCTGTGAGTAAAAGTGTTCTTGAATATTTTGTTTTATTCTCCGAAGCATAACACATATAGAATCATTGGTTTTCTTAGATTGAAATAATTGAAAATAGAGAAAGAAGAAGAGGAAAGAGATAGGAAAGGAAGAGAAGTATAAAAATGATAGAAGTGCTGTCTTACTCTTTTAGACACACCCACCCACCCCACCCACACACATATATATAGTATGTAGACAATTACATAAATACCTTGACAAGAAGAATGTAATATTTGGATAACGTAATCTAACTACTCTTTATTTGTAGTTGGTATGTTTGGCATGCTGGATTGGGTAGGACGAGAGGCTAGATTGGACGAGTTTTGTTAGTGTCCTTCGTTTGGTTTAAACTAGCATGGACTAGATAACTATTCTGTTTTATGTTTGGTAAGAATGGGGTTTAGACAATAACATGTTGTGATGACAACAATGTTTTTGTGCTGTTTCATGCAAGTAATATTATGATAAATATTTGGATTAAAAAAAAAACTATTTATCTATTCTTTGTAAATTATTAAATTTATTTTTTTGAAGTATTATTTTATTTTATTTATCTTGCGCTATTCGAGTTTCAAAAACAAAAGCAATTAATTATTTTTTCCATTAGTTTCATAAATAAAATGTCAGATTTCAAAAGCCCAAGTCATAGATTGAAGATTTAAAGGAAATGGGTATAGGTATTTTGGGAAGGATGTCTAAGATAATATTGTCATATGAATGGGACAGGTTTTGTCGAATTAGCTTGAAACAAAAAGGGCGCCTCTTGCCCATATCCCGTCTTGTGTCATTCTTAACCAAACACTCTCAAACTCATTTATCTTGTCTTGTTATTTTCCATGTACCAAATGAGCATCTTACACACTGCTGTAGCTACAAAGTGACGTGATTTTTCTTAGCATGCTAACGTGTTTTTCAAAATGAAACCTATTAAGCCTGAAATCCGAAGTACATAGAACTGGGTGCTTTCTATCTTGCTTTAGTATAGAAATAAATTAAGCATCAGAAAGGAATTGTTGAAGAAGTTTAAGGGCCAGCAAAATTGGCCTGGGTTCATCTGAACTCCCGTGTAGAGCACTTGGGACCTTCTATTTTCTGTAGCTTGATGTTTTGCTTGTATTATTCCAATACATTTTATGAAAATATTCCAATACATTTTATGAAAACACAGCTAATACCCTTTGCTTGATAGGTTCACAAATGTGCAACAATCTTGCAACAGGTGGCTTCATTTTGCAGTTTAAGTGAGACAACAACTTGGAAGGTTGTTCTGTGTTGGGAGTCTTTGCATGGATGGCTACATGCAGCGGTCTCTCTCTCTCTCTCTCCCTCTCTCCCTCTCTATCGATCTATCTATCTATCCCGTGTCTTTGCATGTGTGAGTTAGCAAAGTTTGAGCGTGTAGGAAACAAATTTGTGAGATATACTGATTGTTGATCCATTGGAATATGAAGCGTTCACATTCTAATATAAGAGAGTAATTACTATAATGTACTGCTGAGTTGCCTATGAACCTTGTTAGATTAGGCTTCTGGATGCTTGTTTCTAGGTTTTCCTTGTGTTTTCTTTTTGCCAGTCTTGACATCGTTTGGCCACTGTAATCGCACCAGGTGCAGGCTCTTCCAGTTGAGTATCTAAAGCAGGGGGAAGCTGAAACATTAGTACCAGTTTGGATGGAGGCCCTCGTTGGTGCTGCTTCTGATTATCTTGGGAGCAAGACTTTCAATGGGGAAAAGAATAACTATGGGCATATGCAAGGAAAGGGAGGAAGAGTTTTGAAGCGCATAATTCGAGAATTCGCTGATAGCCACCGCAACGTCCCCAATTTGACCTAATTCCTGCCCAAAGGCTGACTTATATCAAATATGGCTGATTCAACCTGCAGCTTCATGAGCTACTGAGCCAATTGCTGCTGTCAGTACACTTGCTCTGAAGCTTGGTGGATCGAGGGGGTCAATGTTTCGAGCAAGGCCCCCGCATCGTAACTATTATTCTTTAGCCTAACCTTCTTTGTACAGTCTTGTCCTAATCCAATTTTGATAGATCTCTTTCGTAAGATATATATATATTATTTATTAGCTCTTTAGTTTTGCTCTGCATGAGCGGCTGGAGATAAACTTTGTAGAGGATAGATACTTGAGAAAGAAATCAACACTGCCTATTTTCCCCAGAAACAAATGGTATACTTCTGGGCTAAAGAAGTCATTGTTTGACTTGTAGTTTGTTTGGCCTTATTGTACCTGAATTACTAATTTGCATCATATCCTTCTCTGGTTTGTCTCTGGTGCATTGGATTTGGCCTGTAGGGACAATGATTTTTTTGTAGATAAGAACGAAGAAAAAGACTTCGAGACAAATCAAGAGAAACTAATTAAACAATGAGGTTCGATATGAACTAGAGCCCAAAAAAGAAAGAACAATTTGCATTGATGAATTTGCAGAACAAAGATCTCACTAACTGATCACCTCAGAATGGAATATACCACTTTATTACATATGTCCGATGGAGACTTCCTTCTCTAGGATGAATTGAATTTTTTTAAACATAGAAAAATAATATCTAATTCACATGAATTTTTTTGATATGGTTATTAAATTTAACATAGTATATTAAACTTGAAAATTATCGATTAATTCTTTGTTTAGCTTAGACTTCAAATTAAATTGTATTGAAGTTGTTTAGATATAATATTGTCGATTTGATATTTTTTAAAAAATAATAATAATTCAGGTTAATTTACCAAACTCGTGACCATAAATTATGAACTATATTATGTTCAATTAATTAATTTATTTTATTATATGATCATATTTTATAAAACTCATTCAAAATCAATTAAATATATAAAATTGAAAAAAAATATAAAAATTCATTCTTCATTCAATATCTAACATTAAATGATAAAATTAAAAAAAATAGAATAAAAAAACCAAAACAAACTCAAAAAGACAAAAACAAAAAAGCTTAGTCGTGTCTAGGCTTATTTTTTTCTTCTTTCCTTACCCTTATTTTTTTTGGAAAAAAAAACAACAAATTAGGTTTTTTGGTTGAAAATCTTATTCTCAACCCATTTTTATCCAACAACACTTATTAAACACCATACAAATCATCTTAAATCATTTAACAACTCCAAAACAACACATAAAAATGAAAATCAATAGAATAAAAAAAATTCAAAATGGAACCCGATCTTTTTTAGGCATGTTTATAAACAAAACCCATAACAATCGAACTCCTCTCGTCAATGGAATTCTTTGACACAAAAAATGACAAGTTTAGTCATCGAAAAATGGTCAAGCCGACTATTTTTTCTCTCCTTACTGTTTTAGATGAGTTTCTTTCTCCTTACTCTAACTCTTGGACCGAAAAATAGAAAAAATAAATTTTTGGATCAAAATAAAAATTGTCACTGATACGAGGTTAGCTATATATTTTCTTTGTATTTTATATTTTAGTCTCTTAACTTTCAACTTTGTATTTTTATCATAATTTCAAGCATATTTTTTTTAATTAGGTTATAATTTCAAACTTTGGTGACTTGAGTTAGTTTCCACTTTAGTTGGCTTACCATAATTTAATTTGTTTTCTACGACAGTTTCAAATTATGTAAATTTCTACTGGTGTTATTAAAATAGGTTTAACTTGATATGTCAATCCATTAACTTACCGATAAAGGATAAAGGACTTGATATTGACTAAGTTTTAATTTAAACTAGATAGGAGTTAACACAATCAAACATAATCAACTCGGTTAAATTTTGATTTGACTTTTTTTAAAAAAAAAAACTCAAAACAATATTATCTTAACTTTTTAAAAAAAAAACTTGAAATGATCTTGGTTAACTCATTCAATCTATGACCTGGACCTTGGATCGGGATATGGATCGGGCTAATCTTAGTGACTTTGTTTTCTACAACATTATATGCCAACGTATTAGTAATGTACTTTATTCATATCCAAGTATCCCAATAGTAAAATACTAGATTAGTGATCCACGCTGTCCTGTGGGCATAATTAATTTTCTTAACATAAAAAAATATCTAGGTGTTGTTAGCGTGTTTGAAATAAGTAAGGAAAACTTATGATTTAAGTCGTAGACCCAACTAAGTTCAATAAGTTGATTTCATTTAATTATATGATAAAAAAACAGCAATGACAATAAAATAAACTAAATTAAAAAAAGGTGATCATAATGACGTGAACAAAATAAACATTTGTTAATATTCCGAAAAGATATTTGCTAAGACTTCAAAAAATCTCTATAATCATACTTAATAACAAAGTAGAAATTAAATTGAATTTAAAATACATTTCTAATTCATCTAATAATAAAAAAGAGCCAAATCAACATGATTTTTAATGTTGAAAAACAAATAGCATCAAATTAAAAAACAACAACTTGAATCAACCCTAGTTTAAATGGCAAACACATGACTAAGGTCATGAAAATGGGACAATCCCATAGAAAGAAAAGAAAAAAAAAATTACAAAGTTTAATTCTTAATCAACCAAATGTTGAGAATAAAATTTAAAAAAAAAGGATAAAAAAATAGACACGAGTCAACCTAAGCTAGCATGCCAAACTCGATACTTAAATCTCGAGACTGAAATAACCTAATAAAAATCAAATAAAATAAAATTACGAAACTCGATTACCATATCAACTAAATATTAAAAGACGGTATCGAGAAGTATTCAATTTTTAAAAAAACAACTCAAAAAAAGACTCACGTCAACTCAGGTTTATCCGTTAAACTTACTACCCAGAACATGAGACTGAGATAACCTAATAAAAAGAAAAAAAAATCATGAAGCCTGATTTCCAACCAAGTTAACCTTTTAAACTCGTTACCTTGCTTATGAGATCAGGATTGCTCCATAAAAGAAAAATCAGAAAAAATTATAAAATTCAATCTCCAATCAGCCCAATATTGAAAAATAAAATAAAATAATATTTTTAAAAATAAAATTAAAAAAATAAGAATAAAATATGAAATCAAATATAATTACATGACATCTTGCTAGTTTGGAGAAAATCAGAGTAGAAATTGAGGGGAGTAAAGATAAAAGAAAGATGAGAAGAAATAAAAGGCTGCTAGAGCCACAATGTTGTTTTTTTGTCAACACATACCGCTTCCCAAGAAAGCTCTCGTTGAACTGCTTTAGAGGGTGTTTGGCTTGGAGGTGTGGTGGCTTTTTTTCAAAGGTACAATATATTTAAGCACAAACCACACCTAACTATACCTCCAATAGCTATAAAAACATGCTTTTTACTTAAAAAAAGCACAAGCCACCTCTCCTCCAAACAAACCCTTAAACTCCACCAATAATAGCAGTGTTCTAACATCGAATGAAGTCGCATGCCTCGCAAGAGCGCAACAGCTCCTCTCATACACTAACATGCGGATTGCATGCCCTATCCAGTTTTTAGTTATCCATTCAGTATAATTTCTCGTATTTGTTTTAGTTTCTAATGTGGTTTTTAAAGCTTTAATTATTTTAAATTAATAAAATTTAATTTAATTTTGCCAAACTAAACACTAATTGAGCGTCATATTTTTGTTATGATATTGCAATATCTCTATATTTAGACAACCAATGCAAACCATTAAATTCAATCCAAAACAAATTTTTAATTTTAATTTAATCTAATACATGGCCAATGATATTGCCACTATGACATTCCACTCACAGTAGTTACAAATTTAACCAACTTCATTAAGTATGAAGTGCTAAGAATGTGCAGTGAAATTACAAACAACCTGTTAATGTATATGGATGGAGAATTTGCCTAACACAATTGAATTGGCAAGAACAGAAACACAAAACCGAATCAATCCCTCGGCGATACACGTCATTTGTCCCTTTTCTCTTGCATTTTGCTGCTGCTGTTGTTGTCGTCAAAGATGGTGACCAAACTAGTTCAAGAAAGAAAGTTTACACACGCACACTTTTAGTTTATGGTTTGAGATTATTCATTAAAACTATCATTAGTTGAAGGCTAGTGACGGGAAAATCCTCTACTTAGATCATATGGGCGAGCAAGATCTTTCTTGAGAGTCAATTCTTCTTTAGAGGTGGCTGAATCCACAGACAAGTTTTTCTTCTTTCTCGGACAAAAAACCTTTCCTAAGTATCTTTCTTGGTACATCTCGGCGAGGTGGAAATTGAGGGCTGGTGCTGGCAAAGATGTCTTGCACGAGGCGGCGACAGATTTTCTCTACAAGTGGCCAGTCATAAATGTGAGCTTCTTCCAATTTTTCTAAAAAATCTTAAAAGACAAAGATTGAATAAAAAAATAGTATAAAGAGAGATGAAGGTTGAAAAACAAAAAAGAAATATGGGGATCGGACAAAAGAAAAAAAGGAGGAGGGGTTTAGCATGCACGCGCAAAGGGAAGCCCTAGCCCCTAAGAAACATCTTTGACTAGTCAAGTGAGTGACTACAGAGTAGTAAGCAAAGCAACTCATTTCGCCTGCATAGGAAGGGGAGCTCTTCTTCTCACAGGTAATTTTCTGAGTTTCAGCCTCTTTTCATCTGCTTTTTGTTCTTCTTATTATTAGTGTTTTTGTCTGAAATGGATGTCTTTTTTCTACAAGTAGAGAGCACAACACTATGGAAGTAGATCTGGTGATAATTTTCATCTTCCAATCTGTGTTTTTGCATCACTTGTGTGCTTGATTCGTGTCATGAGAGAGGGTCAAAACTTAGCTTTGACCTTCTTCATGACCTCAGCTCTGGTTTGTTTGATGCCCAAATATTTCATCAAGATGGAGACTTTGCTTTTGGATGGTTTTGGTTCTCTTACTTGCAAATCCTGTTTTTGCTCACCTAAGTGATAGGCCATCGTCTCTAGATGCTGGTGTCATATTTTTCAATAGCAGTAAAGTCTGTTGACACCGTTTCCTTTCCTTCTCTTTCTTGTTTCTTTTGTGGTTCTGTTGTATGGAAAGTGTGAAATAGGATTTTCTTCATGTGGGTATCTTAAGAAACTATGGAGAATTTTTAGTTGATTCGATTTTTCAGCTGACATGACTGTTAGAAGGCTTGCTATGGTTTAAAAAATATTGCTAGTTTTCTCAGTAATTGCTTCGTTATCCAGCAGATCCCTTGCCATCTGATCTTATATTAGATAAAATGCTATTTTTCTTTTCTTTGTAATACACTATCTCCACAGTTGTAAGTTTGAAGGATGCCTGGTTCTCCTTATTGTCTTCCTGTTATCCAGCAACAAAAAGGACAATATGAAAAACACTCAAAAAATTCACCTTTACCTGTAATTTGTCTCCCTTTATGAGAACATTTACTTCTGCACTATTATTTTTACTTATTACTTTATCATCCCCTCAAGCTAGGTCTTTCTTCCTGGCCTTAGCTATGCCAGACACTTCTCTCTTGAAAGGCCTATTGTGAAACATCATTTCTGTATGCTCTTGCATCAGTGTATAGTTTAACCAGCAATATTCTTCCTCGTGAAATGGAGATTCAAACATCAACCATCTTATGGGTTTCAATGTGAAGTTTACGTATCCCAGTAAATGTTTTTAGCTTCATTATATTATTAATGGAAGCTGTAGGTGTAATCATCAGTTAGATCATATTATTACTCAAGGTGCTAGATCCAACTCAACATGTTGCTGTGATAAAGAAATGCATTCTGCTAGAACTTTTTGAACTGTGAAAGTTGTTTGCATATGGTAGCCATGGATATCAAATAAAATATAAGAGGACGTTTTAAGTGTATGTTTTATGGTTTTTCTCCCCTCATTCTTTTGGTAGCCATGCAGATGAAAAGTGACATGTGAAATCTATATTTGTTTTTCATTTTCTCACCATTTTTCATTTGTCTATACTGGGAAAGTGACTTACTGGCCTCGTAAGATATGCTAATTTTTTGGGGAATTGCTTCTTGTCAGATTCATGTAATTTTTAAACACCCAAAGAAGTGCTCAATGTATATTATTTTGTAATCAAAGTGCTTATATGCTAATAATTCACAAGTTCATTTATGAATACGTGTTGAGAAAGTGATCATTCATAACATGAGTGACATTGCATTTTGAAAGATAAATAGGAACGGGACATTGCATTTTGAAAGATAAATAGGAACGGGACATTGCATTTTGGAAGATAAATAGGAACGGGTTTTGAGTGCGGATCTTGGAATTGTAATGTTTACTTTCTCACAAATTCTTGCAAAAATCTGCATGCAGCTTCGTGAGTACAAGCTATCCTGTGTAAAGTTCTCGCCATATAGAAAAGAAAATGCATCATTCATAGTATAAGAAAATTGATCACAGCAAAATTTAAATAACATTCAATACGTGTTCTACAAGTATTGTTACAAAAGACTCATATATGTCTTTTTCCTGATGGATGGTTTATCTTCTTGTTTATGCGGAGTTGGTTTGTATCTATGCAGGGTAACCATATAGTTTTTTTCGGCCTATAGTTAATCAACATGGCTGATGGTCATGAGTCGGACAAGAATATTGAGATATGGAAAATCAAAAAGTTGATTAAGGCATTGGAGTCTGCAAGGGGTAATGGCACGAGCATGATATCTCTTATAATGCCTCCTCGTGATCAAATATCTCGGGTCACCAAGATGTTAGGTGATGAATTTGGAACTGCTTCAAACATTAAAAGTAGGGTCAACCGCCAGTCTGTCTTGGGTGCCATCACATCTGCTCAGCAGAGGCTGAAGCTTTATAACAAGGTTCCGCCGAATGGGCTGGTGCTTTATACGGGAACAATTGTTACTGAAGATGGAAAAGAGAAGAAGGTGACAATTGATTTTGAACCTTTCAAACCTATAAACGCATCATTGTACCTCTGTGACAACAAGTTTCACACAGAAGCACTCAATGAGCTCTTAGAGTCTGATGACAAGTTTGGTTTTATTGTCATGGATGGGAACGGCACCTTATTTGGGACACTGAGTGGAAACACACGAGAAGTGCTCCATAAATTTACTGTTGATTTGCCAAAGAAGCACGGAAGAGGAGGGCAGTCTGCTCTGCGGTTTGCTCGACTTCGGATGGAAAAACGGCACAACTATGTGAGGAAAACTGCAGAGCTTGCCACCCAGTTCTTCATTAATCCTGCTACCAGTCAGCCCAATGTTGCTGGGTTGATACTAGCTGGTTCAGCTGACTTCAAGACTGAGCTCAGCCAGTCAGATATGTTTGACCCAAGGTTGCAAGCCAAGATATTGAACGTGGTTGATGTTTCATATGGTGGAGAAAATGGTTTCAACCAAGCTATTGAGCTGTCAGCTGAGATTCTATCAAATGTGAAGTTTATACAGGAAAAACGTTTGATAGGGAAATACTTTGAGGAGATCAGCCAGGATACTGGGAAGTATGTCTTTGGTGTTGATGATACATTGAAGGCTCTGGAAATGGGTGCTGTCGAAATCCTTATCGTGTGGGAAAATCTAGATATCAATAGGTACACGTTGAAAAACAGTGCTACAGGAGAAATTATCATAAAGCACTTGAACAAGGACCAAGAGGCTGATCAGAATAACTTTCGGGATTCAGCCACTGCTGCAGAGTTGGAGGTTCAGGAGAAGATGCCCTTGCTTGAGTGGTTTGCCAATGAGTACAAGCGATTTGGTTGTACACTTGAATTCGTCACCAATAAATCACAAGAGGGATCGCAGTTTTGCAGGGGGTTTGGTGGAATTGGCGGTATTCTTCGCTACCAGCTTGACATGCGATCATTTGATGAGTTGTCCGATGGAGAAGTTTATGAGGATTCCGACTAGGAATTCATGAGTAGTGTTATCACAGGACCGTGAAAGCTTTTGTCAAGTTCGGTGGGCCTTTGTTGCTGGCGGTGCCCGTGATTTGATCAAAACATTACAAGATTTTTCTGCTTAAATAATTGCATATTCAGCTGTTCATCATCAGATATTTTGGATCGTTACGGTTGACCAACAGTTTCCATTTTCTTCTCTTCGTTTCTTTCTTTCCTTTCTTTCCTCTTTGTGATCGTGAATCCTTGCAATGTGTCAAACTATTCCATGAGGATCTCACAATCACGATTTTACCATAGAACAAAAGAATTGTCTAATTGTTTGCTTGCTGTTTTTGTGCAATTAGTGTTGTTGATGGGATGCGGACAGCTGGCCAGCTATGGCATGTCATGCAACTTTATGTTAGTTATAGTCTCGTGGCATCTTGCAATTTTGCACCTTTTTGTTTGTCAGATTCGAGTGTTAAGTTGAGGCATCTCGCATTTGAGGGCATTTTCCTAGTGATGTTTTGCAGTTTTATAGCCTTTTGTTCTCTCCTCGTGCCAGATTCGGTTTAAGTTCGAGGCTTCTTTCTACTGAGGGCATTGATCTAGATGCCGCATTCATGGAGTTTGTTACTGATCGTCTGAAGTTTACAATTTCAACGTGTTCCATCAAGTTCATAAAATGAGACGTTTCCTTCAAGGAGAAAGGGGGTTGCCTGATGCAGCTATACCTAGCTACGGTTGGCTTCCAGCGTGAGCTCCTGAAATTGAATGTTCAGCTGCAACTTGTGTCGGAAAGAAAATCGGAGCATGCCAAACATCTTCTGCAAGATAGAAACCAAGCCATTGAAATTGGATTATTTTTTTTCCAAACCATTCAAGATAGGCAGGATTACGTCAGTTGTGGAGTTTGTGGATTTGGAATTTCAGGAGGTGGAAGAGTACCATCAGTGAGGCCTAGGTTTTGGTATTTCAATGAAGGTTCAAATGAAGTTTTCCACGCAACAAAATTTTTTGAAGCAAGTTTAAGAGTATCGTGTTGGAACTTGGAATTGGTGTTTTTTAAAATTAATATCAAACATAATTTTTAAAAAATAAAAATATTATTAACATATTTTCAAATAAAAAAATATTTTAAACTAGCACTGCACTAACACCGTCAAGTAAAGCTATTTATTGCTTACGCAAGAAGTAGAAACCAGTAAACAGTGTCGTGGTTGTCTCAGCCACACCTTCATGACTCGACTGCATATTTATTGCAGTTCCTCCTGTGATTCTCCGACCAGACAACAAGTTGGTGTTACTAAAACCATGAAGCGTGTAGGAAAAAATCCTGGCCTTCAAACAAGACTGAGAATGCAATCCGAGGATCAAAAACTGCTAATTCATACGTTGCATCAGAAAGAAGCAGCCAAAGTTGTACGCGTTACATGGACAGACAATAAACAAATGGAATCACTAGTATTCGATGAACATGGCACATTGGCAGAAGCCATGGGAGTACCCTCATATAAATGAAATATTGATACTAGGAGTTTTATTGAACTGGAGTAACTGTCATGGTTAATTAGAGCTTGGAGAGAGCCTCTCATATAACTTGCGGTAGTGACCTCCCATGCCGCGAGTTAGGAAATTCAGCAATCAGCAAGTTCTATAAGTTGCTCCACCACATGTGGTTCCGCAAGTGTGCTGGTGTCTCCGAGTTCATCTAACTGCTTGGAAGCAATTTTCCTCAAAATTCTCCTCATTATCTTTCCACTCCTTGTCTTTGGAAGGCCAGGCGCCCAGTGAATTTTATCAGGTGCTGCAAATGCTCCTATCTGAAAGATGGAACAATAAGGCTCCAGTAAGTGCAGCCAATAGAAAACATATATTTGTACGCAACACCCTCCTTTTATCAATTAAGGATTGTATGGCTTAAAATCACACCAAATAAATCAGCCAAACAGATGAAAGGAATCTGATATGTATTAGGCTTGACAAAACTAAACATGTCAGATGAGGGGGTATCAGACAAGAAACTTTCACCATGTATGCACAAAAGACCTCTTTACATGATTTCAAGGGCCTCCTTTTTTTTTGCACAGTAGAGTAGGGTCCAGCATGAACAGGATACTAAATCTAAAAGATGCAACTTTGAAAATGTGAGAAAACACCACATGTCGAGTGCACTAATGAGCAAGCATAATATGTTTGAAAAGCTGGTCAAGCTGCTCTATTGAATACAGACCTGCTTCCGCACTGTGAGTATAAGACTTTTCCGAAGTTCTTCGCTGTAAGGTTCACCTTCCACAAGGGTAACGAAGGCATAAATCCCCTGTCCTTTAACCTAACAACAGAAAGATACCAAGGTTTAGAAATACTGCAGAAAGAAATTTTTAACAGTTCTCTCAAAAACACGGGGACATTGAGTACCTCATGCTCAACACCAACCACAGCAGCTTCTGCACATTTTGGATGTGAAACAAGAGCAGATTCAACTTCAGCAGTTCCAATACGATGACCACTGCACATATTATCAAGGTGACAATGAAAAGAATGGCACACATGGAACCATAGAAGAAATAACGCAAATTTCAACTACAGGGAGGGGGAGAGGTCACTGTACTTCATTGAAAAGTGTTCAAGTCACTGAATTTATTTAAACTTCGCTGGAATATGTGCAGGAAAAAAAAGAGAGAAAAGGAAAGGCTTGAGACCCAAAACATACCTCACATTGATGACATCATCAACTCTTCCGGTTAGCCAGTGGTATCCATCTTTGTCCCTGCAACATGGATGTAAGCCATCAGTAGTCTTTTGGCCATTCTTGGATCCCAGATAACAATGGAAACAAAGCTTCAAGGTTAAGCCGTTATGGACACCATCAAAATCCAAAATTAAGTACACATAAAATGGTGCAGATTAAAAAATGGAAATGTCATTGAAATTTTAGAAAACCTGCTACAGCCGTCACCAGTAAAATAATAGCCAGCAAATGGCTTGAAGTACGTGGTTTCATATCGTTCATGATCCCCATAAAGAGTTCGGAATGCACCAGGCCATGAGCTTTTTAAACACAAATACCCACTGCACTCTCCTTCAATCTCAACACCCTTCTCATCAACAATGACAGGCTACAATTGAAACAGAAGAAGATTGATGAAGGGTGGGGAGGCATAGACCAGGGGAAGATATTAAATGAAAAAGGGATAAGATGTTTGATTGCATAAAAACCTGAACACCAAAGAAAGGGAAAGTAGCAGAACCAGGCTTCTGTGGCCAGGCACCTGGCAGTGGAGTAATCTAACAGGCAGCCACAGATACAATTATTAATATATTCCAATGGTGAAGTCATGATAAAAGACTTCTAGAAAATACAAAGAGAAATAGAAGTTCTGTGAAGTTTCTGGTAGCCATGGACAGCAATTATAGTACAATTACAATTGGGAAGTGATGGCATTGCACCAATAGCAAATAAAAAGAATATACGAAAATACCATGAAACCACCAGTTTCAGTTTGCCACCAAGTGTCAGATATAGGGCACCGTGAGTCTCCAACTACATTGAAAAACCACCTGTAAGAAACAGAAATGCACTAAGAATTCTTTCTAAACTAAAGACCAGTTTCCAGATCAAGAAAAAGTTAATATAGCTAAAAACCTCCATGCACTTGGGTTAATGGGCTCGCCTACACTTCCAAGGACACGTAAGGACTTGCGTGAATAGCGAGTAACAAACTGCATTACCAAAAAATAGTTGAGATTAACATGTCATTCACAATACTTGCTTGAAGAGCTCCTTTAACCATGCATGTGTGCTCTTGCATGTAAAATCGATAGCATAAATATAAACTTGAAAATAAAAGCACCATAAATATAAACTTAAAAAAAAATTGTAACTTCAATAATAATTTGCTAGATAATATAACCAGAGCACCCCCATGATCGAATAAAGTACTGAAGTACAATCCATTCACAGCCACTGAAAATTTCAGATCCTTCTTCTCACGCACCCTTTTTTTTTGGTTAATTACATTTACCAGGACAACAGAGCTCAGAAGGAATAAGACTCATGTTAAGAGCAACTATGAACATATATCAAACAAATTTGCAAATCGGAAATGAAAAAACAACCACGTGGCTTTCAAAAGGCAATGTTAAATTTTAATCTTATCTTGATTGGCCATCATAAATTCCCCAAACCAATTTTGTTAGCACTAAGATAAATTACTAACACATTTCTTTTGTAACAATTTAATTTTTTTTGTGTTGATAGAACTAAGAAAAACAAACTATACTAAGAAACAATATATTCTATAACAAATAAAAAATAATGTTGCATGTCCACAATTTCTTTTTAGAACAAACTAAACATGGATATGCACAATAGAAAACAGGAGAAAAAATAAATATACTAGAATAATGTAAGATAATGGAGTGGGAATAACACCATCCTACTTTTCATAAACTTTATTAATGCCTTCACTGACAAATTATATGCAATGTAGGGAATATCTTGCCTTATCACTCTCACGCATCAGGGAGCGCACCAGGGTAGGGGCAGTGTAGAATATTGTCACCTTAAATTTGTCAACAATATCCCAACATCGCCCAGCATCAGGATAAGTTGGAGTCTGCAGGACATGCAGATACATTTTATAAAAATGAAATTTCTACAAATCCAAGAAGGTTACACCATATAACTGGAATTGAAAGCTGATACTGGTAGGGAGAAAGTAGTTTGACCATGTTTAAAGAAACATAGCTTCCACATAATTGCATATCTTAATTTGCTTCCACAAGCACCATATTCAGTTAAATTATTAGAATCTTCCACCAAATAAAATTTCAGTCAATATTCTACTAACACACTCAATTTTAATTCTGTTTTTTACAATTTTTTTAGAAATTTTGATCTGTGAGATAATGTATTCACATGAAAAATAGACTTTAAAACACATCCCCAGTTTGCTTTCCTCCATAGAAACCTAGTCCACCCTACCAAGATCGTGAGTTTATATTCAAAATTTTCTGTCATAGAATTTCGAATTGTGAGAAGTTTACACAGATTTACCTATGGAAGTTTCTGGGTTGTTAACTCAGTTCTGTGATTGAAAGAAAAAATATAAATGAGAACTTTCCAGACTGTAAGTTCAAAATAAGTTACCCCTTCAAATACGACAACAGATGCTCCATTAAGCATGGGTCCGTAAGTCACATAGCTATGCCCGGTGATCCAACCACAATCAGCTGTGCACCTAATGCCAAGAAAAAATTCAAAAATAAAAATTGAACAGGTTAAGGAGCCACTTCAAACAGAGAAAGCGAAAGAAACAACAAGACAGGTTGTAGTTTCATGGATACCAGTAGACGTCAGATGGTTTGTAATCAAAAGCATACTTGAATGTTGTTGAAGAGTAAACCATGTATCCTCCCGTTGTATGAAGAACTCCCTTGGAAACCATTTATTTTAGAAAAGCAAATAAACAAGAAACAAGAAAAGGAGAGCCTTGGTCTAACTAAGGAATTTCATTACCTTTGGCTTTCCTGTGCTTCCACTAGTATATAGCAGAAAAAGGGGATCCTCTGCATCAACCCACTCCACCTCACAAGTAGTAGGATACTTGGGGACAAAGTCCTGAAGACGAATCATTTCCATGAAAAAACAACATTGTATGGCCACTCTGCTGACTTTTTTTCTCAATAAAAATATCTCCATTCATTTTACCATGGGAAAAAAAGAAGAAAACTTTGCATATTCACTTATTATCAACTGGTGGAGTATAAACTACCCTTTCCTACTCAGACAGGGGTAGTATACATTGAATCAATCATTCAGCCTCACAGCCATGCTCTATTGATTTATCACGTGTTAAAGTTAAGTGGCAAGTTGAAGTTCTTACATTAGAATAGGAGAAAACTAACCTGCCACCAGACATCTCTTCCCTCCTGCCATTTAGTGCCTTCTCTCTTCATGGCATTTTCGTTTTCATAAGTTAGGCATACATCTGTTGAGTTGAAAAAAGAAGGAAAGAAAGAATAATATGAGAAGTATGACCTTCTATTCAGTTTGGAACGCACAAAAAGTGAAGTTTCTCATGATATAACACATACATTACAGTAACCAAAATTGAATTCGCAGAGACATGGCCATTAATTAATTTACATACATGCATACCTACAGATATTCCATTTTTTGCAGATTCAGCAAGGGCGGCATCAACAATGTCTTTAAGGTGTATAGCCTTGGCACCTCTTTTGACAGCATTACAAGTAATCACAACTTTTGGTTTGCAGTCTACGATTCTCTGAGCAAGAGATTCTGAAGAAAATCCTGCAAACACAACCTAATGAAAAAAAAAAAAAAGGGTAAGAGGTATTTATTTATTTAGAGAGCAGATTGATGAGAAGAACAAGTTGTAGCAGCTGTACCGAGTGAACAGCACCAATACGGGCACAAGCGAGCATGGCAATGGGGAGCTCCATGAGCATTGGTAAATAAATAACAACAGCATCGCCCTTCTTAACACCAACATCTTTCAAGTAATTTGATAGCTACAGATAAAACAAGATAATACAAAATTCATACTAAGTGACCAACATACATAGGCTATATCTATATCCTTTCGGTTTTTTTTTTTAAAAAAAAAAAGGACCTGGCAAACTCTGTCGAGGAGCTGGGAGTAGGTTAAACTGTCTTCCAAACCAGGATCATTGCCTTCCCAATAAATGGCAATCTTATCAGCATTTCCTGATTCAATATTTCTGTCTAAACAGTTGTAGCAAATGTTGGTCAAGCCTCCCTTGAACCACTGCGCAATTACAATAAATTACTGTCGTTAATGGGTGTGCAAATAAGCTAACCACACCCTCAATAGAAAAAAAATTAAGCCTTTCGCACCCACATTTAGCCGAAGCTTCAGATACCAGTGGAGCTATTCGGACTTAGATATGCCACAAGGAACTAGTGATGAGACTCAAATCTGAGACCTCATGGTTGAATGAATTCATATTCATAATAATTACTACAATTAAAATAAATACATCTCTAAAAACTACATTCAATTGCACAAAAAATAACTCAACTTGGCTATTAATTAATTAGATCACCATATAAATAAGTGTTTGTGTGTGTAAAAGAAAGTAAAAAGGTGGAGATAAAGAAGATAAAGACGAAAAAGAAAAACCTGAATACTGATATTGCCTTTGCGAAAGTCAAAATTCTCAGAGCAAGCAGGTTGATCCCATTTCTTTTTCCAATAGAACTGAGAAGCAATATCGGACCAAAAACCAGCCGGATCTTCAACGGACCTTTTGTACATCTCCAAGTACTGTTGAGGAGAGGAAACATGAGCTTGACGAGCGAAATCATCGCTAGGAAAGATAAGATCGTTCTCTTCAGAAGCAAGTGCTTCTCCTAATATAACGGCGTGGAGGGCAGAAAACTTGCCGGCTCCAGACGGCAACTCCAGCATTGATGTCACGTGCCTCAGCTTATTATCCGTCGCCATCCGAGTCCTCCTCTTGTAGTGATAATTATTCCAAATTGAGCAAACACAGGAGGTAGAGATGGAGGTGATTCTTCTGTCTGGTGATTTTTTATTATTCAGAAACAAGAAGGGAACTCGACTTCCAACGAATTTGCTGTTTGACACCGGAGTTTGCATCTCTCCTACTATATAAATAAGATTAATTAATTAATTTGTATTTATGATTCTTTTTTAATAGTCCTCGTAGAGAAGTTACATTTTTCTTTTATTTACTTTATTAAAGTTTAATTAATTTAATATAAATTACTATTCTCCCACGGCTGCAGATACGACTATTTTTTATTTTAAAAAAATATTTTGCAATGATTTCCACGCTTTGACGGGCTGACTTTTCAAATTGATATCATCATCCTCGCCCTCGTCTACATACCCAAAAAATAAAAAATCATTTTCCATGAGAAAATTAATTCCAAAAACTAACAGCGAAAATAAAAAAATGGGTAGCGATGAAAAGGGCAGGGTTTGGTTTTGTACTGGGTTGGGGTTGAAGAGAGTGAGGATATCACAGAAAAAACAAACGACGCCATGAATGGAAGCTGGACTTACCTTGATAAACAAAAACAAAATCGCGTTTGAGATCTTAAATCCAGGGATTCTGAGCCAACTTCCGAAGGATATTTTGCTGATATATTTATATTTTCGTTGACCCACACCACGTCCACCTTGACATGCCCAGCTAGCTGGTAGCTGTAGCCTTTACTATTTTGGTAGTGGTGATGATGGTTGTTGTAGAAGCAGAGAAGAACTCATGGGGTGGTTTTGAAGATGGAGGAGACGGGATGGGACTATGGGAGTTATCTATCTTTCACACGTTTCGTTTTCAACGATAACTTTTCTTTTTTTGTCGCTATTCTATTTGCATGCCTGTGGTGGTGCCTTCTTGTTGATGGTACTAGCATCCAAGCTTTATTTACTGTTCCAAGTCTTGAATACAATTCAATCTGAAATTTCTTCAGTAGTAATTTGGAAAATGTTTTCAAAAAAATAGCTAAATGCAATGCGTGCATTGATCTTAAATTGCTCGCCATTCTTCTTGAAATTAAGCCAGCTAAAGGGCAATCCTAGCTACCTGGATATGGATATGCTGTCACTTGATCAATTCCTTTTCCTTGTGGGTCTGCGCTGTGCTGTGAATTGAAATAGAAGAAAGAGACATATCAAGAGATTCTCGGGATTCTCTCAGCCCAAGTTTAAGAGAGATTATGCTACACTTTGCTACTACTATGAACTAAAATCTAACTAGAACGCGTCGGGTCAATACTGTACAGCCAGCACAGTTCATCTTTTTATAAAATACTGTGGATGGCAATATTTATTTTTTCAAAATTCATTTTAATTGTTAAAGTTTTATTTTATATGATATGATTTTAATTTAAGATAAATTGTTTCTCAATTTTTTTTAGTTAAAGGTGAAATTGGAAGAATATGAATTTAAATGAAAAGGGTGCTAGAAGTTTCGATAAATATATATTTTGGTCCTTTAACTTTAAAAATAATATAAATTATACAATTTTAATGCCTTAAATTTTTTTTAGATTTAATTTTAATATAAAATTTATTTTTGTTACTTTTTAGTTTCTGATTGGGAAAGGAGAGAGAGATCGCTGAATTACGACGGTAAATAAATAAAAATATCGTTGACACTAATCTAGAGAACCAAAATTGTTTATATTAGTGTCAAATGATTCTATTTGATGAAGGGAGTTCAAATTAGGTGTTTTTTTCCCTTTAAAGTTCTTAGAAAAAAAGATCTGAGCTCGGTTTTATTTTTTGTTTTGAGTTGATTTTGGCTTTTTGAATGATTTTTTAGTTTTTTAGGCTATTAATAAGTTTATCATTGTTCATAAGGTGTTTTAGGTAAAAAAAACAAATGATTTGACAAATGGTTTTTTTTATTAAAACAACTTAAGCCCTGATTTTCCAACACTATAATGGCTGAAACCTAAATAAATCAGACGACGCGTTGCCTGATTTTTTTTTCAAAAAAATTTGGAGCGGACAACATGTTGTCCTGCCCAATTGCAACAAAAAAAAATATATAAAAGTCCAGTCCTACATGTCTGTCAGGATAGGCCTCCCTGTGGGTCCTGAAGAAACGGGTCAGGCCCATCAATGCATAGCCTTTGTTTTTTTTTAGTTGTTTTTTTTTAAGTTAATGTTTTTAAATATTTTGATTACTACATCTTCTATCTTTTATTTTATTTAGAAAGTATCTTTTAAATAACAATTATATTTTTGTTATGTATTTAAATTTAGAGTTTTTCTGATTCGTTTATAATTTTTTTTATTTTTTGTATAGATAAATTTTATTTTAAAAAAAAAATATTTTCGAATAACATTTGTAATATATGCAACATACATAGTATTTTTTTGTTCCTTTTATTTTATTCAATCAATTTAATTTATATCTTGATCTATTTGTCTCTCAATTTTATTTATTTTATTTTTATTTATCGTTTTATTTTTATTTATTAAAATATATAATTCTTAATTTTTTATTATTATTTATATGCATAAATTTGTTGATTTACATTTATAATTTTTTTAATTATAAAAATACATTGAAAAAATCACCCGGTATAACGCGAGGATATCAAATATTGAAAGAAATATACTAATTTTTTGGAGATTACGAGGATGAGTCCAAAGCAGCAGAGTGGGGGAGGGAGGGGCGTGCACTTTTTTCGTTTTTTACCGTAAGTTTTTTGGTCCCCGTTTTGTTTACCGCTGGTGGTAGTTGGTACCAATGCTTAAGCCATGGTTCATTAGTGGTGAATGTAACGCCAAACCACCAGACCCAGGAACATTGACTTTAAAGGTGTATTTAGTATTGCTTTTTATAAATATTTTTGAATAATTTAAATTTTTTTTATTTTTTAATTTCAAATTAATATTTTTTAAGTATTAAATTTTTTTAATATATTTTAAAATAAAAAATATTTCAAAAAATAACTGCTATTATTTTTCCAAACATATTTTTACTGTACCATTTCTACCATAAATTTTTGGTCCCCGTTCTATTTGCCACCTGTTGGTAGCTGGTCTTGTAAAGCGCCACTGATCCTGGGTCTGGTGGTTTGGCGTTATATTCACCACCAGCGAACCATGGTTCGTCATCTGGTACCCAAAAAACGGAGAAGCAACCTCTTAAAAGTCAGCGCAAGTTTTAATTTTAATTGAGAAAAATAAGTAGATAAACTACGAAAAGAATTTCAATATTCAGTTACTGAAAATTCCGCTATAATTAACATTCAATACTTTAATTTTCGTAATTATTACTTACAATTCTGTAATAACAAGCTATTTGACTCGCATTGCATTGAGATTGAGATTGAGATGGGAATGAAAGCAAAATCGTGGATTCAAAAATCCGTTATCTCCTCGTGCAGCTTCTGTGCTTTCTAGTATTTAAATGAATGAACAATCTAGGTGGTGTCCAGTGGTAAAAGCTTGGGACCAAAAGGTTTGCTTTCTCTGTGGTTTCAGGTTCGAGTCATGTGGTTGCTCATATGATGGCCACTGGAGGCTTACATGGTCATTAACTTCAGGACTCGTGGGATTAGTTGAGGTACATGCAAACTCACTCAAACATCTATATTAAACTAAAAATATATATATATAAATAAATATATATATATATATATATATATATATATATATATATATATATATATATATATATATATATTTAAATCAATGATTTTGCTTTGAAAGGAATGTATCCAGCCTTAAACGCAAGAGACGAGCCTGTCCTATCCTATACGCAGAAGCTACCTATCCGACTAGTAGACAGCGTGAGGAGGAAGACTTTTATTCGGCCACCCTTGGATACGTGTTCTCTTTTAGAAAATGGTATATACAGTTTTTTTCAACACATTTTTATAATAAGAAAAATTATAAATGTAACATATATATATATCTATATATATATATATATAACCAAATAAATTAAGAAGTATATGGGTTAATAAATAAATTGATACTCAAAATTTTATAACTAAAATCTCAATTTGTTTTTAATATTGATTGTTTCATAAGATTTTTCATGTGTGCAGTCTTGCATTGTTTTTTTTAATATTATTCAATAAATTTTATATATGTGTCGGTTTCTATTATAAATTTTATGTGTTTTTCTATTACAAATTTATTTTGATAAAAAAGTTCGTTAAACATAATCAGGTAAATTACTCGTATTGAGATGTTATATATATTGATCTTTATTTTTTACTTGGTTTTCTCAATTTTATTTTTGTTTGTTGTTGATGATTTGTTTTTCATTGCTTTGCACAATGGTTATTGATTTATTTAATTAAATGTATGCATGAGTTTTTTTATTTACATCTAGGAGTTTTTTTAATGTAAAAAAACACGTTTAGTTGAATAATTTTGTATATTCATTTTTTTATTATATTTTGATGTTTAAAATTTGATGTTTATTCTTATAAATTTTTTTTCCTTAAACCTCTTTATGAAAAATTCATTGTTTTTAGTTTCATCATTCAATTGAAGTTTATAGTGTATTGTTTTTTTTTTTTGTCTTTGTTTTTTTTATTTTTATCTTTTTGTTAATGTTTTTATTTGTTTTAATTTAACTCTCAAAATTAAAATTTTTTGTTGTATCTTAATGCAATTTTAACACTCATTATTTTTATTGTATTTTTTTTATTTTGAAATTTTTTTGTTGTTTTTTTGTAATTTTAACCCTCATGATTTTTTCATGTATAGTGCTTTCGGTCTTATAACTTGGGTTATAGTTTAAAAAGTTAACAGTAATTGACTTTTTTGTCTTATTTTTTTTAGATTCATATTTTTTTTCTATCTATCCAATTATTTTATTCTCATTTAATTTTTACTTTGTTAACAAATAAGAACATTGAGACGTTTTGGGAATTTTGCTAAGATATATTTTTATAATATTGACAAGTGTTCATCTTTTGTATTGAATTATTGTTTTTTTTTGTTTTGCTTGTTTTTGATATCTTATTTTTTATGATGTTATTAAATTAACTAAATTTATCATTAAAACTAGCCAATTACATGAATATTATATTTTTTATTTTTAAAAAAATATTCATCTTTTCTAATATTTTTTATACAATAAAAAAAATTAATCCGCACGTGGGCACCTAACAAGTAAAATTACTGGTTTTAATGATTTTATAAAAATCTTAAATGATATGAACTTGAAATAGTTTGAATTTTTGAGTTTGTTCACTTCACGCTACCTATAAGTCAAACGCTACTTTAAATTTAAAAAATATATGCAGGTGGGTTGGAGAAACAATATAGAGTTAAAGCATATGTTGTTTTTATGGTCATGTAGTGTTTTTTTTTTTAAAAATAATTTTTTTATTTTAAAATGATTATTTTTTAATGTTTTTTTATTATTTTAATATACTAATATAAAAAATAAATTAATTGACCAGTCAATGAAAATATATTATAATATTAAATCAACTTAAAGATATTCCTAACTAAAAAAACAAATCTTGATTGACCAGTCAATGAAAATATATTCCTAACTAATTATAAATTATAAATAGTAATAGTCCTGGGGGAGAAATTTTTCCATTGATTATCAACTCATGACATATAACTAGAAAATATAAATAGATTAATCTACTTTAATTTTTTTATTAATAACGTACAAAGTCTATGTACACGTGTTTCCATCTCAAAACTATCAAAGTGCCACCTCAAAATTGCGTTGACCACAATTATTATAATTATAAGCACAATTAAAACGCTTGGTAAAAATAATACAGTGGATGGTTGACAATGTTTTTTTTTTTATTTTGCTCCTATTAAAATCAACCAAATACCTAGTTATTTAGGGTATTTTTATTATTTTATAATGATTCATTTATTATTCCTACATTAATGTGGGCTATATATATGTCTTTTTAAGTTTGTCATGTACAGTGACATGATTTTTTATTCAAAGATTTTAAGGTTTTTGGCTAGGGTTGTTTTTGTTTTTTTAATTTTTATACACGGTAAAATAACTAAATTATTTTTTAAAATAAAATTTTATTCATTAATAATTAAAGGCATTTTGGTATTTTTATCTCTTTCTTTTAAGAGATAAAAATCCAATAAAATTTATTTTTATCTTTCAATATTTAATTTTTTTAATTGGTCTTTGTGTTTTTCTTTTCATTTTATTTTATGTGGGGTTACCCAATGCCAGGTTTGCTAAAAAAATTCTTCATTGCTTTTTTTTAAAAAAATTAATTTCTTTTTGTTTCATTGCTAAACTTTTATATATAATTCCATCGGATATTAAAAATCCCAATCAAGAATTACAGAACTCAGGTTGAAAAGGTTCCAAATGTTAATAGATTAAAAAAATTGACAAGAGAATACTTGATCACAGAAGCCACGAATCCAAGAGAGGGAGCTCGTTGAAAATTCAAACATCTTCGCTGCATGATGAAATATCCATCAAAGTGTTTTTGCGGTAAATCCCTCAAGGCATATAGTATAAAAAGGCATACATCCATCAAAGTGTTCTTGCATTTTTTACGTTGCTCTTGTCAAATATGGTGTTTTTAGGTTTGATTTTTTTTTTAAAAAAAGGGATAATTATGAAAAAAATCTCTCATGGTTTGACTGCATTCTCACTATTTTTGATGTACTTTTTTTAAAAAATACATTTTATATTATGGGTTTACATATTAAATAACAGCTTACATTATTAACCTTGCACGCAAAAAAATAAAATAAAAAATTTAAATATTTACAGGCTTATTATTATATTCAATTTAATTTTTAAAAAATCCTGAAAGCCTTTGATTCAATTTAATTTTTAAAGAGAGATTGAAGAAACAAATGACATCCAAAATGGTATTAAAGAGAACTTTTATCAAACATATCGTGGAGACAGATTTGTGGTCAAATTCATGGCCGAAAAGAAATTGAAGAAATAAATCTACGAGGATCAAGAGCTGTAACAACAACACAAATCTAACAAAACTATGCGAAATTAACACAACTCTATCATAAAAATGAATGAAAAAGTTAGTTTAACAGGGCAACTCGGATATCAAATACAAACCCAATCCGACAAAAGTCTCTATAAGCTTTGGGTTGACCCGATCTTGCTCCTCTCCTTTGAATATGCGTATATACACTCTCTCCTCATTAGTTGAACTAAATGAGTATTGTGTCCCTCTCAACCTGCAAAGAAAACTAAGCCAACCAAAGAAAAAAAATATCATAATACGTATATAGTATTTGAGTTGGAGATGATGAAGACGTGGGTTAAAAAGAGGTTCTAGAGTTGAAAAAACAAAAGCGCCGGTGGTAGTCTTAAACAGAGGTTACGAAGACTTATAAGGAGATCAATTCAAGGACAGAACAGAGCACCACCAACCTAATCAGCTTAGAGTACACAAATTCTAATTTTTATTTTTGAAAATAATAATCGTAAATATTATTTTTAATGTCAAAATATGATAGTGATAAAATCAAGAAAGAATATAGGAAAATATTTACAGTAAAAAACTAGGTTTGGGTCCATTTCAGGAAGGAGAAGGGACGAGGATAGTGGTTTGGATTTAAAAAAAAAAAATCAATGAAAAAGTTATAATATTTAATTCAATATAAAGTCTTTTTACTCAATAATTAAAATATAATATCGATACTACAAATATTTTGAATTATTCTAAGTGAAAAATAAAATAAAAATCTTCACGACATTTACAAATAGACTTTATAATTTATATAAATACCAAGTAATTATCTTTCAAGCTATGAGGAGACATGAGTGCAGAGAAGCATGGGATCCCTGGCTTTGAGGTGGGTGTTCGTGGCGACGCCCATTTGATAACTGCCGTTAGCTTCCCGAACGTTTAGTTTCTACGACACCGGCAATTAAAACAGATAACAAAATGAAGGACCTTCCGTTAGAAAAGCCACGTTGTCATAGCTTTTAAACTAGAATTGTGGGGCTCCAATAGAGAAGATCCCCTCAAAAAATTGGCGTATGCCGTTATTTGCGGCGTGCACACGGTATTCTTTAGTAAAAGGCGAAAGAATAGTTCGCTCTGTGCTCACCGCGCGGCTGCGTGGTTTTGAACGAAGAATGTGCTCATTTATATAGCAACTCCTCGCGTGTTGGAGTTTCTCTTTAGGCGATGTGGGACATTCTCTCTAACGTTGCCAAAAACCTCGTGATACTTTATGTTTCTTGTGTCACTTCGTTCCATGAGCTTCAATGAATGTTTTTCTTCTTCCTGGGTTTTTACTATTATTTATTTTGTATATCTAATTTTTATTTATTTTTTATTATCATGTGTTTGTTTTTTATTTTATTTTTATTTTAAATTTTATCACTATCGTTTAATTAAATTTAATTTTCATGTCAAACTTGATACTCGTTATTATGATCTTTTTATCCCCTTTCACTAATTAAATTTTGAATTCAATTTTATCCCTAATTATTTAATTTTAACTTTTTTTATGTCGAATTTGATCTCTATTGTTTATCGTTATTTGTTTAGTTTTGAATGCTTTTTTTGTTGTATTTTTTTCCCAATTTAATCGATTGATATTTTTTTAGTTGATGATTTTTCTTCGTTGTTTTTTGCCCTTATATAGGTTTAGTCTCGGTCTTATAACCAATTTTAGATCCTTTTATAAAATTGATTGATTTTCAGTTTTATCATTCAACATTTAATTTTTTTTAATTCGTTTTCATGCTTTTTTTTTCACTTTCTGTTATGTGAGGTTATCACAATCCCAGATTTGCTAGAATTTTTCATCATTGTTTTTTTTTTTTATTAATTTTTTTTTGTTTCATTGCTAAACTTTTTTTTATTTATATAAAAAACACATTAAAAAATATGTATTTTCATTACATAGCTATTACAATACTTAAGTCTGATGGTAAACTTTAATTACTTTAATTTTTGTTTAAAAAAAGGGATGAACTCCATGGATTTTAAACATGAAATTTTATTAAAACTTTTGAATTGCATTTATTTCAAAGTACTCCAACCAAGATGTATAATTTTATTATATATTATGAAAACTCATAGTAGAATTTTCATTTTTAAGCCATGTCATGTAATTTAAAATTTATGGACAACTGAATCGTATGATTACAAATTTAATTTTAAATTAAAAAAAGAGGAAGAATGGCTCAATTATGATTAAGAAAGATTTTAGTTTGTTCAAAGGTTAATAGCACGACCAAATAAAGGATTTTATTTATACATGATTTTTTTTTTATTATTATTAATATAGGTGTCTGAGTCAGCTTACGTGTACCTCAACTAATTTCACGGACCCTAAAATTAACGATTATATAAGTCTCTAGTAGCTCTAAAACTTGTAGAACTCGAACTGCTGATCTCTAGAAAACAAACTTAAAATTTAACCAATTGAGTAAACCTATTTATACACGAAGTTAATACACAAGTAAATTGCCTATCCCCTCGAATATTACAAAATTATACAATCCACCTTACAATTCAATAATTTGATAAAACCATCTTCTATATTTAAGTAATTATTAAAAAAAACTCATTTTTATATCCAAATGCCCTTGATATTTATGAAACCACCCCTTTTAACATTAAGGAATTTCTAAAAACATCAAGAACATTTTAGATATTAAAAAGTGTTTTTATAATATCTTTTCATCTTTAATCAAACATAACCTTAAAAAATTATCTGATGGTTAGATAATTTAAGGAGTTCAAATTTCGTGATTAGTATTTAGGGGGGCTTCTTATATCCTTATTGTGAAAAAAATTCTCGAACCAGTTAGATAACATTTTTTTTATATATACAAGAATGGATAGAATTTTCTTTATAAGAGTGACAATTAATTATTGCTAGTATATTATTATCTCTAATGTCCCAATATGAAGCGAACATGTTGGTTAATTTTCATTTTTAATAATTTTTTTTTATTAAATAACAGAATTACTTTTATATTTTTAGAGAAATTTACTAAAAACATACCATGTATAGCAGTTTTCCTTCATACTTTAAGTTAGCATTTAATTACTATCTCAGAACATAAAAAATAAAGATAGTAAAAACAAGATATAACAAGATATGGAAACAAAATCATGTTTGATAGCAGTGTATAAAACATGATGACTATCTCTGTATTTTGTTTAGTCGATGTTACACAAGGCAAAATAAAATATAAAAAAGTTTATTTTATCTTTACTATGTATTATTGTCAAACTTATATATTAAGAAAATAAATAAATATTTTTTATTTTAATTTATATTGAGTGGTGAAATTAATAATTATATAATAAATCTAGTTATAAAACTTGGATCGATTGACGGGTTGACCCAAGACTTGAGACTCTGTCGACCCAGAGCCTGGACCCATCCATGTTTTTTTAAAAATAAAATTAACCCCGACTTGACTAGATCAAAAACCCAGGTTGACCTGTAATCCTGGATAAAACCTAGCCAAGACTTGGGTAAAAAATTCATTGACTTTATTTTGGAAAATTTGTTTTTGGCCAAAATGACTAGATCATTTTTTTAAAAAATATTGGTTAATCTGGGTTGAACCTTTCGATTAGTGACCTAGGTTTTGTCTCAGGTCAATCTTTGGATTGAGTTTTAAAATTATAATAAATGATTATCTTTATTTTTACATGTTTTAGTTTGATAATTTTGAAATTATAAGTTTCTTACAATGACATTTTAAAGAATGAAATAATAAATATTGTTTTAACAGACTTGTCCCTTTTATACCTCTTATTTTGAAAATACATAAATTCACTCAAAAATTATCTCAATAACAAATTTATTTTTATAAATCTTTCTTTATCTCTTCAACCAAATATGTTTATGTTTATGTCTCTACTATCTTTATCTTTTATGTTTAAGAACAATAACCAAAGATTACCTAAAACAAATTACACGTGACATTGATTTTACTTTGCATATTAAGTCCTAAATCTATAAACTTAGTCAAGATTTTTTTAAAAAAATATTATATATTTACCATTATATCTATTTTAATACTTCAAGTGCCCTTGTTAAAAATAAACAAAAAAATTTACCTCGGTTCTTATATAGTTTAGTTGTTGTTTTCCTCAATTGTTTTTGTAAATTACAATTCATATCCCAAGTCAATATAATTTTTAAATTTAAATGAAAAGATAAATCAACCCTCAAATATAAAATAGTATAAATACATATAAATAATAGATCAATTAAACAAAATTTCTCTTTTTTCGGATACAATTTCTCCTCTTTTTTTTACGACAAACACATATGTTAAAAAAGGCACGAATCTCATCATCATCAACTTCGTAATCAGGATTGAGAGATCAATCGATCATTTCACGACTCTTTCTTGTCCATGACAATCCGACTTAAAACAATTGCAACCATTTATTTTCTTCTTCGAAGCTCCACTAATATCACCAAAGCTTGCAATTTCTCTAAGACCACCATCGTTTTCTCTTGCCGATCTTTTTTAGAGGGTGTTTATAATGGGTTTGAACATGTTTTTTTTGTTAAAATTAAAATTTATTTATGCTTCAAATTATTTTTTTAATATTTGGATTGTTTTGATGTGTCGTTGTCAAAAATAAATTTTTAAAAATAAAAAAATATCACTTTAATGTTTTTCCAAGCAAAAAATATTTTAAAAAATAATCGATACCATACTCCTAAACAATATCTTACACTCTATTTGGCACAAATTTTCAACAACAACTTTTTTTTTCTCTTGATTTTCTCAAACAATCTCGTCATGGCTTTGCCAAGGGAAAAAAATAATCAAGTAAATTTTTTGTTTATATTTTTCTCTCACTTAGGACTGACCCATTTGTGATTGATGGCTAATATGTTATGAAATTGTGGTGATGAGAGGATTTGATATTCTTTGCTTGTTACCTTTCATGAGTTTTGCTTAATTCGAGACAAACCATTCTATATTCAATTTCATAACAATTTATATTTTATATTATGGGTTTATATATTAAATAACAATTTACGTTATCAACCTTGCATGCAAAAATAAATAAATAAAAAATTTAAATATTTACAGGTTTATTATTATATTCAATTTAATTTCTAAAAAACCTTGAAAGTAAAGCTTAAAAAGAGAGATTGGAGAAACAAATGACATCCAAAATGGTATTAAAGAGAACTTTTATCAAACATATCGTGGACAGATTTGTGGTCAAATTCATGGTAAAAAAGAAATGGAAGAAATAAATCTACGAGGATCAAGAGCTATAACAACAACACAAATCTAACAAAACTAGGTGAAATTAACAGAGCTCTGTCATAAAAATGGATGAAAAAGTTAGTTTAACAGGGCAACTCGGATATCAAACACAAACCCAATCCGATAAAAGTCTCTATAAGCTTTGGGTTGGCTCGATCTTGCTCCTCTCCTCTGAATATGTGTATATACACTCTCTCCTCACTAGCTGAACTAAATCAGTATTGTATCTCTTTCAACCTGCAAAGAAAACTAAGCCAACCAAAGAAAGAAAAAATCACAATATGTATATAGTATTTGAGTTGGAGATGACGAGGAAGAAGTGGGTTAAAAAGAGGTTTCAGAGTTGAAAAATAAAAGGGCCAGTAGTAGTATAAAACAGAGGCTAAGAAGACTTGAAAGGAGACCAATTCAAAGACAGAACAGAGCACCACCTACCAGATCAACTCAGAGTACACAAATTCTATTTTTTATTTTTGAAAATAATGATCGTGAATATTATTTTTAATGTCGAAATGTGGTCGTGATAAAATCAAGGAAGGATATAGGAAAAAAAATTACAGTAAAAAACTAGGTTTGGGTCCTTGGATTTCAGGAAGGAGAAAGGGATGGGGATAGTGGTTTGGATTTTTTTTTATAAAAAAATGCAATGAAAAAGTTATAGTATTTAATTCAATATAAAGTTTTTTTAGTCAATAATTAAAATATAATGTTGATACTATAAATATTTTGAATTATTTTGTTAATTATTTTTATGTATTTTCAAATGAAAAAAAAAAATATCTTCATCACATTTACAAATAGACTTCATATAAATATCAGGAAATTTTGTTTATTTCTTATAGAGGATAAATGTTTTAGAACGTTTTGGATTTTACTAAAATATGCCAACAAAAATCTTTTTGATATCAATTTTTAATTAATTTTTAATTTATTTAAATCATGTTAATATTAATTCAAGGTTAAAAAGCTCATGTTAAAAATTTAAAAATAAAATTTTAATAAAATTTTAATCAAAAATTAAGTGAATACATTTTTTCTCTCAAATATACCAACAATTTTCTAAAACAAAATTTTCCAAAAGTTCTATGCTTGTTGAGCAATCTTCTTTTTACAGGGATGTTTGAAAATAAATTACAATATATTTTTTTTATTAAAATTTAATTTTTTTAGCCACATGTTTTAATATCTGTTTAAGAGTGTGGTTGTGTTGGTTGTTTTTTAAAGTATTTTTTACTTGGAAATGTATTAAAATAATATTTTTTATTTTTTAAAAATTATT